>Ga0136627_1000071_pt1 | contig 27776 bp, 27 predicted proteins | sample AntDrymUQ4892206_2_FD_104652 | JGI IMG/M metagenome (GOLD analysis project Ga0136627, IMG submission 104652) | Polar desert sand microbial communities from Dry Valleys, Antarctica - metaG UQ489 (22.06) | ecosystem: Environmental > Terrestrial > Soil > Desert | place: Antarctica: Dry Valley... | reverse complement strand
GGTCGGCCTCGGCGCTCCCGTGCACTGGATGGACGTCGCCCGCCGCGGCATCCGCATCGGTCGTGAGGCGATCTCCGAAGGCGGTCGGGCGGGCGAGACCGCCCTCGCCTTCAGCATCAACGGCGACGTGGAGAACGAGGAGCGCAAGGAGTTCCTGTCCCTGCTCCCACGGGTCTTCGACGACGACCGGCCGGACCTGATCCTGGTGGAGACGATCACGCTGCTGCGCAACGGGCTGACCTACGGCGCGATCGAGAGCCTCGTCGAGACGGGCATCCCGGTGTGGGCGAGCTTCCGCCGCTGCCGGCACGGCGTCTGCGGGGTGTTCGGGCAGCACTGGGGCGGCCCGGAGGGCGACGAGTTCGGGCGGGCGGTACGGCGCCTCGAGGACATCGGCGTCATGGCGCTCCTGGTCAACTGCCTTCCGCCCGACCACGTGAGCGGCATGCTGCCCTGGCTGCGCGACTTCACCGACCTGCCCCTCGGCGTCTATCCCAACCTCGGGTACTACACGGCGGACGGCTGGAGCTTCGACAAGTCGGTCGGCGGCCCGGAGTACGCCGGCCTCGCGACCGCCTGGCGCGCCGAGGGCGCGCAGATGATCGGCGGCTGCTGCGGTGTCCGCCCCGAGCATCTCGCCGCGGCAGGCGAGCGCGTGCGCGACATGCCCCGTGGAAGCGGCTCCGCCGGAGGGCTCGCGACGGCGAACCGGGATCTGGTCGCCGCCGAGGATGCGGCTCCCGCGCCCTGGATCGACGAGCGGGGGCGGCGCCTGTTCCCGCTCGAGATCCCCGAGATCGTCGTCGACTCCGGGGTCTTCGAGCCCACGCAGGGCAGCTTCCTGGTGTGGAAGTACCTCTTCCAGCACGGCCTCGGGGAAGGCAAGCGCTGCCTCGACATCGGCTGCGGCACCGGGCTCCTGGCCATCCAGCTCGCACGCAACGGCGCCGAGCACGTCCACGCGATCGACATCGATCGCGGCGCCGTGGCCAACACCCTCTCCAACGCGTACCGCAACGACGTTGCCGAGCGCGTCTCGGGGGAGGCGGTCGATCTCTTCCCATGGGTGCCGAAGGAGCGCTACGACCTGCTGGTCGCGAGCCTCTACCAGATGCCGGTCGACCCGTACGAGCAGCCCAACAGCCACCGGCCGCTCGACTTCTGGGGCCGCAACCTGATCGACCACCTGATCAGCCTGCTGCCGAGCCTGCTGACGGACGACGGGCGCGCCTACATCATGCAGCTCTCGATCCTCGGCCAGGCCCGGACGGCCGACCTGCTGCACAAGGCCGGGTTCGAGTCGCGCGTCGTGGACTTCGCGTTCTTCGCCTTCCACTCCCTGTTCGCCGAGCGGGAAGAGCACATCGACCGCGTCGAGCAGCTCTCCGACGCCTACCACCTGCGCTTCCGCGACGAGCGCGTGATGGTCGCCTACCTGGTCGAGGTCACGCGGGCGGGCCGCCCGGCGTCCGAGCCGCCCGCGTGAGTGACGGACGACCTGCGGTAACGGCCGTTACAAGCCCGGAGCACGTGCGCGTCCCAGCCGGGAACGAGGAAGCGCATGCTGCACGCGAACGTCGCCGACGGCGTCCACCGCATCGAGGACGCCAACACGAACTGGTACCTGCTCGAGCACGACGGCCGCCTCACCGTCGTCGACCTCGTCGCGCGGGCGGCGACCGTGGACACCGCCCGCAACCTGCGCACGCTCGACGCGCTGCTCGAGACCAGCGCCCGCACGGTGCTCGTCGGGCACGGTGACCCGTGGACCGACGGGATCGCGTCCGCGGTCGCCCAGGCGCGGGACGCCGGCGCCGCCTGACGATCAGCGCAGCGCGCCGGCGAGGCTCGGCGCGATCCCGAGCCGCGGTATCAGCGTCGCCTGCACGGCGTGGTAGAGGTCCGGCTTGCCCACCCAGGTCGTCGCGCTCGGCTGGTTCTCCGCGTCGAGCTCGTGGTGCCAGCCGCCGTGGCGACGATCGCGCAGGTGTACGTCGGCGAAGTCCCAGAACGTGCGGTAGCACTCCTCGTAGGCGGCCTCGCCCGTGGCGGCGAGCAGCGTCGCCGCGGCGCCGATCCCCTCGGTCAGCACCCAGTGGAAGCGCTCGCGCACGACCGGCCGGCCGCCGGAGTCGGTTGTGTACGCGAAGCCGCCGGCCGACCGGTCCCAGCCGTCGGCCACGGCGCGGTCGAAGAGCGCCCGCGCCGCCTCCTCGAGCCACCCGGGCGGGTCGGGCAGCGCCGCTCGCAGCCCGAGCAGGAGCCGCGACCACTCCAGTCCGTGACCGGGCGTCACGCCGTAGGGCCGGAATGGGTCGCGCGGGCGGTCGGCGTTGTAGTCGAACACGGGATGCCAGGAGGCGCCGAAGTGCTCGACGACACGCCACTCGTGCCGGCGGGCGCCGCCGTCGATCAACCGCTCGGCGATGCGGAGGGCCCGACGCGCCCACGCGTCGTCTGCGGTGGCGTCGCGCACGGCCAGGAACGCCTCGACCATGTGCATGTTGGAGTTGGCGCCGCGATAGGGCTCCGGCGTCCGCCAGGCGCGGTCCCAGGACTCCGCGCACGCGCCCGCCTGCTCGTCCCAGAAGCGCGCGTCCACGACGGCCGTCGCGGCGTCGAGCAGCTCGCGCGCGCCGGCCCGCCCGGCGACCGTCGCGCTCGCGGCGGCGAGCAGGACGAAGGCATGGTCGTAGGCCGCCTTGCCGGTCTCACCGGGCCGGGAGAACCAGCCGCCGTGCTCGCGATCCTCGAACGTGGCCCGGATTGCACCGAGGCCGTGGTCGGCGAGCGGCCCGCAGCCGGGCTCGCCCAGCAGGTGCCCGAGCGCGAAGACGTGCGTCATGCGGGTGGTGATCCACAGCTCCAGCGGCCGCCGGGCGTCCGGCACTCCGTCGTTCCCGAGCCAGCCGAAGCCGCCGTCGACGCGGGCGCCGCGGCCGAGCTCCAGCAGCGCGCGGCACTCGGTCTCGAGCCAGCGGCGATGGTGGTCGCTGTCGAGCCAGCTCATGCCCTCCGCAGGCTATGCGGAAGGAGGGCGTCGTGCGGCCGTCAGCGTGCGGTCGCCGCGCTGACCGCCTTGGCGAGGCGATCAGCCTCCTGCTGGTTCATGTTGGGCGGGCCGGACGCGCCCGGCTCGCTCCCGCACGAGCCGTTCGCCGCCGCGACGGCGTCACGCAGGGCGGGACCGAGCGCGTCCGCCTCGGCGGTCTCGACGCCCTCGAGCACGATCTCCGAGCCCTGCACGAGGTGGTTGAGCCGCAGGTGCCCGACGGCGGGGTGCCCCGTCAGGGCGGTCGCCAGGTGGGCGCTCAGCGCGCGCGACCAGCGGGCGCTCGGCGCGCTGTCGAGCGGCACGCGTATGCACGCCCCGACGCGGTGCTCGGGCAGCGGCTCGCCCTGGGCCGGACCGGCGATCTCGTGGTGCTCTGACATGGGTTCCTCCCGTGGCGACACGTATGCATGTGTTAGCCGGAATTATCGCCGCCGGAACGCTCACATCACAAGGTGCACGACCCTCCGGTGATTCGACTACCTTCCAGCCCATGACACTGACCGGCGGCTGCGTGTGCGGGGGCGTGCGGTTCGAGGTGACCGCACCGCTGGAATCGGCCGGCTGGTGTCATTGCACGCGCTGCCAGCGTCGCACCGGCGTCCACGCCTCCGCCTCCGCGCGCACGGCGCCCGGCAGCTTCCGGATCGTCTTGGGCGACGACCTCGTCTCGGAGTTCGCGCCACCCGGCGGCGGTTTCGTCAAGGCCTTCTGCTCGGTCTGCGGCGGGCACCTCTACAGCCGCGGGCCCGACGGTTGGGAGCGCGTCGGCGTCCGGCTCGGTGCGATCGACGGCGACCCGGGAATCCGCCCCCAGCACCACCAGCACACCGCCACCGCCGCTGTGTGGCACGCCCTGCCCGACGACGGGCTGCCCAGGTTCGCCGGGCCGCGCTCCTAGCGCCCCGCGCGGCCTGCCGCCGGGCGTCAAGTGGCGGCGGACAGCGTTCCGCCCGCGCTCCGGTGACTGCGTTCAGGCGTGTCGTCGTCGAACGCGGCGAAGAAGCCGCCCACCCGGTCGGTCAGCTCGCCCATCCCGTCGCAGGCGAAGAGGATCGGCTGGTAGTGCGTGATGTCGTAGTCGAGCGTCGCCATCGCGTGGAAGTCGACCGGTCGGATCTCCGCCCCGCGGAACTCGTCGATCTCGCCGAACGAGGAGAGCAGGCCCGCGCCGTAGCAGCGCAGCTCGCCGTCCTCCCACATGACGCCGAACTCGATCGTGAACCAGAAGATGTCGGCGAGATACTGCAACGCCTCCGGCGTCTCGCAGCGTCGCGCGGCCTCGCCGGCGAGGCGCTTGACGCCGGCGATCCGGGGATCGGCGAGCAGGTTGCCGTGACCGATGACCTCGTGGACGATGTCGGGCTCGGGTGTGTAGAGGGGACCGCTCGGGTGGCGCAGGTACTGCGTCGAGTGGAACACGCCGTCACCCAGGGCGCCGAGGAACTCGTCGAGCGGGACGAGGCCGGCGGCTGGATGGAAGGAGAAGCCGGTCAGGGGCCGCAACGCGGCGCTGACCTCGTCGAGCTGCGGCACGTGGTCCTCGGGCAGCGCGAGCGCCGCCTTGCCTTCGAGGAACGCGCGGCAGGCAAGCCGTTCGTGCTTGGGCGCGAGCTCGCGGGACACCGTGCGCCAGATAACGTGCTCTTCCTCCGTGTACGCGACGCGGGGAACCGGCGCGCCGGCCCGCCAGGCGAGTGCGGCGGCGGCGATCTCGTCGCGCCGTCGGCGGTAGTCGGGGTCGCCCGCGCCGGGATGGTCGTCCGCGAGATGGACCCTGACTCCATCGGGGCCGTCGGTCACCGGTGCGTAGAGCTGCGCCTCTTCGAACATCTCGTCCTTGTAACCGATCCAGGGTGCTAATGACGCGTTGACTGCGTATCGTTTCGCTCTATGACCATAATCGCACGTCTAGACGACGTCGATCGCAACATACTTGCGCTGCTGCAGCATCAAGGTCGGCGCTCGTTCGCGGACATCGGTCGCGAGGTCGGTCTGTCGACTCCCGCGGTCAAGCGCCGCGTCGACCGGCTCGAGGGGGCCGGCGTGATCCGGGGCTACGCGGCTGTCGTCGACGCGTCCAAGCTCGGGTTCGGCTTCGAGGCGATCGCCGAGATCTACTGCGCCGACCGCACTGCGCCGCGCGACGTGCTCACCAGCGTCGAGGGGATTCCCGAGGTCGTGAGCGCCGTCACGGTGTCGGGTGAGCCCGACGCCGTGCTGCGCGTGCAGGTGGACGACATCCGCCATCTCGAGCGCGTGATCGAGGCGCTGCGCCGGCGCCCGAACATCGTCAGGACACGAACGATGATCGTGCTCTCGGTGCTCGTGGACCGGCCGACGGCGCTGCCCGGGTGATACGGGCTCGGGGCTCAGCGCCTCGGGGTCACCGCGCGCTCCAGCCGGCCGACCGCGCATGCGCTGCCGCGCAGGCCGACGTAGAGGGAGAGGAGCGCGCCGGTCAGCAGCAGCTCACCCGTCGCGGGTGCGGTGGGATCTGCCATGCTGCCGCCAGATCCTGGTGATCCAAGCTCCCCCGAGCTGCGAACAACAGGGGTTGGGTCTAACTTCCACGGGAGGGATGCATGTCTGAGCCGCTCACGCTTGACCTGCTCGATAGCGACGGGGCCATACGCGAAGCACTGGACGAGGGAATGCAGGGCACCCGGTCCGAGCTGTTCCGCAAGGCGATCGTCGGTGGCGGGACGTTCCTCGCCGGCGGGCTGCTGATCGGAGGCCTGCCGAAGGTCGCCCTCGGGGCGCCGTCGGCCGCACAGGACGCCGAGATCCTCAACTTCGCGCTGCTGCTCGAGTACCTCGAGTCGGAGTTCTACGTCCGGGCGGTCGCCGGCGGCGCGCTCAGCGGCGACGTCCTCGCGTTCGCCACGGTCGTGCGCGACCACGAGCTCGCTCACGTCGACTTCCTGCAGACGGCGCTCGGCAGCTCGGCGATCGCGAAGCCGACGTTCGACTTCAAGGGCACCACCGCCAATCAGACGAGCTTCATCGCGACGTCGATCGTCCTCGAGGACACCGGCGTGGCGGCGTACAACGGCCAGGGGCCGCGCCTGCGCAAGCAAACCCTCGGGGCGGCGGCGTCGATCGTCTCCGTCGAGGCACGCCACGCGGCGTGGATCCGCCATCTGGCCGCGGCGCCCGCGTACCCCAACGCCCCCGCCGACTACCCGGCGCCCGCTGTGCTGGATCCGGCGCTCTCCAAGGCGCAGGTCGAAGCCGCGGTCGGTGCGACCGGGTTCATCACCGGCTAGATGACGCACATGACTCGACAGGAGAACTTGATGCCAGACACTCTGAGCCTCGACGTCATCGACGCCGACGGCGCCATCCGCGAGACCGCCGCCGCCGCCGCGGGCGACACCCGGGCGCGCTTCCTGGCCAAGGCCGGGCTGCTCGGCGGCGGGCTGGTGGGCTCGTCCGCGCTGCTCGGCCTGAACCCCGCCACCGCGGGCGCCCAGGGCAAGAGCGACATCGCCATCCTCAACTTCGCGCTGACGCTCGAGTACCTCGAGGCGGCGTTCTACACCGAGGCCGAGTCGATGGGCGCGCTCGACGGGGAGCTCGCGCTCTTCGCCGAAGTCGTCGGCGCGCACGAGCGGGCCCACGTCAAGGCGCTGAAGGCGGCGCTCGGCAGCAATGCGGTCGCGCGGCCGAGGTTCAACTTCCGCGGCACGACCGAAAGCGCGTCGGGCTTCGCCGCCACGGCGCAGGTGCTCGAGGACACGGGCGTGGCGGCCTACGCCGGCCAGGCCCCGCGGGTGAAGTCCACGGCGATCCTGAAGGCCGCGCTCGCGATCCACACGGTCGAGGCCCGGCACGCGAGCTGGATCCGCGACATCAACGACGCGCCGCCGGCCCCGGCGGTATTCGACAGCCCGCTCAGCATGAGGGCGGTGCTCGCCGCAGTGGCGGACACGCGGTTCATCGTGCCCGCCCGCCGTCGCCGGCGGCGGCGGCCGAGGCGCGACACCCCCCCCGCGCCGCGCTTCACCGGGTGATGACTGCCGCGCGTCGAGTCCCGGGGATCACCGGTCTCGCCGCGGCACTCGCGATCCTCCTCCTGCCCGCCGCTGCCGCGGCGGCGCAGGAGGACTTCGCGCTCAGCGAGCCCGGAGCGCACATGTGGCGCTGGGCGACGGTCGACCAACGCACCTTCGCACGCGCCGCCCCCAACCCGGGCGCGCGCGTCGTCGCGCGTGTGTCCACGCTCACACCGGAGAAGACGCCGGAGGCGCTGCCGCTGCTGGCGCGGCGCGAGGTCGACGGCCGGCTCTGGGTGCGGGTGCGACTGCCCGTCCTGCCTAACGGCACGACCGGGTGGGTGCTACGTGACCGGCTCGGGGGCTACCAGACGGTCCGGACGCATCTGATCGTCGACCGCCGCCGGCTCACCGCTCGCCTGGAGCGCCGCGGCCGCACGGTGTTCCGCGCGCGCATCGGCATCGGGCAGTCGCGCTGGCCGACACCCAGGGGCAGCTTCATGATCCGCAACCGTCTCTCGGGCTTCAACGACCCCGTATATGGCGTCCTCGCCTTCGGCACCACCGCGCGTTCCGCCACGCTGACCGACTGGCCGGGCGGCGGCTTCATCGGCGTCCACGGCACCAGCCGGCCGGACATCCTCCCTGGACGTGTGTCCCACGGCTGCATCCGGATGTCGAACGCCGACATCCGGCGGCTCGACCGCAGGATGCCCGTCGGCACGCCGGTCAGCGTCCGCTGACCCGCGCCCACAGCGCCCGCCCGATCAGCTCCGCCCAGTCGGCCACGCCGGCCCAACCATGGCCGAGCGGACCGGTGACCAGCCATGCCGCGACCCGGGAGCGCACGATCCGACGGTATCGTGGAGCCGGCCCATGGCCGTCCCCACCGTTTCCACCACCGTCACCGAGCTGCCCGAGTCGCGCGTCCGCGTGCAGGCCGAGGTGCCCGCCGAGGAGGTCGAGAAGCGCGTCGCCCACGCCGCGCGCGCGCTCGGCCGCTCGATGCGGGTGCCCGGCTTCCGTGCCGGCAAGGCCCCCGCTCCCGTCGTCATCAAGCGCATAGGCCGCGATGCGGTGCTCGACGAGGCGGTGCGCGACTCGATCGGCGGCTGGTACTCCGCCGCGATCGACGCCGCCGCCATCGTGCCGGTCGGCGAGCCGGCGCTCGACATGGGCGAGCTGCCGGCCTACGGTGAGCCGCTGTCCTTTGCCATCGAGATCGGCGTCCGGCCGCAGGCGACGCTCGGCGAGTACAAGGGCCTCGAGGTCGGCAAGCGCGAGCCCGAGGCGTCCGACGAGGCCGTCGAGGCCGAGGTCGAGCGCGTGCGGGAGCGATCCGGCCGGCTGGAGACCGTCGAGCGGCCCGCCGCCGACGGCGACTTCGTCGTCATGGACTACAACGGCACGGTCGACGGCGTCCCCTTCCCCGGCGGCGAGGGACGGGACCAGCTGGTCGAGCTCGGCTCCGGCCGCCTCGTGCCCGGCTTCGAAGAGCAGCTCACGGGCGCGAGCGCCGACGAGGAACGCACGGTCAGAATCACGTTTCCCGAGGAGTACCAAGCGACGGAGCTCGCGGGCAAGCCGGCCGAGTTCGCGGTCACCGTCAAGGAAGTCAAGGCCAGGCAACTGCCCGAGCTCGACGACGACCTGGCCGTCGAAGCCGGCTTCGACACCCTGGACGAGCTGCGCGCGGACATCCGCGAGCGCCTGGCCGAGGTCGAGGTGCGCCAGATCCGGGCCGACTTCCGCGAGACCGTGCTCGACACGGCGGTCGCCAACGCCACGATCGACGTGCCGCCGGCGCTGGCGGAGGCCCGCGCACGCGAGCTATGGGACCAGATGCTGCACTCGCTCGGGCACCAGGGGATCTCCAAGGAGATGTACCTGCAGTTCTCCGGTCGCTCAGAGGAGGACGTCGTCGCCGAGGGCCGCGAGGACGCCGAGCGCCAGCTCAAGCGCGAGGCCGTGCTCGCCGCCGTGGTCGCCGCCGAGTCGATCGAGCCGTCCGAGGACGAGGTGCTCGAGGCGCTGGAGCAGGCGGCCCCGGAGGAGGGGACGAGCGCCAAGAAGCTGTTCGAGCGGATGAAGGACGCCGGCCGCCTCGAGACGTTCAAGGCCGAGCTCGCGCAGCGCAGGGCGCTCGACCTGCTCGCGGACTCCGCGAAGGCCATCACGATCGAGCAGGCCCAGGCCCGCGACAAGCTGTGGACGCCCGCGGCCGACGCCCGCGAAGGGGCCGGCCGGGAGCTCTGGACGCCGGGCTCCTAGCCGCCGGAACCCCCGCCTTGCGCGTGCTTGGGCGGCCAGGGGTCATTGCTAGACTCGCGCCGAGACGAGCGGGCAGCCCTGATGCTCGCCGTGCAGGATTCAGGCGCCGAACGCGAAACGAAGCGAGGACCGTGAGCCCACTCGTCCCAATGGTCGTCGAACAGACCTCTCGCGGAGAGCGCGCCTTCGACATCTACTCGCGGCTGCTGAGCGAGCGGATCGTCTTCCTCGGGACGCCCGTGGACGACCAGATCGCGAACCTCGTCGTGGCGCAGCTCCTGCACCTCGAGTCCGAGGATCCCGACAAGGACATCTCGCTCTACATCAACTCGCCGGGCGGCTCGGTCTACGCCGGCCTGGCGATCTACGACACGATGCAGTTCATCAAGCCGGACGTGTCGACCATCTGCGTCGGGATCGCGATGTCGATGGGCGCCCTCCTGCTCGCCGGCGGCAAGAACGGCAAGCGCATGGCGCTGCCGAACGCCAAGGTCCTGATCCACCAGGTGTCCTCCGGCTTCCAGGGTCAGGCGACCGACATCGAGATCCACGCCCGTGAGGTCATCGACCTGCGTCGTCGTCTCGACGAGATCATCGCCGAGCACTCGGGCCAGTCGATCGAGAAGGTGAAGGGCGACACGGAGCGCGACTACTTCATGTCCTCCGAGGAGGCCAAGGCGTACGGCATCATCGACCGGGTGATCTCGGAGCACTGAAGGCGGCAGGGAGGACCTTTCCGTGGCACGCCCGACCGACTCCAACGAGCAACTGCTCTGCTCCTTCTGCGGCAAGTCGCAGCGGCAGGTCAAGAAGCTGATCGCCGGCCCTGGCGTCTACATCTGCGACGAGTGCATCGATCTCTGCAACGAGATCATCGACGAGGAGCTGACGACTCCGCCCACCTTCGACATCGACAGCCTGCCGAAGCCGAAGGAGATCTACGGCGTCCTTAACGAGTACGTCGTCGGACAAGAGCAGGCCAAGCGCACGCTCTCCGTAGCGGTCTACAACCACTACAAGCGCGTGCAGATGATGCAGGCCGACGATTCGGACATCGAGCTGCAGAAGTCCAACATCCTCCTGCTCGGGCCGACCGGCTGTGGCAAGACGCTGCTCGCCCAGACGCTGGCGCGCATCCTCAACGTCCCGTTCGCGATCGCGGACGCCACGGCGCTGACGGAGGCCGGCTACGTCGGCGAGGATGTCGAGAACATCCTGCTGAAGCTGATCCAGGCGGCCGACTTCGACGTCAAGAAGGCCGAGACGGGGATCATCTACATCGACGAGGTCGACAAGATCGCCCGCAAGGCCGACAACCCGTCGATCACTCGCGATGTCTCGGGCGAGGGCGTGCAGCAGGCGCTGCTGAAGATCCTCGAGGGCACCCACGCCTCCGTTCCGCCCCAGGGCGGCCGCAAGCACCCGCACCAGGAGTTCCTGACGATCGACACGACGAACATCCTGTTCGTCTGCGGCGGCGCCTTCGCGAACCTCGACAAGGTGATCGAGCGGCGGATCGGCCACAAGGGGGTCGGCTTCGGCGCGGCCATCACCTCCAAGCACCAGAAGGACACGGGCGAGGTCTTCGAGCAGTGCCTGCCCGAGGATTTGATGCAGTACGGGCTGATCCCCGAGTTCATCGGCCGCCTGCCCGTCACCTCGGCGGTGCACCAGCTCTCGCGCGCGGACCTGATCACGATCCTCACCGAGCCGCGCAACGCTATCGTCAAGCAGTTCCAGCGCTTCTTCGGCTTCGACGGGATCGAGCTGGTGTTCTCGACCGACGCGCTCAAGGCGGTGGCCGACAGGGCGCTCGAGCGCGAGACCGGCGCGCGCGGCCTGCGCTCGATCATCGAGGAGATCCTGCTCGAGGTGCAGTTCGAGCTGCCCTCGCGGCGCGACGTCAAGAAGTGCGTCGTGACCAAGGAGACGGTCGACCGCGGCGTCAAGCCGACCCTCGTGACCGTGGCGCCCGAGGAGATCGAGGGCGACCAGCAGGCCAAGTCGGCGTAGGGGCCTGTCTCGGACCACTAGGCGGCCCGCGTGGCGAGGGCTCGCGCCAGGTTGGCGATCACCGCCTCCGGCGCCTCGGTCAACTCCCGCCACGTGACGCGCAGCACGCGGTAGCCGAGCGCGAGCAGCTCACCGTCACGCCGCCGGTCGCGCTCGAACGCGGACCGGCTTGCGTGGAAGCGGTAGCCGTCGACCTCGGCGATGAGCCGTTGGTTGCGCCACAGCAGATCGACCTCGTGGCGGCCGACGCGCACGTTGGTCAGCGGCGCGTCGAGGCGCGCGGCGCGGACGAGCTCCAGCAGTCGCCGTTCGGCCTCCGAGCGAGTGAGCGACGGCGCGTCCTCGAGTGCCGCCAACGAACGGCGGAGCGCCGGCACGCCGGGGCGGATCCCCGCACGACCGATGACGTCGTGGAGGTCGCGGAGCCCGACGAGCCGCAGCACACGCGCCTCCTCGACGGCGCGAGCGAGGTGGCGCGCGTCCAGCACCGAAGCCAGGTCGAGCAGGGTCCGCGCCGGAGTGGTCACACGCATTCCGAGCCGCACGCCGACGTCTTGGCCGTCGAGGCTCATGCGGTGGGTCCGCAGCCCCGTGTGGGCGCGCGCCGAGCCGGGGTGGATGATGTCGATCGCGGGATTCGGGGCACGCCGGATCTCCCACAGCGCGGCGGCGGCGTGGTGGCTGAGCGCCGCGTGCGGCCCACACGCGAGCAGCGCGGCCATCGCGCGCGCATGCGGCGGCTCGGAGGGGCCGACGACGTACACGCTCCGGTGGCGCCTCCGCAGCAGTCCGGCCGCGACGAGCCGGCTGATCGCCGCGGGCCCGACGCCGCAGGCGTGCAGCTCGCCGGTGGTCACGACCGAGTGGCGGCGTGCGGCAAACGCCAAAGCGGCAGCGAGTCCGCGCGTCATTTCCCGACGCCGGCCCGCGGGGTCACGCCGCGTGTCGGGAATGTACTCGCGGCCGAGCGCTTTCCGACAGGCGCGGACCTGTTGCGTGAGAGTGTCGGGAAAGGCTGCGCGCGGGCCATGCGCTGGAGCATGATGCGCGCCTGGGCGGCTGGCGCCGGATCGCACAGAGGAAGTGCAGCTGCTTGCGCGACTTGGAACGGAGCGGCCCTATTCCGCGCGCGCGGCGTCGCGCCAGGCGAGCAGCTCGCGCAGCGGGCCCAGGTCGTAGCGCCCGTCGTCACCCCCGCCGACGCTGATCGTGAGCACCCCGACGCCGGCGGCGTGCAGCGCCTCGGCGGCCTCGACCTTGCCCTCGGGCACGCCCCACACGTGCGTGATGTCCTCCGGATCGCGCCCGACCTTCGCGCAGTGGCCGGCCAGCACCTCCGCCTTCTGCGCGTAGCGCTCCGCGTCGCCGAACCCGTGCCACATGTCGGCGTGCTCCGCGACGATCCGCAAAGTCACCTTCTCGCCGCTGCCGCCGATCAGCAATGGCATCGGGCCCAGCGGCGCGGGATTGAGCTTCGCGAGCCGCCTCTCGAGCAGCGGGAGGTCGCGTGCGAGCGCGCGCAGGCGCGAGCCGGCGGTGCCGAACTCGTAGCCGTACTCGTCGTAGTCGCGCTCGAACCAGCCTGAGCCGATCCCGACGATCAGCCGCCCGCCGCTGATGTGGTCCACGGTGCGCAGCGCGTCGGCCAGGTACTGCGGGTTGCGGTAGGAGTTGCACATCACCAGCGCGCCGATCCGCGCGCGCTCGGTCACCTCCGCCATCGCCGCCTGGAGCGCGAGGCTCTCGAAGTGCATCCCGTCGGGATCGCCGTAGAGCGGGAAGAAGTGGTCCCAGGTGAAGACGATGTCGACGCCGAGCTCCTCGGCCTCGGCCCAGGCGCGCCGCATCGCGTCGTAGGAGGCGTGCTGCGGCTGGACCTGCACGCCGATCTGGAGCCGGCTCATGAGTCCAGGCGCGGGAGGACCTCGTTCTTCAGCACGTCGAAGAACTCGGACTGCCGCGGGCCGACCTGCTGGACGTAGAGCTCGTCGTAGCCGGCGTCGGCGAACGCCTGGAACGCCGCGACGATCTCGTCGACGTCGGGACCGCACGGCACCGACTCGGAGATCATCTCCTCGGTCACGAGCTCGGTCGCCTGCTCGAAGTGCGACGGGGTCGGCAGGATCTGCGGCAGCTCGCCACCGAGCCCCTCGTTCGGCCACAGGCGGTGGACGGTCTTCACGCACTCGTCCGCGTCGGGCCCGAAGCACACCTTGGTGCCGCCCTGGGCGAGCTTGTCCCCGCCGCCGCCGGAGCGGAAGCGGTCGACCAGCTCGGCTTCCGGCATCACCCCGCAGTAGCCGTCCCCGATCCGCGCGGCGAGGTCGACGGCCTTGGGGCCGAAGCCGGAGACGAGGATGTCCGGCGGCGTCTCGGGCAGTGTGTAGATGCGGGCGTTCTCAACCGTGTAGTGGGTGCCGCGATGGCTGAACTGGCCGCCCTCCCAGAGGCCGCGGATCACCGCGACGGCCTCTGCGAGCATCTCCAGGCGGACGTCGGCCTCCGGCCAGGCGTCGCCGAAAATGTGCTCGTTGAGCGCCTCGCCGCTGCCCACGCCGAGCGCGAAGCGGCCTTCGAGCAGGACCGCCGACGTGGCGGCCGCCTGCGCGATCACGGCGGGATGGATCCGGACCGTGGGGCACGTGACGGCGGTCGTGACGTGCATGCCGGGCGTCGCCGTCGCGAGCGCGCCGATCACCGACCACACGAACGGGCTCTGGCCCTGCTCGTCGTTCCACGGGTGATAGTGGTCAGAGATCCACAGCCGGTCGAGGCCGGCCGCCTTGGCCAGCTTCGCCTGCTCGACGAGGTCGCGAGGGCCGAACTCCTCGCAGGACAGGAAGTATCCGATTCGCATCATCGCCGCGTACCCCGAGACCCCGTCGTCCTAGACTTCCCGCCCCGATGAGCGACCTGCAGGCACGCACCCGCTGGGAGCCCGCAGAGGCCGAGGCCCGCATCTTCGCCCGCTGGCTGGAATCCGGCCTCTTCCACCCCGAGCCAGCGGGCACGGCGGCGGAGAGCTTCTCGATCGCCGTCCCGCCGCCCAACGTCACCGGCGCGCTGCACATGGGCCACGCACTCAACGGCTCGGTGCAGGACTGCCTGATCCGCTACCACCGGATGCTCGGCAGGCGCACGAAGTGGACCCTCGGCACCGACCACGCCGGGATCGCGACGCAGACGCAGGTCGAGAAGCTGCTGCGCCGGGAGGGCACGAGCCGCGAGGCGATCGGGCGTGAGGCGTTCATCGAGCGCGTGTGGCGCTGGCGCCAGGAGTACGGCGGGATCATCTTCGGCCAGTTCCAGCGCCTCGGCGCCTCGATGGACTACGACGCGGAGCGCTTCACGCTCGACCCGGGCTACGTGCGCGCCGTCATGAAGGTGTTCGTGGACCTCCACGCCAAGGGCCTGATCTACCGCGACAACTACATGGTCAACTGGGACCCCGGCTCCCGCTCGGCGATCTCGGACCTCGAGGTCGAAGACCGCGAGGTCACTGACACCCTCTACTACGTCGACTATCCGCTCGCCTCGGGCGTCGGCGCCGTCACGGTGGCGACGGTGCGCCCCGAGACGATGCTGGCCGACACGGCGATCGCGGTGCACCCCGACGACGCGCGCTACACCCGCCTCGTCGGGGAGACGGCGATCCTCCCGCTCGTCGGGCGCCGGCTGCGGATCATCGCCGACCCGTACGTCAAGCCGGAGTTCGGCACGGGCGCCCTGAAGATCACGCCGGGGCACGATCCCAACGACTTCGAGATCGGCCGCGCGCACGGGCTCGAGGAGCTCGTGGTCATCGGCGAGGACGGTCGCATGAACGACGCCGCCGGCGAGCGCTTCGCCGGCTTGGGCGCGCTCGAGGCGCGCGAGCAGGTCGTCGCCGCGCTGCGCGAGGCGGATGCGATCGCCCGTACCGAGCCCTACACGCACGCCGTGCCGTTCTCGCACCGCTCAGGCGCGCGGATCGAGCCGCTGGTCTCCCTCCAGTGGTTCATGCGGATGGGCGAGCTCGCCGAGCCCGCGATCGCAGCGGTGCACGACGGCAGCCTCAGGATCCACCCGGAGAGCCAGAAGCAACGGTACCTCGACTGGCTCGGAGACATCCGGCCGTGGTGCATCTCGCGCCAGCTCTGGTGGGGTCATCGGATTCCCGTCTGGTATCGCGGGGACGACGAGGTCCACGTCGGCGTGGATCCGCCCGAGGGCGAGGGCTGGGAGCGGGATCCCGACGTCCTCGACACGTGGTTCTCGTCGGGCCTGTGGCCGTTCGCGACGCTGGGGTGGCCGGACGAGACGCCTGAGTTGCGCGCGTTCTACCCGACCGACGTGCTCTCCACGGGCCGCGACATCCTGTTCCTGTGGGTGGCCCGGATGGTGATGCTGGGCATCGAGCTCACCGGAACCGTGCCGTTCGCCGACGTCTACAACCACTCGACGATCCTCGCGCCCGACGGGCGGCGCATGTCCAAGTCGCTGGGCACGGGCATCGATCCGCTCGAGGTCATCGACCAGCACGGCGCCGACGGCACGCGCTTCGGCCTGCTCGCCATGTCCTCCACCCAGGACGTGCGCTTCTCCGAGGAGAAGGTCGCGCAGGGCCGGCAGCTCGCCAACAAGCTCTTCAACGCGTCGCGACTGGTGCTGCTGCGGCTGCCCGACGGCGTCGGCCTGGGCGACGAGCCTCCGCGGCCGCACGCCGTGGAGGACGCGTGGATCCTCTCCCGGCTGCAGCGCGCGAAGGCGGCGACGGCGCGTGCGATCGAGGCGTTCGAGTTCCACCGCGCGGCGCTCGGGCTCTACGACTTCGTCTACGGCGAGCTGTGCGACTGGTATCTGGAGATGATCAAGCCGCGCCTGTACGCCGACGCGAACGAGGACGTCGGCGCCTTCGCCTTGGGCGTGCTGGCCGAGACGCTGGCCATCGCCCACCCGGTGATCCCGTTCGTCACCGAGGAGCTCTGGACGTACATCCCCGGCGCGAGCGATAGCGGTGACGAGCGCCGAGGCGAAGCCGGTGACGAGCCGAAGGCAAGGCGGTCGCGAGGCAGGAGCCTGCTCATGGCACATCCCTGGCCCCGGGCCGACGAGGCTCTGATCGACCGCGAAGCCGAGGCCGAGGTCGCCCGCGCGATCTCCGCGGTGCAGGAGCTGCGCGCCTGGCGCGACCGGATCGGCGCGGCGCCGGCCGCCGTGTTGCCGGCCCGGCTGGAGGCGGAGGGCTACCAGCGCACCGGGGAGCACATCGCCCGGCTGGCGCGCTGCGCCTGGTCGGTCGGCGGCGGCGAGACTGCCGCCACCGTGGCGGTGCCCGGCGGCTCCGTGGCCGTGCTCCACTCCGCAGCGATCGACCACGACGCCGCTTCCCGCCGGATCGACGAGCGCATCTCATGGCTGGACGAGGAGATCGGGCGTGCGGAGAAGAAGCTGGCTCATCAGGGCTTCGTGGCCAAGGCGCCGGCGGCGGTCGTGCAGGGTGAGCGGGAGAAGCTCGCCCGGCTGTGCGAGGAGCGCGACGGGCTGTGACTTGGAGCGCCGCGGAGGCGGAGGAGCACCTGCTGGGTCTCGAGCTCTTCGGGATGCGCTTCGGCCTGGAGCGCATGCGCCGCCTCCTCACGGCCCTCGGCTCCCCGCAGGAGCGCTTCGGCGCGGTCCACGTCGTGGGCACCAACGGGAAGAGCTCGACGGTGCGCATGACGGCCGCGCTGCTCGAGGCCCACGGCGTGCGGACGGGAGCCTTCCTCTCCCCGCACCTCACGAGCTTCGCGGAGCGCATCCGCGTCGGCGACCACGACCTCGAACCCGGAGCGTTCGGCGCTGCCGTCGAGCGCGCGGTCGCGGCCGCCGCCAAGGTCGACCGCGGCCTGCGCGACGGCGACCGCGTCACCCAGTTCGAGCTGCTCACCGCCGCCGCGTTCGACGAGCTGGCGCGGCGGGAGGTCGAAGTGGCCGTGGTCGAGGCCGGCCTCGGCGGTCGCCATGACGCCACGGGCGTGCTGCACGCTTCCGTGGTGGTGCTCACCAACGTCGGGCTGGAGCACACTCGCTGGCTCGGCCCGACCGTGGTCGACATCGCGCGGGAGAAGCTCGCCGTGGTGGCGGCGGGCGGCCACGGTGTCACGCTGGTGCTGGGCGGGGCCGCGCCCGAGGTCGAAGCCCTCGCGTATGCGACGGGCGCACGGATCATCCGTCCCGAGCCGCCGGCCAGCGTGCAGCCCGGCTACCAGCGGACGAACTTCGCCGTCGCCTGCGCCGCCGCGCGCGAGCACCTTGGTCGCCTGGATGCTGCGCTCGTGAACGAGGTCGCCGCGACCATCACGGTGCCCGGCCGTCTGCAGGTGGTGGCGGAGCGGCCGCTCACGATCCTCGACGGCGCGCACAATCCCGGCGGAGTCGGGGCGCTCGCCGCCGCGCTGCCCGACAGGGCGTTCACCGGGGTCGTCTCCATACTCGACGACAAGGACGCGGCGGCGATGCTGCAGGCGCTCCTGGCGCGCTGCTCGACGCTCGTGTGCACCGCCGCGCCCAACCCGCGGGCGCTTCCGCCGGCGACGTTGGCGTCGCTGGTAGCGCAGCTCGGCGGGACGGCCGAGATCGTTCCCGAGCCGCGTGCCGCGGTCGCCCGTGCGCAGCGGATCGCCGGCCCGGACGGCGCCGTGGTCGTCACCGGCTCGATCTACCTCGTCGCCGAGCTGGTCTCGGCGCCCGGGCGCCGGAGGGCCTCCGCGCTGTGAACGATCGCGGGCCGAGCGTGCTGGGCATGATCGCGCTCGTCGCGATCGTCGTGGCCCTCACGATCCTGATCTTCTTCGCGCTCGGGTACGCTTTCGGGCGGATGTTCCTATGACGGCCGACGCCGCCGGTACGGTTTGACCGCTCACCTCATGATCACCTTCGGCGTCTTCGGCATAGACAACGACGCGCTCAACACGGCCGTCAACGTCCTCATCCTCGTGCTCATCGTGGTGTGGGCGGCGCTCGTCTTCTGGACGTTCGCCGACGCCCGCCGGCGCATCGACGACCCGATGCTGGTCGGCTGCGCGACGCTCGCTTCGCTGTTCCCCTTCGTCGGGACGATCATCTACGCAATCGTCCGGCCGCCGGAGTTCCTCGACGACGTGCGCCTGCGCGAGCTCGAGATGCAGGCAGCCGAGGCTCGTCTGGTGACGCTCGACTACGAGCTGTGCCCGCACTGCGAGTACGAGGTGAAGCCGGACTACCTGCGCTGCCCAAGTTGCATGCGCAAGCTCCGCGAGCGCTGTCACTCGTGCGGCAAGGCCGTCGATCCCGCCTGGCGACTGTGTCCCTACTGCGAGGCCGAGACGAGCGCGACCCCGCCCGCCTCGAGCAGCCGCCGGCGGCGACGCGGTGCGACGACGTCAGAGGACGTCGTGGCCGAGGCGCCGCCGCGCTCATCCCCCTCACGCTGACCACGACACACGGAGCCCTCCCATGGACCGGACCCTGATCCTGGTGAAGCCGGACGCGTTCGCGCGCAACCTCTCCGGCGAGATCATCGCTCGCTTCGAGCGCAAGGGTCTGCGCATCGCCGCGTTGCGCCACATGACGCTCGACCGCCAGACCGCCGAGCAGCACTACGCCGAGCACCAGGGCAAGCCGTTCTTCGAGGAGCTGGTGTCGTTCATCACCTCCGGCCCGCTCGTGGCGATGGTCCTCGAGGGCCAGGATGCCGTCAAGGCCGCGCGGCAGGTGATCGGCGCCACCGACCCGCTCGAGGCCAGCACCGGCTCGATCCGCGGTGACTTCGCGGTCGAGGTCGGGCAGAACATGGTCCACGGGTCCGACTCGGACGAGTCGGCGGAGCGCGAGGCGAGCCTGTTCTTCCCGAGCTGATCCTGGCGTCGGCGTCGCCGCAGCGGCGTGCGATCCTCGAGCAGGTGGGCCTGGCGTTCACCGTGGCGCCCGCCGGCGTGGCGGAGCTGGCCGAGGGCGAGCCGCTGGAGGTGGCGGCCGAGAACGCGCGGCGCAAGGCGCTCGCGGCGACCGGGAGGCTCGTCCTCGGCGCCGACACCCTGGTCGCCGTCGATGGTGCCATCCTCGGCAAGCCGCGCGACCCCGCGCAGGCCGTCGACTACCTCGGGCGCCTCGCCGGCCGAGCTCACCAGGTCGTCGGCGGGATCGCGCTGGCCCGGGACGGCGAGCTCCTCGCGGAAGCGGTCGAGGTGACCGAGGTCGTCTTCCGCGCGCTCACCCCCGAGGAGGTCGAGGCGTACGTCGCGCTCGGCGAGTGGGACGGCCGCGCCGGCGGATACGCCATCCAGGGGGCCGGCGCGGCGCTGGTCCGGAGCGTCTCGGGCGACTACCTCAACGTCGTCGGGCTGCCCCTCGCGCGGCTGCTCGACCTCCTTCCGCATCGCGGTTTGCAGGACGTTCTTCGCGGCAGGTGACGTCGCCGAGCCCGGACGCGGGACACGAGATCCCGACCGGCCGGGCGAAACCTCTACTAGACTCCCTCCTCAGCGCCGGACGCCGTCGCGGCGCTCTCCTCTTCCATGGGCTTCTTCTCCTACCTCACCGGTTTTGGTGGCCGTGACATGGCCGTGGACCTCGGCACGGCGAACACGCTCGTGTACGTCCGTGGCCGGGGGATCGTGCTGTCCGAGCCGTCCGTGGTGGCGATCGACTCGCGCACCGGCGAGGTCCATGCCGTAGGCATCGAGGCAAAGCGAATGCTCGGCCGGACCCCCGGAACGATCTCTGCGATCCGACCGCTCAAGGACGGCGTGATCGCCGACTTCGACGTGACCGAGGAGATGCTGCGCCACTTCATCCAGAAGGTGCACCAGAACCGCTGGGCGCACCCGCGCGTGGTGGTCTGCGTGCCCTCGGGCGTCACCGGGGTGGAGAAGCGGGCGGTGGAGGAGGCCTGCCTCTCGGCCGGCGCGCGCCAGGCCTACCTGATCGAGGAGCCCATGGCCGCCGCGATCGGCGCCGGGCTGCCGGTCGGCGAGCCGACGGGCAACATGGTCGTCGACATCGGGGGCGGCACCTCCGAGGTGGCGGTCATCTCGCTCGGCGGCATCGTGGTGTCGCAGTCGATCCGCGTCGGCGGCGACGAGCTCGACGAGGCGATCATCAACTACGTCAAGAAGGAGTACAAGCTCCTGATCGGCCAGCAGACCGCCGAGGAGGTCAAGCTGGAGATCGGCTCCGCGTATCCCCTCGAGGAGGAGGTGCAGGCCGAGATCCGCGGCCGCGACCTGGTCTCCGGCCTCCCGAAGACGGTCGTGCTGACTTCCGAGGAAGTGCGGGCCGCGCTCGAGGAGCCGCTCGTGCAGATCATCGACGCGATCAAGGAGACGCTCGACCGCACGCCGCCGGAGCTGGCCTCCGACATCATGGACCGCGGGATCATGCTCGCGGGCGGCGGCTCGCTCCTGCAGGGGCTCGACGAGCGCCTGCGCGACGAGACCCAGATGCCCGCGCACCGCGCGGAATCGCCGCTGACTTGTGTGGCCGTCGGCTCGGGGCGCTCGCTCGAGGAGTTCGAGGCGATCCACCGTTCCAACCGGAACTCGCGAAATCATCGGAGGCAGCGGCGCTAGGCTGTTCGCGGCTGCCGCATCTCGCGGTAGCCTCAGTAGCGGCGGTTTCGCCTGCCGGGCGGGCCGCTCGTACCTCGCACTCGCCTTCGGCGACGTTACTTGGAGCTCCCGGAATGTACGACAGACAGGTGCGACGTCGCCGCGCAATCCTGCTGGCGCTCGTCGCATGCTGTCTCGTGCTGCTCACCGCGTACTTCGGCGAGTCGTCGGGCGGGCCGCTGAGATCGGTGCAGAGCGGCGCCATGGAGGTCTTCGCGCCGGTGCAGGAGGGGGCCAACCGCGCGCTCAAGCCGTTCCGCGACCTGTTCGGCTGGTTCGGCGACACGCTCGACGCCAAGGACGAGCGCGACGAGCTCGAGGCGGAGCGCGACTCGCTGCGCCAGCAGGTCGCCCGGCTGCGGGTCGCCGAGAACGAGAACGCCGAGCTGCGGGATCTCGTCGACTACGGGCGCGGCAGCGGTATCGACGCCTACCAGCCGGTGACCGCGCGCGTGTACAGCCGCTCGATCTCGTCCTGGTACTCGTCGATCGAGATCAACAAGGGCTCCAGCGACGGCGTGGCGGTCAACCAGCCGGTGATCAACGGCAAGGGGCTCGTCGGCAAGGTCAAGAGCGTGTCGGACGGCAACGCCGTCGTGATGCTGCTCAGCGACTCCGAGTTCGGCGTCTCGGCACTGGCCGCCGAGGCCGACCAGCCGGGCTCGCTGCTGCCGGTCGCCGGTTCGCCGGGCGACCTGCTGCTCGACCTCGTGCCCGAGGCCAAGGAGGTTCGCAAGGGCGACACCGTCGTCACCGCCGGCACGATCTCGTCGCGACTGCCGTCCCCGTTCCCGCAGGGCATCCTGATCGGCACCGTCAAGCGCGTGGACGGAGAGAGCGAGCTGGACCGCACGATCCACGTCACGCCGGCGGCGGACCTCGGCACGCTCGACTTCGTGCAGGTGCTGACACGGCCGGTGGCCGACCTGCGGGCCGCGACGGATCCGCCGTGAGCTGGAGCGCGGCCACGGTTCTCCGCCTCGTCGTCCTCGCCCTCGTAGGCGGCATCCTCCAGTTGACCACGGTCTCCCAGGTGGCGGTCTTCGGCGTCCCGGCGGACCTCACGCCGCTGCTGGTCGCCGCGATCGGGCTGCTGTGCGGCTCGATCGCGGGCGCCGGCTTCGGCTTTGGACTCGGCCTCTTCATGGACACGGTGCTGGCGCAGACGCTCGGGCTCACCTCGCTGGTGCTGCTCGCCGTCGGATACGCCGCGGGCCGCCTGCGCGAGCTGCGCGACCCTGCGCACGCCCTCGCGCCGGTGGCCGTCGGCGCCGCCGGCACCGCCCTGGCCACCGTCGGCTTCGCCGTGCTGCAGTTCCTGCTCGGCGTGGACGCGCCCGTGTCGCTGCTCCTCATCCGCCAGATCCTGCTGACGATCGTGCTCAACACGCTGCTGGCGCTGCCCGTCTACCTCGTGTGCCGGCGCGTCCTGGCCCAGTTCCTTCCCAACGATCCGCGCCGGCGCCGGCGCCGGGCCTACACCACCGGCGGGCTGAGCCCGCTCAGCCGAGCCTAGTGGGGCACTAGATGCCTTCGCCGATCGAGGATCGCCGCCCGCCGATCACGCCGCAGCTCGCGCTGCGGGTCGCAATGCTCGGCGGCGTCACCTTCGTCCTGTTCGCCGTCATCTTCTTCCGCCTCTGGTTCCTGCAGGTGCTGACGGGCGACGACTACGTCAGCCAGGCCCGGGAGAACCGCGTGCGCAAGGTCAAGATCGAGGCGCCGCGCGGCAACATCATCGATCGCGACGGAAAGACGCTGGTCAAGACGCGTGCCGCGCCGGTGGTGCAGATCCTGCCCACGTCGGTGCCCGCGGCCGAGCTCGAGGCTGCCGAGACCTACCGCACCCGCCTGTCGGCGGCCGAGGGCCGGCGCCGAGCCGCCGCGCGGGCCCTGCGCAAGCTCGAGCGCGGGCTCCACGCGGACGGGCGCTCCTCGACGCGCGCCGAGAAGCGCCGGCGCCGCGAGCTGGACCGGCGCGCGGCACGGGCGGACCGGGTCCGCGTGGGCCCGATCCCGGCCGGCGAGCCCGCGTTGCGCTCGCTGTACAAGCGCCTGGGCGACGTGATCGAGCTTGCGCCCGCGACCATCCACCGGCGCGTCATCCAGGGCATCGCCGACCAGCCGGGCGCCAACGTGACGATCAGGACCGACGTCCCGTCGCCCGCCTTCAACTACCTGCTCGAGCACCGGCAGGAGTTCCCGGGCGTCGTGGTGGAGAAGAAGTACCTGCGCGACTACCCGTTCAAGACGCTCGGCGCCCAGTTGTTCGGCACCCTGCGCGAGATCTCGCCCGACGAGCTCGAGCAGGAGAAGTACCGGGGGGTGAACCCCGGCACGCGGATCGGCAAGGACGGGATCGAGGAGAGCTACGACTCCTACCTGCGCGGAACGGACGGATACACGCGGGTGATCGTCAACTCGTTCGGCAACCGCGACGACACGCGCCGGACGGGCCGGACCGATCCCATCCAGGGGCGCCAGCTGCGTCTCACGCTCGATCTCGGGCTTCAGCGCGCCGCCCAGAACGCGATGAAGCGCGCCATCGAGGCGGCGCAGTTCAACGGCAACCCCGCGGTGGCCGGCGCCTACGTCGCGATGGACCCGCGCGACGGCGAGGTCCTGGCGCTCGGGTCCTACCCGAGCTTCGACGCCAACCTCTTCGCGAAGCCGATCGACCAGGAGACCTACGAGCAGCTCAACTCGGAGGAGAACGGCGCCCCGCTGTTCAACCGCGCGATCGCCGCCGGCTATCCGACCGCCTCGACGTTCAAGCCGATCACCGCGCTGGCCGCGGTGGACGCCGGCATCATCACGCCGAGCACGCCGCTGTCCGATTCCGGCGTCTTCCGGTACGGCGGGCGCGAGTTCAGGAACGCCGGTGACGCCCAGTTCGGGACGCTGGCCCTGCCGCGCGCCCTGCAGGTCTCCTCCGACGTGTTCTTCTACCAGCTCGGCGCGGCCGCCAACGACCTGGGCGCCGTGATCCAGGAATGGGCGCGCAAGCTGAGCTTCGGCAAGCCGACCGGCATCGACATCCCGGGTGAGTCCGGTGGCCTCGTGCCGGACCGCCAGTGGCGCGACGGCGAGTTCGCCGCCTACGTCAAGTGCGCCAAGCGCGAGCAGGTCGGCATCGGCACCACCGAGGCGCTCTACGCCTGCGGCGGCGTGGAGCGCGGCTGGAGCGGCGGCGACAACGTCAACCTCGCCGTCGGCCAGGGCGACCTCCAGGCCACGCCGCTGCAGCTCGCGACCGCGTACGCCGCGATCGCCAACGGCGGCAAGGTCGTCACGCCCCACCTCGGCCAGCAGGTCGAGGACGGCGCCGGCCGCCAGCTGGAGGAGATCCGCAAGCCCGCCAAGCGCCGGGTCGACATGGACCCGGGCGCGCTCGAGGCGATCCGCACCGGCCTGCGTGCCGCGGCCGGCGCCGACGGCGGCACGTCCGCCGACGTCTTCGCGGGCTTCCCCTACGAGGTCTACGGCAAGACGGGCACCGCCGAGCGCGCCCCGAACCCCGACCAGTCCTGGTACGCGGCCTACGTCGACGACCCCGTCAAGCCGATCGTCGTCGTGGTGACCATCGAACAGGGCGGGTTCGGCGCCGAGGCGGCCGCGCCGGCGGCGCGCCTGATCCTGTCGAAGTGGTTCGGCGTCAAGGACTCCGCGTTCCGCGTGGGCACGAGCGCGACCCGATGAGCCCGCTTCCGCCCGTACCGCTCCGCTACGGTTGGCGCGCCGCGTGAGCACCGCGACCCCGATCAAGCCGGCTTCCGATCCGCCCCCCTCGCTCGCGCCCCGCGAGTGGCGTCTGCGGCTCGACCCGCTCCTGCTGCTGGCGGCCCTCGGCCTGGTGGCCTGCTCGCTCGTCGCACTGCACGGCTCGACCCGCGCGGACGTGGCCGGTCAGCCCTACTACTACGTCTACCGGCAGGCGATCTACGCCGGCGTCGGGTTGACGCTGATGTACGCCGTCTCGCGCTTCGACTACTCGCGCCTGCAAGACCTCCGCTATGCGGTCTACGGGCTGCTGATCGGGCTGCTGCTTCTGGTCCTCGCCGTCGCGACCGCCACCCGCGGGGCCAAGGCGTGGATCGAGCTGCCCTTCTTCACCTTCCAGCCGTCGGAGTTCGGCAAGGTGCTGCTGGTCGTGGCCCTGGCGGGCTTCCTGGTCAGCCGCATGCGCCTGATGGGGCGCCAGACGACCGCGCGGGTCGTGCTGCTCGGGCTCATCCCGACCATGCTCGTGATGGCGGAGAACGACCTCGGCTCCGCACTGGTCTACGGTGTCGGGATCCTCGCCGTGCTGTTCCTGGCCGGAGTGCCGTGGCGCCACTTCGCCGGGCTGGGGGCGCTGTTCGCCGTCGCCATGGCGATCGTGCTCGCCGGCGCGCCCGCCCTGGGGGTCGAGGTGCTGAAGCCCTACCAGAAGGAGCGCGTCACGTCCTTCCTCGAGCCGTCGGCGGATCCGGCGGCCGCGGGCTATCAGCAGCAGCAGTCCAAGATCGCGATCGGCTCGGGGGAGAAGACGGGCCGCGGGGTGGACGACGCCACGCAGACCGGGCTGGACTTCCTGCCCGAGCACCACACGGACTTCATCTTCGCGGTGGTCGGCGAGACCTACGGTTTCGTCGGCTGCGCGTTGGTTCTCTCGCTGTACGCGCTGCTCATCTGGCGCGCGCTCCACATCCTGACCGTCGCGAAGAACCTCTACGGGGCACTGCTGGCCGGCGGCATCACCGTGATGCTGCTCTTCCAGCTCTTCGTGAACGTCGGGATGAGCGTGGGGATCATGCCCATCACGGGCGTGACGGCCCCCCTTCTCTCAGCCGGCGGGTCATCCATGCTCGCCACCTTCCTGGCCATCGGCCTCCTGCAGTCGGTCAACGCGCAGGCGCGCGAGACCGCTGCCGTCAAGGGCCGGGCCACCGTCTTCGAATGAGGTACTCAAGTGAAGAAGCAAGTGCTGGTCACCGTCGACCGGGGCGAGACCCGGGTCGCGATGCTGGAAGCCGCCGGCGAGGTCACCGCCGCCCGTAGGTCGCGTCGCCGCAAGAAGGGCGGGCTGCCGACGGGCTACCGGGTCGCCGAGGTCTACTTCGAGCGTCGCGGCGGCCGCTCCATCGTGGGCAACATCTACAAGGGCAAGGTCGACAACGTCCTGCCCGGCCTGGAGGCGGCGTTCGTCGACTTCGGCCTGGAGAAGAACGGCTTCCTGCACGTCGACGAGATTGTGCTGCCGGGCGTCGACCAGGTGCGGCGCGGCCGCGGCAAGGAGGCCGGTCCGCGCATCACCGACCTGCTCTCGCCCGGGCAGGAGATCGTGGTGCAGGTCATCAAGGACCCGCTCAAGACCAAGGGCGCGCGCCTGACCATGGAGCTCACCATCGCCGGGCGCTACATGGTCTACGCGCCGACCGGCGAGGGCGTCGGCGTGTCGCGCCGGCTGGACGACGCCGAGCGCACGCGCCTGCGCTCCGAAGCGAAGGCGCTCGTCCTCGACGGCGGCGGCGCCATCATCCGCACCGCGGCCCACGGAGCGACGCGCGGGGACTTCGAGCGCGAGCTGAGCTACCTCCACAAGCTCAACGAGGTGCTTCAGAAGCGCGTGGAGGAGGCGACTGCGCCGGCGCTCGTCTTCCAGGAGGCCGACCTCTCGGTCCGCGTCGTGCGCGACATCTTCTCCGCCCACTTCGAGCGCGCGATCGTCGACGACCCCAAGCAGCACCAGCGGCTGGTCTCCTTCTTCACCCGCACCGCGCCCGAGCTGGTCGACCGCGTCGAGCTGTGGGAGGAGCCGGCGAACCTCTTCGAGGCCTATGGCGTGGACTCGGTGATCGAGGGGATGATCTCGCGCCGGGTCGACCTGCCGAGCGGCGGCTATCTGATCATCGACTACGCCGAGGCGCTGACGGTCATCGACATAAACACCGGCTCCTACACGGGCAAGGGCAAGGCCGCGCGGCTGGAGGACACGATCACGCGGACCAACCTGGAGGCGGCCGAGGAGGTCGTCGGTCAGTTGCGGCTGCGCGACATCGGCGGCATCATCGTGATCGACTTCATCGACATGGCGCGCGCGCGCAACCGCGACGCCGTGCTGAAGGTGCTGCGCAAGGCGCTCGACGAGGACCGCACCAAGACCTTCGTCGTCGAGATCTCCCCGCTCGGGCTCGTCGAGATGACGCGCCAGAACGTCACGGACGGCGCGCGCGAGATCATGACCAAGCCGTGCCCCACCTGCCACGGCGAGGGTGTCGTCAAGTCCGAGGAGACGATCGCGATCGCGGCCGAGCGCAGGCTGCGCGAGCTGGTGGCCGAGCGCGGGGCCGCCGGTCCCGCGGCCTACCTGGTGCGGATGAACCCGAAGGTGACGGCCTACTTCACCGGCGACCAGGGCCGCATGCTCCACACCCTGGAGGAGGAGACGAGCCGCACCTTCCACTTCACCGGCTCCGAGGGACTGCCGCTCGAGCACTTCGCCATCGTGGAGGAAGGAGCGCGGGCCGACATCGAGGAGCAGAGCGTGCCGTTCCGCGAAGGCGAGGAGGTCCACGTCGACATCGTCGAGCCGCACATGTACTCCGAGGACGACGCGGTCGCCAAGGTCGACGGGTACCTGATCGAGGTCGCCGACGCCATCTCGTACGTGGGCGAGAAGATGCTCGTGCGGATCGAGCAGGCGGGCCGCACCGCCGCCCGCGCCGTGCTGGCCGGCGAGGCAGCGCAGGAGGCCGCCGCGGCCAGCGAGGAGCGAGGGAAGGCGCGTGAGCGCGCCGCCAAGCGCGCCGCCGCGGCGCCGCCCAGGGCGCGGCGGACGCGCGAGCCGGCGCC
>Ga0136627_1000070_pt1 | contig 27821 bp, 28 predicted proteins | sample AntDrymUQ4892206_2_FD_104652 | JGI IMG/M metagenome (GOLD analysis project Ga0136627, IMG submission 104652) | Polar desert sand microbial communities from Dry Valleys, Antarctica - metaG UQ489 (22.06) | ecosystem: Environmental > Terrestrial > Soil > Desert | place: Antarctica: Dry Valley... | reverse complement strand
GCCGAAGGTGGCATCGACGGGAAACGTGTCGGCCTTGTCGAGGTGGTTGAACGCCTGAACGCTGCCGGACTCGCTGGACAGCAGCCGCGGCGTGCCTCCGGCCTGCTCGACGGCTTGCCACGGTTCGGTCAGCTCGACCTGCTCGATGCCTTCGGCCGCGACGGCGAAAGCGACGGTCTTTCCCTGCAGTTCTCCAGCCATGATGATCCTCCGGTCGAGTAGGGGTTGCTGCTCGTCGGCGCAACCGGGCCCGGAGGGGGCCTATTCCCTGCTCGACGTGTGGCGCAAACGCGTTGCGGCCGATGGCTGGAGTCGCCTAGCGTCCTGAACATGAGCATGCTGATGGTGCGTCGTGTCCGGGGCGCCGGGCGCGCGCTGGGGCTGGAACCGGCTGGAACCGGAGTGGGCCTACCGGGTCGTCGTCGACGCTGGCATCTCACCCGGTGACCTGGTCGTCGACCTAGGTGCCGGCACCGGTTCGCTGACCGATCCACTGGTACGTGCCGGAGCGCGCGTGCTGGCCGTCGAGCTGCACCCGGGTCGTGTTGCCGCGCTGCGAAGGCGCTTCGAGGGGCACGACGTCACGGTCGTGTACGCCGATGCCCTACACGTCCGCCTGCCGTCCCGACCGTTCCGGGTGGTGGCGAACCCGGCGTACGCGATCTCGTCCCCGCTGCTGCGGCGACTGTTGGCCCGTGGGTCGGCGATGTGGAGCGCTGACCTGGTGCTGCAACGGGCGGTGGTGAACAGGTACGCCGTGGGGAGTCGGCGAGGGGAGCAGCACTGGCGCCGGCGGTATGTCGCCGAGCTGGGGATGCGCCTGCCCCGGCGGGCTTTCAGCCCACCGCCGGTCGTCGACTCTGCGGTGCTGCGCCTGCGCCGCCGCTGACCCTGCGTGTCGGCATCACAGGTGTTGGCGCAGCCACGCGATGTCGGCCGCCTGACCCTGCGTACCACCGGGTGTCTCGCACACGACGGGGGCTCCCGCCGCTCGCACCACCCCCAGCAGGGCGCTCTGGTCGATCTGGCCTTCCCCGAGGTTGGCGTGCCGGTCGGCGCCGGAGCCGAACTGGTCCCTGCTGTCGTTGGCGTGCACCAGGTCGATGCGCCCCACCAGCCGCTTGACCTGAGTCACCACGTCGGCGAGCTCGATCCCGCCGGCGTGGGCATGGCAGGTGTCCAGACACAAGCCGACCTCGTCACCGCCGGACGCGTCGGTGACCGCCTCCCAGAGTCGGCCGATGCGCTCCAGCCGGCGAGCCATGGCGTTGTCACCGCCGGCTGTGTTCTCGATGAGCACCGGCACCGTCGCGTCGAGCTGCTCGATGCACTTGCGCCAGTTGTCGAAGCCCGCCGCCGGGTCGTCGCCCTTGAGCATGTGGCCGCCGTGCACGATCAGACCCAGGGCACCGATCGAGGCGGCTGCATCGACGTGCTGCTGCAGCAGCTTGCGGCTCGGGATGCGGATGCGGTTGTTGGAGGTCGCCACGTTGAGCACGTACGGAGCGTGCACATAGATCCCCACGCCGGCCTGTTCGGCCTCGGCGCGCAGGGAGTCGGCCCCGCCGGCGTACTGGACCACCGGACCCTTCCAGCCCTGCGGGTCGCCGAGAAACATCTGCACCAGGTCCGCGCCGCGCGCGGTGGCCTCGGCGAGCGGGTCGGCCTGGTCGACATGGGCTCCGATGGCTGGTGTCGACGACATGACGCCGAGCCTAGGCGCAGCCACAACCAGGGTCGGATCGGGGAGATTCCGGTGGCCGGCCAGGGGTGCTCACCCCTAACGTTTGATCCATCACACCAGCCTCCAGGGGGAGACAGTGACGTACGTCAGCACCGAACAGCCGGCACTCACCGGTGGAGGCTACGCAGCCCGCGCGGTGGGCCTGACGAAGGTGTACGGCTCGGGGGAGTCTGAGGTCCACGCACTCGCCGGGATCAACATGGACATCGCCAGCCGAGAGTTCACTGCGGTCATGGGTCCGTCAGGCTCCGGCAAGTCCACCCTCATGCACTGCCTCGCCGCACTGGACACCGCGACGTCCGGAGCGGTCCTCATCGGCGATGCCGACCTGGCCCTGCTGAACGACAAGGCGTTGACCGCGCTGCGGCGGGATCAGGTGGGCTTCGTCTTCCAGTCCTACAACTTGGTCCCCACCCTGACCGCGCAGGAGAACATTCTGCTGCCGCTGTCGATCGCGGGCCGCCAGCCCGACCAGGAGTGGTACGACACGGTCATCGACACCGTCGGCCTGCGCGACCGGCTCGGGCACCGGCCCAACGAGCTGTCCGGCGGCCAGCAGCAGCGGGTGGCGTGTGCCCGCGCCCTGGTCAGTCGGCCGTCGATCGTGTTCGCCGACGAGCCGACCGGGAACCTGGACTCCACGTCGGGAGCCGAGGTGCTCGGGTTCCTGCGCCGTAGCGTCAGTGAATTCGGCCAGACCATCGTGATGGTCACCCACGACCCGATCGCCGCCGCCTACACCGACCGGGTGGTGTTCCTCGCCGACGGCCGGGTTGTCGACGAGCTGCGCCAACCGACCGCGGAGACAGTCCTGGAGCGCATGGCCTCCATCCAGACCGCCGCGATCGCCGCGGCCGACGCGCGGCTGGGGCACTGAACAGTGCTGCGCGTCACGCTGCGCAACCTGTTGGCCCGCAAGCTGCGGCTGCTGCTGTCGGCCTTCGCGATCATCCTGGGCGTCGCGTTCGTCGGCGGGACGCTCGTCTTCACCGACACTCTGGCCAAGGCCTTCGACGGCATTGTGGACGGTTCCGTACCAGACGGCTACGTCCGTCCGGTCGGCTCGACGGCTGACGACAGTGGCGGCTTCGGCACCGACGGACGCACCATCCCGGCCTCGGTCGTCACTGAGCTGGAACAGGTCACCGGTGTCGCTCGGGCCGACGGCACCGTCGAGGGCATCGGCCTGTTCATCGTCGACCGCGAAGGCAAGCTCGTCGGCGGCCGGGGTGCCCCCACCCTGGCGTTCAACTACAACGACGCCCCCTCGATGACCGGTGAGCCGTCGGTCACCATCCCGGTGGGCACCGAACCCGAGGGCGCCGGCGAGGTGGTGTTGGACGAACGCACGGCCGACGCCGCCGGCTACGACATCGGGGACGCGGTCTCGATGGTGGCCGCGGGTCCTCAGCCGCGGATCGAAGCCGAGCTGGTGGGTATCGCGGAGTTCGGCGGTGGGGGGCTGGCCGGCGCCTCGCTGGTGTTCTTCGACACCCCCACGGCGCAGGGGATCTTCCTCGATGGTGAGGACGTCTTCGACTCGATCGGACTCACGGCCGAGCCGGGAGTCTCCCAGCAGCAGCTCGTCGATGCCGCCACCGCCGTGCTGCCCGAGGGAGTCGAAGCGGTCACCGGCGACCAGTCCGCCGAGGAGACCGAGGACATCGTCTCCACCGCCCTCGGCTTCCTCAGCACCTTCTTGCTGATCTTCGCGGCCATCTCGCTGGTCGTCGGCACTTTCCTCATCATCAACACGTTCTCGATCCTGGTCGCCCAGCGCAGCCGTGAGCTGGCGCTGCTGCGGGCGATGGGGGCGTCGCGTCGGCAGGTCACGCGCTCGGTACTGGCGGAGGCTCTGGCAGTCGGTTTCGTCGGTTCCACGCTGGGATTGGTGCTCGGGTTCGGCCTGGCGGTGGGGCTGCGGGCGCTGTTCGGCTACTTCGGGCTCGACCTGTCGGGCACCCCCCTGCAGTTCGAGCTCCGTACGGCGCTCGTGTGCTACGTCGTCGGGATGACGGTGACCGTGGTGGCGGCGTATCTGCCCGCCCGCCGCGCCAGCAGGATCTCACCGGTCGCCGCGATGCGTGACGACGTGGCGCTCCCGGAGTCCTCTGTCCGGCGCCGCACACTGGTAGGTGCTGTGCTCGCTGCTGCCGGGACGTCGCTGATGCTGGTCGGGCTCTTCACCTCGGTGGACTACACCGCTTACCTCGTCGGCGGCGGCGTCCTCACCGTGCTGATCGCTGTCGCACTGATGAGCCCGGTACTCGGGCGCCCGGTGCTGCGCGGGCTCGGAGTCGCGTACGGACGGGTCTTCGGCACAGTCGGCGTCCTGGCGACCCAGAACGCCCTGCGTAATCCCCGGCGGACCGCCGCCACCGCGTCCGCGCTGATGATCGGGCTCGCGCTCGTCTCGACGATGGCGGTGCTCGGTGCGTCGATCAACAAGTCGATCGAGGTGGCAGTGCAGGAGGAGTTCACGACCGACTACCTGCTTTCCAGCCCCACCTTCACCAACTTCTCGACCACCATCTCCGACGATGTGCGCGACCTCGACGGCGTGGACGAGGTGTCCCAGGCCCAGAGCCTGCCGATCGACATCGACGGTACGGGCGCGTTCGTGACCGCCGCCGACCCCGACGAGCTGCTGGCGGTGTACGAGCTGCGGGACACCTCCGGCAGCCTGAACGTGGGTGACGGCCAGGTCGCGTTGTCCGAGGATGCGGCGCAGGAGCGTGGGGTCACGACCGGTGACGCCGTGACGCTGACGTTCCCCTCCGGCGACCAGGAAGCCGAGGTGGCCGGTACGTACGAGACGTCGCAGGTCGTCGGCAACGCACTGCTGCCGTTCTCGACCCTGGAGGCGGCACAGGTGCAGCGCCAGGACTCCACGGTGAGCGTCAACGCGGCCGAAGGCGTCTCGCAGTCCGAACTCGGCGCGCAGCTCGACGAGGTGGTGGCGGACCTGCCGACGGTCACAGTGCAGAACCAGGAGGACTTCACCGACGCGCAGCGCGCCAGCGTGAACCAGCTGCTCTTCCTGATCTACGCGCTGCTCGGCCTCGCCATCGTCATCGCGGTCCTCGGGGTGGTTAACACCCTGGCGCTGAGCGTCATCGAGCGCACCCGTGAGGTCGGGCTGCTGCGTGCCGTGGGCCTCAGCCGGCGTCAGCTGCGGCGAATGGTTCGGCTGGAGGCGGTGGCGATCGCGGTGCTGGGCGGGGTGCTCGGCGTCGCGATGGGCCTGGTGTTCGGCGTGGTGCTGCAGCGCTCGGTGGCCGACGACGGGGTCACGGACCTGGCGATCCCGGTCGGGCAACTGGCGATCGTGGTTGCGGTGGCGGCTGTGCTGGGCGTGCTCGCGGCGGTGCTGCCCGCCCGGCGTGCGGCCAGGCTGAACGTGCTGCGGGCGATCACGACTGAGTGAGCGGCCTCGCCTCGAGGCGTGGCTGGCCAGCGGGCGCGTTCAGCCTCGCCGCTGCAACTCCAACCCCACCCGTCACGTCGTACGGGAGAAAGCACCTGGCGCCGCGGGTCGGGAGGTGCTTTCTCCCGCCCCGTGGTGCGGGTGGGTCGCCTGGGACGTCGCCGGTGAGCGGTGAGCGGCGGCGCTCGAAGCGCCTGTGGACGACCGGCTCGGGAACCCGCCGCACTGGGCCATGCTCGAACGTGCCCACCTCAGTGCCGCAGCAGCTGCGGGGAGTGCCCTTCACAACAGGCCGGGCGAAGCGGCTCGGCGTGACCGCCCGGATGCTCGCAGGCTCCCGGTTTCGAGGCGTCCTGCACGGCGTGCACGTCTGCGCGGACGTGCCCGACTCCGCGCTGCTACGGCTTGACGCCGCCCTGCTGCTGGCGCCGCGTGACAGCTTCGCCACCCACCACAGCGCCGCAGCGGTGTGGGGGCTGCCGGTGTGCGACCCAGTCCGCCCGCACGTGGGTGTCGGCCGCGGACTCCGGGCGCCGCAGGTGCAGGGGGTCAGCTGGCACGCGTACGCATCACCGCCCTCCTTGCGGCTCGTCGACGGTCGCCTGGTCGGCGACCCGGCTGTCACGTTCGTGCAGCTGGCGGGCACCCTCTCGCTGCTCGATGCCGTCATCGCCGGGGACGCGTTGACACGGCGCGGACTCGTGCGGCCAGGGGACCTGGTGGCGGCCGCTGCCGGCTTCACCGGGGTGACCGGGCTGCGCGTGAGCCGGGCCGCCGCACTCGTGCGTCCTCGCGTGGACTCGCCGATGGAGACCTGGCTGCGGCTCCTGATCGTCGCGGCAGGACTGCCCGAGCCAGTCACCAACCTCGACGTCCATGACGCGAACGGGCGGTGGATCGCGCGGCCCGACCTGCTCTACCCGGCGTACCGGGTGGCGATCGAGTACGACGGCCGTCACCACGATGGGGAGACACAACGGGTGGACCGCGACGTCTTCCGCAACGAGGACCTCGCCCAGGCAGGCTGGTTCGTCCTGATCGTGCACGCCAAGGACCTGTACGTCCGCCCGGCCCGGACGCTGGAACGCCTGGTCCGTGCGCTGCGCAATCACGGGTGTGTGCTCGGCCCGGTCGACGATGCGTGGCGCTACCTCGGTCGGCCCTGCTCGACGGGCCCTTGGCCGGGCGTCACAGCAGCCCCACCGGCACCGTCGAGCGGGAGAAAGTACCTTCCAGCGGGTCGCGGAGGTGCATTCTCCTGTCCGCTGTGACGGATGAGGTCGGTGAGGTCAAACTCCACCGATCCGCCGCCGGATTGGCCCGGCACGGCTGCTCACGGCTACACTCCCCAGGTTGCCCGGCGACGAGCCGGGCTCGCGTGTGAACGGGCGTGCCCGTCCGCACCGGATGCATCGCCCTCCTGCCACGGAGAGACCGTGGCCGCCTAGTCCGAAGGAGGTGAGGTCGCCTTGCGTCGTTATGAAGTCATGGTCATCCTCGACCCTGATCTCGAGGAGCGCACGGTCGCACCGTCGCTCGACACCTATCTCAACGTGGTCCGCCAGGACGGCGGCACCGTGGAGAGCGTCGACGTGTGGGGTCGTCGTCGTCTGGCCTACGAGATCAGGAAGAAGACCGAGGGCATCTACGCGGTCATCGAGCTGAACGCCGAGCCCGCGACGGTCAAGGAGCTGGACCGCCAGCTCGGCCTCAACGAAGCCATCATGCGGACCAAGGTCTTGCGCCCCGAGCTGCACGGCGCCTGAGCCCCTCACGACCCGGAACACTGTCGGCACCTGGCCCTAGGGTCGTCGACACACCGGTTCATCTCTGACACCCACCTGTAGGAGCACCCATGGCAGGCGAAACCGTCATCACGGTCGTCGGCAACCTCGTCGACGACCCGGAGCTGCGCTTCACTCCCTCGGGGGCCGCAGTCGCCAACTTCCGCATGGCGTCCACCCCGCGGACGTACGACCGCCAGACGGGGGAGTGGAAGGACGGCGAGACCCTGTGGCTCGGCTGCTCGGTGTGGCGCCAGGCGGCGGAGAACGTCGCCGAGTCACTCACCAAGGGCACCCGGGTGGTCGTGCAGGGGCGGTTGAAGAGCCGTCAGTACGAGACACGCGAGGGTGAGAAGCGCACGGTCTTCGAGATCGACGTGGACGAGATCGGCCCCAGCCTGCGCAGCGCCACCGCCAAGGTGACCAAGGCGAGCCGCTCCGGCACCGGTGGAGGTGGCTGGTCCGGCGCAGGCGACTCCAGCGGATCGGCCGGCGGCCCGTCCGCAGGTGCGGGCGGCAACGACCCGTGGGCGTCCCAGCCCTCACAGTCAGGCTCCTCGGGCGGGTCACCGGCCGGCTCTTCCGGCGGCAACGACCCGTGGGCGTCCTCCCCGAGCGGCTCCACCGACGACCCGCCGTTCTAGCACCTGTCCCGTCCCGTCTGTCTGACCATTCCGGCCCAGTCGCCGGGCTTTCTGAGAGGAAGCACCACAATGGCCAAGCCCATCGTCCGCAAGCCGAAGAAGAAGTCGAATCCGCTCAAGGCCGCGAAGATCACCTACGTCGACTACAAGGACACCGGCCTGCTCCGCAAGTTCATCTCCGACCGCAACAAGATTCGTGCCCGCCGAGTGACCGGTGTGAGCGTCCAAGAGCAGCGCCAGATCGCCACGGCGATCAAGAACGCCCGCGAAATGGCGCTCCTGCCCTACACCTCGACGACCCGCTGAGGAGGGGACTGCAATGAAGCTGATCCTCACCCACGAGGTGACCAACCTCGGAGCCCCCGGCGACATCGTCGAGGTCAAGGACGGGTACGGCCGCAACTACCTCCAGCCTCGCGGCCTGGCCATGCGGTGGAGCAAGGGCGCCGAGAAGCAGATCTCTTCCATCAAGAAGGCCCGTCAGGTGCGAGACGTGCGCGATGTGTCACAGGCCGAGGAGGTCAAGGGTCGACTCGAGGCCTCCACCGTCGCCCTGACCGTCCACGCCGGTGGCGGCGGCCGGTTGTTCGGCGCCGTGACCGTTGCCGACATCGCCTCGGCCATCAAGGCCGCCGGTGGACCCGACATCGACAAGCGACGGATCGAGGTCGGCCAGCCGATCAAGAACGTCGGCGAGCACACCGTCGACGTCCGCGTGCATGCCGACGTGTCCGCGACCGTGCGGCTCGAGGTGGTCGCCGGCTGAGCCGGTCGGTCATGGGCCCGCGTGACGAGCCGCGTATCAGCTGCCGGCTTGCAGGGCCGGCTCGCGGCTCAGGGTGAGCAACAGGACGCCAAACACGATGCCGGACAGACCGGACAGCAGCAGCAGCACCGCAAGAGGCGTGCTGGGCAGCCCGGCACCGGCCACGACCAGGATGTCCAACACCACGATGGCCACCGTGGTCGTCGTGACCACGACGCTGGTGATCGTCAGCGCGAGCATGTTGCCGGTCGGCCGTCCGGCGGGCACCAGGCACTCACTGACGCCCCGGGCCACCGTGAAGGCGATCGCGGCCTGGGTGAGCGTCAGGGTGTAGATCTGGGCTCGGTCGAGAAAGAGCTGGAAGAGCAGCGTCAGGATGAGCACCAGCGCCACCACCGTGAGCCAGAAGGCACGACCGAACCAGTCGTTGCGCCAGCGGATGTGCTGCAATCCGTAGGCCATGACACCGTGGCCGAGCACCGCGATCCAGCCGCCGATTCCCCCGAGGAAGCCGCCGAGCCCGAGCGTCGAGAGCAACCAGCCGGCACCGGCGAGGTTCAGGGGTGACATGAGGCCAGAGCCTACTGAGCCTCGCCAAGCGGCTCGCCGGCGTGGGCCGGACGAAGGATCCCGGTGACGAGCCAGGCATTGGAGCGCTCACGCAGCACGAGCGTGAGCATCCGGGCCACCATCAGCGCGCCGTACGCCGCCCACAGCCAGGCCAGCCCGGCCCCCACCCACCACACCAACAGCGCGAGCGGTGCGTAGGCCAGCAGGGTGAGCAGCCCGGCGTACGCGAGGTACCGGCCGTCGCCGGCGCCGATCAGGACGCCGTCGAGGACGAAGACGATGCCGGACACCGGCTGGATGAGCGCGGCCACCAGCAAGGCGGCGACCGAGACGTCGCGCACCGCGGAATCACCGGAGAACGCATGTGCGAGCCAGGGACTGGCCGCAGCCACGCCGGCTGCGGCGATGACGCCGGACCACGTGCCCCACTTCACCATCCGATGGGTCACTCGGCGCGCGCCGACGACGTCACCGGCGCCGAGGTAGCGCCCGGTCATGGCCTGTCCGGCGATGGCGATGGCGTCCAGGCCGAAGGCCAGCGTGCTGACGACGCTGAACGTGATCTGGTGGGCGGCCACCGACGCGGCCGGCATCGTCGCCGCGACCACGACACCGAGCAGCAACGCTGCCCGCAGAGTGAGCGTACGGACGAACAACGGCACGCCGGTACGGGCAGTGCGCAGGATCTCGGCCGGAGCCGGGCGCAGCGAACTGTCGTGCTGCCGGGCGGCACGCACGACGACACCGGACAGCACTATGGCGGCTCCCCACTGGGCGATGACGGTGCCCAGTGCCGAGCCGGCCACCCCGAGCCCGACCCCGTACACGAGGACCAGGTTGAGGACGATGTTGGCCAGGTTGGCGACAACTGCGACCACCAGCGGCGTGCGGACGTCCTGCAGCCCGCGCAGGATGCCGGTCGTTGCCAGGATCATCAGCATCGCCGGTAGCCCGAAGGCCGAGACCCGCAGGTACGTGACCGCGTGCTCCTCGATCTCGCGGCTGGTGCCGAACCAGCCGATGATGGGCTCCGCCCCGGCTGCGAAGACGAGGGTCGCGACCGCACCGAGGCCCAGTCCGAGCCAGACACCGCTGACGCCGGAGCGCAGGGCCCCGGCCAGGTCGTCGGCTCCCAGGTGGCGCGCCACGGTCGCGGTGGTCCCGTAGGCGAGGAACACCGCCAGGCCGACGATGGTCTGCAACACGCTGGCCGCGATCGCCAGGCCGGCGAGCTCCGGGGTGCCGAGGTATCCCACGATCGCGGTGTCGGCCAGCAGGAACATGGGCTCGGCGAGCAGGGCGAAGAAGGCGGGGACCGCGAGCCGAGCGATCTCGGCGTCGTCGCTGCTCCAACGCGGCCGACCGCGTCTAGTCATCCGAACCACTGTAATGGCCGTCACCGGGGCAGTACCAAATGATGGGTGACGCATCGTCCGTGGCTTTGTCGACACGGCGATGTGGGAGAACATCGATGCCGCGGACATCGGCGGATGATTCTTGGCTCCACATGGGGTGGATGGGGATCGTCGCAGGTCAGAGCCACGCGCGGAGCGGAGACTGGACGATGTACACAGGGCTACGCACAGCCTGTGCACAGGGACGACGGCGAGTTTCCACAGCAGACAGGAAGTTGTCCACAGACCCCTGTGCACGGTCGCCTATCGCTGGGCGTGCGTGTTCCCTAGTGTCTGGCCGGGCACACCGCTACGTAGGTGTGGCCCGCTCGGCCGGACTTCGCGAGGCTGTCGGAGCCGGTCCGTAGCGTGCCTGACGACGGGAGGTCAGGCGTTCGTCGGGCGACCCTCCCGGTGTCCCGCAAGTCGTCGAGGAGAGGTCGGTGAGCACACCGTGAGCGTTGCGGACACGCGCGACCTGCCGGAGCCGCCGGACGACTTCAACGCGATCTTCGGCGGTTCTCCGGGTGGTCGCACGAGCTTCGACTCATCCCCGGCCGGGCGCACCCCACCGCAAGACCATGCTGCCGAGCAGAGCGTGCTCGGCGCGGTCCTGTTGTCCAAGGACGCCATCGCCGACGTGCTCGAGGCGATCACCGGCACGGACTTCTACCGTCCCGCGCACGAGTCGATCTACGACGCGGTCATCGATCTCTACGGGCGAGGTGAACCTGCCGACGCGGTCACCGTGGCCGCTGAGCTGTCCCGTCGCGGCGACCTCGCCAAGGTGGGCGGCGCCCCGTACCTGCACGACCTCGTCTCCGGCGTGCCGATCGCTGCGAACGCCGGCTACTACGCCGAGATCGTGCGGGAGAAGGCGATCCTGCGTCGCCTGGTCGATGCCGGCACCAAGATCGCCCAGCTCGGGTACGCCGGCGCAGGCCAGGTGGACGACACGGTGGACCGGGCCCAGGCGGAGATCTTCTCGGTCACCGAGCGCCGCGCCAGTGAGGACTACCTGCCCCTGAGCGAGATCATGGCGGGGACGCTGGACGAGATCGAGGCGATCAGCGCACACGACGGCGGCATGTCCGGGGTGCCGACCGGGTTCGCAGACCTCGACGAGCTGACCAACGGGTTGCAGGGCGGCCAGATGGTCATCGTCGCGGCGAGACCGGCGCTGGGCAAGGCGCTTGCGCTCGACACTCCGCTGCCCACCCCCGAGGGTTGGACGACGATGGGTGAGGTTGCGGTCGGCGACCGCCTGCTCGGGGCCGACGGCCGAGCTACCCGCGTCGTCGCCGCCACCGACGTAATGCGCGGGCGTTCCTGCTACGAGGTGTCCTTCTCCGACGGCGCCCGGATCGTCGCTGATGCAGAGCACCAGTGGCTGACCGAGACCCGGGCAGTGCGCAAGGCCCGAGCCGAGGTCTCGGCCTCGCGACACGCGACCACGACGCGGCCATTGATCGGTTCGGTCGTCACGACCGAACAGCTGGCCGCAACCGTGCGTGTCGGCACTGATCAACGGCTCAACCATTCGGTGGTCAACGCCGCGCCCGTCACATTGCCCGATGCCGACCTGCTGGTCGCGCCCTACACGCTCGGTGTATGGCTGGGTGACGGTCACACGGCGTCGGCCCGCTTCACCAGCGCGGATCCGGAGATCGCCTCGTTGGTTGAGCTGGACGGCTACGTGGTAGGACACGCTGGCAGACTGCTGTACCACGTAGGTCTGCCGGTCCAGCCTGTTCTGCAGCGGTCATGCGAGGTGTGCGCCGACTGCGGTGAACCCTTCTCGGGGATGCGACGATGCGCGCGCTGCCACGCCCACCACGGCACCGTGCAGGCGCGGTTGAGAACGATCGGAGTGCTCGGCGACAAGCACATCCCCGCCGCGTACCTGCGCGCCAGCGAGCATCAGCGACGGGCGCTGCTCGCCGGTCTGCTCGACACCGACGGCACCGTCACCAACTGCGGGTCCGTTCAGTTCGCCGTTTGCGACCACGGGCTGGCTGACGACACGTACGAACTGATCGTGAGTCTGGGATACAAGTGCAGTCGCACCACCAAGCGGGTCGGTGGCCGCGACGAGGCGCACTCGACGTGCCACATCCTCGACTTCACCTGCACCGACGACGTGTTCCGTCTGACCCGCAGAGTCAGCGCCCACCGTGCTCGACGGCCGGTCACGTTGGCTCGCATCGGCAAGCGTCTGATCCGGTCGGTGGACCGCGTCGACAGCGTTCCCGTGCGCTGCGTCCAGGTGGACAACACCGACCAACTCTACCTCGCCGGTCGTTCGATGGTGCCAACGCACAACTCAACCCTGGGATTGGACTTCTGCCGTGCGGCATCGATCAAGCACGGCATGGCCAGTGCGATCTTCTCCCTGGAGATGAGCCGCAACGAGATCACCATGAAGCTGTTGGCGGCCGAGGCACGGATCGCGCTGAACCACATGCGCAACGGTCACATGACCAACGACGACTGGTCGCGGCTGGCCCGCAAGATGGGTGAGGTCAGCTCGGCTCCCCTGTTCATCGACGACAGCCCGAACCTCACCATGATGGAGATCCGGGCCAAGGCGCGACGCCTCAAGCAGCGCCACGACCTCAAGCTCGTGGTCGTGGACTACCTGCAGCTGCTGAGCTCCGGCAAGAAGGTCGAGAGCCGTCAGCTCGAGGTCTCGGAGTTCTCCCGGCAGATGAAGCTGCTGGCCAAGGAGCTCGACGTCCCGATCGTGGCGATCAGCCAGCTGAACCGAGGCGCGGAGCAGCGCACCGACAAGCGCCCTCTGCTGAGCGACCTGCGTGAGTCGGGTTGTCTCACGGCGGACACACGGCTGCTGCGCGCGGACACCGGCGCCGAGATCTCGCTCGGCGAGCTGCTGGCGCGCAATATCCGCGACATCCCGGTGTGGACGCTCGACGACCGGCTCAAGCTGGTGCCGCGGACGCTGACGCACGCGTTCCCGAGCGGGGTGAAGGAGACGTTTCGTGTCCGCACGGCGTCCGGCCGTACGGTCGACGCAACCGCCAACCATCCGTTCCTCACGTACGACGGCTGGCAGCCGTTGGGCGAGCTCGCTGTCGGGTCGCGCGTGGGGGTGCTCCGCCACGTCCCTTCGCCGCTTGCGACCACGTCGTGGGACGACGACGAGGTGGTGCTGTTGGCCCACCTGCTCGGGGATGGCTCCTTCGTGCGTCGACAGCCGATGGACCTGTCCGGGCTGCGGAGTCACGAGAAGTTCGTCCCCGATGGGGTGTTCGGGCTGCCCAAGCACCAGGTCGGCTTGTTCCTGCGCCACCTCTGGGCAACCGACGGATCTGTTCGCTGGGACGCGACTGCAGGCCAGGGTCGGATCCACTTCGAGTCGACCAGTCGTCGGCTCGTCGATGCCGTCGCGCGACTGCTGCTGCGCTTCAACATCGTGTCTCGCATCAAGAAGGCCACCACGGCGGGATACCGCGATGGCTGGCACCTGCTCATCTGTGGGGCCGACAACCAGAAGCGATTCTGCACTGAGGTCGGTGTTCACGGGTTGCGGGGCCGTAGGACGCAGGAGGTGCTGTTGCGCCTGGAAAAGGTGACGGTCAACACCGACCTCGACACGGTGCCCGTGCAGGTGTGGGACCGGGTACGCACGGTGCTGCACGATCAGCAGCACGCCCCATCGCGCAGCCGATTGTCCAAGGTTGCCACCATCCTGGACGCTGACCTGGAGGTCTCGGCTACCAACGACGTGTTCTGGGACCAGATCGTCGAGGTCGAACCGCTCGGTGAACGCGACGTATACGACGCGACGGTCCTCGGCCACCACAACTTCGTCGCCAACGGGATCGCTCTGCACAACAGTCTGGAACAAGATGCCGACATGGTTATCCTGCTGCACCGCGAGGACGCCTACGAGAAGGAGTCGACCCGCCCCGGCGAGGCGGACCTCATCGTCGCCAAGCACCGCGCCGGTCCGACCGACACGATCGTCGTGGCGTTCCAGGGTCACTATTCGCGCTTCGTGGACATGCAGCAGAGCTGAGTGCCCTGCTGTCGGGATGCAGCGAAGATTTATCAAACGGCCCCCAGGATTGAGAAACGGCACCTTGTTCTTGAAGAACGGCGACGTAGGTCTCGCCGCTCGAGCGGTCGTTGCGGGTCGAGCTTCTTCAGAGGGGGCAAGATCGGCCTGCCGGACTACTCCCCCGTGTCAGCGGGCGCTCGCTACTGTCGAGTGTCCGGGTCTCGGTCCATCATGCGATCCGGTCCGGTCCGGGTCGCCCGCTGCTCCTGGTCTGGGCCAGGCTGTGGCGAGACCGGCACAGGCTCTCCTCGCCAGACGGATCACGCCGATGCTTCCTCTAACGTCCCTCGGTGAAGCCCATTCCCACGCCGTCCCTCCGCGGACGGTTCACACCAAACGCCTTTCGCCGCGAGGCGACATCGTCGTCGTACGTCTGGGCGTCGTCGTGGACGATCGGCCGGACAGTCTGCCGATCAACCATCTGGTCGACCACGGCACGGTCGTCTTCCGGACCGGCACAGGCACCAAGTTGCTTGCCGCGCCGCGCCGAGCCGGTTGCCTTCGAGGTCGACGGCTGGGACCCGGTCGTGGGTGAGGCGTGGAGCGTCGTGGTGAAGGGAAAGGCCGAAGTGATCCAGCGCATGGACGAGCTGCTTGCCTCAACCGGGTGGCCGCTGTTCCCCTGGTACGAGGGGCCCAAACCGTCCTTCGTGCGGGTCGTACCCGGCGAGGTCACCGGGCGCCGCTTTCCGAGCGGTGGACAAGGGCGCCTGGGCCAATCCCATCCCGACCGGTCGGAGGCAGGCACCGCAGTGACACCTTCTCCGGCCACCCTCTGCCCCCAGGCCCGCCCTCGGCAGGTCGTAGAGGGCGACGCGGAGCCGACGGACAGCTGACCGGGACGGAGACGTGAGTCCCTGGCCGACCAGACGGTGTGCTCCGCCGCGCTCAACTGAGCCGTGCACGGGCGGCCGGGCCGCGCCGTCGGGACGGGGCGGTGAAGACGGCGGCAATGCAGATCAGCGCCGCGAGGGCCAGTGCTGCGGGATAGCCGAACCAGCCGATGACGAGGCCGGCGGTGGCCGGACCGGTGAGCGTGCCCACGGTCAGTCCGGTGCTGACCGCGGCAAGTCCGGCGGAGGGACGGTCGGCGAAGACGTCAGCGCTCCACAAGCCCTGGACGGCGATGACGCTGTTGTAGGTGACGCCGAAGAGCAACGCGGTCAGGGCGCCTGCTGCGGCGGCAGGTGCGGTGGCGAGGGCGACCAGCGATGCGGAGACGCCGATGACCGAGACGCAGTGGACGGTGCGTTGACCGAGCACACTCACGGCCGGACCGGCGAACAGCCCGGCGATCCCGGCCGCGCCGCAGAGCGCGTAGATGACGCGTGCTGTGTCCGGCTCGGTCCCAGCTGCGCGGAGGGCGTCGACGCTGAATGCCCACCAGACCGAGCTGCCGAACCCGATCAGGATGGCGGAGCCGAGCAGCGGGCGTGACCGGTCGCAGAAGAACCAGCTCGGCCGTAGGCTGGGCAGCTGCGCGGACGACCGGATGCGCGCCGGGGCCGCCCAGGTCGCCACCACGCCCACGAACAGCGCGACCCCGGCGAAGAGCCACCAGACGCTCCGCCAGGAGGTTCCGGACACGATCGCGACCGGTCCGGCCACCAGCACGCCCCATCCCGTACCGGAACTGATCGCGGCCCAGGCAAGGTTGCGCCGGTCCTCGGGGATGCTCGCCGAGGCGATGTCGCCGTACGGCGGGAAGGCGAAGCCGGCGGACAACCCGGCGACCAGCACGCCCACCGCGAACTGCGTCGTGGACGTCGACGTTGCGATCAGGGCCATCCCGCCGCCGGCGGTAGCCATGGCCATCGCGATCGGTACCCGCGGTCCCGTACGGGCGGTGAGGGGGACCACGACGGTGTTGGCCACGAGGTAGGACACGTACGCGCCGGAGCTGATCATGCCGGCCGTCGTGGTATCGAAGCCGAGGTCGGCGCGGATGTCGGGCAGGAGCAACCCGTAGCCGTACCGTGCCAGGCCGAAGGCCACCGCGATGACGGCCACGCCGGAGGCGACCGTGAGCGGAACCGGCCTAGGCACCGGTCGGGACCGTGTGCTCGAGCGGACACCGGCCGGCCTGCTCACCACACGCATCCCGGTCGCACAGCCGACAGACCCGCAACGCGGTCGGGCGGTCATCGGCCAGGGCTGCGACCACCGTGCTGAGCAGGCGCTCCAGGGTCGCCCGGTCGCTGTCAGACAAGCAGTCGAGCGATCTCTCGATCTCCGCGGCCCGACGACTGAGTGCCTCCTCGGCACGCAGCCGACCGCGCTCGGTCAGATAGAGGGACCGCGACCGCGCGTCACCGCTCTCACCATGGCGGACCGACCCGTCGGCGAGCAGGCGCTCGACAAGGCGGGTGGCACCTGAAGACGTGAGCCCGAGCACGTTCGCCACCCAGCCCACTCCGTGCCCTGGGTGTGCCGACAGCGTGACCAGCGCGGCGGCGGTGGACGAGCCTGCCAGCGTCCTGCCGGGCACGTCGGGTGCGACCCGGTCGGCCACCGTGAGCGAGAAGACGCCGACGAGGTTGGCGAGACGGTCCATCCCATCAGCATATATGTGACTGAGTCACACAACAAGGCTGTGCGCACCCTCACTCGTGCTCGGCGATGTACTCCTCCGGGTCCTTGTTGACCGGTTCGACGCCGGTGACATGTCTGGTCTGGAAGGACGCGAACGCCACCGCGAGCTCGTGACGAGTCTCCAGCGACGCGTTGCGACGGAAGTCGGCGAGACCCTCGCGCTCCTCCTCGGCCAGGTGGGTGCTGTTGGCCTTGTTCGCAGCAGCGACAGCCTCGAACCACGCGTCACTGCCAGCCGGGTGCTCGGCGACGGCGGCCACGGCATCGCGGATCTCGTTGTGGTCATCGATCGCGTCGTCGGTCTCCTCCGCGGCGTCGTCCTTGTCACCCGCGCCCTCGCCGAGGCGGAGCAGGGCGGGATAGAAGTGCTGCTCCTCCGCCTCGGCGTGCACGTCCAGGAATGCAGCCAGCCGCCCCCATACGGCGCTCAGCGCCTCGGTGTCGCTACGGTCGATCTGTTCCAGCATGGCGAACAGCCGTCTCTGCTCGGCATGGTCGTCGAGGATCAGCTGGGTGATGTCCACGGTGTCTCCCGGTGGTCTCGTGCGGTCGGCGATTGAGTACCCGCAGTCGGACACGCGTTCCCCGAAAGGTCAAGGGGGAAGCGGTGCCGCTGCTGCGAACAGGGCGCGCACAGCAGGCAACACCTGCTCCACCTCGTAGGGCGCCGACAGGTGTGTGTGCCCGGACAGCGCCAGGAACCGAGCCGTGGGGATCTCCGCGGCGGCCCGGGCCGCGTTGGCGTACATCTCCTCGCCCCCGGCCATGTAGATCAGGCAGGGCAGCCGCCAAGCGGTGAGGTCGCGGGAGATCGCGCCCTCGGACATCGCCGAGCGCCAGGCAGCGCCGATCGCTCGCGGATCGTTGTCGAGCAGCCGTCGGCGGACGGTCTCCCCGAGAGCGTCACTCAAGGTCGACTCGAGCGTGTCGAGGAAGCCTTGCATCCCGGAGTGCTGCGCAGCGTCGAGCGCCTCGCTGAGCATCGGGACGAAGGGCCAGCGCTCCTCCCATGCGTACGGCTGGTTGCCGCACAGCACCAGCGACAGCGCTCGCTCGGGCGCGTGCTCCCCGATCGCGAACCCCAGCCGGGCTCCCCAGGAGAAGCCGAGCACGTGAGCACGCTCGACGTCGGCCTGGTCCAGCACCGCCACGGCGTCCAAGACTCTGGTCGGCAGTGCGTACGAATCCACGTCGTGCGGCTTGTCGCTGCGTCCGTGGCCGCGGTGGTCGGCGAACACCATCCGATGCTCGTAGGCAAGCGCGCGCACCAGCGGATTCTGCTGCGCCTCCTCGAGGGGGTCCGCGAGGCCGGTGTAGACCAGGACTGGTGATCCGTCGCCACCCGTGTCCTCGAAGTAGCTGCGGACCCCGTCTCGAGGGTTCGTCGCCCAGGGCATGGCACTAGCCTGCCCTGCCTACCGCCAGCGGCGGCGGCGGGTCAGGCTGGCACAGCGACCCGACCGCGCGAGACGATGTCTTCGGCCACCCGCTCGGCGTCCCGGCCGACGCCACCCACGAGCATCGAGGCGAAGGCGTACAGGAACGGCAGGCCGATGAAGTACAGCCCCGGCAGCGACGGGACGACCCCGCGCTCCTGCACCGGCCACCCGTCCTGCACGTCGAACGGCACCTGGATCCACGACAGGTCCTTGCCGAAGCCGGTGCACCAGACGACGTTGCGCACGTCGAGGACACGGCCGTCCGCGAGCACCGGCAGTCCGTCCTGGACGTCCGTCACCTTCTCCGACACGTGCTCGACACCCGCTGCTGCGAGGTGCGCCTGCTTCACCCGCAGCAGCGGTCCACCATGAGCCAGCACCTCGGGGTGCATCTTGCGACCGACGGGCGTGGCCCTGGTCAACACGTGGTTGGCCGCGAACCAGAGGAACGGCAGCACCATCCGGGCCACCCGCCCCTCGATGTCCATCGGCAGCTCCCCCCTGACCGGCCCGGCGAGGGTGGTGCGGTGCCCGCCGGAGACCTCGAGCGCGATGTCGGCGCCCGAGTGGCTGGCCCCCACCACGAGGACGTCGCCGGGTTGCAGCTGCGACGGGTTGCGGTAGTGATGGGAGTGCAGCTGGCGGATCGACGGGTCGAGCTGGGCAGCGAGCTCTGGTGTCCGCGGGTCCTGCCAGGTGCCGGAGGCGACCACGACATTGCCGGCCTCGAAGGTCTGGTCACCGACGCGCACCACGAAGTGGTCGCCGTCCTGCGTCACGGTGTCGACGCGCACGCCGGTACGGACGGGCAGCTCGAACCTGGACGCGTACGCCTCGAGGTAGTCGGCGACCTGATCCTTGCTGGGGTACGTCCAGGGCGGGACCGGGAACGCCCAGCCGGGAAGCCCGTCGTACTTCGCGGGGCTGTAGAGCCGCAGCGAGTCGAAGCGCCGGCGCCAGATGTCGCCGACGCGTTCGTGGTCCTCCAGGATCACGCATGATGCGCCGCGCCTGGTGAGGTGGTACGCCGTGGACAAGCCTGCCTGCCCACCGAAGATGATGGTGTCGCACTGCTCGATGGTCATCGGAGTCTCCCTTCCGCCCATGACGCTACGGAGCCGGCCAGGCATGCCGCGTCGGGACAATCCACCAACCGGCCACCAGCGCGTGGGTGAAACTGCCCACGCGCCTACAGCAGGTGGTGCTCGTACGCGTACGCCGTGGCCGCTGCCCGGGACGCCAGGCCGAGCTTGGTGAAGATGTTGCTGAGGTGCCGGGCCACGGTCTTCTCACTGAGCACCAGATCGGCGGCGATGGCCCGGTTGGTCTTCCCCGTCGCGACGAGGCGCAGCACCTCGATCTCGCGGCTGCTGAGCCCGCCGTGCGCCGCGGGCCCCGGCTGGCTGAGCGCGTCGATGCGAGTCACGTCGGGTCCGGCGCCTAGGCGGTGCAACACCGAGCGGGCCGCGTCCAGCTCCAACCGGGCGGAGTCCTCGTCGCCGAGCGCGCGGCACCCGAGCCCGATCAACACGCGGGTGCGGGCGGCCTCGTACGGTGCGTCCAGCTCGCGCCAGGTGGACCACGCGATGCGCAGTCGGGCCAGTGCCCCGCGCGCGTCGTCCCCGGCCAGTAGGACCGCGCCGGTGCACTGGTGGGCCGTGGCGAGCAGCAGGGGAGCCCCGCACCCGGTGGCGATCCGGTCCAGCTCGGCGCAGGCGGCTCGGGCGGCAGGCAGGTCACCGACGGCGAGCATGATCTCGACCTGTCCGGCGAGCACTCGCGGGCGGCGTACCCGGTCCTGCGTCTCGTCGACCACGCGCCGGATGATGGACACCGCGGCGTCGGCCCGCCCCTGAGCGAGCCGGAGCAGCGCCAGACCGGGCTGCGGGTCGCGCCCGCGCAGACTCGCCTCGCGGTAGCCGACGTCGGCGCGCTCGGCGTCGCCGTGGAGACGGTCGAGCTCCGCGGCCACGTAGTAGGCCGCCCCGGCGGAGACATGGTCGCCGGCCAGCTCGAACCGCTCGAACGCGGCGTGGGCGGCCTCGGTCGCGTCCGTCCAAGCGCCGCGCAGCTGCATGATCTCGGCCCGGTGGACGAGGCACTGTCCGGTGTAGGGGACCAGATCTGGCTGGGCGTCGCACCAGTGCGTGAGAGCGGTCGTCCACTGCTGGGCGCGGCGTACGTCGAAGATGTCGTGGCAGGCAGAGATCACGGCGCAGTAGGCGAGCCCCGCCACGGTGGCCGAGACCTCGCCGCTGGTGACCGCGACCATGACGCCGTCGAGCAGCCCGACACCCTCGTCGGTCCGGCCGAGCTCGAGCAGCGTCTGGCCGTGGCCGAGCCGGGACAGGACCGTGAGATCGGCATCGGCGAAGCGGTCGGCGATGGCTCGGACCTGCAGGATCGTCGGCAGTGCGCGCTCGGCGTCGCCCTGCATGAGGGCCTGGATCCCGGTCAGCATCAGCAGGTAGCCGCGTTGCACGCAGTCGCGCGTCCCGATGTCGAGCAGCTCGACACCGCGGCTGACCCAGCCGGCGGCGAGCGCGAACTCACCGCGGTTGACCAGCGTGAACGCCAGCCAATACGCGCAGCCGGCCGCTTGCTCGGGGTCGCCGCGGCTCACGTACCCCCGATGCGCCCGCACCCACAGGTCGGTGCACGGCTCGTGCCGCCCAGTCAGGTAGGCGGCGGTCGCCAGCGTCTCGAGGTCCTCCGGCTCCAGCGGCGACGCCTGGTCGGCCGCAGCAAGGCAGGCGTGGGCCCGCTCCCACGAGCGGGTGTCGAACGCCTCCCGACCGCGCGCGAGCTGCTCAGCAATCGTCACGGACCTCAGCGTCCTCCAGTCCCCTTCGCCGACGCAATCAGAACTCGTACAGAAGGCGCGGTTCCGCCCGGGACCGCGCGAGCGACGACAGATGGGACGTCCCATGTCCACCAAGATCTTCATCAACCTGCCCGTGAAGGACCTCACCGCGTCGACCGGCTTCTTCGCCGGGCTCGGCTACACGCAGCACCCACAGTTCTCCGACGCCAACGCCAGTTGCATCGTCTTCAGCGACGACATCCACGCGATGCTGCTCGTGGAGCCGTTCTTCCAGACCTTCACACCCGAGAGCATCGCGGACGCGACCACCAGCACCGGCGAGATCATGGCGCTGGGGGTGGACAGCCGGGAGCAGGTCGACGAGCTGGCAGACAAGGCGCTCGCCCTCGGTGCGAGCAGGTGAAGGAGCCGATGGAGGAGAGCTTCATGTACGGCCGCAGCTTCTCCGATCTGGACGGACACCACTGGGAGGTCTTCTGGATGGACCCGAACGCCGTCGAGGGGTGAGTACGGCAGTTTTACAGTGGGCGGGTGACTGTCACCCGTTCGCTGCTCCTGTTCGCGCTGGCAGCCCTGGCCGAGATCGGTGGGGCGTGGCTGATCTGGCAGGGCGTCCGCGAGAGCCGTGGCTGGGTGTGGATCGGTGCCGGGGTGGTCGCGCTCGGCCTGTACGGCTTCGTCGCGACCCTGCAGCCGGACGCCAACTTCGGACGCATCCTGGCCGCGTACGGCGGCGTCTTCGTGGCCGGCTCGTTGGCCTGGGGGATGGTGATGGACGGATTCCGACCCGACCGCTACGACATCGCCGGTGCGCTCATCTGCCTCGTCGGGGTCGCCACGATCATGTACGCCCCGCGCGGCTAGCCCCCGCGGGCCGGGGGAGAGCCGACAAGGGCTCTCCCCCCGACCTCGTCATCGGCGGCGCCGGAGACTACCGGCCGCGACGCCCCCGACGGGGGTCACCGGGTCAACCTGGTAGATCGTGGTGCTTCCGGTCACCTCGTGGGAGAGGACGACCAGCGGGCGGCCGGTCGGGCTCTCGTCGTCGGGCACGAACAGCACGCCTTCGGGCCCCAGGTCGACGGACTCCTCCGGCGTCGGCGCGTCGAAGTCCCGTCCCGTGGTGTAGCTAACGAACTCCGGCTCTGCGGGGTCGGTCACCTGATAGGTCAGCACGCCGCCCACTCGCTCGAGGCCGACGAAGGCGTACGTGTTGCCGTAGGCGCGCCCGACGGCCACGCCCTCGGGCTCAGGGCCTTTGTCGTCGCTGCGCGTGTCGAACGCGTCCGGACCCGTCTCGTCGTTGTTGGCGTTGAACCCGTTGCGGCCCAGCACCTGCGCGGTGACGTCCTCGAAGTCACTGCCGGAGTCGTAGACCAGGTCGCCTCCCGGTGTGTAGATCGAGAACGAGCGGGCCCCGTACGCGTAGATCTCGGCGAGGCAGCCGCGGTCCTCGTCCTGCTGCAGCTCCTCCGGCCCCATCCCGTCGTAGCGGACGTCGTCGCAGAGGGTGACGTCGGCGAGCCGCTCCTCCTCGGAGTAACCGTCGTAGCTGCGGGCGTCGCCCTCGTTCGCGGTGACCAGGAACGTGTGCCCCCGCACCTGGTAGGCCGCCAGGGCGTCGGGGTGCGGGATGCCGAGCACGGGCCAGTCGCGGATGTTGATCTCGTCGTCGGCGTTGCTGGCGTCGAAGCCGTTGCCGGCGGTCCGCCAGTCCTTGAACCCGAGCCCGACGATGTCGGTCACCTCGCCCGCGGACACGTCGACCTCGGCGATCGCGTTGTTCTCCTGCAGGGTGACCCAGGCCGTGCCCGAGTCCGCGGAGTAGGTGATGTTCTCGGGCTCGAGGTCCTGGGCGACCGAGGCGCCCGGGCCGAAGATGCGGACCGAGTCGTCCAGGTCCGCCTCGGTGAAGTCGTCGAAGCCGACCTGGGTCGCCGCGAAGGTGTCCAGGCCCACGATCGTGATCGAGCCCTCGGGGTCGACGGTGTACGCGTCGTTCGGCTCGCCCTCGTTGGCGACCATCGCGACCGAGGCGTCCGGGGCGATGATCAGCGCGTCCGGTCCGAACCCGGCCTCGACGTCGGCAAGGATCTCCAGGGAGTCGGCGTCCAGGAAGACCGCGCGACCCGGCTCGGCCTGCGCGTCCGCCGGCTGGACCGCGACGCCGACCAGGCCGTCCCGGGCACCAACCCCGGTGATGCCGTCGCCGTAACGCGACAGGTCGACCTGTTCGACGAGCTGCGGAGCAGACGGGTCGGAGATGTCGAGGACGTCGACGGTGCCCTCGGAGCCGTTCGCAACGAACAGCCGCTGGCTGGCGGTGTAGCGGCCGATCTCGGTCAGCTCGACACCGACCGGGCTGCCGCCGACCCCCGGTCCTCCGGCGTGCGGTGGGGGTCCGGCGTGCGGTGGAGGTCCGGCGTGCGGCGGCGGCTCACCGGCGGCGGGGCCGGTGAGTGCCGCTCCGGCGACGCTGGTGGCGGTGAGGGCGGCAGCGGCGGCGAACGTGCGTCTGTGCACAGGGTGACCCTTCTGCTGGTCTGGCAACTGGATTCCCCGGGGGCATCCCCGCGGGAGGTGTCACGCTGCCAGCGCGGCCCGGCCAGGCGGCATCCCGGACGTGAACGGACGACGAAGAAGCTCCGACGTCCGCGCCGGGTCTGGTCAGGTCAGGTACAGAATCAGCTGCCGAGATACAGGCAGAACGGGTGCCCGATCGGGTCGAGCAGCACCCGTACCGTGTCCTGCGGCTGGAACTCGGCCAGCGTCGCGCCCATGTTCAGCGCGTCGGCCACCGCGGCGTCGATGTCGTCCACCTCGATGTCGAGGTGCACCATCATCTGCTGGTGCCCGTCGACCGGCGGCCAGACCGGGCGTACGTACGCGGACGACTCGTGAAAGCCGAGGTAGAACGACTCGCCGGGCCGGTTGAGGACGACCCAGGTGGGTTCATCCGTCGCGATCGGCCACTCCAGCAGGCGGGAGTAGAACTCGGCGAGCGCGTGGGGGTCGGGTGCGTCCAGCACCGTCCCCCACCACGACGACGTACGTCCCTTCATGCCGACCTCCTGGATGCAGCGGCCTCGGTTATTACGGCGCTGGCCGGGTCGGCTTGGCGGTGGAGCCCGAGGCCAAAGGTGGCAAGGGGCGCCGCCAGGACGTTCGCGCCAGGCGCCGGAGCTGGCCGGCCGTGTCGGCGAGAACGTCCCGGCGGTCTACGAACGCTCGGTCGCGGGCATCCTGGTCGAGGCCGGCGAGGTAGCCGATCTTGAGTCCATTCACCAGGTCAGTGTGCCGTATGACGCCCCTGGACGGGTTTCCAGATCGGACGGGTCTACTGGGACTGCCGCCCTGTGGCGATCCCTGGGATGGTTCAGTCTCGCCGCCACGACGAGGAGTACGGATTCGCCTGGCTGGGCGCGGAGCTGCTGGTCGACGCGCAGCACGTCGAGCATCTGGGCACAGGTACCGCGCGCCGGCATGGGCTTCGTGTCGGTGAGCTGGACCGACCCGTAACGGCACACGTTCACACCGACGACGCGTCGGAAGGCTTGACGCACACGGTCCGCTTCGCCTGGGCCGCGCTGGACGCGTGGTTCGAAGAGCTGCTCCTGGACCGCGTGCCCTTGCCCGCGCAGTCGCTCGGCGGCGCCGACCCGCGCCAGCGCGAGCGGACCCGCGCCCATGCGGGTGTCGAACTGGCCCGAGTCGTACGGCACCTGTGTGTCACAGGGGATGCCCCAGCGGGCCAACGTGCATGCGATACCGACTCGCCCCGTAGCCGACTGCGAGAGAGCGTTTGACGTCGGGAACATGTTGTTGTCGGCAGTGGTGGATACGGTGCGGCTATGGATCTTGAGCTGACAGGCCGTACCGCTCTGGTCACCGGTAGCAGCGCCGGTGTGGGTCGCGCCGCCGCGGCCCGGCTCGCCGCCGAGGGATGTTCGGTGCTGATCCACGGACGCCACCAGGAGTCTGCGGACGAGGCCGCGGCAGACATCCAGGAGGACGGCGGATCGGCAACGGTGGTCCTGGGTGATCTGACCGATCCGGAGCAGGCGGCCCAGGTCGCCAGCCTGGCCCGTGAGCACCGCGTCGACATCTTGGTCAACAACGTCGGGCCCTTCTTCGAGCACGATTGGGACAGTGCCAAACCGGCGGACTGGGACGCAGCGTTCCAAGCCAACGTCATGCCCGCGGTGCGCCTCACCCAGGCGCTGACCCCCGGGATGCGTGAGCGCGGATGGGGACGCGTGATCAACATCGGCAGCCGCGCGACCATCACCCCGCTGTCCAACATGGTCGAGTACTCCGCCGCCAAGGCCGCGGTCGTGAACCTGACCGCCACCTTGGCCAAACACCTGGCCCCCTGTGGGGTCACGGTCAACTGCGTCAGTCCCGGCGTCATCCTGACCCCGTCACTGCAACGCATGTTCACCGACCGGCGAGGCGGATCAGACGTCGATTGGGCGAACATCGAACCCGAGGTCACCGCCGACTACGCCCCGAACCCAGTCGGTCGGCTCGGGCGACCCGAAGATATCGCCGACGCCATTGCCTTTCTCGCCAGCCCACGCGCCGGCTACATCAACGGCGCCAACATTCCTGTCGACGGAGGCATCACCGGCACCATCTGATCTTCCGAGCATCACCCCGTCCCGCTGATGGATGGCGGGCTCAACTGGAACCGCTCCGGTCCTTCTGACCCTTACGGCCCCGGCTCGGACGGCGTGGTGGAGACGAGGTGGTCCCAGCAGCGCATCGCGTTGTCCACGACGGTGTTTAGGCCGTCAGCGGAGGCACCATCGCGGGCTTGGACGGAGAGCCCGTGCAGGAGCGTGACGGCGAAGGTGGCCAGCGCGGCGGTGTCGGTGTGCGGTGGGAGCTCATCGTCGACGATCCCGCGATCGAGCCGGCGTCTCAGGTCGTGGCGGTCGCACTCGCGGAGGTCGGCGAGCAGGTCGCGCAGCGGTGCGCTGGTCGGAGTGTAGCTGGTGGCGGCGAGGACGATCATGCAGCCCCGGGGGGTGGTCGGGTCGGTGTAGAGGCGTGCGTTGTCGCGCAGCATCGCCTCGACGGCCGCGCGGGCAGTGGGTTGATCGTGCAATGCCCGCGTGGTCGGGGAGCGTTGTGGGTCGTTGTAGTACCCCACCGCCTCACGGAACAAGGCTTCCTTGGACCCGAACGCGGCGTAGAGGCTGGTGGCGCTGACGCCCATCGCGGTCGTGAGGTCGTTGAGTGAGGTGCCCTCGTAGCCCCGTTCCCAGAACAGCTCCAGCGCGGCTACCAGTGCCGCAGTGCGGTCGAAGCCCCGCGGCCGGCCCCGCCCGGCCGTCGGCGACCTCCTCGGCCGCCCGGATCGGCCTGGTTGACGCGTCGTTCTCATGCCACCCATACTACTTCGGTAGCGATCACTACGGAAAGGCTGGTCGATGAGTGAGCTCACGGGCAAGGTGGCGCTGGTGACCGGCGGGAGTCGCGGGATCGGGGCGGCGATCGCGGTTCGCCTCGCGCATGAGGGAGCGCACGTCGCGCTCACCTACCACCGCGCCGCCGATCAAGCGGCGGTAGTCGTCGGACAGATCGAGTCGGCCGGGCGCCGCGGTGTGGCCATCGCGGCCGACAGCGCGGACCCGGACGCGGTCACCGGGGCCGTCGCCCAGACCGTGGCCGAGTTCGGGCGGCTCGATGTCCTGGTCAACAACGCCGGGGTGTTCCCCACCGGACCGCTGCAGGAGGTGACCCTCGCCGAGCTCGACCACGCGATCGCGGTCCACATCCGCGCGGTGTTCCTGGCCAGCCAGGCCGCAGCCGGACACATGGGCGACAGTGGGCGGATCATCAGCATCGGCAGCTGCTTCGCCGAACGGGTTCCCTACGCCGGGATCAGCCTCTACACCATGACCAAGTCCGCTCTGCTGGGCCTGACCAAGGGCTTGGCCCGCGATCTCGGGCCGTGCGGCATCACCGCCACCGTGGTGCACCCCGGCTGCACCGACACCGACATGAACCCCGCCGAGGGGCCCGACGCCGCAGCCGAGCTTGGATTCATCGCGCTCGGCCACTACGGGACCGGCGCGGACCTCGCCGCCACGGTCGCCCATCTGGCCGGCGAGGGCGGCCGCTACATCACCGGCACCTCGATCGCCGTCGACGGCGGCTATGCCGCCTGACTGACCACGCCGATGAACAGCGACCCCGCACCGGCCAGCGGACCCGACATCACCAGAGGCGCGCTGCGCGGGATTCAGGAGAACACCGATGACCACGATCGCCTGGATGTTGCTCGTGCTCGCCGGCCTGCTGGAGCTGGTGTGGGCCACCGCGCTGAAACACTCCGATGGGTTCACCCGGCTCTGGCCCAGCATTATCGGGGTCAGTCTCTCGCTGGTCAGCTTCGTCCTGCTCGGCCTCGCCCTGCGAAACCTGCCCGTGGGCACCGCCTACGCGGTGTGGGTCGGCATCGGCGCCGCCGGCGTCACCATCGCGGGCATCGTGATCTACGGCGAATCCGCCTCCCCGCTCCGGCTCCTCTGCATCGGCGCTGTCCTAG
>Ga0136627_1000069_pt1 | contig 27823 bp, 29 predicted proteins | sample AntDrymUQ4892206_2_FD_104652 | JGI IMG/M metagenome (GOLD analysis project Ga0136627, IMG submission 104652) | Polar desert sand microbial communities from Dry Valleys, Antarctica - metaG UQ489 (22.06) | ecosystem: Environmental > Terrestrial > Soil > Desert | place: Antarctica: Dry Valley... | reverse complement strand
TGGCAGGCCGGACTCCTCGAGGATCTGCGCCAGGGCGAGCATCGAGAGGGGCGTCTGCTGCGCCGGCTTGATCACCATCGTGCAACCGGCCGCGACCGCCGGCCCGATCTTGCGCGTCCCCATCGCCATCGGGAAGTTCCACGGCGTGATCGCGTAGCAGGGTCCCACCGGCTGGCGCATCGTGATCAGCCGGCCCTGGCCGTTGGGCGCCGTGGCGAAGCGTCCCTCGATCCGCACCGCCTCCTCGGCGAACCAGCGGAAGAACTCCGCCGCGTAGGTGATCTCCGCCTTGGACTCCGGGAGCGGCTTGCCCATCTCCAGGGTCATGATGAGCGCCAGCTCGTCCGCGCGGGCCGTGATCTTCTCCCACGCGCGGCGGAGGATCTCACCGCGTTCGCGCGGAGGGTGCGCGGCCCACTCGGCCTGCACCGCGCAACACGCGTCCAGCGCTGCGCCGGCGTCCGCGGGCGTGGCGTCGGCGACCTCGACCAGCGTCTCGCCGGTCGATGGGTCCTCCACACCCAGCGTCGCGCCGCCGGAGGCGTCGCGCCACTCGCCGGCGATGAACAGCTGGGTGGGAACCGCCTCGACGGCGGTGTGCTCCTGGGATGCGCTGATGGTGGTCATGCGGCGACCGTCTCCGTTCCGAGTTCTTCCGAGATGGCGACGTCCAGCGAGTAGTCGATCGGCAGGACGATCAACGACGGGACGTCCAGGTCCAGGGCGCGGCGCAGGGTCGGGCCGAAGTCATCGGTCGCCTCGATCCGCCACGCCGGCATGCCGAACGCGTCGGCGAGCTTCACGAAGTCGGGGTTGGCGAAGTCCGTCCCGAAGTGACGGCCGAACTTCTTGTCCTGCTTCCAGACGATCGAGCCGTACTGGTGGTTCTCCCAGATCACGTTCACGATCGGGGTGCGCAGCCGCGTCGCCGTCTCGAGCTCCTGGACGTTCATGAGAAAGCCGCCATCGCCGTTGACGGTGACCACGTTGCGCTCCGGACGCACGAGCTTGGCCGCGATGGCGGTCGGCAGCGCGATGCCCATGCCCGCCAGGCCGTTGGCGATCAGCACCGTGTCGGGTTCGTGCGCCGGGAACATGCGCGCGATCCAGAGCTTGTGCAGGCCGACGTCGGAGATCAGCATGTCCTGCGGGCCGAGCGCCTGACGGATCTCCCACAGCGCGCGCGGCGGCTGCATGGGAAAGGCGTCGTCGCCGCGACCCGCCTCGAAGCGGCCGAGGATGATGTCGTTCAGCCGTGAGCTCGTGCCGGTGGCTCCCCGACCGCCGTCGCGCAGCTCCTCGGCGAGGCGGGAGAGGATGTGGTAGAGATCGCCGACGAGGTCGACCTCGGTCATGAAGTGCTCGTCGACCTCGGCCGGCGCGGTGTCGATGCAGACGATCCGCTTGTCGCGCTTCGGATTCCAGTTCCTCGGCGCGTGCTCCACGAGGTCGTAGCCGACGGTGATGACCACGTCGGCGTCCTCGAAGCCGGCCAGCGCGTAGTCGCGCGACTGCAGGCCTACGGTTCCGAGCGCACAGGGGTCCTCGTAGTCGAGCAGCCCCTTGCCCATGAACGTCTCCGCGACTCCGATGCCGGTGGCGCGAGCGAACTCGCGCAGGGCAGGCGCGGCGCCGACGCGCGCCACGCCGTTGCCGGCCAGGACGATCGGATTGGCGGCGGAGCGGATCGCGCTCACCGCCTCGAGCAGCTCGCGACCGCTGGGCTCGGGTCGGCGCACCCGGAGCTGCGCCGGCAGCGGCGCGGCGTCGACGGTCTCGGCCATCACGTCCTCGGGCAGCTCGACGTGCGTCGGCCCGGGCTTCTGGGCCTGCGCGACCTTGAACGCCTTGTGCACGACCTCGGGAATCACCCGTGAGGAGTGCAGGCGCACGTTCCACTTCGTGACCGGCTGGAACATGGAGACGACGTCGATGTGCTGGTGGGACTCCTTGTGCATGCGCGCGAGGTCGGCCTGGCCGGTGAGGGCGACCAGCGGGGAGCGGTCCAGGAACGCGTCGGCGACTCCCGTGATCAGGTTCGTCGCGCCGGGCCCGAGCGTGCCGAGGCAGACGCCCGCGCGCCGCGTCAGCCGGCCGTACATGTCGGCCATGTAGGCGCCGCCCTGCTCGTGACGGACCGGGACGAACGTGATCGAGGAGTCCTCCAGGGACTGGTTGAGGTCCAGCGTCTCCTCACCCGGGATGCCGAAGACGTGCTTGACGCCCTCGGCTTCCAGGCACTCCACGAACAGGTCCGACGCCTTGCGCTCCGTCACGAGTTCCTTTCCCCTGGGTGGCTTGAAGCATCGCAACTTCCGGCCCGCGGCCGTGTCCGGCTACCTTAGGGAACTCGCGGCGATCACCCGGATCGGCCCGTCCCGCTTCCGTCCCTCCCCGCCATGACCCGGCCTCTCCGCATCCTCGCGCTCGCACTCGGGCTGACGCTCCTCGGCGGCGTGGCGACCGCCGACGCCGCGAAGCGCTTCATCATCCGCGGCGCCGGCTTCGGCCACGGCGTCGGGATGAGCCAGTACGGGGCGATGGGCTACGCCCAGCAGGGCTGGGAGTACAAGGCGATCCTGGCGCACTACTACACGGGCACGAAGCTCGGCGTGCTCGACGACCCGCGCGCCGTGCGCGTCCTGCTGCAGTCCACCAGCGGCTCGGCGGCGTTCTCCGGCGCCTCCCGGGCCGGGGGGAGGAAGCTCGTGCCGGGAACCACCTACTACGCCCGCGGACGCGCCGGCGGCCAGGTGCAGCTCGTCGCCGCGGGCGGGCGCGTGCTGGCCACGGTCGCGGCGCCGCTGCGCGCGACCGGTCCCGGGCCGCTGACGCTCAAGGGCCTCGCCGGCAACGGCCGCAGCAACGGCGCGTACCGCGGGGCGCTCGAGTTCCGCCCGGGGACGCTGGGCGGGATCAACGCGATCAACGTGGTCGCGATCGACGACTACGTCCAGGGAGTCGTGCCGCTGGAGTCGCCCGCTTCGTGGCCGATCGAGGCGCTCAAGGCGCAGGCCGTCGCGGCACGCACCTACGCGCTCACGACCTCCAAGGGGGGCGCGGGCTTCGAGCACTATCCCGACACCCGCTCGCAGGTCTACGGCGGTGCCGGCGTGGAGGTCGCCTCCACCAACGCGGCGACTCGGGCCACGGCCGGCCAGCTCGTCACGTACAAGGGCGCCCCGGTGGCCACCTACTTCTTCTCCACCTCCGGCGGGCGGACCGAGGACGTCGAGAACACGACGCTCGGCACCGCTCCGCTGCCGTGGCTCAAGTCGGTCGAGGACGAGTACGACAGCGTCTCGCCGCGCCACCGCTGGGGACCGATCCGCATGAGCCTCGGCCGGGCGGCGAGCATGCTGCGCGGTCTCGTGAAGGGCCGCTTCAAGGGCATCAAGGTGGTTCAGCGCGGCCGCTCTCCGCGCGTCGTGGCCGCCGACGTCGTCGGCTCGCGCGGTCGCACGCGCGTCGACGGCGCCACGCTGCGGGCGCGCTTCGGCCTGTACGACACGTGGGCGTACTTCACGTCGATCTCGACTCGCCCCGCGCCCGCACCCGTGCCCGTGCCCGTGCCCGAGGAAACCGGCGGCACCGGTCCGGTGGTCGCGCGCGTCGCCGCGATCGGCGGCCTGGCGGGCAGGGTGCTGCCCGGACGCGCGCGAGCGACCGTTGCGGTCGAGCGCCGCTTCTTCGGCCGCTGGATCCCCGCCGGCTCGGCGACCGCGGGGCGCGGCGGCCGCTACCGGGCCGGCGTCACCGCCCCGGGCGTTTACCGCGTGCGCTACCGGGGCGAAACGGGTCCCGAGATCCGCATTCGCTAACTGGCGTAGACCCGTGCGATCGTCTCGGCCACACATACGGGCTTGTCGCCGCCGTCACGCTCGAATGTGACCTCGACCGTCATCTGGGCGCCGCCGGGAACATCCTCCAGTCCCTTGAGCTTGGCGTGCATCCGCACCCGGCTGCCGACCGGAAGCGGCGCCGGGAACCGGACCTTGTTCAGGCCGTAGTTGACGGCGAAGGCGAAGCCCTCCAGGCCGAAGATCTGCTCGCTGAACATGGGCGCGAGCGACAGCGTGTAGTAGCCATGTGCGATCGTGCCGCCGAACGGCGTCTGTCGCGCGCGCTCCGGGTCGACGTGGATCCACTGGTGGTCGCCGGTCACGTCGGCGAAGTCGTCGATCGCCTTCTGCGTGACCTCATGCCACTCGGAGGTGCCGAGAACCTCGCCCTCGGCCCGCTTGAGCTCGTCGAGTCCGGTGATCGTGCGCATGGCGCCGGACCCTATCCTCCGCGGCCGATGCCACCTCCCCTCCTGCTCGCCGACACGCCGCACCTGCTCTATCGCGCGTTCTTCGCGCTGCCCGACTCGATCACCGACGGCGAGGACCGGCCGGTCAACGCGCTTCTGGGCTCGGTCAACCAGTTGCTGTGGTGCGTGGACCGCTACGCGCCCCGCGCGGTCGTGTGCTGCTTCGGCCAGGAGTCGGCCACCTACCGCACCGCGCTCTACCCGCCGTACCACGCCCATCGCCCTCCCATGCCCGAAGCGCTCGCCGATCAGTGGGCCCGTGCGCCGGCGCTCTACGAGGCGCTCGGCTGGACGGTCGCCACGCACCCCGACCTCGAGGCCGACGACCTCATGCACGCGTACGCCGCGGCGGAGGTCGCGGCCGGCGGGCAGGCGCAGATCCTCACCGGCGACCGCGACATGTTCCAGTGCGCGGGCGACGGGATCACGATCCTGCTCCAGCGAGCCCGGCAGGAAGGACCCGACGAGATGGGCGCCGCGGAGGTGGAGCAGCGCTACGGGATCCCGCCCAGCGCCGTTCCCGACTTCATCGCCCTGCGCGGCGACCCGTCCGACGGCCTCCCCGGCGCCAAGGGCATCGGCGAGAAGACGGCGGCCGACCTCCTGCGCCGGCACGGCAGCCTGGAGGCGGCGATCGCCGGCGCGGTCCGCGAGCGCCCCGCCGTGCGCGGCGCGCTGATCGAGCAGGCCGACGAGCTGCGCGCGTTCAAAGACATCGCGACCCTGCGCGACGCCGACGTGGAGCGCCCGCCGGACCGCCCCACGGACCGCGCGGGCGGTGCCGAGGCGGCACGGGCGCTGGGGATGGACCGGCTCGCGGAGCGCCTGGCCGGCTGATGGCCGCTAGGGGGTGAACTTGACCGTGATCACGTCCCCGTCGGCCATCCGGTAGTCGCGGCCCTCGAGCCGCAGCGTCCCGCGATCGCGGGCGGCGGCGTAGCCCCCCGCCTCGACCAGCGGGACCCACCCGATCACCTCGGCGCGCACGAACCCGCGCTGGATGTCGGAGTGGATCGCGCCTGCCGCGTGCCAGGCCGTGAGCCCGCGGCGCAGGTGCCAGCTCTGTGCGGGCTTGCCTTCGCCGGCGGTGAAGAAGGCGAGCAGGTCGAGCAGTCCGAACGCCGCGCGCACGACGCGGTCGAGCCCCGTCTCGCCGACTCCGAGCGCCTCGCGCATGGCGGCGGCCTCGTCGTCCTCGAGCTCGGAGAGCTCGGCCTCGATGCGGGAGGAGACCGCCACGGCGGCGGCGCCGACCACGGCGGCGCGATCCGCGACGACTTCGGGCACGACGTCGGCGAGGGCGGGTGGGTCCTCGTCCACGTTGGCGACGTAGAGCACCGGCTTGCCGGTCAGCGGTGAGAGGTTGCGCAGGGCGGCGGGCGCGGCGGCGGGCACGGGCACGTTCCGGGCCGGCTCCCCGCGCTGCAGCGCGGCGATGACCGCGGTCAGCCACGCCTCCTCGGCGACCGCTGCCTTGTCGCCGCCGCGCGCCTCGCGCACGATGCGCCCATGGCGCCGCTCGGCCGCCTCGAGATCGGCGTAGACCAGTTCCGTCTCGATCGTCTCCATGTCGGCGGCGGGGTCGACCCGGCCCTCCGGATGGATCACGTTGTCGTCGCCGTGACAGCGGACCACGTGCAGGAGCGCGTCGGTCTCGCGGATGTTGGCGAGAAACCGGTTGCCGAGACCCTCGCCCTTGTGCGCCCCGGCGACAAGCCCCGCGATGTCGTGGAAGTCGATCGTGTCCGGGACGACGTTCGAGGCGCCGACGGTCTGCGCCACCGCCGCCAGGCGCGGATCACTGACCGGCACCACCGCGACGTTCGGCTCGATCGTCGTGAACGGGTAGTTGGCCGCCTCCGCTCCGGCGTGCGTCAACGCGTTGAACAGGGAGGACTTGCCTGCGTTCGGCATGCCGACGATCCCGACCTTCATCGCCCGAAGCTCCCGAGGACGGTGCCGAGCGCCGCGCCGGCGGCGACGTCGGAGGGGTAGTGCACCCCCAGGTACAGGCGCGAGATGCCCATCCCGACCGCGGCCGCATAGAGCAGCGAGGCCGGCAGCAGCGGCGCGAAGGCGCGGGCCGCGGCGAAGCTCGAGGTGGCGTGCGACGACGGGAAGGAGAGACCGGTAGGAGTGGCCATCAGGTGCGGGAGATCCACCACCGCCGGGCGCTTGCGGCCGACGGCGAGCTTGATCGATGTCGAGATGAGGTAGGCGCCGCCGACGCACCCGGTGGCTCGGGCCCAGCGCCGGCGACGTCCGCCGTCGAGCGCCGCGCCCGCCGCGCCCGCCGCGAGCCACACGGCGCCGTGCTCCCCCAGGCGCGAGTACGAGCGAACCCAGCGCACGGTCGCGGGCGTGCGCGCGACATTGCGCACGGCCCGGTAGAGCACGAGGTCGAGCGCGTTGACGCGGACGCGGAGGCTGGGCACCGGGGATGTCGCCGGTGGTCGTCTAGAACCCGACGCGATGCTCGTCGGACTCCACACGCAGGTACACGACCTGATCGAGGTCGAGGACGACTGCGCCGTCGGCCGCCTCGACCTCACGCCAGCCGCCATTGCTGCCCTGGGCGAGCGCCTGGCGCAGCTCGGACAGGTGATCCTCCGAGATCCGCAGGGAGAGCACCTGCCCGCCCTGGAAGCCGATCGCCGCTCGTCTCGCCGTCATGGTGCAGATCTGCCTCGCCTAGCGAAGCGTCACCGGTGACGCCTCGCGGTCACCTCGGGGTTCCACCAATTCGGTCAGCACACCGCCCGATGCTAGCGGGTGCAGGAAGGCCACACGGGAGTTGCGGATGCCGATTCGCGGGGTCGCGTCGATCAGCCGCACCCCGCTGTGGCGCAGTCGATCCAGGGCGGCCTCGATGTCATCGACCCGATAGGCGACGTGATGCAGGCCGGGCCCGCGCTTGGCCAGGAACCGCCCCACCGGCGAGTCGTCGGCGAGCGGACGCAACAGCTCGACGTGGCTCTCGCCGACGTCGAGCAGGACGGCTTCGACGCCCTGCTCGATCACCGTCTCGCGGTGGACGACGGGCATGCCGTAGGTCCGCTCGTGCAGTGCGAGCGCCTCGTCGAGGTCCGCGACGGCCACGCCGACATGGTCTATCCCGCCGAACACCACCCGCACCCTAGAGCGCAGCGATCACCGACGGCCGGATGACGCAGGCGCGGTCAGGCCGGCGGGCCGGATGCCCGCCGGGCACTACCCTCGCAGCGTGCGGGTCACGCTGATCGTCAACCGAGCGTCCGGAAGAGGGCTCGATCCGGAGCCGCTCGCCGACGCGATGCGCGCGCACGGCGCGGACGTGGCCACGTCCGGCTGCGGGGACGCCGACCTCGAGCGCGTGGCCGCCGCGGCGCCCGAGCGGCTGGTCGTGGCCGGCGGGGACGGCACGGTCGCCGCCGTCGCCGAGCTGGCCGGCCGCCTGGACGTGCCGCTCGGCGTCGTTCCCGGGGGCACGGCCAACGACTTCGTGCGCGCCGCCGGATTGCCGCTCGACGCCGTCGAGGCAGCGACGCTGGCGGTCACGGGGACAGAGCTGAGGCGGCTCGAGCTGGGCCGCCTGGGCGATGGGCGCCCGTTCGTCAACGTGGCGAGCGCCGGCCTCGCGTCGGCCGCCGCGCGCCGCGCCGCCCCACTCAAGCCGCGGCTCGGCCCGCTCGCCTACGGCGTCGGCGCAGTCCGGGCGGCCGCCACCGCGGCGCCGCTCCGCTGCGCGGTGCGGGCCGACGGCACGACCGTCTTCGCCGGTGAGGCGTGGCAGGTGATCGTCGCGGTCACCGGGGCTTTCGGCGGCGGCTCGGACGTCGGCGCCGCCGATCCGGAGGACGGCATCCTCGACGTCGCGGTGCTTCCCGCGGGCTCGCGGCTCGGCTTGATCCGGCGCGCCTGGGGCCTCAAGCGCGGCACCATCGCCGAGCAAGGCGACGTCGAGCACCACCGAGCGCTGGTGATCGAGGTCGACGTACCACCCGGCACGGAGTTCAATGCCGACGGGGAGGTCCGCACCGCCGGACTGGAGCGCGTGACCGTCGAGCGGGCCGCGTACGCGCTGGTGGTCTCCTGAAGGTCTTCAGGTCGGCGGGGGCGGCGGGGCTTCCGCCGCGACCACGCGCAGGCCGCCGGACCCGCGACGGAAACGGGGGGTTCCGGCCATGATCCGGTCGATGTCCGCACGCTCGAGGACCTCGTTGCGCAGCAGCTCCGCGGCCATCTCGTCGAGCTTGTCGCGGTGCTCGCCGATCAGCCGGGCCGCCGCGCGCTTGGCCTCGTCGGCGAGGTGCTGCTGCTCCTCGTCGCGCAGCTCGCGCGTGCGATCGGACACCTCGCCGCCGTGGGCGGAGATCTTGCGTGAGGTGATCGAGGTGCCCATCGCGTACTCGTGGATCATCGACCGGGAGATCTCCGCGACACGACTCAAGTCGTCGGACGCCCCCGTGGTGACCGCGCCGAACACGATCTCCTCGGCGACGCGACCGCCGAGCAGCATTGTCATGTAGTCGATGAGCTCCTCGCGAGTCTTCAGGTACCGATCCTCGTCAGGCAGGTTGAGCGTGTAGCCCAGCGCGCTGCCGCGCGGCACGATCGAGATCTTGTGCACCCGGTCGATCCCGGGCAGCAGCTCGGCGCACAGCGCGTGGCCCGCCTCGTGCCACGCCACGACCCGGCGCTCGTGCCCGTTGAGCGTGCGGCGCGACTGCATGCCCGCGACCACGCGCTCGACCGCGCTGTCGAAGTCGGCGTGCAGGAGCGCCGGGCGGCGTGCGCGCGCCGCGAAGATCGCCGCCTCGTTGCAGATGTTGGCCAGATCGGCGCCGGCCAGGCCGGCGGTCTGGCGGGCGATCGTGGCCAGGTTCACGTCTGCTCCCAGCGGCTTCGAGCGCGTGTGCACCCTCATGATCTGCTCGCGTCCGCCCACGTCGGGCGGCGACACGAGGATCTGGCGGTCGAAGCGGCCGGGCCTCAACAGCGCGGGGTCGAGCTTCTCGAGCAGGTTCGACGCCGCGATGACCACGAGGTCGCCGGTGGAGGCGAAGCCGTCCATCTCGACGAGAAGCTGGTTGAGCGTCTGCTCGCGCTCGGAGTTGTTGTCCGTCCCGCGTCGGGCGCCGACCGCGTCGAGCTCGTCGATGAAGATGATCGCGGGCCGCTGGCTGCGCGCCTCGGTGAACAGGCGCCGGATGCGAGCGGCGCCGAGGCCGGCGAACATCTCGACGAAGGAGGCGGCGGACTGGGAGAAGAACTGCGCGCCCGACTCACCGGCCACCGCCTTGGCGAGCAGCGTCTTGCCCGTCCCGGGAGGACCGTGGAGCAGGATGCCCTTGGGCACCTGCGCGCCGAGCGCGTGGAAGCGCCTCGGGTCGCGCAGGAACTCGACCACCTCGGCGAGCTCGGCCTTCGCCTCGTCGGCCCCCGCAACCTCTTCCCAGCCGATCGAGGACGAGGACTCCGGCTTGATCTGCTGCGGCTTGGTCCGCGGCATCAGCTTCAAGGTCCGCCAGATGAAGAACACCAAGAGGCCCATGAAGATGATGGGCGCCCAGGTGATGATCCAACTCTCGACCTGGTACCACGCGAGGGCTTCCGTGCTCGGCATGGCTCAAGTATGCCCGCCGCCGGGCATCCGGGCCTGGGGTCCAGACCCCAATCTTCGTCCAGGGCCGCCCCCCTTACGCGCCGGCGACCCCCTCGACCCGCAGGATCTCGGCCAGTGCGGCGCGGCCGACCTCGAGCTGGCGCTCGTCGGGCTCCCGCGTCCCGACCAGGCGCTGGATCTCGAAGCCGGGGCGCTTGAGCGCGCGTGCCACGCGCGTGCCGGCGTGCCGCTCGCACCACGCGAACACCTCCACGGCCACCGCGGAGGAGGCGAGTGCGACCGCGCCGCCGGCCAGCGGGCCCGGCTTCTCGACGGCGCCGCGGAGCAGCAGCGTGCCCGCCAGGTTGGACGCGAGCATCGGCGCCACCAGGTGCGACCCGCAGCGCTCGTGCTCCTTCGTCGCGTCGCGGGCGTCGTCGTCGTCGGCCTCGTAGGCGCCGATCGCCTTGTGCTCGACCCCGTGGTAGGCGGCGAGGTCACCCGCGCGCAGCGCGAACAGCGCGGGCATGAAGGAGACGGCCGCCGCCGCGGCCTCCCCGCCTACGCCGCGCGCTCGCCGCCGCAGGAGGGTCCCGCCCAGCGACGCGCCGGCCCCGACGGCGATCACGCCGGGATCCTGGAAGGGCAGCTTCGCCTCGGGCAGGGCGCGCTTGACCAGCGGGATCACCGCGAAGGCCTCGGCAAGACGCACGACGCCGCGCACGCCCGGGATGGGATGGGCCGCGCGCAGCCGTGGCTTGCGGCCGGACGCGGTCCGGATGGCGCCGCTCTCGGTTCGCACCGCGGCCGCCCAGTGGGTCGGCCCGTGCACGAGCAGCCCGTTGCGCAACGCCATGCCCCCCAACCGGAGCTTGGCGGTCGGCGCAGCCGGCTCGGTGTGCCGGCCGACGACGTCGGCTCGGCGAGTGTCCGTGCCCTCGGTCCCCGTCATGTCAGCAGCCTCCTCGGCAGGTCGGCGAAGAACGCGGTGGCGAAGCCGAGATCGCGCACGTCGAGGCGCTCGTCGGCGGAGTGCATCAGCGGCCACGACTCGTACAGGGTCTGGTGGCGCTGGGGAAAGAAGCCGTAGGCGACGCAGTTCGGGAACGCGGCGCGGAACCAGCGCGAATCCGTGAAGGCGGGCAGGACGACGGGCACTGCCTCGCCGCCCGGGTCGGTCTCGCCGACCCAGGCGGCGATGGCCGCCATGAGCGGCGAGACGATCGGCGAGCGGTTGCCGACGATGCCTTCCGTCCACTCGAGCTCCAGCCCGTCCGCACTCCCGATCAGCTCCTTCGCGCGGCGCCGCGCGACGTCGTCGTCCAATCCGGGGGGCAGCCGGCAGTCGACCACGAACTCGGCGCGAGCCGGGATGACGTTGATCTGCTCGCCCGCCGAGATCAGCGTCGGCGCGAACGTGGCCCCCAGCGTGGGCTCGAGCAGCGCGGCCAGCCGCGGCTCGGTCGCTCGCATGCGCTCGACCGCGCCCTCCGGATCGGAGGGGTCCTCGCCGATCGCTTCCAGGAACGCGCGCGACTCGTCGACGACGTCGTAGTCCGCGCGGCCGCTGCCCAGCCGCTCGAGCGCCGGCAGCAGCTTGAGCAGCGCGTTGTCGGCCAACGCCGGGACGGAGGCGTGACCGGCCCGCCCGCGGGCGCCCACGCGGAACCGGAACGTGCCCTTCTCGGCGCAGCACACCCCGTACAGGCGCCGGTCGCCGTAGGGCATCACCGCGCCGCCGCCCTCGTTGAGCAGCCAGTCCACGCGCGCGGTCTCGGGGCGCTCCTCGGTCAGCGACTGGGCGCCGAGGCGGCCGCCGGTCTCCTCGTCGACGACGGAGATGAGCTTCAGCTCGCCCCGCGGCGGGCGCCAGCCCTCCCGCGCCAGATGCGCCGCAGCGACCACCTCGGCCGCCGTCTGGGACTTCATGTCGACCGCCCCGCGACCCCAGATCGCGCCGTCGTGCACCTCGCCCGACCACGGGTCGTGGCGCCAGTCGGCCGCGTCGGCGAGCACCGTGTCGACGTGTGAGAGGTAGCCCAGGACCGGTCCCTCGGCCTGCCCCCGCAGACGGGCGACGAGGTTCGGGCGCTCGCGATCCTCGCCCCACAGCAGCTCGCACTCGAGCCCGGCGTCCTCGAGATGGCGCGCGATCCACTCCTGACAAGCGCGCTCGTTGCCCGGCGGGTTGACCGTGTCGAAGCGGATGAGCTCGGAGAGGACGTCGGTCGCCTCAGCCTGCAGGTCCATTTGAGAGAAGGTAGACGCTGGCGTCGTCCGGCCCTCGGCCTCCGCGCGGCGGTCAGGGCAGCGGTCCGCCCGCCAGCGCGATCGCGAGGCCGGCGGCGCCGCCCGCGGCGAGCGCCGGCAGCGGCGCCGGGCGGACCACCAGCAGCAGCGCGGCGCCCGCGAGCACGGCGAGCTGCCAGGCCTCGCCCAGGCCGCCCAGCAGCGGTACCGCCGCGCCCACGATCGCGCCGACCGCGGCGGGACCGGCGCCGTCGAGGAAAGCTCGTGCTGCCGTGCTCTCACGCAGTCGCCCGAAGCGCTCGGCGCCGAGCGCGACGATGAGGAAGGACGGCGCAAACGCGATCGCCGAGGCCAGCAGCGCACCGCCGAGTCCGGCGGCGGCCCAGCCGACGAGTGCCACGGTGTGCGTGACCGGGCCCGGCGTGAGCTGCCCGAAGGCGACCGCGTTGACGAATTCGGTGGCCGTCATCCAGCCGTAGCGCTCCACCGCATCACCCTGCATCAGCGGGATGATCACGAAGCCGCCGCCGTAGGACAGCGCCCCGACCTTTGCCGCCATCCACGCCAGGCCGGGCAGCGCCGCGGCGCCGGTGATCACCAGAGGCCACGCATGCGCCGCGGCGGTCGTCGCGCGCCATCGCCAGGCCAGCTCGAGGAGCCCGGCGGCGAGCAGGACCACGACCACGTAAGGCCCGGCGAGGACGGTCGCCGCGAGTCCGGCGACGAGGTAGGCGGGCCCGCGCACGTCCCGGCGGCCGCGCAGCGAGCTGCGGCCGAGCACGATGCCGGCGTGCACGACGACGGCGATGACCGCCGCGCCCGCGCCCGCGCCGATGCCGAGGAGCCACTCCGGCGGCTGGTTCCCGAGCACGAGCGCCGCGATCGCCATGGTGAGCAGCAGGCCGGGGACGATGAAGCCGAGGCCCCCGACCAGTGCCCCCGGCAGGCCGCCGACCCGCTGCGCGCAGTAGATCGCGAGTTGCGTCGAAGCCGGCCCGGGCAGCAACTGGCAGGCGGCGTTGGCGTCGTCGAACTCCTTGGCGTCGATCCAGCCGTGCCGCTCGACGACGAGCTCGCGCAGCAGCAGCACGTGCGCGGGCGGGCCTCCGAATCCGATCAGCCCGAGGCGTCCCCATTCGCGCAAGACGGTGGGCAGAGAGACGAGCACGGGCCGGCGGAGGCTACCTTCCACCGATGGACACGCTGTTTCAGCCGGAGGAGCCGGACGAGGCGCGGCCCGAGCCGCCGCCCGCCGACGGTCCGCTCGCGGCGCGCATGCGGCCACGGAGCCTCGGCGACTACGTCGGGCAGGCGCACCTGCTTGGCGAGGGGTCGGCGCTGCGGACGGCGATCGAGTCCGGACGGCCGCATTCCATGGTCCTCTACGGGCCGCCGGGGACGGGTAAGACGACGCTCGCGCGCCTGACCGCCGAGCACGCCGACGCCGCGTTCGAGGAGCTCTCCGCCGTCAACGCGGGCCGGCCCGAGGTGCGCGAGGTGATCGCCCGGGCGCGCGAGCGCCGCCGCGGCGGGCGCGCGACCATCTTCTTCCTCGACGAGATCCACCGCTTCAACAAGGCCCAGCAGGACGCGCTCCTCCCCGCGGTCGAGGAGGGTCTGGTGACGCTCGTCGGCGCGACGACGGAGAACCCGTACTTCGAGGTCAACTCCGCGCTGCTCTCGCGGACGCAGGTCTACGAGCTGCACGCGCTCGATGCCGCCGACGTGGAGTTCCTGCTGCGGCGCGCGCTCACCGAGCCGACTTCGTCGGCCGGCACAGGCACCAAGCCGACGTCACCGAGCCGACTCCGTCGGCCGGCACGGGCGTCGGCGGGCACAGGCGACGGAGGCGAGTGCGGTGAGACGATCGTCGACGACGAGGCGCTCGCCTTCCTGGCGGCGCGCTCGGGCGGCGACGCGCGCGCGGCGCTGAACGCCCTCGAGCTGGCGTGCGAGACAGCGATGCAGGCCGGGGAGGGAGGTGCCGGTCGTGTGACGGTCGCCGATGCCGAGGACGCCATGCAGCGCAAGGCGGTGCTCTACGACAAGGGCGGCGACCAGCACTTCGACTTCATCTCGGCGTGGATCAAGTCGACGCGCGGCTCGGATCCCGACGCCTCGCTCTACTACCTCGCGGCGATGCTGGAGGGCGGCGAGGATCCGCGCTACATCGCCCGGCGGATGATCGTGCTGGCGTCCGAGGACATCGGCAACGCCGATCCCCTGGCGCTTTCGCTCGCGACCGCGGCGGCGCACGCGGTCGAGCACCTCGGCTTCCCGGAGTGCCAGTTCGCGCTGGCACAGGCGGCGATCTACCTGTCGCTGGCGCCCAAGTCGAACGCCGCCAAGCGCGCGATCCTCTCCGCCCGCGCCCACATCGCCGAGGCCGGCTCCGAGCCCGCGCCGGGGCCGCTGCGCTCTGCCGCATTCCCGGCCGCGCGCCGCACGGGGCGTGGCGTGGGCTACGAGAACCCGCACGACGAGCCCGGTCACGTCAACGACCAGGAGCACCTGCCCGAGGGGCGCGAAGGCCTGCGCTTCTACGCGCCCGACGACGCCGAGCCCGCGATGGGCGAGCGGCTCTCGGCGCTGCGCCGGGCTCGCGGCCGGGAGCCGTGAGGCCGGGAGCCCGGCGATGAGCCGCCCACGCAAGGCCCCGACGCGCTACGACCGGATCGGGCGCTCGTACGTCGCCACGCGCGCCGAGGATCCGCGCATCGCGGCGGCGATCCATGCCGCGCTAGGCGACGCGCGGACGGTGCTGAACGTCGGCGCCGGGGCGGGCGCGTACGAGCCGCATGACCGCGACGTCACCGCGGTCGAGCCGTCCGCGGTGATGCGGGCGCAGCGGCCGCCGGACGCCGCGCTGTGCATCGACGCGCGGGCGGAGGCGCTGCCGTTCGCCGACGGCGCCTTCGACGCGGCGATGGCCGTGCTCTCCGACCACCACTGGAGCGACCGGCTCGCCGGGCTGCGCGAGCTGCGCCGGGTGGCGCCGAGGGCGGTGGTGTTCCAGTGGGACCCGACCTTCGCCGACGAGTTCTGGCTCGTGCGCGACCATCTGCGGCGCTTCCCGCCCGTGGAGGGCGCGTCGTTCGCCGGGGTCAGGCAGACCCTGGGCGCCTCGCGCGAGATCGTCGTGCCGATCCCCCATGACTGCCGCGATGGCTTCCTGATGGCCTACTGGCGCAGGCCCGAGGCGTACCTCGACCCCGTCATACGCGCGAACATCTCCGTCTTCGCGCTGCTGCCGCCCGCCGAGGTCGACGCGATGGTGGAGTCCCTGCGCGCCGACCTCGAGAGCGGCGCATGGGCGCGGCGCAACGCGGAGCTGCTCGACCGCGACGCGCTGGACCTGGGCTATCGCATCTTCGTCGCGGAATGAGCGGCGCGGAGCTGCGCCGACTCCGAGCGGCAGGGCAAGGGCTCGCACGGCCGCTGGAATCGGTCGAGCCCCGAGCGGTGATCACGGGCCTCCTCGCCGTGCAGGCGCAGGATCTGCGCGCCGCGCGCCTCGCGCTGCGGGCCCGCGGCGCCGGCGGCGGGCCCCTGGAGATCGATGCCGCCCTGACCCGGCAGCGCTCGCTCGTCGTGACGTGGCTTATGCGCGGCACGCTGCACCTCGTCGCGCGCGAGGACCACGGCTGGCTGCTCGCGCTGACGGCCGCGCAGAACGCGGCGCCGATCCGACGGCGGCTCGGCGAGCTCGGCGTGGGTCCCGACGACACCGAGCGTGCCGTCGCGCTGATCGAGCGCGCGCTGGCGGGCGAGGGCCCGCTCACCCGGCCGCGACTGGCCGAGCACCTGCGCGCGGCGGGGATCCACGCGGAGGGGCAGGCCGTGCCGCATCTGCTCGCGCTCGCGGCCGGGCGCGGCACGGTCGTGCTCGGCCCGGTGCAGGGCGGCGGGCATGCCTTCGCCCTCGCCCGGGACTGGCTCGGCCCGCCCGCGTCGCCGCCGGATCGCGACGTCGCCCTGGGCGAGCTGGCCCGCCGCTACCTGCTTGGACACGGTCCGGCCGGCGCCGTGGATCTGGCGGCCTGGTCGGGCCTCGGTTTGCGCGACGCCCGCAAGGGCCTGGCCACGATCGCGCGCGAGCTCGCGCCGCACGGCGATCTCGTCGCCCTCGCCGCCCGCCCCGACCCACCGCGCCGGCTCCCCCCGCGCCTGCTCGCCCCCTTCGACCCCTACCTGCTCGGCTGGCGCGACCGCGGCTTCGCCGTCGACCCGGCGCACGCGCGCCGGGTCCACCCGGGCGGCGGCGTCCTGCGCGCGACGGCGATCGCGAACGGCCGCGCGGTCGGCACCTGGAGACGGCGCGGCGCCGAGGTCACGATCGACGCGTTCGCCCCCCTCGCGCCGACGGTCGACGCCGCGCTGCGGCGCGAGGCCGGTCGCGTCGTCGCGTTCTGAGCGGGGCTCAGGCCGCGCGAAAGCGGATCCGGGGCCGGGCGTTGTTCACGTAACCCTTCGGGTTCCAGAGCCCGGCCTCGTACTCGGGCTGCGTCGCCGCCGAGGAGTCCCAGGCCCGGACGACCACCTCGTGCTCGCCGGGTGCGAGGTCGGCCGAGATGCGCCATTGGCGCCATGCCCAGCGGCCGAGGTCGTCGAGCAGCTCTGCCTGCGACCAGCTCGCGCCGCCGTCGAGCGAGACGTCGACGCGCGCGACGTGCCGCTCGCCGCCGGCGAACGCGTAGCCGCGGATTTCCACCGGCCCGGCGCCGACGGTGTCGCCGTCGGCGGGCGCGAGCACGTCGGCGTTGAGCGCCACCAGGCCGAGCGGCATGCCCGCTCCCGGCCCCGGGGCGCCGTCCTCGGGCAGGAGCCGGTAGACCACGTGCTGGAAGTAGCCCTGCCACGGTTGCGCCCTCAGCTCGATGCGCTCGAGCCACTTCACGCTCCGCGCGCCGATGTAGCCCGGCACGATCACCCGCAGCGGCGCGCCGTGCACCGGCAGGAGCGGCTCGCCGTTCATCGCCCACGCCAGCAGGACCTCGGGACGGCAAGCCTTGTCGAGCGGGATCGAGCCGCCGTAGCGCTGGGCGGGCTTGGCCTCCGGGCAGAGGTCGGCGCCGTCGAAGCCGGCATGGCCCGCGCCGGGAAGCGGCCCTGCCACCGCGAGGACATCCCCGAGCGCGACACCGGTCCAGGTCGCGGTCCCCGTCGCGCCGGCGCCCCACGGCGCCTCGCCCGGGATGTCGCGGATGGCGATCAGGCCGGCGCGCCGGTTGCCGGCGCATTGCAGGGTGACGGTCACCTCGCGCTCGCGGAACGCCTCCCGCAGTGTGGGAAGCGAGAGCTCGAGCTCCCGCTCGACGAGGCCGTCCACGCGCAGGCGGAAGTCGACCGGGTCGAGCTCCGGCACCGCCCCGTGCCCGCGCACGTAGAAGGCGTCGGTGGCGGTCAGCGGGCCCTCGGCGAGCGCCGCCGGCCCGGTCTCGGCGTTGAACGGCTCACACTGGTGCACGATCATGTCCGCGCGCTTCCCGTAGCGACTCACGGACGCGAGGGTACGGTTTCGGCGCGCGCCTCGCTCGCCGGGGATGAGCCGCGCCGGCCAGCCGCTACGCCGCGCGCGCGCTGGGAACCAACCGGAGCTTCTCCGGTAGCAGCGGCACGACCACGCGCTTGACGTACTCGGCCCCGCCGTGCAGCGCGAGGGCCCGGGCCGGATCCCAGCTCAGGCCATACTGGCGACGGATGCCGGCCGGCAGCAGGCCGACCGTGATCTGGTTGCCGAGCTCCAGCAGCGGCTTGATCTTCAGCGGCACCGGCGGCTTCATCACGATCTGAACCGCGAGCTCGCGTGCCGCCGGAGTGATGTGCAGGTCGTCGCCCGCGATCATCGCCGACATGTAGCCGTCGAAGTCCTCGATCGTCCCGGGCATCTCATCGTCACCGAGCGCGAACAGCCGGCCGATCTGCTTGTAGTCCTGCCAGTAGGCGTCGCGCTCCTTGCGGCTGAGCGAGCGTACGTACTTCTGGTAGACGACGAGCGCCGAGTCCGCGAGGCAGGCGAGGATCCAGAGCAGCAGCGCAGGGTCGTCGGCCGCGTAGGGCGTACCGGCCGGGAAGCGCCCCGCGGGCGCCCGGGTGACGCCCCGGACCCGCCGGTGCATGGCGCGCACGCGCCGGGTCACGCGGTCGGCGTCGACGCGCGTGCCGAACGTGATGGTGTCCATGACGGTCGCGGTGCGGCTGAGCCGCTCGTACGGCTCGTCCAGCGCGCCGGTGTGGGCGAAGAATCCGGCGAACGCGACGGGATGGGCGGCCTGCATCAGGAGCGTGCGCGAACCCGAGAAGGCCACGACGCTCTCGCGGTTGACCCGGCGCAGCATCGCGGCGTCGTCGAAGTAGCTCATCAGAACCGATACGCACCGTAGTACCGTGGAGATCGTATGCCGGCCGCCGCGTACCAGGGCAAGGAGTGCGTCTGCCAGTTCCGTCGCGGGATCTGCGACCAGACGTGCGTCCAGGGCATGCTCGAGACGCCCTTCTACATCGCCTGCCTGAAGCTGAGCGGCCGCCGTTGCGTGGTCGTCGGCGGCGGGGAGATCGGCCTGGAGAAGGTCGAGGGACTGCTGGCCTGCGACGGCCGGGTGGTGCTCGTCGCCCCCGAGGCCGTTTCGGAGCTCGAGGCGCTGGCCGCCGAAGAGTCGATCGAGTGGATCCGGCGTCCCTACGAGCCCGGCGACCTCGAGCGCACGTTCATCGCGATCGCGGCGACCGACGACACCAGCGTCAACATCCGAGTCTACGAGGACGCCGAGCAGCGGGCGATGCTCGTCAACATCGTGGACGTCCCGCCGCTGTGCAACTTCATCCTGCCGGCGATCGTCCGCACCGGCCCGCTCGCCATCGCCATCTCGACCGCGGGCGCCTCACCCGCTCTGGCCAAGCGGATCAAGCGCCAGGTGGCGGAGGAGTTCGGAGCGGAGTATGCGCGCCTGGCCGTGATCCTCAACGACGTGCGCGGATGGGCCAAGGGGACGCTGCCGACCTACCAGGACCGCAAGGAGTTCTTCGAGGGAATCGTCAACGGCGTCCCGGACCCGATCGAGTTCCTGCGGGATGACGACGAAGACGCCGTGCGCGATCTCATCAGCGCCGCCCAGCGCTTACACATGTCAACCGCTCGGTGATCGGGCTCGACGACGTCCGCCGCGCCGCCGCGCGCCTCGATGGCGTCGCGCACCGCACGCCGGTCGTCACCTCGCGCACGCTGGACGAACGGACGAGCGCCCAGGTGCGCCTGAAGCCCGAGAACCTGCAGCGGATCGGGGCATTCAAGTTCCGTGGCGCCTACAACACCGTCGCCTCGCTGACCGAGGCCGAGCGCGCGCGCGGCGTGGTGACCGCGTCTTCGGGCAACCACGCACAAGCGCTGGCGCTCTCCGCCGCGCTGCACCAGATCGCCGCGACGATCCTGATGCCCGAAGATGCGCCGGCTTCCAAGGTCGCCGCCACCGAGGGCTACGGAGCACGCATCGTGCGCTTCGACCGCTACGGCGCCGACCGGGACGCGCTGACCGCCGAGCTCGCGGAGCGCGAGGGACTGACGATCGTGCATCCCTACGACGACGATCGGATCATGGCCGGCCAGGGCACCGCGGCGCTGGAGCTGATCGAGGACGGCGGCGCGCTGGATCTGCTGCTGGTCCCCGTGGGCGGCGGCGGCCTGATCGCCGGCGCGGCCACCGCCGCGACCGCGCTGTGCCCGGACTGCCACGTGGTCGGCGTCGAGCCCGAGGTCGGCGACGACACCGCGCGCTCGCTGGCGGCGGGCGAGCGCGTGGCGATTCCGGTGGGCCGGACGATCGCCGACGGCCAGCAGCTCGACACGCCCGGCGAGCGCACCTTCGAGGTCGTTCGCGAGCGGGTCTCCGCCGTCGTGACCGTCTCCGACGCCGAGATCGTCGCCGCCATGCGCTTCGCGTTCGAGCGCCTCAAGCTCGTGCTGGAGCCGAGCGGCGCGTCGGCGCTGGCCGCGCTGCTGCACGGGAAGGTCGACACGCAGGGACGCCGGACCGGTGTGATCCTCTCGGGCGGCAACGTCGATGTCGCGCGCTTTTGCGAGCTGACTGCCTAGTGGGCCACTAGATCCATACGCCGTGCGCACCGCGATCCTCACCGTCTCGACCTCGGTCGCGAACCGCACGAGCGAGGACCGCTCGGGACCCGTGCTCGCCGGGCTGGCCGAGGCGGCCGGCTGCGAGATAGTCGGGATGGAGGTCGTGCCCGACGACTTCGCGTTGATCGAGGATCGCCTGCACAACTTCGTCGACCAGGGCTGCGACCTCGTCTTCACCACCGGCGGCACCGGCATGACGCCCGACGACATCACACCGGAGGCGACCCGCGCGCTGATCCATCGCGAGGCGCCCGGGCTGGCCGAGGCGATACGCGCCGAATCCGTGCGCCACACGCCGCTCGGCATCCTCACCCGCGGCATCGCCGGCATCGCCGACTCGACGCTGATCGTGAACTTCCCCGGCAGTCCCAAGGCGGTCGAGCAGCTCTTCCCCGTGATCGCCCCGGTGCTCGAGCACGCGGTGCAGACGCTGCGCGGGGACTCGAGCCATGGCAACCACCGCGCCGGCGACGAGTAACACACCCGCCGTCGCGCTGGAGGGCCTCGGCCGCGCGTACGGGGAGCGGGTGGCGCTGCGGGAGATCTCGCTGACCCTGCCGCCGGGCGCGACCGTGGCGGTGTTCGGCGCGAACGGGGCAGGCAAGACCACGCTCCTGCGCATCCTCGCCGGGCTGCTGCGACCGCACGCAGGGCGCGCCACCGTGCTGGGCGCCGAGCTGCCGAGAGAGGCGTGGAAGGCCCGCGGGAGGGTCGGGCTGCTCGGGCACGAGCCGCTGCTGTACCGCGACCTGACGGTGCGTGAGAACCTGCGCTTCCACGCGCGGTTGCACGGCGTCGATCGCGACCTCTTGCCCTCGCTCATCGAGCAGGCCGGGCTGGCCGCCCGCGCCGACGATCCGGTGCGCACGCTCTCGCGCGGCATGACCCAGCGCGCCGCGATCTGCCGGGCCGTGCTGCACGCGCCCGAGCTGCTGCTGCTCGACGAGCCGCTGGTGAACCTCGACCCGGGCGGCGCGCTCGCCGTCGCTCCGCTGATCGGCCGCGAGGCCGGGCCGGCCCGCGTGCTGATCTCCCACGACGCCGGGCTCGGACTCGCCGACGCCGACTGGGTGCTCGGGCTGCGCGGTGGTCGCCAGGCGATCTGGGCGCCGGCGGCGCAGGTCGGATTGTCCGACGTGCGGGGGCTCTACACGTGAAGGAAGCGGTTTCCGCGCTGATCCGGAAGGACCTGCGGCTCGAGCTGCGCTCGTTCGAGTCGGTGCCCGCGATGCTGATGTTCAGCCTCTCCGCCTTCGTGCTGTTCCGCTTCGGGCTGGACCGGAGCTCGCTGGCGGGCGACCTCGCCGCCGGGGTGCTGTGGGTCACGCTGCTGCTCGCCGCCGTCCTCGGCATGAACCGGCTGTTCGTGGCCGAGCGCGAGCAGGGCGGCTTCGACGGCTTCCTGATGGCGCCGGTGGATCGCACCGCGCTGTTCGTCTCCAAGGCGGTCGTGCTGTTCTGCTTCCTGCTCGCGGTCGAGCTCGTCGCGGTGCCTGCGTTCGTCGTGCTGCTGCTCGGGCCCGGGGCCGGGCAGTTGCTGCCCGAGCTGCTCGCCGTGCTCCTGCTGGCCGACGTCGGGATAGCGGTCGTCGGCACGCTGGTCGCCGCGCTGGGCGTCCAGACAAGGGCGCGCGACCTGATCATCCCGCTGATGGCGCTGCCGCTGCTGGTGCCGGTGGTGATCGCCTCGGCGCAGGCGACTGCGCCGTTGCTCGCCGCGCGTGGCGCCGAGGCGTTCCCGGAGCGCTGGCTCGCGGTTCTGGCCCTCTATGATGCGGTGTTCGGGCTCCTCGCCTACGCCGTCTTCGACTTCCTGCTGGAGGACTAGCCCCCACATGACCTTCGGCCGCGGGCTCCGCGCCCTGTCCATCGCGTCAGCGGTGCTGATCACGGGCGCCTTCGCGCTCGTGTTCTTCTACGCGCCCAACGACGCCGATCAGGGCTTCGTGCAGAAGATCTTCTACGTGCACGTCCCGATGGCGATCGTGGCGCTCTGCGGCTTCGTCGCGGGCGGGATCTACGGCATCCGGCACCTGCGATCGGGCGACCGGGCGGATGACCTGCGCTCCTACGTGGCGATCCACATCTCGCTGGTGCTGGCGGTCGGCGTGCTGATCACCGGCAGCCTCTGGGCGCGTGCGGCGTGGGGTCAGTGGTGGGTGTGGGACGAGCCGACCTTGGTCTCGTTCCTGATCGTGTTCCTGCTCTACGCCTGCTACCAGCCGCTGCGTTTCTCGATCGAGGACCCGGCACGCCAGGCGCGCTACGCGTCCGTGTTCGCGATCGTCGCCGGTGCCTTCGTCCCCCTCAACTTCATGGCCGTCCGGATGGCGGAGTCGCTCGTGCACCCGCGCGTGCTCGGCACGACCGGGGGCGCCATGCCCGGCGACATGCGGATCACCTTCCTCCTCGCCCTCGCCGGCATGGCCTGCCTGTTCGTGACCCTCTGGAAGTACGAGCTCGCCTCCAAGTCCGCCACGATCCAGTTGCGCTCGCTCAAGCGCCGGCTCGCCGGCGACGACGCCCTGGCCCCGCTCCAGCGCAGCTCCGCTCCCCAACGGCTCTAGCCAGGTGCCCGCCCTTCCCCTCGACGATGCCGGCCCGTATGTCGCCGCCGCGTACCTGGTCTTCCTGGCGCTGATCCTGGTGTACGTCGCGATCATGGCGATGAAGCTGGGGCGGATCGAGCGCGACGTCTCCGAGCTGTCGGAGATCGTCGAGCGGCGCGAGTCCACCAGGACGTCCGAGGAGGAACGAGTGTGACCGAGCTGCTGCTGCTCGGCACGTCGCACAAGACCGCGCCGCTGGCGGTGCGCGAGCGCGTTGCGCTTACGGACGGCCGCGCCGAGGCCTTTCTGCGCGAGCTGGCCGCGCATCCCGAGATCCGCGAGGCGGTGGTGCTCTCCACCTGCAACCGCACCGAGCTCTACGTCGTGGTGAGCGACCCGGTGGAGGCGGAGACGACCGTGCTGGGCATGCTCGCCCGCCAAGCCGGACTGCGCCCGACCGAGTTGATCGACGGCATCTACTCGCACCGCAACTGCGACGCCGCCCGCCATCTCTTCCGCGTTTCGAGCGGGCTGGAATCGATGATCGTCGGCGAGGCCGAGGTGCAGGGCCAGGTCAAGCGCGCCTACGAGGCGGCGCTCGCCGCACGCACCACGGGGCCGCTGACCAACAAGCTGTTCCGCGCGGCCCTGGCGACGGGCAAGCGGGTGCGCACCGACACCGCGATCGGCGCCGGGGGCGCGTCCGTCGCATCCGTGGCGGTCGAGGCGGCCCGCAGCGCGCTCGGCGAGCTCGCCAGCCGGCACGTCCTGATCATCGGCGCGGGCGAGACGGCCGAGCTGACCGCGCGGGCGCTGAGCGAGCAGGGCGTCTCCACCATGTTCGTGGCGAACCGCCGGCGCGAGCGCGCGATCGCGCTGGCCCGGCGCTTCGGTGGGGAGACGATCGCGTTCGACGGGCTGCCGGGCGAGCTGCGGCGCGCCGACATCGTCGTCGCCTCCACCGCCTCCCCGCACGCGATCGTCGGCGCCGAGGAGCTCGCCCAGGTGATCGCGGGGCGAGCCGGGCGGCCGCTGCTGCTGCTCGACCTCGCGGTTCCGCGTGACATCGACCCGGACTGCGCCGCGCTGCCCGGTGTGACCCTCGTCGACATCGACGGCCTGCAGGCGCAGGTGGCGCGGACCCATGACGAGCGGCGCCTGGAGGCACGCCGCGCCGAGGGCATCGTCGAGGAGGAGATCCAGTCCTTCGCCGGCTGGCTCGGGACGCTGGACGTCCTGCCCACGGTCGCCGCCTTGCGCGAGCGCGCCGACCAGCTCGTCGCCCAGCTCATGGCCGAGAACGAGCCACGCTGGGAGAGCTTGACCGAGCGCGACCGAGCGCGCGTCGAGGCGATGCTCCGGGCCGCGGTCAAGCGCCTCTTGCACGAGCCGACGCAACGGGTGAAGTCGCTCGACGCCGAGCGGCGCCACGCGCGGCTTTCCCTGCTGCGCGAGATGTTCGGGCTCGACGACGCCCCCGACCCGGCCCGGGAGGCCGTGGCCGAGGTGCACGAGTTGCCCAGGCCCGCCGGCGAAGCCGGCTAGCCAGGTGCCTGTGCCGGTGCCGGTCGCCGCCTCTGCCGCCCGACCAGGTCCGCTCGGTGAAGTCGACTCGGTTCGGCGCACTTGAGCGCCCTCCGGCTCGGAACGCGAGGCAGCGCACTTGCGCTGGCGCAGGCCCGCTGGGTCGCCGACCGGTTGGGCGGCGACGTCGAGCTGGTGGAGATCGTGACCGCGGGCGACCTGGCCGACACGGGCGACAAGTCGCGTTGGACGGGGGCACTCGAGCGGGCGCTCGTGACCGGCGAGATCGACCTGGCGGTCCACAGCGCCAAGGACGTGCCGAGCGAGTTGGCGCCCGGGACCGGGATCGCCGCGGTGCCGTTGCGCGCGGACCCACGCGACGTGCTGGTCGGTGCGCCGTCGCTGCCTGCGTTGCCTGACGGTTCCCGGGTGGGCACGAGCGCCCTGCGCCGGCGCGCGCAGCTGCTCGCGGTCCGCCCGGATCTCGCCGTCGTCGAGCTGCACGGCAACGTGGACACCCGGCTGCGCAAGCTGGAAGCCGGCGAGGTCGACGCGCTGGTGCTGGCCGCCGCCGGGCTGGCGCGGCTTGGCCGCGACGACATCGAGACCGCGGTGCTGGAAGGGGACGTCTTCGTGCCCGCGCCGGGGCAGGGCTGCCTGCTCGTGCAAGGCCCTGCGGGTGCGCGCCTCGACGCGATCGACGACCCGGCCGCGCGCGCGGCGCTCGTCGCCGAGCGGGCGGTCGTGGCGCGCCTGGACGCGTCCTGCCGCACGCCCGTGGGCGTGCACCGCGGGTCGTCCGGGGTCCGCGGGTTCGTCGGCCTGCCCGACGGGTCGGAGTGGCTGATCGACGATGCACCCGACGCGAGCGCGCTCGCGGAGCGGATGCTCTCGGCGGGCGCCGCCGACCTCCTCGGACGGGCCGTGGCGCTGGCGTGACCCCCGGCACCGTCTTCCTCGTCGGTGCCGGACCGGGCGACCCCGGGCTGATGACCGTGCGCGCGGTCGAGCTGATCGCTCGCGCCGACGTCATCCTGCACGACCGCCTCGTCCCGGCGCGCGCGCTGGCGGGCGCTCGCCGCGACGCCGAGCTGGTCTACGTCGGCAAGCAGGGCGGCGGGCCGCAGATGGCCCAGGAGGAGATCCACACGCTGCTGCTCGAGCACGCCCGGGCCGGCAGGTCGGTGGTCCGCCTGAAGGGAGGCGACCCGTTCGTGTTCGGCCGCGGCGGCGAGGAGGCGCTCGTCTGCCTCGATGCCGGCATCCCGTTCGAGGTCGTCCCGGGCATCACCGCCGGCGTCGCGGCTCCCGCCTACGCCGGGATCCCGGTCACGCACCGCGAGCTCGCCTCGGGCGTCGCCTTCGTCACCGGACACGAGGACCCTGCCAAGCCGGATTCGACGCTCGACTGGCCGGCGCTCGCCGCATTCCCCGGCACGCTCGTCTTCTACATGGGCGTCCGCGCGCTGCCCCGGATCGCCGAGCAGCTCATGACCGGCGGGCGCCCGCCGGACCAGTCGGTCGCCGTGATCGAGCGCGGGACCCTGCCTGGCCAGCGGACACTGCTGGCAACGCTCGCCGACGTGGCGGAGCGCGCCGCCGCCGCGGCGATCCGGGCGCCGGCAATCACGCTGGTCGGCGCGGTCGCCGGGTTGCGCGAGCAGTTGGCGTGGGTGGAGAAGCTGCCACTCCACGGCCGCACGGTCGCCGTCACCCGCGCGCGGCCGCAGGCGAGCGAGTTGGCTGCGCGGTTGCGCGAACTGGGTGCGGACGTCATCGAGGCGCCCGCCATCCGGGTGCGATCGGTGGAGGCGGAGCTGCCCGATCTCACCGCCTACGACCTGATCTGCGTCACTAGCCCGAACGGCGCGCACGCGTTGTTCACGCGACTGGCAGCCGCGGGGCGCGACGCGCGCGCGCTGGCGAACCGCACCGTGGCCGCCATCGGCCCGGGAACGGCGCGTGCGCTGGCGGAGCACGGCATCCGCGCCGACGTCGTCCCTGAGCGCTCCGTAGCCGAGGGGCTGGCCGCAGCGCTGGCCGCGACGCCGGTCACCCGCGCGCTCATCGTCCGCGGCCGGGAAGGGCGCGACGTGCTGCGCGATGCGCTGCGCGAGCGCGGGGCGAGCGCGGACCTGCTCGTCCTGTACGAGACGGTGGCCGAGCCGCTCGACGAAGCCACCGCCCACGCGGCCGCCCGCGCGGACTACGTCACGTTCACCTCCGCCTCGACCGTCCGCCACTTCCTCGCCGCGGCGGGGACCGTGGCCGGCCCGCGCATCGCATCGATCGGGCCGGCGACGAGCGCGGCCCTGCGCGAGGCCGGCCTGGCACCCGATCTGGAGGCCGACCCGCACACCCCGGACGGCCTGATCGCCGCGGTCACCGAGGACGCGGCGGCCGAGCTGGGCGGATGACCGACGCGGGCGGCGTGGCGTCGGGCGTGCCGCCGCTCGGCCGGCCGCGTGTGCATCTGCGCGCGACGACGTCGACCAGCGACCGGGCGCGGGCGCTCGCCGTCGCGGGGGCGCCGCACGGCACGATCGTCACCGCCGGGGCGCAGACCGCGGGTCGCGGGCGCCAGGGCAGGATCTGGGCGGCTCCCCCCGGGCGCGCCCTGCTGTGCTCGCTGTTGCTGCGCGCCTACGATCCGCTGCTTCCCCTCCGGGCCGGCCTCGCGGTGGCGGACCTGGCCGGGGAGGCGGCGCTGGTGAAGTGGCCCAACGATGTCCTCGTCGACGGCCGCAAGCTTGCCGGCATCCTCGTCGAGGCGCGGCCGCAGTCTGGCTGGGCGGTCCTCGGGATCGGCGTGAACGTGGCCGTCGATGTCGACGACCTGCCGCCGGAGGTGCGGGAAGGAGCGGCCACGCTGGCACGCCCGCCGGCTGCGCTCGAGCCGACCCTCGACGAGTTGCTCGCCCGGCTGGCGGTCCGCTTGTCCGAGCCGGCACCGGTGTGTCTGGCGGCGTTGCGCGCCCGCGACGCGTTGCGCGACCGGCCGGTGCGCTGGGCGGCCGGGGAGGGCATCGGGGGCGGTATCGACGGCATGGGCGCGCTGCTGGTGCGCCTCCCGGACGGCGCGGTGCGGACGCTCGACGCCGGCGAGGTCCACCTCGACAGCTGAGAGCGGCAGCCTCCTCTCGACGGGATGGGCTGATTGCAGGAAGACGTGCCGGTGCGACTCGTGGAACGGGTCTTCTACCCGGGCGGCGCGCGCCTCAGCCGTCAGGCCGCTTCGTCGGTGGGAACCGGCTCCGCCCGTTTGGGTGCCCGCCGACGCGGAGCCGGCTTGGCCGGTGCCTCGGTGGCCGCGGCGTCCGCAGACGGGGTGGCCGCGACCTTCTTGGCCGCACGACGACGCGGCGCCGGCTTGGGCGCCTCCTCTTCAGCCGCCGCGCGCGCCGCCTCGCCAGGCGCCGCGAGCTTCTTGGCCGCACGACGACGGGGCGCCGGCTTGGGCGCCTCTTTCGGCG
>Ga0136627_1000067_pt1 | contig 27971 bp, 26 predicted proteins | sample AntDrymUQ4892206_2_FD_104652 | JGI IMG/M metagenome (GOLD analysis project Ga0136627, IMG submission 104652) | Polar desert sand microbial communities from Dry Valleys, Antarctica - metaG UQ489 (22.06) | ecosystem: Environmental > Terrestrial > Soil > Desert | place: Antarctica: Dry Valley... | reverse complement strand
GGGCACGCCGGGGCAGTACGTCCCGATCGCCGAGACGATCCGCGGCTTCAAGGAGATCATCGACGGCCAGCACGACGACGTGCCGGAGTCGGCGTTCTTCCTGAAGGGCACGATCGACGACGTGGTCAAGGCCGCGAGCGGCAAGAAGGACAACGACGAGGGCGCCAAGGAGACGAAGGCGACCGCCGACGACGCCGACGCCGACGACGGGGACGACGAGTAGGTGCCCCGCACGCCGTTTCGCGTCGAGGTGCTCACGCCCGAGGGACTGGTCTTCGACGACGAGGTCGGGATGGTCTCGACGCGCACCGAGGTCGGCTCGATCGGCATCCTGGCGCGCCATCAGCCGCTGCTCGGCCAGCTCGTGCCAACCGAGCTGCGCCTCTACAAGTCCGAGTCCGACGTCGTCCGGCTCGCCCAGGGCGAGGGCTACGTGCAGGTCTCCGAGGACGGGGTGCTCGTGCTCGTCGAGGAGGCCCACACGCCCGACGAGCTCGACGTCGCCGACCTGCGCGAGAAGCTGCGCCAGGCCGAGGACGCCTTCGCCGCGGCCGAGGCCGACACCGAGGAATCGCGACGCGCCGCGCGCGACAAGCGCCGCTGGACCGCGTTCCTGGAGATCGCCGAGGGCTCGTAGCGCGCACCGGGGCCACTAGGCTTGCGCCCATGAGTGAGCCGGCGTCCACGACGCAGTGGCTGGCGGCCAACCCACCGCCCGATACGGCGTTCAAGCAGTCCCTCGCCGGCGTCGCGCGACGCACGCTGGCGGGCGAGCCGTTTCTCCTCGCGACGCGCGAGCTGCTCGACGAGCTGGCTCTGCTGCAGACCGATCAGCAGCGCGTGCGAGCGTTACGCGACGAGCCGCCGCTCACCGGGGTCGATCACCAGGACGCCTACCTCGCCGCGCTCGGCGAGCATTTCGCGTTGCGCTTCGCACTTCAGCGGCCGAGTTGGGTCACGCGGCCCGAGCGCTTCTTGGAGCGCTTCTGGTTTCAGAGCGACGTGCCCGGCTTCAGGGCGATCGCGATCGCGCAGTCGCCGGCGGCATTTCGGCGTCGCGGGATCTTCATCGCCGCGGGCGCACTCGAGCGCTGCTGACGATGCGCCGCGAGGAGATCGAGGCCGCGCTGACAGCCGTCGGGCGCGTCCTGCACGCGAGGGGCATGGCGGGCGAGATGTACCTCGTCGGCGGCGCGGCCATCGCGCTGGCCTTCGACGAGCGCCGTTCGACGCGCGATGTGGACGCCGTCTTCGAGCCCAAGCGCGCGATCTACGAGGCGGCCGACGAGGTCGCGCGAGAGCTCGACCTGCCGCCCGGCTGGCTGAACGACGCGGTCAAGGGCTTCCTGGCGAGTCCGGATCCCGACGCCGCGCCCGTGCTCGAGGTTCCGGGTCTGCGCTGCCTCGTCGCTTCGCCGCGGATGCTGATCGCGCTGAAGGTGCTGGCGCATCGCGCGGGGGAGGACGACGACGATGTCCGCCTGCTCGCGCGCGAGCTCGGGCTCGTCAGCGCGCAGGACGTGCTCGCCCTCGCCGAAGACGTCTTCGGCGATCGTCTCGACCCGGCCGCCCGCTTCTTCGTCGAGGAGCTGTTCGCCGGCCCGTGACGGGCACAGGCGCCATCTGCGAGCCTGCACGCCATGTTCGATGTCCTGCGCGGGAGCTTCGTCTACGTCCTCGCGTTCCTGCTGCCGCTCGCCGGTCTAATCGTGGCAGTCACCCGCTTCGTCGCGGCGGAGCGCGACGAGGGCTTCAGGCTGCTGGCGGCGTCGGTGCTCGGCGGCCTCGTGCAGTACCGGCTGTTCGTCGCCTGATCACCCACCCGTGCGCGTCCCCATGACCGCGGTGGCGCGGGCTCAGCCCAGGCCCAGGCGCAGGCGCTCGTGCAGCCGTCGCAGCGGCACGGGAGCCCACCAGTTGCGTTCGCCGAGGAGCTTCATCAGCGACGGCACGAGCAACGCGCGGACGATCGTCGCGTCGATCATCACCGCCATCGCGGTACCGAGGCCGACCTGCTTGACGAACACGATCTGCGAGGTCGCGAAGGCGCCGATCGCGATGCAGAGCAGCAGCGCCGCGGCGGTCACGATGCGGCCCGTGCGCTGCAGGCCGATGGCGACGGCCTCGTCGTTGTCCGCGCCCGCGTCGCGCGCCTCCTTGATGCGCGTGAGCAGGAAGACGCCGTAGTCGGTGCTCAGCCCGAAGGCGATCGCGAGCAGGACGATGGGCTGGGTCACCTCCAGCCCGCCGGATGACGTGTAGTCCAGCAGCCCCTTCAGCCGCCCGTCCTGGAAGATGAGCACGAGCAGGCCGAACGCCGCGCTGAGGCCGAGGACGTTCATGACGAGCGCCTTCAGCGGCAGCACCACGGAGCCCGTCATCGCGAAGAGGATCGCGAGCGTCGTCAGCCCCAGCAGCGCGAGCGCGAGCGGGAGGCGCCCGCCGAGGCTCGACAGCTGATCGACGAAGCGCGCCGACTCGCCCGCGACGGCGACGGGGCCCGGCGCGGGGCCGGCGCGCACGGACTTCACGAGGTCCAGGGAACGCTCGTCCAGCGCGGGACGCTCGGGCGTGACCGTCAGCAGCCACCGGCCGTCTCGGAGATACTCCGGCCGCTGGACGCCCGCCACGCCAGGCTGCTTTGCGAGCCGGCCGGCGTAGGCGCGCAGCGCCGCGCCATCCGAGCGTGGCGCGGTGACCGCGACGTTCAGCGGCGAAGTGGGACCGGGCGGGAAGTCGTTGCGCAGCGCGCTGTCGACGACCTTCGCGTTGGAGCTGTCGGGCAGCACGCTTGCGTCGACTCCGGTGAACTCGATGCGCAGGAACGGCAGTCCCGCGGCGATCAGCAGCGCGGCCGTCAGGACCGCGATCGTGCCCGGCCGGCGCATCACCAGCCGCGACAGCCGGTAGAAGAAGCCGCGCTCGGTGACGACCTCGCGGTGGCGCAGGCGGGCCGGAGCGAGCGCGTTGACGCGCTCGCCGAGCACGTACAGCAGCGCCGGCAGCGCCGTCAGTGCGACGACGCCCGCGATGACCGCGGCGATCGCGCCGGCGATCCCCATCGAATACAAAAAGCGGGCCGGGAAGACGAGCAGCGACAGCATCGCCGCCGCGACGGTCAGCGAGCTGAAGACGACCGTCCGGCCGGCGGTCTGCAGGGTGCGCACGAGCGCGTCGCGTCCAGGCCCCAGGCGCTCCATCTCCTCGCGATATCGCGACAGCACGAACAGCGAGTAGTCGATCGCCAGGCCGAGGCCCAGGCCGATCGTCAGGTTCAGCGCGAAGATCGACAGCAGCAGGCCCTCGTTGACGATCCGCAGACCCAGGAACGTCCCCATGATCGTCAGCAGGCCGACGAACAGCGGCAGCATGGCCGCCACCGCCCCGCGGAAGATCAGCAGCGAGAGCAAAAAGAGCAGGGGGAATGCGAGCATCTCCGCCCTCGCGAGGTCTTCGGAGACCTGGTCGGAGACCTCCGGCACGGCGACGGCGTAGCCGCCGACGACGACGCCGGGAATGTCGGCCAGCTGCTTGGCGATGCGCTCCCCCGACGCGGTCTGCCTGGCGTCCGTGCGCAGGAACGCGAGGGCGTACGTCGCGCGCCCGTCACGCGCGATCAGGGGGTTGGGCTGCGAGTCGGTTTGCTGCTCCCGCGGGTCGGCGTGCAGCAGCGAGTCCACGCGATTGACCCCGGGGTCGTCGCGCAGCACATTGACGACCCGGCCGACCTTGCGCCGTCCCGCCGCGCTCGCCGCCGGACCGTCGGTGCGGACGAGCACGATGATCGCCGGGCTCAGGGTCCGGCCGAGGTCTCGCTGCAAGCGCTCAGAGGTGAGCAGGCTCTCGGCGGCGGGGTCGACGAAGTCGTCGGCGTTGCCCGCCGACAGCAGTCCCGTGACGGGCATGCCGGCAACGATCGCGACAACGAGGAACACCGCCGCGGCGATCAGCACGCGCCGCGGCCGGTGGGCGAGACGGTGCGCGAGCCGCGTGAGCATCAGGCGATGCCCGCGTCGGCGACACCCCGTCGCAGCTCGTCCAGGCCGAAGGCCTGCGCCGGACCGAGGGCGCCGCCGCCGCGAAGGCCGCCGTCCGCCGCGCGGATGGCCGCCCAGGCCAGCATCTCGGCCGTGAAGTCGTAGGGGCCCGACCCGGCGAGCCGGACGGTCGACAGCGCTTCGCCGCGTGCGTCGGCCGCGACGGCCACGACGCGCGAGCGCGCGCGGGCACGGGTCGCGGCGTCGGGACCGCCAGTCGAGCCGCGGACCAGGCGCTCGGCGGCTGCGATGATGGCGCCGCGCATGCCCGGCACCTTCGTTGCCAGCGCGGTCGCGCCCGAGACGATCTGCAGCGGCCGCGAGGCGGGCCCGAACCAGCCCAGCCAGACGCCGACGTCGCGCAGGGTCGGGTGGATCGCCGGCAGCGCGAACTGCTCGGTGGCGCCGACGGAGATCGCTGGCGCGCCGTCGAAGCGACGCACCCGGCGGGCGGTCGCCTGGGTGACGAGGCGCCCGCCGACGAAGGCGTAGGCGGGCTCGGCGAGCATCCCGGCGGCCGACGCGCGCGTGCCGCCGCTGAACTGCCCGGCACGGTCGCCGTCGACGAAGTAGCCGACGTCGACGCGCACGGCGTCCGGGCCGGCCTCGCGCAGCGCCAGCCCGGCGGCCAGGTTGCCCGGCACGTAGTCGTAGCCCATCGCCGTCAGCAGGACGCTGCCGGCGTCGCGCGCGGTCGGGCCGTGGCGCTCGAACACCGCGCGGATGAAGGGCGGCTCGCCGGTCGAGTCCAGGTAGTGCGCTCCCGCCCCGATCGCGGCGCGCACGGCCGGCTCACCCCAGCGCGCGAACGGACCGACCGTCGAGACGAGCACGTCGCCCGGGGACAGCAGGGAGGCGAGCGTGGCGCTGCAGCCGGGGGCCGCCGCGTCGGCGACCGCGCTGTCGGTGTGCAGCTCGGCGGCCAGCGCTGTGACCCGGCTGGCGTCGCGGCCGACCAGCAGCGGCCGGGCGCCTCGCGCCACCAGCGCGCGCGCCGTCAGCTCACCGGTGAACCCTGTCGCCCCGAAGAGCACGATGGCGCTGGACACGATGCGCAACGCTACCCGCCGCGGTGGCCGGGCGTCCGGGCTACCCTCTGCGGATGGACGAGCGGGTTCTGGCCGAGCGCCTGATGACCTACGACACGTCCGCCGGCGACGGCCTGCGCGCAGCCGTGGGGTTCGTCAAGGGCTGGCTCGAGGCACGCGAGATCACCGTTTCGGGGCGCGAGTTCGGGGGCCTGCCGGTGGTCATCGCCGACGTCGGCCCAACCGACGGACCGTCGGTGATTCTGCACGGCCATGTGGACGTCGTGCCGGCCCACGCCGACCAGTTCACCCCCCGCGTGGAGGGCGACCGCCTGATCGGCCGCGGCGCCTACGACATGAAGGGCGGGCTCGCCGCGATGATGTGCGCGCTGCACGACGTCGCCGGCAACCGCGACGTCCGCGTGCGCCTGATCTGCGTCCCCGACGAGGAGTCTGAGAACGTCGAGCGCCGCTGCACCGAGGCGCTCGTGGAGGAGGGCCTGCGGGCGGACTTCGCGATCACCGGCGAGCCGACCGACCTGCACATCGGCGTGCAGGCCAAGGGCGTGCTCGCCGTCCGCGTCAAGATCACGGGGACAGCGGCACACGGATCCACGCCGTGGCTCGGCGACAACGCGATCCTCAAGGCATACGACGTCTTCCGTCGCATCGAGACCCTACGATTCAGCCGAGAGTCCTCCGAGCTCTTCGACCGGCCATCGATCAACGTCGCCCGAATCGACGGCGGCGACGCCTTCAACAAGGTGCCGGACCTCTGCAGCATGGACGTCGACATTCGCTATCTCCCCAACCAGGACCCCGGCGAGATCCTCGCCGACATCCGCTCGTTGCCCGACGTGCGGATCGTCAGGACCTTCCTGCGTGCTCCGGCACACGTCTCGCGGTCCAATCCCTACGTGCGCGCGCTGCGTAACGCCGTCTCCAGGTCGCTGGACGGCGAGGCCCTGTTGGTCGGGCGCGACGGCGCGTCGGATGCGATCTCGTTTTTGGAGGCCGGGATCCCGGCCGTCGAGTTCGGGCCCGTCGGCGCTGGCCATCACGGCCCCGAGGAGTGGGTCTCGATCCAATCGCTGGGCCGCTACCGCCGCGCGCTCGCCGACTTCGTCGTCGAGCTGCCGGCCCTGCTTGCGGCCGGCGCCGATAAGCCGCCGCTGCGCGCCGTCGAGGGCGGCCGGCCGTGAGCGTCTATGAGGAGGAGCCCCCGCGCCTGGGCCTGCGGATGGGCAAGCGCTTCGCGCTGGCGGGGCTGTTGATCGTGCTGCTGACGGCCGCCGCCGTGTCGAGCGCGGTGCTGCTGGAGGTCAAGCAGGACGTGAGCTTCTTTCAGTCGCAGTCGACGCCGATCGAGGGCATCGCCAACGTCCTCGACGACGTCCCGCCGGGACAGCCGCAGACGATCCTGCTGCTGGGCTCCGACCGGCGCTTCTCGGACGCCAAGACCGATCCGGTGCGTTCGGACACGATCATCGTCGTGCGACTGGACCCCGACAAGAAGGCGACGGCGATCATGTCGCTCCCGCGCGATCTCAAGGTCGCCATTCCCGGCGTCGGGATGAGGAAGATCAATGAGGCCTACGCGAACGGCGGCCCGAGGCTCACCGTCCGAACCGTCCGCTCGCTGCTGGGCATCCCGATCAACCACGTCGTCAACGTGAACTTCGGCGGCTTCGCCCGGGCCGTCAACCGGCTCGGCTGCGTCTACGCGGATATCGACCGGCGCTACTTCAACGACAACTCGCGGGGCGAGAACTACGCGGTGATCGATCTCAAGCCGGGCTATCAGAAGCTCTGCGGGCAGGACGCTCTCGACTACGTGCGACACCGCCACAGCGATAACGATTTCGTGCGCGCCGCCCGCCAGCAGGAGTTCCTGCGCCAGGCCAAGGCGCAGTTCGGGCTGGGCAAGCTGTTCGGCGATCGCGAGGGTCTGCTGAAGATCTTCGGGCGCTACACGCAGACGGACATCTCCGAGAAGAACCCCGAGGCGATCTTCCGGCTGCTCAAGCTCGCCTTCGAGGCGTCCAAGACCCCACTGCGAGAAGTTCCGTTCCCCGCGCAGGACACCTCCGACGGGGTCTTCGTCGAAATCTCGCCGGAGTCTCTCGCGAAGACCGTCAAGCGATTCGTCGAGGTGCGCGGAAGCGACACGACCAAGAAGAAGAGCAAGAAGAAGCGCAAGATCAAGAAGCGCAAGAGCCTCGCGCCCGGGTTGATCGAGGCCAAGAAGGAGGGTGAGGACGCCGTGCTCGCGATGGACGTGCGGATCGGCGGATCGCTCGGGCTGCCCGTCTACTTCCCCAGGGTGCGCGTGGCTCGCGGCGGCTACTCCAAGAACAGCAGCCCGCGCTCCTATGAGATCTACGACCGCAACCAGAACCGCTATCGCGCGTACCGCATCGTCTTCTCGCTGGGGCCGGACGAGGTCGGCCAGTACTACGGCGTGCAGGGCACGACGTGGAAGGCGGCGCCGATCCTCGACAACCCGACCGACGAGGTCATCATCAACAAGCGCACGTACAAGCGCTACTTCGACGGCAACAAGATCCGGATGATCGCCTGGGAGACGGAGCGCGCGGTCTATTGGGTCTCCAACACGCTGTCGCAGACGCTCACCAACAACCAGATGATCGGGATCGCGGGCTCGTTGCAGCGCATCGGCCAGTAGCCGTCGCCGCGCACCGGCAGATAGGGTGGCCGCCCCATGGGTGAGGATCGCGAACCGATCGGCGTCATCGGCACCGGGTACGTCGGCCTGGTCACGGCTGCCGGATTCGCGCACCTCGGCAGCGAGGTCTTCTGCATCGACATCGACGCCGACAAGGTCGCCCGCCTGCAGGCAGGTGAGATCCCGATCTACGAGCCGGGCCTTGCCGACATGGTGCAGGCCAACCGCGAGCGCCTGCACTTCTCGATGGAGATCGCCGAGGCCCTGGAGCACGCCCGCCTGCTGTTCGTCGCCGTCGGCACGCCGCCGACCTACTCCGGAGACGCCGACCTCAGCGCCGTGAGAGCGGTCGTGGACGCCATCCCGGCCTCCGATCGCCATGCGCTGGTGATGAAGTCGACGGTCCCCGCCGGCACCGGCGCGTCGATCAAGCGCGTCCTGGCCGATGGCGACAAGGCCGGTCTGTCCTACGTCTCCTGCCCGGAGTTCCTCAAGGAGGGCTCGGCGGTCAAGGACTTCCTCGCGCCCGACCGCGTCGTCGTCGGCGACGACGGCGACTGGGCCGGGGATGCGGTGGTCGAGCTCTACGCGCCGCTGGACGCGCCGCTCGTGCGCACCGACATCGCCTCCGCCGAGATGGTCAAGCTCGCCTCCAACGCCTTCCTCGCGACGAAGATCTCGTTCATCAACGAGATCGCCAACGTCTGCGAGGAGACCGGCGCCGACGTCCTCGAGGTCGCCAAGGGGATGGGCCTGGACGACCGCATCGGTCCGAAGTTCCTGCAGGCCGGCATCGGATTTGGGGGGTCGTGTTTCCCAAAAGATGTGAATGCCCTCAAACAGCTTGCCGGCAACTCCGGCTACCACTTTCAGCTGCTCAACGCGGTCATCGAGGTCAACGAGCTGCAGAAGCGCCGCGTCATCGGCAAGCTGCAGAAGCACCTCGGCTCGCTCGTCGGGCGCACGATCTGCCTGCTCGGGCTGGCATTCAAGCCCAACACCGACGACATGCGCGAGGCATCGTCGCTCGTGCTCAGCGCCCGCCTGCACGCCGACGGCGCGAAGGTCCGCGTCTATGACCCGGTCGCCGAGCAGGAGGCCCGCGAGCTGATCCCGAGCGTGACCTTCGCCACCGACGCGCTGGACGCCGTGCAGGGCGCCGACGCCGTCGTGCTCGTCACCGAGTGGGAGGAGTTCGGCGAGCTGGACTGGGGACAGGTCGCGGAGCTGATGGCCGGCAAGCTCGTCCTCGACGGCCGCAACGCCCTGAACGCCGGCGCCGTCCGCGCGGCCGGCCTGACCTACGAGGGCATCGGGCGCGGGACGCTGACGTCGATCTCCTGATGATCCGAAGCGAGCCGCGATGCAGGCCGTGATCCTCGTGGGCGGGGAAGGCACGCGCCTGCGCCCGCTGACCTCGTCGGTGCCCAAGACCGTCGTGCCGCTCGTCGACCGCCCGCTGATCGTCTACATGCTGCAGTGGCTGCGCCGCCACGGCGTCGACGACGTGATCATGTCGTGCGGCTTTCTCGCCACCGGCGTGCGATCGGTGCTCGGAGACGGCTCGCAGTTCGGCATCCGCCTGCGCTTCGTCGAGGAACCCGAACCACGCGGCACCGCCGGCGCGCTGAAGTTCGCCGAGGAGCTGCTCGACGAGCGCTTTTTGATGCTCAACGGCGACGTCCTCACCGATCTCGACCTCTCCGCGCAGATCGCCCAGCACGAGGCGACGGGCGCCAGCGCGACGCTTGCGCTCGTGCCGGTTCCCGATCCATCCAGCTACGGCCTCGTGCGCCTGCGCGGCGACCGCGCCGTCGAGGAGTTCTTCGAGAAGCCCTCGCCGGACGCGGAGCTCGACACGAACCTCATCTCCGCCGGTGCGTACGTGCTGCAGCGCTCCGTGCTCAAGCTCATCCGGCCCGACGAGAAGGTCTCGATCGAGCGCGAGGTCTGGCCGCGCCTGGTCGACGACGGGCTGTATGGCTATGTCGACGAGCATGCGTACTGGATCGACATCGGCACCCCCGCGCGCTATCTGCAGGTCACCTTCGACATCCTCTACGGCAAGGTGCGCACACACGTCGCGCAGCGGCTGGGGGAGGGGCTCGTCGACATCGATGTGTCCGCGCGCATCGACGGGCGCGTCGTGGCGCCCGCGGTCGTCGAGCGCGACACCGAGGTTGCCGGCGGCGCGACCGTCGGCGGCCTCGCCGTGCTCGCCGAGGGCGTCAGCATCGGCGCCGGCTCCACCGTGGAGCGCAGCGTCGTGCTGCGGGGCGCGCGCGTCGGCGAGGACTGCGTGCTGCGAGACTGCATCGTGTGTCCGGGGGCGGTCATCGGCGACCGCACGCAGATCTCCGACGGCGCGATGATCGGCGAAGATGTCAGTATCGGTGCCGACAACGTCGTCTCTCGAGGCGCACGAGTGTTCCCCGGCATGGAGGTACCCGATGGCGGCCTCGCCTTCTGAGTTGACCGAGCAGCGCCTGGACCCCGCATCGATCGCGGAGGTCGATGCATCCGACCTGCTGGCCGACGTCGTCGGCCTGCCCGAGCACGTACGCGACGCGATGTGGAAGGTCGAGTCCGCCCAGCTGACGCCGTGGGACTCGCCCGGCGGGCTGATCGTGGCCGGCATGGGCGGGTCGGGAATGGGCGGCCTGCTGGCGCGGGCGATGCTCGGCGACCACGCGTCGCGGCCGATCCTCTCCGCGCGGACATACGGCCTGCCCGGGTGGACGACGCCCGACACGACGGTGCTGTGCGCCTCCTACTCGGGCAACACCGAGGAGACGCTGACGTGCTATGAGGCGGCCGGCGCGCTCGGCGCGCGCCGCGTCGCGGTCACCAGCGGCGGTCGCCTGGCCGAGCTCGCGCGCGCCGATGGCGTCCCGGTGATCCCCGTCGCCGGCGGGTTTCAGCCGCGCGCCGCGGTCGCCTACATGACCGTCGCGGCACTCGAGGTGGCGGGCCTGTGCGGCGCCGGGCCGGGGATGGGGGCCGAGCTCGACGTCGCCGCCGACCACCTCGAGCAGCTCGTCGTGGAATGGGGCGCCGACGGTGCCGAGGACTGCGAGTCCAAGACGCTCGCGCGAGCGCTGGCCGACAGCGTCCCGGTCGTCGCGGGGTCCGGCCTGACCCTGCCGATCGCCTATCGCTGGAAGACCCAGCTCAACGAGAACGCGAAGATCCCGGCCTTCTCGCACGAGTTGCCCGAGCTCGACCACAACGAGATCGTGGGCTGGCACTCCGCGGCGGCGATGGGCCGCTTCGCCGCCGTCTTCCTCGACGACGACGACACGCATCCGCGCGTCAAGGAGCGCATCGCGCTGACGCGCGAGCTAATCGCCGATCAGGCGAGCTCCACGTTCGTCGTCGCCTCGCGCGGGGTCACAGCCGTCGAGCGCGTCTTCTCGCTCGTGCTGCTCGGCGACCTGGTCTCGCTGTACGTGGCGGTCCTGCGCGGCGTGGATCCGACGCCGGTGGACGTCATCGAGGACCTCAAGGGACGTCTCGCCGACAGCCCGTAGGGCGTGATCGCGCTGACGGCCATGGAGGACCGCCCGCCCGACCAACCTTGACACGATCGTGGTAAGGTTCACGGTCGATGAACGCCCTGACCATCCAGGAGGCCGCTGAGACCACGGACTGGTCGCCGCGGATGCTGCGCTACATCGAGCGTGCCGGGCTGATCGAGCCCCAGCGCTCCGGAGCCGGCTACCGGCTGTACGGTCCCGCCGAGCTGCAGCGCCTGCGGACGCTGCGCGAGCTCGTCACGAGGTTCGACATCGGCCTGGGCGAGATCGGCTTCGCCCGGCGACTGCGCCGCGAGGACGACCTCGCCGACGCGATCGACGCGTGGCTGCAGGCCGAGCCGCAACGTCCCGAGCACGTCCCCGCAGCCGAATGGCTGCGCTTCGAGCAGGACAAGCACTCAAAGCTTCTGGCCCTGGCCGCCACAGCGGCCACCACCAACGCCTGACGACCGAGGAGACCACCAGCACATGACCCCCGAGACCGCCGTGTCACTGACCGACGACCACAAGGTCGCCGACCTCTCGCTCGCCGAATACGGCCGCAAGGAGATCGAGATGGCCGAGCACGAGATGCCCGGCCTGATGCAGACCCGCGCGGAGTACGCCGACGCGCAGCCGCTGAAGGGCGCGCGCGTCACCGGCTCGCTGCACATGACGATCCAGACGGCCGTGCTGATCGAGACGCTGACCGCACTCGGCGCCGAGGTGCGCTGGTGCTCATGCAACATCTTCTCCACGCAGGACCACGCCGCGGCCGCGGCGGTCGTCGGCAAGGACGGCACGCCCGAGGACCCCAAGGGCGTCCCGGTCTTCGCCTGGAAGGGCGAGACGCTGGAGGAGTACTGGTGGTGCACGCAGCAGGCGCTGGTGTGGCCAGACGGTGGTCCCAATCTCATCCTCGACGACGGCGGCGACGCGACGATGCTCGTCCACAAGGGCCGCGAGTACGAGCAGGCCGGTGCCGCGCCGGATCCGGCCACGGGTGAGTCCGAGGAGTTCGTGCACTTCCTGACGCTGCTCAGCGCGTCGCTGGAGGAGGACGCGCAGCGCTGGAGCACGATCGCCGACGGGATCATCGGCGTCTCGGAGGAGACGACCACCGGCGTCGGGCGCCTCTACCAGATGGCCAAGACCGGCGACCTGCTGTTCCCGGCGATCAACGTCAACGACTCGGTCACGAAGTCGAAGTTCGACAACCTCTACGGCTGCCGGCACTCGCTCGTCGACGGCATCTTCCGCGGGACCGACGTCATGCTCGCCGGCAAGGTCGGCGTCGTCTGCGGCTACGGCGACGTCGGCAAGGGCTCGGCCGCGTCACTGTCCTCGACGGGCTGCCGCGTCGTCGTCACCGAGATCGACCCGATCTGCGCGCTGCAGGCCGCGATGGAGGGCTACGACGTCAAGACCGTCGAGGACGTCGTCGAGACGGCCGACCTGTTCATCACGACGACCGGCAACAAGGACATCATCACCGCCGAGCACATGGCGAGGATGAAGCACCAGGCGATCGTCGGGAACATCGGCCACTTCGACAACGAGATCGACATGGCCGGCCTCGAGGCCACGCCCGGGATCGAGCGCATCAACATCAAGCCGCAGGTCGACAAGTACGTCTTCCCAGACGGCCACGCCGTGATCATCCTGTCCGAGGGCCGCCTGCTGAACCTCGGCAACGCGACCGGTCACCCGAGCTTCGTGATGTCCAACTCGTTCACGAACCAGACGCTGGCGCAGATCGAGCTGTACACGAACACCGAGGCCTACGACAAGCAGGTCTACGTGCTCTCCAAGGAGCTCGACGAGAAGGTCGCGCGCCTGCACCTCGGCGCCGTCGGAGCAAAGCTCACGACGCTGACCGCAGAGCAGGCCGACTACATCGGCAAGCCCGTCGAGGGCCCGTACAAGCCCGACACCTACCGCTACTAGCCGAGCGGATCGATCGGCCTCGGCCACGGGACCTGCGATCGCTCCCGTGGCCGAGCACGACGTGGCGGACCTGTCGTTGGCGCAGGCCGGGCAGGTCCGCATCACGTGGGCGGACGGGCAGATGGCGGTTCTGCGGTCGGTGCGCGAGCGCTTCGAGCGCGAGCACCCGCTGGAGGGGCTGCGCATCGCCGCATGCCTGCACGTCACCTCGGAGACCGCGAACCTCCTGCGCACGCTGATCGCCGGCGGCGCCCATGTCGAGCTCTGCGCATCCAACCCGCTGACCACCCAGGACGACGTCGCCGCCGCGCTCGTCGGCCACGGCGTCGCCGTCCACGCGATCCGAGGGGAGAGCGAGGACGCCTACGGCGCGCACGTCATCGCTGCGGCGCAGCGCGCGCCGCAGATCACGCTGGATGACGGCGCCGACCTGCTGAGCGTCCTGCATGCCGGCGACGAGGCGTGGCGCTCAGCGCTGATCGGCGGCACGGAGGAGACGACGACCGGCCTCGTGCGCCTGCGTGCGCTGCAGGACGAGGGACGACTGCGCTGCCCGGTGATGGCCGTCCACGAGGCGCTCACCGAGCGCACGTTCAACGACCGCTACGGCACCGGCCAGTCGACGCTCGACGGGATCCTGCGCGCGACGAACCTGCTGCTGGCCGGGCGCACGGTCGTCGTGCTCGGCTACGGCTGGACCGGCAAAGGCGTGGCGGTGCGGGCGCGCGGCGCCGGGGCTTCGGTGATCGTCTGCGAGGTGGACCCGATGCGCGGGCTGGAGGCACGGATGGACGGCTGCGAGGTGATGCCGGCGCTGGACGCCGCCGAGCGCGGCGACGTCTTCATCACGGTGACCGGGACCCGCGGCGTGCTCGCGCGCGAGCACTTCGAGCGCATGAAGGACGGCGCGATGCTCGCCAACGCCGGGCACTTCGACGTCGAGATCGCCGTCGACCAGCTCGCCGAGATGGCGACGGCGCGCAACCAGGTGCTGGCGCTCGTGGAGTCCTTCGAGCTGGCGCCGGGACGGCGGCTGAACCTCATCGCCCAGGGCCGGGTCGTCAACCTCGCGGCCGCCGAGGGGCATCCCGCCGCGGTGATGGACATGTCCTTCGCCAACCAGGCGCTGTGCGTCGAGCACCTCGCCCGTCACGGCGACGAGCTGGCACACAGCGTGCTGCCGGTGCCGCCGGAGATCGACCGCGAGGTCGCGCGCCTGAAGCTCGCCTCGCTGGGCATCGAGATCGACGAGCTGACCGAGGCACAGCGCGCCTACCTCACGAGCTGGCGCACCTGACCGGCCGCGCAGGGGCGGGTAGGGTCCGCGCCGTGTCTGCCCTCGAGTCGCCCGCCAGCCTGGAGAAGATGCGCGCCGCCGGCGTCCCCGAGGCCGCGATCGCGACGTTCGCGCATTACCTGGAGCGCCTCAGCGACGGCGAGGCCGGGGTGCTGGCGGAGTCGGAGATCGAGCCGGTCCGCGAGCTGCCCGACGCCGCCGAGCTACCCGACGACGAGCCCGGGGCGCGCGACGCGCTGAAGCGCACGGTCGTCATCAAGCTCAACGGCGGCCTGGGCACGAGCATGGGGATGAGCGCCCCCAAGTCGCTGCTGGAGGTCAAGGACTCGCAGAGCTTCCTGGACATCGTCGTGCGCCAGATCCTCGACCTGCGCCGGCGCACCGGGGCGCGGCTGCCGCTCGTGCTCATGAACAGCTTCGCGACCCGCGACGCGTCGCTTGAGGCACTGGGCGCCCATCCCGAGCTCGCCGTCGACGACGTCCCCGCCGACTTCGTGCAGAGCAGGGTGCCAAAGCTCGACGCCGACGATCTCGGGCCGATCGGCTGGCCCGCCGACCCCGCCCTGGAATGGGCGCCGCCCGGCCACGGCGACCTGTACCCGTCGCTGCTGAGCTCGGGCATGCTCGACGCGCTGCTTAAAGCGGGCTACGAGCACGCCTTCGTCGCCAACGTCGACAACCTCGGCGCGGTCATGGACGAGCGCATCCTCGCGTGGTTCGCGCGCGAGCGGATCCCGTTCTTGATGGAGGTCGCCGACCGCACGCCCGCCGACCGCAAGGGCGGCCATCTCGCGCAGCGCCCCGGCGGCGGCCTGGTGCTGCGCGAGGTGGCGCAGACGCCTGGCGAGGATCTCGACGCCTTCCAGGACATCGCCCGCCATCGCTTCTTCAACACGAACACCCTGTGGGTCGACCTGCGCGCCCTCTCGGCGGTCCTGCGCGAGCGCGGCGGGGTGCTGGGCCTGCCGATGATCGTCAACCGCAAGACCGTCGACCCCTCCGATGCGGCATCGCCGGCGGTGCTGCAGCTCGAGACGGCGATGGGCGCGGCGATCGACGTCTTCGACGGGGCTCGCGCGATCCGCGTCGGGCGCGAGCGCTTCGCGCCGGTGAAGACCTGCAACGACCTGCTCGCGCTGCGCTCGGACGCCTACGAGCTGCGCGAGGACGGCGCGATCGTGCTCGCGGGCCAGCGCTCGGCGGCTCCGCTGGTCGATCTCGACCCGCGCCACTTCAAGCTCGTGGACGACTTCGACGCGCGCTTTGCGTGCGGCCCGCCGTCGCTTGCCGCGTGCGAGCGGCTGGTGGTGCGCGGCGACGTCTCATTCGGCGCCGAGGTCGTGGTGCGCGGAGACGTGACGATCGAGCACGACGGCAGCGGCCAGCGCCGCATCGAGGACGGCACGGTGCTCGAGGGCTGAGCGGCGGTGTGACGAGTCGAGGAACGCCGGCGCCCAACCAACCCGCCCGCAGCGCCGATCGGGCATCCTGAAGGCCATGCTCCCGCGTTTCGTCGCCGCGCTCATCGTCGCCGCGGTCACCCTGGCCGCCTGTGGCGACGGCGACGGCGGCGACGGCGCGGCGCTCACCGACCCCGCCGCGACACAGCCGCCGCCGAAGGCCGCGGCCTCGGGCAAGGACGTCCCCGCCGCGCTGCGCGCCAACGTCAGCGACGCCGACACGCTCTCCGGCGAGGGCAAGGACGGCCTCCAGCAGCGTCTGGCGAAGCTGCGCGGCCACCCGGTCGTCGTCAACCAGTGGGCGTCCTGGTGCCCGCCGTGCCGCGAGGAGTTCCCGTACTTCGCCGACGCGGTCGCCGAGCACGGCGACGAGGTCGCGTTCGTCGGCCTGGACTTCACCGACGACCGCGACGCCGCCAACCGCCTGCTGAAGGAGATCCCGCCGGGCTTCGCGAGCATCTTCGATCCCAAGGGCGACGCCACGCGCTCGCTCGGCGGCGGACGCGTGTCGCCTTCGACGTTCTTCATCGCGCCCGACGGCAAGATCGAGTACTCCAAGCTCGGCGGCTACGCGGACGCCGAGGCGCTGGACGCGGACATCCGCCGCTACGCGCTCGGATAGTGGCCGATCCGGCTTCCGGTGTCGGTGTCCTCGCCGCGCTGGCCGCCGGCTTCGTGTCCTTCCTGAGCCCCTGCGTGCTGCCGCTGGTGCCCGGCTACCTGTCGGCGGTGACCGGCGTGATGCCCAAGGATCTCGAGCGCGCGCCGCTTCGCAGCGTGCTCGGTCCGAGCCTGCTGTTCGTCGCGAGCTTCTCGGCAATCTTCATCGTGCTCGGGCTCGGCGCCACCGCGCTGGGCTCGTCGCTGAACGCCAATCGGATCACGCTCGAGCGGGTGTCCGGCGGAGTCATCATCGTGCTCGGGCTGTTCTTCGTGGCGACGCCGTTCGTCGCGCGCCTGAACCGCGAATGGCGCGTGGACGCGCTCATGCAGCGCGCCGGCCGCGGCGGCCCGATCGTCGCCGGCGCCGCGTTCGCGATCGCGTGGACGCCGTGCGTCGGACCGACGCTCGGCGCGATTCTCAGCGCCGCCGCGCTGTCGGAGTCCACCGGCCACGGCGCCTACCTGTTGAGCTGGTACTCGGCGGGCCTCGCGATCCCGTTTCTGCTCACGACCGTCGCCTTCAATCGCATGACGAAGATGTTCACCTTCGTCAAGCGCCACTACGCGGTGATCGTCGCGATCGGCGGCGCAATCCTGATCGTCATGGGATTGTTGATCGTGACCGGCGAGCTGACCCAGCTGAACATCGAGGCGCAGAAGCTGCTCAACCAGGCCGGACTAGAGTTCCTGACGGGCATCTGAGTAGCGCTCCTCGCGCTCGTCGGCGCGGTCGCTCTCGCCGAGCATGCGGATGAACAGGAAGGTCAGCGCGATCCCCATGACGATCGACTGCTCGGTCGCCATGATCAGGCCGCCGAGCGCCTGGTCGGTGCCGGGCGACAGCCCCCAGTATCCGGGCTGGCGCTCATAGAAGCCATAGATCGCCTCGGGCGCGAACGCCAGGCCCACGCCGAGCAGCCCGACGAGCACCTTCGTCGACACCATGTAGACGATCGGCCCCATCCCGCCGAGGCGCTTGCGCGAGCGGATCGGCGACAGCAGATGCCACCAGTACAGCCCGCCCGCCACCGTGAACGTGACGTGCTCCAGGGCATGGACGAACGAGTGCTCCAGGGCCGCGTCGTACAGCGCCGGCACGTGCCAGGTCCACATCACGACGACGTAGCAGGCGATCGCGAAGACCGGGTGGGCGAGCGGCCCGGCGGCCCGTTCCAGACGCATCAGCCGACGCGTCGCCGGACGCAGGATGACCTTCGTCAGACCGAGCAGGACGAGGATCGGGGCAAGGTCCAGCAGCAGCAGGTGCTGGATCATGTGCATGAAGAACAGCTGCTCGGCGAGCCGGTCGACCGGGGAGACGAGCGCGGCCAAGGCCAGCGCCATGCCGCCGCCGAAGCAGGCCAGGCGCCAGATCGAGCCGTCGACCGCACGCCAGCGGCGGGCGTACATCACGCTCAGCAGCGCGACGACCGCGATCGCACCGGGCACGAACGTCCACGAGGCGTCGGGAGACGCGGCGATCACCGGGAGCACTCGGCGCGATTGTCGCAGTCCGTGCGACCCCTGCAACACGCGCCGCACGAGCATGGCTGTCGATGCTCGATGAGCTCGTCGCCCTCGCCGTGCCCCCGCGCTGCGCGGCCTGCCGCGCGCCCGGACGGCGCGCCGCCGATGTGCTCTGCGGCGACTGCCGCCGCGCGCTGGCGTGGCTGGGCGCCGGCTGCTGCGCGCGCTGCGCGCTGCCGTTGCCCCACGGCGCGGGCTGCCCCGCGCGCGACGCACCGTTTGACTGCGCGTGGAGCGCCGTCGCCTATGAGGGCGCCGCGCGCGACGCGCTGCACGCGCTGAAGTTCCGCGCAGCCCGCCCGCTGGCCGGGGTCATGGCCGCGCAGATCGCCGCCAACGCGCCGCCAAGGCTGCTGTCGCCGGGCGCGGTGCTCGTCCCCGTCCCCGCCCACCCCGCGCGCCTGCGCAGCCGTGGCTTCGATCCCGCCGAGCTGCTCGCCCGGTCGCTCGCGCGGCGCGCCGGCCTGCCGCTGCGCGCGGCGCTGCGCCGCGACCGGGCGCGGTCGCGTCAGCTCGGCGCATCGCGCGAGGAGCGCCTGCGGGCAGGCAGGCTGGGCTTCGCCGCGCGCGGGCCGGCGCCGCCGCAGGTCGTGCTCGTCGACGACGTCCACACGACCGGCGCCACGCTCGGCGCATGTGCCGCGCAGCTGCGGGCTGCCGGTTGCAAGCGTGTCGTGGCGGTCACCTGGGCACGCGCCCTGTAGCGGACGAACGGTTGGTTGTGGATGACCGATCGCAGGCGTACCATCAGCTACTCGCACGTCCGTTCGACAGAGAGGACCCCGAGATGCAGATCGAGGTCAAGGGCCGCAACGTCCCCGTCAACGACGAGCTGCGCGAACTCGTGGAGCGCAAGTTCCGCAAGGTCGCCGCCCAGGTGTCCGACCTGGCGCGGATGGAGATCGAGTTGCGCGAGGAGCGAAATCCCGCGATCGCGGAGTCGCAGGTCGCGTCGGTGACGCTCTATCTCAAGGGGGTCACGCTCCACGCGGAGGGCGCGTCGCGCGAGCAGCGCCACGCGGTCAAGCTCTGCTCCATGGAGCTCTCACGGCAGGTCAAGCGTCATCGCGACAAGCGGCGCCATCGCCGCGAGGCGCGCGCCGCGCCCGCGCAGCCGGCTGCCTGACGCCGGCCCCGGGATCGACGTCCATCACGGCGGGCCGGAGCCCGCCGCGTTGGTACCCTGAACACCCTATGGCGATCCTCGACAAGGCCCTGCGTCTGGGCGAAGCCAAGCAGTTCAAGCAGTTTGAGAAGCGCGTCGCGCGCATCGGCGACTACGAGCCCGAGCTGGAGCTCGAGGACTCAGACGAGCTTCGCGCCCGCATCGACGCGTTGCGCGCGCAGGCGCGCGACGGGGCGAAGCTCGACGATCTGCTGCCCGAGACATTCGCGGTCGTGCGCGAAACCTCCAAGCGCGAGATGGGCATGCGCCACTTCGATGTGCAGCTCATCGGGGCGATGGTGCTACACGCGGGCTCGATCGCCGAGATGCGCACCGGCGAGGGCAAGACCCTGACCGCGACCCTGGCCGTCGTGCTCAACTCGCTGCCGGGCACCGGCGTGCACCTGGTCACCGTCAACGACTACCTCGCCCGCCGCGACGCGGAGTGGATGTCGCCGATCTACCACGCCCTCGGCCTGAAGGTCGGCGTCCTGCAGAACATGCAGGGCTACGAGGACAAGAACGAGGCCTACGCGGCGGACGTCACCTACGGGACCAACTCGGAGTTCGGCTTCGACTACCTGCGCGACAACATGGCCACGACGCTCGAGGAGAAGGTCCAGCGAGGCCATCCGTTCGCGATCGTCGACGAGGTCGACAACATCCTCATCGACGAAGCCCGCACGCCGCTGATCATCTCCGGCCAGCCCGAGGCAGCCGCCGACATGTACGGCCAGTTCGCACGCCTCGCCAAGCGCATGGTCTCCGGCAAGAAGCCCGAGGGCATGGACCCGCGCATGAAGAAGGACTTCGAGGCCGACTACGACTTCGAGTTCGAGGAGAAGCACAAGACCGTCGCCGTATCCGAGCAGGGCGTCGCCAAGGCCGAGAAGTTCCTCGGCATCTCCCACCTCTATCGCGCGGAGAACGGCCCGCTCGTCAACCATCTCCAGCAGGCGCTGAAGGCCGAGTCGCTGTACAAGCGCGACGTCGACTACGCCGTCGTGGACGGCCAGGTCATGATCATCGACGAGTTCACCGGGCGCATCCTCGAGGGCCGGCGCTGGTCTGAGGGCCTGCACCAGGCGGTCGAGGCGAAGGAGGGCGTGCACGTCCAGGAGGAGAGCCAGACGCTCGCGACCATCACGCTGCAGAACTTCTTTCGCCTCTACGAGAAGCTGTCCGGGATGACCGGCACGGCGCTGACCGAGGCGACGGAGTTCATGAAGATCTACAAGCTGCCGGTCGTCGAGATCCCCACCAACCGCAACATGGTGCGCGCCGACCGCAACGATCAGGTCTACAAGACCAAGCCCGGCAAGTGGGACGCCGTCAGCCGCGAGATCGTCGAGCGCCACAACACCGGCCAGCCCGTGCTCGTCGGCACGGTCTCCGTCGAGGTCTCCGAGCTGCTCTCGACAGAGCTCGACAAGCAGGGCGTCAAGCACACGGTGCTCAACGCCAAGCCGGAGTACGCCGAGCGCGAGGGCGCGGTCGTCGCCGAGGCCGGCCAGTCCGGCGCCGTCACGATCGCGACGAACATGGCCGGCCGCGGCGTCGACATCAAGCTTGGCGGCAGTCCCGAGCACCTCACCGAGGTGGAACTCGCCAAGCTCGGCCTGAAGCCCGGCGACCCGGACTACGAGGAGCGCTTCGCCGACGTGCTGCCAAGGATCGAGGCGCGTGTCGCAGAGGATCGCGAGGTCGTGCTGGCCGCAGGCGGCCTGTACATCATCGGCACCGAGCGCCACGAGTCACGCCGCATCGACAACCAGCTGCGCGGCCGCTCAGGCCGCCAGGGCGACCCCGGCGAGTCGCGCTTCTTCCTCTCGGCCGAGGACGATCTCGTGCGCCTGTTCGCCGGCGATCGCATCTACAAGATCCTCGACCGCCTGGGAACGCTCGATGACGATGGCCACGAGGAGCCGATCGAGGCCGGCATGCTGTCCAAGCAGATCGAGAAGGCCCAGAAGAAGGTCGAGGAGCAGAACTATCTGCAGCGCAAGCGGGTGCTCGAGTACGACGACGTCATGAACGAGCAGCGCCGGATCGTCTACCGCTACCGCAACGAGATCCTCGAGGGCAAGGACATGGGTCCCGTCGCCCGCGAGGAGATCGGCAACGTCCTCGGGCGGATCGTCGGCGAGTTCACTCCCGGCGACTTCATCGAGGACTGGGACGTCGCCGGGCTCTTCACCGCGCTTGAGGATCTGTTCCCGACGGAGCTCGGCGCCGATGACCTCACCGTCAGGCAGATCGACCGCACGGAGCTCGTGGAGAAGCTGCACGCCGACGCGCTGGCGCTCTATGACGAGCGCGAGGCGGAGCTGGGCGAGGAGCTCATGCGGGCCGTCGAGCGCTACGTCCTGCTGCAGTTCATCGACCAGCGCTGGCGCGAGCACCTCTACGACATGGACTACCTGCGCGAGGGCATCCACCTGCGCGGCTTCGCGCAGATCGAGCCGATCGTCGCCTACAAGAACGAGGCCTTCACGCTGTTCGAGGATCTCATGGCCACGATCTGGGCGGACTTCACGCGCATGATCTTCAACCTCGAGGTCGAGGAGGGACTCGAGGAGGAAGAGGCTCCCGAGCAGCGCTACGAGCCCAGCGGCACGTCGACGCGTCCGGGCCGCGTCTCCTACTCCGGGGGCAGCCAGGCGCAGCCCAGCGCGCTGGCCGCCGCGGCCGCCGAGGACGGCGAGGGCGGGGAGTTCGCGATGCCCGAGCCCGTTCAGCAGCGCGTGCTCTCCGAGGACGAGCAGGTCGGTCGCAACGATCCCTGCTGGTGCGGATCGGGCAAGAAGTTCAAGAAGTGCCACGGCACCTGAGCCTGCCCGCCGCCCGCCCACGCCCGCCTGAAGGCCACGAGGCCTCTCGCCTGCCGCGATGGCAAGATGACCGGCTTGTTGTCATCGTGTGAACGAGACCGGCGATCGCCGCTTGACACCGGCACCTCCGAGCCGCTCACGCGGCGCAGCGTGGTGGCCGGCCCGCTGGTGGCCGCTCTGACCCTCGTCGCGGCGCTCATCGCGACACAGATGGCGAACGTGCCGTTTCGCGACCCCGATCACGTGGCCGCGAAGTACCTGGTGCTCGTCGGTCTGGGCGTGGTGCTGATGGTGTGGCTCGATGTCGCGGTGCGGGCGGGGCATCGGTCGGGGACCCGACGGCCGTCGCGCGAGATGATGCGAGCGGTGCTGCGCGAGCGCTGGACCCGGCGACACGCGGCGGCGGCGGGCGCCGCGCTGATCAGCTTCTACATCTCCTACCTGGCGTATCGCAACATCAAGAGCATGGTCCCGTTGCTGCGGCCCGGGGACCTCTTCGACCGCGAGCTGGCCGACGTCGACCGGTCCCTGTTCGGCGGTCACGACGCGTACGAGCTCATGCACGTCCTGCTGGGCACGGGCCCGCAGACCCACGTACTGTCGGCATTCTACATCGCGTTTATCGTCTTTCTGCCGCTGTCGTTGGCGCTCGCACTGGTCTCCTCCCGCAACCTGCGCCGGGGCCTGTTCTTCACGACGGCGCTGTCGATCAACTGGCCGCTGGGGGCGGCCAGCTACCTGCTGCTGCCTTCGATCGGCCCGGTGTACTTCCGGCCGCCGGACTTCGCTCACCTGCCCTTCTCGGAGGTCACGCGCCTGCAGGCGATCCTGCTCGACGATCGCCTCGAGTTCCTGCGCGACCCGAGCGTCGCCGGCACCGCGCAGCACATCGCGGCGTTCGCCTCGCTGCACGTGTCGATGACCTTCACGGCGGCGGTGGCCGCGCACCTGCTCGGCGTGGGGCGACGCCTACGCATCGCGCTGTGGGTGATGTTCACGGTGACGCTGGTGAACACGGTCTACCTGGGCTGGCACTACTTCGTCGACGACATCGCCGCCGTGGCCATCGCCGTGGCCGCGCTGGCTATCGCACGGGTGCTGACCGGAGTGGACCTGCGCGGCACACGGGGTGCCTCGACGGCGCCGGAGCCCAGGCTGGCGTGATGCAGGCCTCCACCTCCGCCACCGCCGCCGAGCCACCCCGTTCCGGTGCGCGCGGAGCGGGCTCGTTGAGGGATGATGCAGACGCACCCGACGTGCCCTCGCCCTACAGCGTGGTGGCCGGACCGCTCGTGGCCGCGGTCACGCTTGCGGCCGCGACCGTGGCGACGCGCTCGGCCGGCGTGCCGCTGCGCGACCCCGACGGCGTGGCGGGCCGGCGCCTGCTTGGGGTGATCGCCTTCGCGCTGGCGCTGGTGGCGCTCGACGTCATCGTCCGCGCTGCGCGCGGGTCGGGGACGCTGAGGCCGTCGCTTGCGGCGCTGCGCGCGGTGCGGCGCCAACGCTGGCACTGGCATCGCGGCGTGGCCGTCGCCAGCGCCCTGATCAGCTTCTACGTGTGCTATCTGGCGTATCGCAACATCAAGAGCATGGTCCCGTTGCTGCGGCCCGGGTACCTCTTCGACCGCGAGCTGGCCGACGTCGACCGGTTCCTGTTCGCCGGCCACGACCCCCACGAGCTGTTGCACTCGCTGCTGGGCGCAGGAGTGCAGACGCACGTTCTGTCGGTCCTCTACCTGTTCTACGTGGTGTTCGTGCCAATCTCGCTCGCCCTCGCGCTGGTGTTCTCGCGCAACCTGCGGGGCGGGCTGCTCTTCGCCACCGCCCTGTCGCTGAACTGGCCGCTGGGCGCCGCCAGCTACCTCATTCTGCCGGCGCTGGGCCCCGTGTACCTCGTCCCGGCCGAGTTCGCCCACCTTCCCTCCAGCGGCGTCTCGGATCTGCAGGCGCTTCTGCTCGAACAACGGGTCGAGTTTCTCAGCGACCCCGGCGTGGCCGGCACGGCTCAGTCCATCGCGGCGTTCGCGTCGCTGCACGTGTCGATGATCTTCACCGCCGCGCTGGCGGCCCACCTGCTCGGGGTGAGGCGGGGGGCGCGGATCGCTTTATGGGCGCTACTGGGCGCATCGACGGTGGCGACGATCTACGAGGGCTGGCATTACGTCGTCGACGACATCGCCGGCGTGGCCATCGGCTTGGCCGCGTTGGCCATCGCCCGGGTGCTCACGGGCGTCAACCCGACCGCGGAGCGGCGGCTCTCGCCCGCCGACTGACGGCTATGGCCTAAGAACTCGCGGCTCCTGAAGCGTGCTTTCGGCCGTTACGCTGCAATCCAGCCGGGCGAAACTGCCCGCCGATTCTTCGCCGCCGGTCCATATCGGCCCCCCCGCCGCCGACCGTAGCGTTGCCCTCCGATCACTGTCCGCTACCACGGGCGCGTGCTGACAAACATGGAGGGGGTTTCATGATTGGTCCCGACCTTGGCCTGAGAACCGGCCGCCGTTGCCTTGCCGCCGTGGGCGTTGTGCTGGCTGTCGCCGTCGCGGGCTGCGGCAGCGACGACACGAGCACGCCGAGCGCATCGACCTCAGGTGCGAGTGGGGACACGATCCCCGTCGGCGTCCTGCACTCCTTGTCGAGCTTCATGGCGATCAGTGAAGTCTCCGTGAAGGACGCCGAGCTGCTCGCCATCGAGGAGATCAACGCCGCCGGCGGCGTGCTCGGTAAGCAGCTCAAGCCGATCGTCGAGGACGGCCAGTCGGACTGGCCGACGTTCGCCGAGAAGGCCCAGAAATTGATCTCCGAGGATAAGGTCGCCGTGACGTTCGGCGGCTGGACATCCGCCAGCCGCAAGGCGATGCTGCCGGTCTTCGAGCGCAACAAGGCGCTGCTGTATTACCCCGTCCAGTACGAGGGTCTCGAGGCCTCGCCGTACATCTTCTACACGGGTGCGACGACCAACCAGCAGATCATTCCCGGCCTGGAGTTCCTCAAGGAGGAACTCGACGTCAAGACGCTGTTCCTCGTGGGCTCGGACTACGTCTTCCCGCGCACCGCCAACAAGGAGATCAAGGCCTGGTCGAAGGCCAACGGCATGAAGATCGTCGGCGAGGAGTACTCGCCGCTCGGCAACACCGAGTACGCGACGACGATCAACAAGGTCAAGCAGGCCAACCCCGACGCCGTCTTCCAGACGATCAACGGCGATTCCAACGTCGCGTTCTGGAAGCAGTTCACCAACGCCGGCCTGGATTCCAAGAAGCTGCCGGTGATCTCCGTCTCGACGGCCGAGGACGAGGTGCGCGGGGTCGGCATCAAGAACATCGTCGGCCAGTACGTCGCGTGGAACTACTACCAGACCACTCCCGGCAAGCGAAACGAGGAGTTCGTCAAGGCCTACAAGGCCAAGTACGGCTCCGATCGCGTCACCGACGACCCGATCGAGGCCGGCTACGTCGCCGTCCACCTGTGGGCCAAGGCGGCGGAGAAGGCGGGCAGCACCGACCCCGAGAAGGTCAAGGAGGCGTCCAAGGGCCTGACCTACGACGCTCCCGAGGGCCTGGTCACGGTCGATGGCGACAACCAGCACATCTACAAGACCGCGCGGATCGGCAAGCTGCGCCCCGACGGGCTCATCGACACGGTGTCGGAGTCAGACGAGCCGATCAAGCCCGATCCGTTTCTGAAGACCTACGACTGGGCCGAGGGCCTCTAGGGGTCTGCGGACGAGGGGCGGGACGACGCGATGGATGTCATCCTCGATCAGCTGTTCGTGGGGCTGAGCATCGCGTCGATCCTGCTGCTCGTCGCGCTCGGGCTGACGTTCACGTTCGGTCAGATGAACGTGATCAACATGGCGCACGGCGAGTTCATCATGGCCGGCGCCTACACGACCTATGTGCTGCAGACGGCATTCGGGACCGGGCTGATCACGCTGTCCTTCGGCCTGGCGTTGCCCGCGGCGTTCCTCGTCGCGGGCACGCTGGGGCTGATCCTCGAGTTCCTGGTCATCCGGCGGCTGTACGGCAGGCCGCTGGACACGCTGCTGGTCACCTGGGGCGTGGGCCTCATGCTGCAGCAGCTCGCGCGTGACGTCTTCGGCGCGCAGAACGTCAGCGTCTCCGCACCGGCGTTCCTCAACGGCGGCGTCGACGTCGCGGGCGTGACGCTGTCCTACTCGCGCCTGTTCATCATCGTCGTCGTCGTGGTCGTCGTGGTCGTGATCGCCGGGTACATGAAGCGCACGCCGGCGGGGAGGCGCATGCGAGCGGTCATGCAGAACCGCTCGCTGGCGTCGGTCAGCGGCGTGCGGACCAGGCGCGTGGACCGCACGACGTTCTTCATCGGCTCCGGATTGGCGGGCGTCGCCGGCGTGGGGGTCACGCTGCTCGGCGCGGTCGGTCCGACGATCGGCCTCAACTACATCATCGACGCGTTCCTCGTCGTCATCGTCGGCGGCCTCGGGCAGCTGCGCGGCGCGATCCTGGCGGCGATCGCGCTCGGGATGGCCAACTCCTTCATCGAGTACGGCACCAGCGCCAGCGTCGCCAAGGCCGGCGTGTTCCTGCTGATCGTGGCGTTCCTGCAGTGGCGCCCGCAGGGGCTGATCGTGCAGCAGCGACGGGGCCTGGCGTGATGAGCGCGTTCACCAAGCTGCTGCCGGCGAGCACGCCCAAGCCGTCGGCATTTCTCGTGCGCTTCATGCTGATGGCGGCCGCGCTGCTGTTGCTGGCGCCGGCGGTGCTGTCGGACTTCCGCCTCTCGCTGCTGGCGAAGTTCCTGTGCTTCGCGATCATCGCGGTCGGCATCGGCCTGGCCTATGGGCAGGGCGGGATGCTCGTCCTCGGCCAGGGCCTGTTCTTCGGCCTCGGCGGCTACGCGATGGGCATGCACCTGAAGATCGTCGATGCCGGCGAGGGCCAGCTGCCCGACATCCTCACCTACAGCGGCAAGTACGAGACGCTGCCCGCATTGTGGAAGCCGTTCAGCTCGGCGTGGTTCGCGATCCCGGTGGCGATCCTCCTGCCGATGGCGATCGCCGCGCTGCTCGGCGCCGCGATCTTCCGCCAGCGCATCCGCGGCCCGTACTTCGCGATCCTCAGCCAGGCGCTGGCCGCGGCGTTCGTCGTCGTGCTCGTCGGCAACAACGCGCTCACGGGCGGGACCAACGGCCTGACGAACTTCCAGAGCTTCTTTGGGCTGTCGGTGACCAGCCCGTCTGATCAGCGGATCCTCTACTTCGTCGTCGTCGTCGTGCTGCTGATCGTCTTCCTGCTGACCCGCGAGCTGATCATCGGACGCTACGGGCGCCTGCTGATCGCGGTGCGCGACGACGAGGACCGCGTGCGCTTCCTCGGCTATGACCCGGCTCGCGTCAAGCTCTTCGCCTACGTCGTGGCGGCCGGCCTGGCCGGCCTGGCGGGCGCGCTGTTCGTCCCGGTCGTCGGGATCATCTCGCCGGCGCTGCTGGGGATCGTCCCGTCGATCGAGATGGTCATCTGGGTCGCGCTCGGAGGCCGCACCGTGCTCGCGTGGGCCGCTGCCGGCGCGGTGATCGCCAACTGGGCGAAGACCAGCGTCTCCGAGCAGTTCCCGTCAGGCTGCCTGTACGAGCAGGGCCTGCTGTTCGTCGTCGTGCTCCTGTACCGGCCGAAGGGGATCGCGGGGGCGGTCGAGCACCTGCGCCGCTTCGCCTCGCGTGTGCCGCTGCCCGGTGGCCTGCGCATCGCGTCATCCGCCGGCGAACTGTCGCCCGGTCAACCGCCCAAGCCGAAGCCCACCGAGGAGACCGCATGAGCGGCGAGCTGCTCACGAT
>Ga0136627_1000065_pt1 | contig 28506 bp, 30 predicted proteins | sample AntDrymUQ4892206_2_FD_104652 | JGI IMG/M metagenome (GOLD analysis project Ga0136627, IMG submission 104652) | Polar desert sand microbial communities from Dry Valleys, Antarctica - metaG UQ489 (22.06) | ecosystem: Environmental > Terrestrial > Soil > Desert | place: Antarctica: Dry Valley... | reverse complement strand
GCTCGCACTTCGCCGCCGTCGAGCTGCACGGGCTCTACCACGCGCGCAAGCTCGCGCTGCACGCGGGCGCCCTGCGCTTGGGCTGGGATGCCGTCCACCGGCGCCTGGGCATCACCGGGCCGTTCTATGACCGCTTCACGCCCGCCATCGACACGCGGGACTTCGCGCTGCGCCGCGGGGCGGCACGCGAGCTTGCCGGCTGCCTGGACGTCATGGCGGTCCTGCGCGCATGACCCGCGCGCCGGCGGGCGAGCTGGCGATCGTTCTGCACAGCCACATGCCCTACGTCGAGGGCTTCGGCACCTGGCCATTCGGGGAGGAGTGGCTGTGGGAGGCGGTCGCGACCTCCTATCTGCCGCTGCTTGCGATCCTCGATGCCGGCGCGCCGGTCACGCTCTCGCTGACGCCGGTGCTGTGCGATCAGCTCGAGGCTCCCGGGGCGATGGACCGCTGCGCGACGTTCCTGCAGGAGATCCGCGCGGAGACCCACCGGCGCGACGTCGCGTCCGCCTCCGAGCCGGGCGTCGTCGCTGCGCTGCGCCACTCGGCGGCCGTCTACGAACGGGCGCGCGAGCACCTGGCGGCGCTCGGCGGCGACCTGCTCGGCGCGCTGGGCCGTCACGCGGCCTGGACCTCGTCGGCGACCCACGCGATCCTGCCGTTGCTGGCCACCGACGCCGGGGTGCGCCTGCAGGTGGGGGCCGGGATCGACGCGCATCGGCGGCGCTTCGGCGCCTGGGACGGCGGCTTCTGGCTGCCCGAATGCGCCTACGGACCCTGGTTGGACGGTCTGCTCGCCGACGCGGGCGTGCGCGCGGCCTGCGTCGACCTGACCGACGTCCTGGGGTCCGACGAGCATCTGCGCCCGCTGCGCAGCGCGGCCGGGCCGCTGCTCGTGCCGATCGACCGCGCGACGATCGAGCTGGTTTGGGGTCGCGGCGGCTACCCGGCCGACGGCGCCTACCGCGACTACCATGCGTTCACGGCGCATCGCCACCGCGCCTGGGCCAACGACGGTGCGCCGTATGACGCGGTCCGCGCGGCCGCGACGGCGCGGCGCCACGCGGCAGACTTCGTGTCACGCACTCGTGCGCGCGTCGCCGGCGGCGGGCTCGCCGTCTGCGCGGTCGACACCGAGCTGCTGGGCGACTGGTGGCACGAGGGGCCGGCGTGGCTGGCGGCGGTCGTGCGGGAGGCCGGCCGGCAGGGTCTGAAGCTCGCCCGGCTCGACGATGCCCTGCGCCGCCACGAGCCCGTCGGCGCCCCGGCCGATCTGCCGGTCACCTCGTGGGGCACGCCGCGCGACCTGACGACGTGGAGCGCGCCGCCCGTCGCCGACATGGCCTGGCACGCGCGGGAGGCCGAGCTGCGCTTCGTCGCGTGCGCGGCGCGGCCCGACGCGCGCGCCATGCGCGAGCTGCTCGCGCTGCAGTCCAGCGACTGGGCGTTTCTCGTCAGCCGGCGCCTCGCCGAGCCCTATGGCCGCGAGCGGGCGGCAGGCCACCGCGCGGCGCTGCGGGCGGCGCTCGCCGAGCCGCACGGATCGCAGCCCGAGCTGCGAAACCTCGCGCCTGACCTGCGGCCGGAGCAGCGACGCGGGCCTGAGCCTGGCTGAGCCGCACGTTTTTCCCGCTCTTTGCGAACGGCCGGGAGCGCATGCCCTCCGCGCGATGGGTACCATCCGCGCTGCTTCACATAAGGCCGAATCCCGGATCGCTCCGAGCGAACGGGAACGGGGGAACCAATGAGACCGGATGTCCTCGGTCTCGGGGGCGAATCGCAAGCCGCACCCGGACGTATCGGGTCGGAGGCGTAGCGCACGTTTCAGCGCGAGCCCGACAGCTAACCCCGTAGGCGCCGAAACGACCGAGAGGGGAAGCGCGCGCATGTTCGGAAGCGACGACGATCCGGTGAACGCCGCCGCCACCTGCAACAGCGACGCTGCACGCGAGCTGGCCTTCCGCCGATCCCTGCGTGGATCGCGCGGCCGCCGCGCGTTGGCCGAGCGCCGCCGCGGCCGCACCCGGCGCAGCCGCGGCTCGGCCCTCAGCGTGACGGTCGGGCTGCTGCTGCTCTGCACCACCGCGCTGGCCGGGGGCACCGGCGGTGCCATCGCCGGGAAGGGCTTCAGCAAGAAGACGATCACCGTGGTGCAGGCGACCCTCGGGATCGAGGCCGACGGCGTGATCGGCCGCAAGACCCGCCGCGCGGTGCGTCGCTTCCAGCGCCGCAACGACCTCAAGGCCGACGGGCTGCTCGGCCCCAAGACGCTCAGCGCGCTCGGCATCGACCCCGACAATTTGCGAGTGGTCAGCGCATCGCTGGATCCGCGGCTGCAGGACATCGCCGAGTGCGAGTCCGACGGCGACCCGAAGGCGGTCTCCAGGGACGGGCGCTACTACGGCAAGTACCAGTTCTCCCGCAGCACCTGGCGCTCGATCGGTGGGCGTGGCAACCCAGCTCGCGCATCCGAGGAGGAGCAGGATCGCCGCGCCGCCGCGCTGATGTTGCGCGACGGCACCAAGCCGTGGCCCAACTGCGCGTAGGTCGCGGGTCCCCGCGCCGGTAGGGTGCGTCCCCGCACAAACCACGGGGGCGAAGCGATGAGCAGCAAGCAGACCGATCTGGACGCGGCGCAGGACGCCGCGAAGTTCGCAGCGGGTGACTACGACGCGATCGCCGAGCTCATCTGGGAGGTCGGCGCGCTCGTCGCGAGCGCGGTTTCGATCGAGCCCGGGATGCGGGTGCTCGACGTCGCGACCGGCACCGGCAACGTCGCCATCCGTGCCGCACAGTCCGGTGGCGAGGTCACCGGACTGGACATCGCCGAGCCGCTGCTCGACGGCGCCCGCCGGCGCGCCGAGGATGCCGGCGTGGACGTCGAGTGGGTGCAGGGCGACGCTCAGGCGCTGCCCTACGAGGACGAGAGCTTCGATCGCGTCCTGACCGCCTTCGGCACGATGTTCGCCGCCGACCATGACCAGGCCGCGCACGAGCTCGTCCGCGTCTGCCGCGCCGGCGGCGAGATCGTGATGGCGAACTGGTGCCCGGAGAGCTTTCCCGCGCGGATGCTGGCGCTCGTCGGCAGCTATGGCCCGCCGCCGCAGGACGGCGCGGTCGCCCCCTGGGAGTGGGGGACTCACCGCCACGTTCGCCGGACGCTGGGCGGTCAGCTCGTGCTCGCGATCGAGCCGCTGAGCATCGACTTCGTCTTCGCGTCGGCGGACGCGACGCTCGCCTTCTACGAGGAGACGCTCGGACCGTTGGTGCTGGCGAAGGCCGCGCTCGATCCGCCGCGCTACGACGAGCTGATCGCCGAGCTGCGGGCCCTGATCGAGGAGCTCGACGCCGGCGACGGCGAGATCCGGCTGCCCTCGCCGTACCTGCTCGTCGTCGGGCACAAGCCCGTGCCGGATCTGCGCCCGAACACGAAGTAGGCACGTCTGCGTGGCGCGGTTTGCCACGCTGGGGCCATGCGAGCGGCGGCTGATGCGACGTCAGGGGCCGAGCTGGCGCCGCGCGAGTCGTTTCGGGCGGGCATGCGCGCCGGTCTGCCGTTCGCGGCCGTCGGGTTCATCTTCTCGCTGTCCTTCGGGGTGCTCGCGCGCGAGGTCGGCTTCTCGGCGCTCGGGGCGATCGTCATGTCGGCGGTCGTGCATGCCGGCTCGGCCCAGTTCGCGGCGATCTCGATCCTCGCCGGCGGCGGCGGCGCGGTCGCCGCGACGACCGCCGCAGCGCTGATGAACTCGCGCTTCTTGCCGATGTCCGCATCGGTCGCGCCGTCGTTGCCGGGAGGGTGGTTGCGGCGCGCGACGCAGGGGCAGGCGGTCGTCGACCCCTCCTGGGCGATGGCCCGCCGTGCCGGCGGGAGCTTCGATCGCCACTTCCTCTTCGGCGCCACTGCGGTCCAGTACGTCGCCTTCGTCAGCGGCACGGCGGCGGGTGCGCTCGGCGCCAACGTCATCGGCGACATCCAGGCGCTTGGTCTGGATGCCGTCTACCCCGCGTTCTTCCTGACGCTGCTGCTCGCCGAGCTGCGCGATCGGCGCGCGCGCCTCGTGGCCCTCGCCGGCGGCCTGATCGCTGTCGCGCTCGTCCCGTTCACGCCGGCCGGGATCCCCGTGCTCGCGGCCAGCGTCGTGGCCTTCGCCGGGCTCGCGCGCAGCCGCCGGACGGCCGCATGAGCACGCAGCTATGGATCGTGGTCGCCGGCTGCGCGGTCGTCACGGCGCTGATCAAGGGGCTCGGCCCCGCCGTGCTCGGGGGTCGCCCGCTGCCGCCATGGTCCGCCGGAGTCATCGGACTGCTCGCTCCGGCGCTGCTCGCCGCGCTCGTCGTGACGTCGGTGCTCGCCGACGGCCAGCGTCTGGCGGTCGGCGCCAAGACCGCCGGCGTGGCCCTCGCGGGGATCGTGCTCGTGCGCGGCGGGTCGGTGCTGACGGGCGTGGTGGTTGCGGTCGTCACGACGGCGGGGCTGCGAGCGCTCGGCTGAGTGCATCCCGCCCGTTGGCCACGCGTGACAAGCGGGGGGCGGCCAGCGGCATGGCTGGCCGGCCGCGCCCCGCAGCCGCTTCTGCGTCGCCGGACAGCGTCGTCGCGTAGTAGCCGCGCAGCACATGCGGGTGGCCCAAGCACTCGGGAACGCCGACGACGGCGGGGTAGCAGCGCACGAGCTTTGCGAGGCTCAGCACCGCCATCGCCGCGCCTGACCAGGCGTTCGAGCTTTCGAGCTCGTCGCGCCTCTGGCGCGCGCCGCGAGCATGGCCCCTCTTATTCCACGCCCAGACTTCAGCACGACCCGCTGCTCGAGGCGATAGCGTGGCGCCATGACCACGACATGGGTCTGAGATGGACGCGGTTGTCAAGCGGCCGCTTGCTTATGTGAATGGGATCCGCGTCGTCTCGCGACGCGGCGATCACGGCAACGTTCCGAGTGGCGCGAGCGCTTCGACCGGCCCTTGGCCGGCGCTCGGCGATAGTGCCAGAACGCTTCGACGAGCAGCCGGCGGCCGTGCCCGGAGCCGGTCTTCGTGATCGAGCCCTACCGGCGTGTCTGCCCGCTGCTGTGCTCGGATGGGACGAGCCCGAGGTAGCCCATCAGGTGCGCGGGCCGGGAGAAGCGGGCCCAGTCACCGATCTCGGCGCACAGTCCGACGGGAATGTCCGAGGAGCAGGGACCGCGCGGTCGATCGTGCGCAGGAACGTCAGGAACTCCTCGTGGCGGTGGCGCGCCAGGCACTGGCCGATGACCTTGCGGTCAGCACGTCCAGCGCGGCGAACAGGGGTGGTGGTGCCGTTGCGCTTGTAGTCGTGGGTCATCGTGCCGGCGCGACCCTTCTTGATCGGCAGCGAAGCTTGGGTGCGGTCCAGCGCCTGGATCTGGGACTTCCCGTCAGCACAGCACGACGGCCTTCTCGGGCGGATTGAGGTACAGGCCGACGATGTCGACGAGCTTGTCCTTGAAGTGGCGCTGAACGCGGTGACGGCGGAATTGGCGCTTCGGAACGTCGCGACGGGTGCGGTGAACAGTGTCTCGGCGGTCGCATCGACGGCGACCCCGACCGCCTCGACGACAGCCGCGGACGTCCCTCCGGCGCAGCGGCGAGGAGCGCCGTCGTCGCGATGAGCGTGGCCGGTCAGGCCACGCCGAGCATGCTTCGTTATTGCGGACATCCTGTCCCCTTCCCCCCTGCCACGGAGCCGGATCTCGGGAAGGGTATGGAGCCGCCCGCGGTTTCCACGTCCGCGCATGCACCGAACGGCTCACGCTGAACGGACGTGGCGTCGATAGATGGACATCATGTCGATTCCGGCTACGCAGAGACGGTCAGTCCGAGCCCTGTCGCGGCTCCTCGGCGGTACGCGCGAGGTCTCCTCTCAGGTCCCACTGCTGTTCAGCATCCCGATCGTGCTCGGGATGCTCGTGCTCGCCGGCCAGGTCGCCGGCGTTCCGGGCACCTTGTGGGCGACGCAGGACAGCTGGCTCTTCCACGCCCTCCTGCTCGCCGCTCCGGTGCTCTGCGCCACCAAGGCGGTTCGGCACCGTCAGGAACGCATCGTGTGGGCGCTGTTCGCAGCGGCGACCACCTGCTACGGCCTGGGCTTCGTGTACTGGGCGATCTTCCAGGCCGCCAACCCGAACCAGCCGTACCCGTCGCTCGCCGACGGCTTCTGGCTCAGCCTGTACCCGCTGATGTTCGTCGCCCTCTGCATGCTGGCCCGAACGAGGTTGCGCGGGGTCAACCCACGCATCTGGCTGGACGGGCTGATCGTCGGCCTCGGGCTGGCCGCGCTCAGCGCCTCTCTCGTCTTCCGCGCGGTGTCCGCGAGCGCCCACGGCGACACAATGGCGATCGTGACAACGCTCGCCTATCCCGGCGGCGACCTCGTCCTGCTCGTCATGATCGCCACGTTGTTCAGCGCCGCGCGGACGATCGCGGACCGCAGCTGCCAGATGCTCGCCGTCGCGATCGCGGTGCTGCTGCTGACCGACAGCATCTGGTTCGTCAAGGTCGCAAACGGCACGTACGACGTCAACGGCGTGCTCGATCTCGGCTGGCCGCTGGCGATGGTGCTGCTCGGGGTCGCGGCATTGCAGCACGTCCGGCCGCGCGCGCCGGATCCCGACGAGCACTCGCTCGTCCTGCCGGCCGTGACGGTCATCGGCTGCGTCGGCCTGCTCGTCTACGACCACTTCGGCCGGATGAACACGCTCGGTGTCCTCCTCGCGGCCGCAGCCATCCTCGTCGCGGTGATCCGCCTCATCCTCACGTACAAGACAAGCAGGACGCTGTTGCGCGTCTCTCACCGCGCCTCGCTGACCGATGAGCTCACCCAGCTCGGCAACCGCGCGAAGCTCCTGCGCGACCTCGACGTCGCCTGCGTGTCGGAGGCCGGCACGCTGCTGGCCTTCTTCGACCTCGACGGCTTCAAGAACTACAACGACACATACGGCCATCCAGCGGGGGACGCGCTCCTGCTCCGTCTCGCCGGCAGGCTCACCGCCGCGATGCCCGCCGGCGCCGAGGCCTACCGCATGGGCGGCGACGAGTTCTGCGCGCTCATCCCGTGGCACGCGAACGCCGCCGTCGCGAGCGTCGTCGCGCCCGCCTGCCGTGCGCTCGCCGAGAAGGGCGAGGGCTTCGCGGTGACGACGTCATGGGGGCACGCGCTGATCAGCAGCGAAGCGTCGACCTCGTCGCATGCGCTCTCGATCGCCGATCGCCGGCTCTACGAGGACAAGACGAGCGGCCGCGTCTCAGCCCAGCGCCAGTCCCAGCAGGTCCTCAAGCGCGTGCTCGAGCAGCGCGACCACCTGCTCGGCATCCATCTCGATGACGTCGCGCGGCTGGTGCGGCAGACCGCGCTCGCGCTCGGGCTCGACGAGGCGGAGGTCGAGCAGGCCGTCATGGCCGCCGAGCTGCACGACATCGGCAAGGCCGCAATCCCCGACGCGATCCTCTTCAAGCCGGGCCGCCTGGACGACGAGGAGTTCGCCTTCATCAAGCGTCACACGATCATCGGCGAGCGCATCCTCTCGGGCGCCCCGTCGCTCAGCGCGGTCGCCCGCGTCGTACGCTCGACGCACGAGCGCGTCGACGGCAACGGCTACCCGGATGGCCTGGCCGGCGACGCGATCCCGCTCGCCGCGCGGATCGTGTTCGTCTGCGACGCGTTCGACGCCATGACGAGCGACCGCCCATACTGCACGCCGAAGACCGCCGAGTCCGCGCTCGCCGAGCTCCGTGCCTGCGGCGGCACCCAGTTCGATGCCGCGGTCGTCGAGGCCTTCGCGCACGCGCTGGAGCGACGGCCGGCGCGCATCTAGAGCCTGGTTTGGGAGTCGGAGTGGTCGAGGCAGTCGCGTTTGTTTATGGCGCGAAGCTCGCGCCCACTGATGGTGTCCGACGCAGCGGTAACGGATGGTTGTGGAATCCGCGTTTTGATCCCCTCATCTGGGCACCTCTCCCCCGCCTGCCCGGCCTGTCGGTGCTTGGCTCGGCTGGATTTGCACAACCAAGGGGGGGAGGTTCCGTGATAGCCCGCGGGTCAGGCGGGGGGTGCGCAGCGCCGGCTCCGCGTGCCGGATGACGTTCGAGCATGCGATGGCGTGGTTTGCGTGCCGTTTCCCGGATCCGCCGGCCAACAGCCATCGGGCACCCGCGACCCATATCGGGGGAAAGGGAGTTCCCCCGGTATGTCCGAGCGGCGTGGGATTCTGACCAGATGGGCGAAGCCGACTTCCGATTCAACGCGCGAGCGTGGGCGCGCGTCGCGCGCGCGGCCGCCCAGGCGCACGCGCCGGCCAGCCGCGGCGTCGAGGCCAACCGCGAGCTCTTCGACGCGCTCGAGTTCGCCGCCACGGTCGTGCGCCTGGATCTGCGCGAGCTCGTCGACGCCTACCTCGCCGGCGTGCCGCAGCTCGACGTCCACGAGGCATGGACCGAGGTCGAGGACTACCTCGAGCGCATCGCCGACCTCCAAGGCCTGCAGCTGCACCGCATCGTCGCGCTGCCCGAATGGCGCGAGCGCCTGGCGGTCAGGATCGCCGCGCACGACCTCGCGCTCGCCGCCCACGGCATGCTCGGCGAGTAGATCGAGCGCACGCACGCGCCCGGCCGTCGTCGAGATCCTCGACGGCGCGGGCACTACCGGCGCCACCAAGGACGAGCTCGACGCGTTCCTGCTCCAGCTGCGCGGCGAGCCGTGCGACCTCGTCAGCGTCGTCGCGGCCGCGGCCTGGATCTGCGGTGAGCGCGCCCGCGCACACCCGGTGGGGCTGCCGAGGCCGGTGTGGGCCACGACCGAGGAGATCGCCCGCGACCGCGGCGCGCCGCTCGACATCGTCGAGGCGCTCGTCAGCGAGGCGCTGCAGCGCGGACTGCTCGCCCTCGAGCCCGGTCGCGGCGTGACCGTGACCGCAGCCGGCCACGCGTACAACGCCCGGGCGAGACACGCGTGACCACGCCCGGCCTCGACGTCGACGAGGCGCTCGAGCTCGTCGCGCACGACACCAGAGTGTCCGCGCTTGCCACGGTCAAGGGCGAGCTCGTCGGGGCCGCGGACGGGCTCGTCACAGCGTCCGCCGCAACGCTCGTGGCGCGGCCGCAGACACAACGCACCTATCAGCGTGCGTGCCGGCGCTTCACGCGCTGGCTGGGCCCATTCGCCGGCCCGGAGGACCTCACCGCCGCAAACGTCAGCCGCTACCACGCCTACCTCGTCTCCGGCGGCCGTGCGAGCGCGACCGTCAAGAAAGACCGCGCCGCACTGAACACCTTCCTTCTACGGGAGCAGGTGCAGCGTGTTCTCCATCAGGCCGCGTGGAAGGTTGCGCTGCGAGATGCTGCCTCGTGCTCCCTCATAAGCGCCGGTACCGCCGGTGATCGCGGACCTGACATCCTCGTCGCGCTGGTTGCCGCGAAAGGCGGTGTTCACGGCGATGGTGCCGTCCTTGAGCGTCAAGGTCGCGTTGCACTGAAAGCGTGCCTGGACGAACGTGCGCCCGGCACGGACCGTGATGCACTGCGCGGAGAGCTTCCCCACGCTCTTGTTCCTGTTCGCCTCGTCGAACAGCGTGCTGGACATCGACCTCCAGATCGAAGGCCGGCGGCGTTCGCTACCGGCGGCGATCGAGCTGTCGGCGTTCCGCGTCGTCCAGGAAGGGCTGACAAACGCGCTCAAGCACGCGGGGCCGGCGCATGTGCGCGCGGTGCTGCGCTACGACGACGACGAGTTGCAGGTCGATGTCGCCGATGACGGTGAAGGAACGGGCAATGGTTCGGGCACCCGGCGCGGCCTCGCTGGCCTGCGAGAGCGCGTCGAGGTCTTCGGTGGGCGACTCGAGGTCGGCCCGCGAGCCGACGGCGGCTGGGCGCTGCGGGCCGTCTTCCCGGTCGCGAGATGATCCACGTCGTGATCGCTGACGACCAGGCTGTCGTTCGCGGCGGACTGCGGATGATTCTTGAGTCCGAGGAGGAGATCGAGGTTGTCGGGGAGGCTGCCGATGGACGCCAGGCGCTGGACCTCGCGCGAGAACTCGATCCGGACGTCCTTCAGATGGACATCCAGATGCCGACGATGGATGGCATCGAGGCGACGCGCATGGCTGATCACGGCGCAAGGCCGCGCACGGGTACTCGTGCTCACCACCTACGATCTCGACGAGAACGTCTACGACGCGCTGGAGGCCGGAGCGGCCGGCTTTCTTCTCAAGACCGATTCGCCGGCGCGGCTCGTGGAAGCCGTCCGCACCGTCGCCGCCGGCGAATCGCTTCTCACCCCGGAGATCGGTCGTCGGCTCGTCGAACGTTTCGTCAAGGGGCTTCGGCCCAACACGCCCGCGCCGCCGGAGCTCGAGCAACTGACCCCACGTGAGCTGGAGATCCTCAAGCTCGTCGCCCAAGGCCTGTCGAATGCCGAGATCGCCGAGATCGCGTTCGTCAGCGACGGAACCGTCAAGACCCACGTGGCGCGGATCCTCTCAAAGCTCGGACTGCGTGACCGCGTGCAGGTCGTCGTCTTCGCGTACGAATGCGGGATCGTCGAACCCGGCGCGCGCTCAGACCCCAGGTTCCCCGCCGGCCGCCAGCCGCCTGCATGACAACGGTGAGCATCACGCGCTCAGGCGTCGGCGGGGAGCAGGACGAACGATTCTCCGCGTGGTGTGGTCATCGAGCGAACCTTGGGTCCGAGACCGGGACCTACTCCCAGCGCATGACCTGGGGGGCGTCGCGCATCCGGATCACGCGCACCGGGACGCCGGCCGCGACCGCGTTGGCGGGCACGTCGCGGCTGACGATCGTCGAGGTACCGAGCACGCTGTTATCGCCGACCGTGACGCCGCGCAGGATCGCGACGCCGTAGCCGATCCAGACGTTGTGACCGACACGCACGTCGCGTTTGTAGATGCCCTGTTCGCGGATGGTGCGCTCGGTCTCGACGACGCCGTGGTCGAAGTCGATCAGCATCACCCGGTCGGCGATGACGCACTCCCGGCCGATCGAGACGTGCCGAAAGGCGGAGATCGTGCATTCCTGACCGAGCACCGACTTGGCCCCGATCCGCGCCTCGCCCTCGTGCACGCGAATCTTGCAGCCGTGGCCGATCCACGACCAGCGGCCGAGATGCAGCGTCGCGTCGCGTCCGATCTCGATCTTCACGCCCGGGCACACGAAGCACAGCCCGTCGGTCTTCAGGCGCCCGCGGAAGCGCAGCTTCAGCCACAGCCAGCGCGCGATGAGCTTCGCGTAGCTCGGGGTGAGCATCCCGTGGTCGCGCAGGAAGCGATAGAGCACCAGCGGTCCGCCGCGCAGCGGCGGCGGCGCAGCGCGGACCTGCGAGGCCCCGGCTGAAACCGGTTCGGCGATCGAGCTGACGGAGGCCACCGCGGCGGATGCTACGTCGGGGGCGCGCTCAGTGGCGCGTGACGTGCAGCACCGCCTTCGCCGGCTGGATCAGGATCGCGCCGCCGTGCACCTCCGGCCACCCGTCGACGATCAGCGCGTGCTCGCCGGGCTCGGGCGCGGGCCACAGCAGGACGATGACGTCGTGTCGCGGACGTTGGCGGCGGTGCGCGTCCCCGCGCCGGTCATCGGCACGCGGCCCTGCCCATCGACGCGTACCGACGTCGCGCGCGGCGCATAGTCGGCACCGACGGTGACGATGTAGGGGGTGCTGTCGAAGCGCTCGATCGCCGCGGGAAGCTCGGCGAGGGGAACGGGGACGGGGATCCGCCCATGCTAACCGGGCGGGGGCCGCCCGCCGCGGCTGGCATGATCGTCGCCCGTGCCGTCCGACAAGCCCCTTGCCCAGCGCCTGCTCGACGGCGACCGGCGCGCGCTCGCCCGCGCGATCTCGCTCGTCGAGGACGACGATCCGGCGGGCTGGGACCTCGTGCGCGAGGTCTACCCGCACACCGGCCGCGCCTGCGTCGTCGGCGTGACCGGCGCTCCGGGGTCGGGCAAGTCGACGCTGATCGGCAAGGTCGTCGCCAACCGCCGCGCCGCCGGGCGCAGCGTCGCGGTGCTGTCGATCGATCCGTCGTCGCCGTTCACCCACGGGGCGCTGCTCGGCGACCGCATCCGCCTGACGGAGCACTTCCTCGATCCGGGCGTGTTCATCCGCTCGATGGCCAACCGCGGCGCGCTCGGCGGGCTCAGCGAGGCGTCGCTGCAGGCCGCGCTGTTGATGGACGCCGCCGGCCGCGACGACGTCCTGCTGGAGACCGTCGGCGTCGGCCAGGCCGAGATCGACATCATCGATCACGCCGACACCGTCGTGCTGGTGCTGATGCCCGGCGGCGGCGACTCGGTGCAGGCGCTGAAGGCCGGGATCATGGAGATCCCCGACATCATCGTCGTCAACAAGGCCGACCATCCGATGACCCAGACGATGGTGCGCGAGATCCGCGGCGTGCTGTCGCTCGCCCCGCAGGGCGACTGGAAGGTGCCGATCGTGCAGACCGAGGCGACCGAGGGCACCGGCGTCGAGCAGCTCGTCGAGCAGCTGCTCGCCCACCGCGAGCACATCGAGTCGGCGGGCACCCTGTCGCGGCGGCGGCGCAACAACCTGCGCAACGAGGTGATCGCGCTCGCCACGACGAAGCTGCGCCGCAGCCTGGAGGCGCGCGTCGAGAGCGACCCGGCGTTCGAGGGGCTGATCGACGACGTCGTCGCCCGTCGCCTGGATCCCGCGAGCGCCGCGCACGCGCTGCTGCAGGACGAGCAGGCCTAACGTCCGGGCAACACGCGCGGCAGCCAGACGGTCACCGCGTCGACAAGCGCGCGGCGATCGCTGCGCAGGCTGTGGTTGCCGCGCACCCGCGCGACCTCGCGCCCGGGCGCGTCGGGCGGCATGCCGAAGAGGTCGCTCTGGCCCTGCACGATCAGCACGGGGACTCGCACGGCCTTCAGCTCGGGCAGGCGGCCGGGCGCCGGCGCCCTGCCCTTGCGCGCCGGCGGCCGCAGCGGGAACGCCAGGCACAGCACGCCTGCGGCGCCGGTGCGCTCGGCCGTGCGGCACGCCACCCGCGCGCCGGAGGAGCGCCCGCCGGCGACGATCCCGAGACCGCTCAGCTCGCCGTCCAGCAGGTGCTCGATGACCGCCGTCCACGCGGTGTCGAGGTGCTGCGCGGGCGCCGGCGAGCGGCGGCCGGCGACGCGGTAGGGCTGCTCGACGAGGACGACGACGAACCCCAGCGAGACGGCGACCTCGGTCACCGCCACGAGGTCGGGCGCGGCCACGCCGCCGCCGGCGCCATGGCCGAGCACGAGCGCGCCGACGGGATCGGTGGCGGCGCGCCGCAGGTGGGCGACCGCGGGCCCGTGCGGCGTCGGGATCTCGATCGCGGTCATTGGCGGTGATCCTGACAGCGGGATAGCATCGCGCCGTGCCCGATCGCCTGCACTTCACCGACTCCGACGAAGCCAACGCGCTGATCGCCACGGACCCGATGGCGCTGCTCGTCGGCTTCGCGCTCGATCAGCAGGTGACGGTGCAGAAGGCCTTCGCCGGTCCGCTGGCGCTGAGCGAGCGCCTCGGTCGCATCGACGCCGAGACCCTCGCGTCCGCCGACCTCGAGCCGGTCTTCCGCGCCAGGCCGGCGGTCCACCGCTACCCCGGCGTGATGGCCAAGCGCGTGCACGACCTCGCGGTGCACGTCCGCGACACCTACGACGGCGACGGCGCGCGGGTCTGGACCGACGCCTCCGATGCGGACGAGCTGCGAGCAAACATCGCGGCCCTCCCGGGATTCGGCCCGATGAAGGTCACCTCGCTCGGCGCGGTGCTGGCCAAGCACTACGGCGTCGCGGCCGCGCGCGAGCTCGTCCCGTGGCATCCCACGCTCGGCGACGTCGACTCCGCGCAGGGCCTTGCCGACTACCAGGCCGCCAAGCGCGCGCACAAGAAGGAGTGGAACGCGGCGCAGGCGTAGCGCGCGTCAGCGCTTCCCGCCCCGATCGCGCGCGATCGCTGGTCTGTGCTCCTCGTCACATCTCCGCCATGCGCGCGCGGCGCGCGCGCACCTCGAATGCCAGCAGTGCGGCCAGCGCGCCGCCGGCCAGCACCATCGCGATCGTCGCGCCGGGCGACCCGGCGCCGAACAGCGGGAGCGCCTCGTCCAGCGGGCCCAGCGGGGCGCGCGAGGTCGGGCCGACGATCGCCCCGCCAGCGATGCGCAGCTCGGCGTACCACCACGCGCTCGTCACGAGCGTGATCGCCACGAGGGCGGCGCCGATCCGCGGCACACGGCGCAGCCCCCACCCGACGAGCGCGACGGACAGCGGCAGCGCCGGCACGAGGTAGTGGCCGGGAAACCAGAACCCGAACATCGTCGGTGCGACGAACGCCGCCACGAACGCCTGCGCCGCGCAGATCAGCGCGCACAGCCCCGCCGCGACCTCGACGTCGCGCTGCTCGGCCAGCAGGCGCGAGAGGTTGTCGCGGCGCGAGCGCCACAGCAGCCACAGCGCGTAGAACGCGAGCGCCAGGACGGGCGCCCAGCGCAGCAGGCCGTAGGAGCGGTCCAGCCACAGCCCGACCAGCCGCGGCAAGCGGTCGGCGACGTCGGCGACCGCGAGGTCGTCCAGGCCGCGGCCGGCGACAGCGGCGGCGGTGGGCGTGAAGCCGCCGAAGAGCTGATCGTTGATCGTCACGAACATCACCGCCGAGAACAGCAGCACCTCGAGCGTCACGAGCACCGCGAAGCCGCGGGCGCGCCGGCGCAGCCAGTGGACCATCGCCAGCGCCACGACGGCGCCGGCGAGCGGGAACGACAGGCCCAGCCACGGCAGCACGGCGAGCGCCAGCGCCGCACCCACGACCCAGCGGATCCGTGGCAGGTCGCGTATGCGCAGGGCGAGCAGCGCGGCGAACGCCAGCAGCGCGCCCGCGGTGAGCTCGGGGCCGACGCTGGTCGAGTAGGCCAGCGCGGGAGGAGAGAGCCCGCACGCCAGCGCCGCCGCGGTCGCCCATGGCTCGGGCACGACGCGGCGCGCGAGCGCATGCCCGAGTGCGAACGCCAGCGCCGCGATCGCCGCCATCAGCAACTGCACGGCGAGCGGGCCTCCGAGCGCGTAGGCGGGCGCGATCAGCAGCGCAAAGCCGATCCCGTGCGGCTCGTTGGCCTGCCCGTTGGTCAGCCGGCCGTGGCGCTCGAGCACGTACGGATACCAGTCGGCGTAGGCGCGCGTCGCGTACTCGTCGCGCAGGTCCAGATCGCGGTCGGAGACGATCGACTCGGCGGTCAGGAGGTAGTGCGGCTCGTCGCCGCCGAACTGCGAGGACTCGAAGGCATGCAGGCCGATCGTCGCGGCGTACGCCGCGAGCAGGACGACCCAGACTGTTGCGGTGCGCCGCACGGCCTGCATGATCGCGCGTCCGCCCTGCCACCCTGTGGCAGGCTACGGCGGGTGAACCCCGTGCTGCGCGGCGGGCTGGCCGTGGTGATCGTCGCGGTCACCGTCGTGCTCGTCCTGCGAATCCTGTTCGGCGGACCGGATCCCGAGATCGGCAAGTGCGTCGACGCGCGCAGCGAGCTGATCGGATGCGGCGAGCAGGCGGCGGTCTTCAAGCTCGTGCGCGAGGTCGACAGCCTCGACGAGTGCCCCTCCGACAGCCGCCGCTCCTACCAGTTCCGCGGCAGCCTGTACTGCGGCGTGGCGCTGAAGGGCGCGCCCAAGCCGGCCACCGAGTACGTGTCGTGCCTGCTGCTGGCGGGTGCCGAGCTCGCCGACGACGCCGCGGACCTGCGCTTCGCAAGCTCCTATGCGGGCGGCCCCCGAACCCGGCGGGCGGGAACGGTCACCGTCGCCGGCGACGACTGGCGCATCTTCTACGTGCTCTCGGAGGGCCAGCTCGATCCGGGGGTGCGGGCGATCGTCGCCGACCCGGCGAAGGTCGTCTTCGTGGCCTACATCGACGACGTCAGCGATCGCCGCGACGAGGTCGCCGCGGCGACGCGCTGCGCTCCCGGCGCGCCGCCGCCTACCTGACCCGGTCGCCGCTTGGGTCGAAGTGCAGCGGACGCTCGATCGCGTGGACCTGCGGCTGCCTGCCCGAGCGCGGCTCGAAGCGCGGGTCGGGGGCCTGGTCGACGAGGTCCCACTCGCGGCACGCCCTGTCGACGCCGAGCGGGTGGATCGTCAGCCCGCCCTCGCGATCGAGGCAGATTCGCAACAGGTTCTTGTAGTCGGCGATCGACTGCCCGGTGAAGACCTGGTTGGCGGCCTCCTGCGCCTTGCCCTTTCGAATGCGATGCACGAGCAACAAGACGAACGCGAAGACCGTCGTGCCGAAGCATCGCCCGATGGCGAACGCGACCGCCAGGGCGGCCCCCCACACCGCGATCCTCGCGTCCCAGAGGTCGGGCACGATCCGCACGGCGGCCCAGATCACCAGGCTCGCCGCGAGGAGGTGCACGAGCGTATGCACGAGCGCGACGGCGGCGCGCGCGGGGGTGCTCTGCTTGATGTCCAGCCCGCCGAACAGAGCCCCGTAGATCACCAGCGCGAGCACGATGCTCAGGGCGCCGAACGACGACGATACGAAATCCAGGTAGCCCTGCTGCCCTGCCACGTCGAACGCGCCCAGCGGGGCGTAGCCCGTCGATCCCTCGGGGATGTCGGGGGCCTGGGTGACCGGGACGCCGCCCAGGAGCGCGGCGCCGATCAGCAGGTAGATCGCTCCCATGACGTTGCCAAAGCCCGGGTTCAGCGCCGCGAGCTTGAGGATCCCGTTGCTCAGCCGGCGCGAGTCCTTCGCGTCCGGATAGATCCCCTCGAGGTGGTTGGCGATGGGCTCGCGCTCCTCGTAGCTGTTTTCGCCGGTCTTGCGCGGCAGGGTCGTCAGCAGCAGCTCCGGATCCAACGTGTGCGTGGCCGACAGGTAGGCGCCGCCGCCGCCCGAGGTGATCCGCGTCGGCCCGGCGTCGCTGCCCTCGCCCTCGGGCTCGTAGCGCGCGTAGTGATGGCGGTCGCCGGTGATCGTCGTCACGAGGCGGGCGCCGGTGTCGCGGACCATCCGCTCCTCGAAGTAGTTCAGGTAGCGCCACGTCGGCGGCTCCACGCGACCGTCGATGGCCGCGATCCAGCTCGGCTTGGCGGTGAGCAGGACGACCTTGTCGCCCGGGCCGATGCCCTGGTCGGAGAAGTAGCGCAGCTGGACGTCGTCGATGTAGGTGTCCAGCTGGATGTCGATCGCGAAGATCCACCAGTCGTCGGGGAGCTTCATGGCGAAGTAGCTGCGGCGCTGGCGCGTGCGCCAGCCGCCGATCCAGCCCCCGGCGCAGAACAGCCGTAGGAAGCTCACCAACCCGTCGTACCAGTCGTGGTTGCCCGGCAGCGCGAACAGTTCGGGCTCCTCGCCGGCGTCCGAGCGCGGCAGCGCGGCGGCGAACGGCCCCTTGAAGCGGTCCTCGTAGGCCTCCGTCGTGGCCGACGGGTAGACCTGATCGCCGCCGAGCAGCAGCATCCTGCCACGTGGCAGCACGCGATCCTCGACCGTCAGACTTGGCTGCGCGAGCACCCAGGCCATCGTCTGCGTGGCGGCCCAGCCGTCGCCGGTGTCCGACAGGTAGTCGATCCACAGCTCGCCGGCGTGGCCGGAATAGTCAAACGGCCCCTGCGGCTCGGTCTGGATCTCGCGCTTGTCGGCGAACTTGCCGAACGTGCTCGACACCGCGACCTCGACGCCGGCCTTGGCGAGGATGCCCGGGTCCAGCCAGCGAACCTCGGGCTGGCGAATCCAGCCGCCGAGCGCGTCGCGCTCGTCGCGCAGGTCGGCGCCCGAGCGCTTGCGCAGATCGTCGTTCAAGCGCTTGGCCGCCACGACAGCGCAACTTAGTGGACCTCTCGGCTGGCATCCTCTTGCCGTGGCTCACCGATCCACGCTCCGCGGGCTGCTCCCGCTGCTGCTCGCCCCGCTGCTCAGCGGATGCGTCAGCGCGCAGGCGACACCCCGCCAGGCCCAGCAGGCGGCACCGAACAACACGATGTCCGGGCGCGTCAGCACGTGCGTGCGCGCGCTGCGCCCGAGGCTGCGCGCATTGGATGTCGAAGGCCGCTCGCTCGGGTTCGCCGTCAGGCCCGGCCGCGAGCCGCGCTGTCTGGGCGACGGGCTGCGCATCCTGCGCATCCGGTCCTTCACCGTCGCGGGGCAGACGACGTTCGTCCGTCGCGGCGGCTGCGACCGGCCGCGCAAGGGCAGCCGCTGCGCGCGTCAGCCGACGGCGCACGTGCGGGCCTCGGACCTCGCGCCCGTTCCGCTGGCGCCGGGATATCGCAACGGCAACGGCGCGGCTGTGAGCCCGTGCGAGCGATCGGCGACGGTGCACCCGGCCGCGGTCGGCCGCGAGCTGGATCGGATGTTCTACAAGCGGCCCAGCGATCTGCCCGGGAGATCGATCTCCGGGGCGCGCTGGTCGAACTACGGCAACCCCGGCAGGCGCTTCGGGCACCGCAGCAGCACCTACGTGCTGTGGAACCTGCCGCGCACCCGCGAGGGCGTGCTGCCCGGGGGCGGGATCGTGGAGGCCGTGCTGTCCCAGAAACGGCGCATCGAGCTGTGCGCCGTCCCCGGGATCTCGCTGGCGTCCTTCGACGCCCGCGGGCGGCGCAACGGCCGCGTGCGCTTCGGCTACGCGCGCGTCCTGAGCGCGGGGCAGACGCTCCACGGCTGGGTGCTGACCGGCTACCGCTATCGCGACCGCGCGTTCACGAACACGATCAGAGCGATCGCGCCAGATCCACCATGAGCCGCACGCCGAAGCCGCTGCCGCCCTTCGGCGTGTAGGGGCGGCCCGCGCCCCACGCCGTGCCGGCGATGTCCAGGTGCGCCCACGGCACGTCGCCGGTGAAGCGGTGCAGGAACTCGGCCGCGACGATCGAGCCCGCCTTGCGCGACTCGTTGACGTTCATCACGTCGGCGGTTTCGGAGTCCAAGGCCTTGGCGTAGTCGGGGTGCAGCGGCAGCCGCCAGACGAGCTCGCCGGACGAGGCGCCGGCGGCGCTGACCTGCGCGACCCAGTCGTCGTCGTCGCCGACGACGCCCGCGTGGGTGTTGCCCAGGGCGGTGATGATCGCGCCGGTCAGCGTCGCGACGTCGACGAGCCGCTCCGCGCCCTCGGCGACCGCGTGGGCGAGGCAGTCGGCGAGCACGAGCCGGCCCTCGGCGTCGGTGTTGATGATCTCGATCGTCACGCCGTTTGACGCGCGCACGACGTCGCCGGGGCGCATCGCGCGGCCGGAGGGCATGTTCTCCGTCGCGCCGATCACTGCCACGACGCGGATCGGCAGGGCCAGTCGCGCGATCGCCTCGACGGCGCCGAGCACGGCCGCGCCGCCGGACATGTCGAACTTCATGTCCGACATCTTGTTGGCGCCCTTGATCGAGATCCCGCCGGTGTCGAAGGTGACCGCCTTGCCGACGAGCCCGAGCACCGGGCCGGCGGCGTGCGGTCCGTCGTAGCGCACGGTGATCAGCGCCGGCTCCTCGTCGGAGCCCTGCGCGACGGCCGCGAACGCGCCCATTCCGCGCGCGACGATCTGCTCGCGCCCCTCGACCTGCACCGTCACGCCGTCGAGCTCGCCCAGCTCACGCGCGGCGCCGGCGAGGTGGCGCGGCGCCATCTCGTTGGGCGGCGCATTTTGCAGGTCGCGCGCCCGGTTGACCGCCGTCGCCACGATGCTCGCCTCCGCGACGACCTCGGCCAGGTCGTCGTGCGCGGAGACGATCAGCGCCTCGACATCCGCCGGCTCCTCGCGCGGCGCGGCCTTGAAGCGGTCGTAGGAGTAGGCGCGCAGCAGCGTGCCCTCGACGATCGCCGCGGCGATCTCCGCGCCGGTCTTGTGCGGCGCCTCCCAGCACAGCCGGCGCGTTCCGAGCTCGCGGGCGCGGCCCAGCGCGCAGGCGGCCGCGACGCGAACGCCCTCCGCGTCGAGCTGCTGGCGAGCTCCGAGTCCGACGAGGATCCAGCGCTTGGCGCCCGCGTGCACGACCGCGAGGTGGCAATGCTTGGCCTTGGCCTCGCCGGCATCGACGAGACCCTGCAGCACGCCATCGACATCGTGAGCGATGCCCTCGCCCTCGAGGATTCCGAGCACCACGGTGTCGGCGTTGGTGTCCGCGGGGAGCGCGGTCGTCGATTCGGTAATCATGTGCGTAGCTTAGGAATCTGTCGTCAATACCTGCCGCTGCTGTACCGCGGCCCGATCTGGAGAGACCGCGATATGCCCAAGACCGTCATCCTCGCAAGCGCCCGGACCCCGATCGGCAAGCTCGGTGGCGGCCTGGCATCGCTCGACGCCACGGTCCTCGGGGGCGTGGCGATCAAGGCGGCGCTGGAGCGCGCCGGCGTCGAGCCCGAGGATGTCCAGCATGTGATCATGGGCCAGGTACTGCAGGCCGGTCAGGGGCAGATCCCCTCGCGCCAGGCGCAGATCAAGGCCGGCATCCCCAAGGAGGTCAGCTCCGAGACGATCAACAAGGTCTGCGCCTCCGGCATGCGCGCCGTCGGGATCCTCGACGCGCAGATCCGCGCGGGAGATCTCGAGGTCGGTGTCGGCGGCGGCATGGAGTCGATGTCCCGAGCCCCCTACCTGCTCCCCGGCGCGCGCTTCGGCTTTCGCATGGGCGATGCCAAGGCCCTGGACGCGATGGTTCACGACGGGCTGACCAACCCCTTCAGCGGACGCCAGATGTTCGACGAGGCGACCGAGGTCGCCGACGAGCTCGAGATCACGCGTCCCGACCTCGACCGCTGGGCGCTGCGCTCGCACGAGCTGGCGATCGAGGCCACCGACGCCGGCCGCCTGCCGGAGGAGATCGTCAGCGTGACGATCAACGGCCGCAAAGGCGACACGCACGTCGAGGTCGACGAGGCGCCGCGCCGCGACAGCACCCTGGAGGCGCTGGCCAAGCTGCGCGGCCTCGCCAGCAAGGAGGGCTCGCACACGGCCGGCAACTCGCCGGGCGTCAACGACGGCGGCGGCGCGATCGTCGTCTCCTCCGACGAATGGGCGTCGGCGAACGGCAAGGAGGTGCTCGCCGAGATCGTCGCGCAGGCCTCGATCGCCGAGGACTACGCCTACCTCGCCCGCACCCCGGCGGCGGCGGCGACCAAGGCCCTGGAGAAGGCCGGCCTCGGCGCCGACGAGATCGACCTGTGGGAGATCAACGAGGCCTTCGCCTCGGTGGCGCTGCACACAATCCGCACGCTCGGCATCGACGAGGACCGCGTCAACGTCAACGGCGGCGCTGTCGCCCTCGGTCACCCGATCGGCGCCTCGGGCGCGCGCATCATCGGGGCGCTCGTGTACGAGCTGCGCCGCCGCGGCGGCGGCCTCGGCTGCGCCGCGATCTGTTCGGGCGGAGGCCAGGGCGACGCGGTGATCGTGCGCGTGACGTCCTGACCGCGGGAGCGCACGCGCCGAGCACGATCGACGAACACGCGGACGCGGCGCTCGCCGGCGGCGTGCCGGCGCGCAGCGCCGCGTTCTTCGATCTCGACCGCACGCTGATGGCCGGCTCCTCGGCGTTGCACTTCGTGCGCGCGGCCCGTCAGCAGGGCATCATCAGCCGCGGCCGCCTGGCGCGCGACACGCTCGTGGCCCTGCGCTTTCGCCTCTTCGGCTCGACCGATGGGGGGACGGCCAAGGTCCGGGCGCGCATGGGCGCCTACGTCGAGGGTCGCGAGGTGCGAGAGATGCGCCGCCTGGCGCGGACGGTGCTCGCCGGCGTGCTGCCGCGCCTGTACCCGCAGATGCTCGAGCTCGCCTACGAGCACCAGGACGCCGGCCGGCCGGTCTACATCTGCACCGCGGCCTCGCAGGAGATGGCCAACGCGCTGTCCTACATCCTCGACTTCGACGGCGCGATCGGCTCGCGCTCGGAGGTCGTCGACGGGGTCTACACCGGGCGCGAGGGCGGCCTGTTCGCCTATCGCGAGGGCAAGGCGCAGGCGATCCGCGAGCTGGCGACCGCGGAAGGGATCGACCTGGCGGCGTCGTATGCCTACTCGGACTCCGAGTCCGACCTCCCGATGCTTGAAGCCGTGGGCCATCCCGTCGCGGTCAATCCCGACACCGCGCTGACCCGCGTCGCCCGCGACGCCGGGTGGGAGGTGCTGCGCTTCGACCGCCTGCACCGTCGACTGAAGATCGCGGCAGCCGTAGTGGCCGCGGCAGCGGGTGGGGCGGGCCACAGCGCGCTTCGTCGCGCGCGATGAGTCTCCACGAGCTCACCGACGAGCAGCGCGACATCCGCGCGCTCGCCGCGCGCTTCGCCGACGAGGTCGTCGCGCCGCAGGCGATGCGATGGGACCGCGAGCACCATTTCCCCAAGGAGGTCATCGCCCAGCTCGGCGAGCTTGGCCTGATGGGCGTCTGCGTGCCGACGAACCTCGGCGGCGCCGGCGCCGACTTCCTCACCTACGTGCTCGTGCTCGAGCAGCTCTCACGCGGCGACGCCGGGCTCGGCGTGACGCTCGCCGTGCACACCGGGGCGGGCACGATGCCGATCATCGAGCACGGCTCGCGCAAGCAGATCGACCGTCTCGTGCCGCCGCTGGCCCAGGGCCACGAGATCGCGGCGTTCGCGTTGACCGAGCCCGACTCGGGCTCGGACGCCGGCGCGATGCGCACGCGCGCCGCCGAGGACGGCAGGATCACCGGAACCAAGCAGTGGGTCACCAACGGCAGGCACGCGCACGTCTTCGTCGTCTTCGCCAAGGACCCTGACAAGCCCAGCGCGTTCATCGTGCGCCGCGGCGCGCCGGGCTTCAAGCCCGCGCGCGAGGAGGACAAGCTCGGCCTGAACTCCTCAAGCACCGCCGACATGACGCTCGACGACACGCCGGGTGAACGCCTGGGCTGGCGTGGCCACGGACTGCGGATCGCGCTGTCGACGCTGGACGGCGGGCGCATCGGGATCGCCGCGCAGGCGGTCGGCATCGCGCAGGCGGCACTCGACCTCGCCGTCGCCTACGCCAAGGAGCGCTACGCCTTCGGCAAGCCGATCGGCGCGCACCAGGCGATCCAGCAGAAGCTCGCCGACATGCAGACCGAGATCGAGGCGGCGCGCGCGCTGACGTGGCGGGCCGGCAGGCTGAAGACCGCCGGGCGCTCGCATACGGTCGAGGGCGCCCAGGCCAAGCTGTTTGCCTCCGGCGTCGCGCGGCGCGTGACCGGCGAGGCGATTCAGGTGCTGGGCGGCATCGGCTACACGAAGCAGACCGCCGCCGAGCGCTACTACCGCGACGCCAAGGTCACCGAGATCTACGAGGGCACCTCGGAGATTCAGCGCCTGGTGATCGCCCGCGCGCTGCTGGGCAAGGTCGCCCGCGAGTAGCGGCCAGGCGTTTGCTTGGGGCGCCCAATAGCCTTGCCGTCAGGATGCCCCCGCTGCGGATCGACCCGATCGCCGAAGCCCGCCGCCACTGGGAGCGGCGCTGGGGCGAGGAGCCGGCGCGTCCGATGGCGGCGATCACGTCGATCATGCGTGCCCAGCAGGTCCTGCTCGCACGCCTCAACGAGCTGCTCGGCCCGCTCGACCTGACGTTCCCGCGCTACGAGGCGCTGATGCTGCTGTCCTTCACGCGCACCGGTGCGCTGCCGCTGGGCAAGGTTGGCGAGCGCCTGCAGGTGCACCGCACGAGCGTCACGAACATCATCGACAAGCTCGAGAAGGACGAGTTCGTGCGCCGCATCCCGCACGAGGCCGACCGCCGCACGACGCTCGCCGAGATCACCGACGCGGGCCGCGAGGTCGCCGAACGCGCGACGGCGCTGCTCAACAAGGACGCCTTCGGGCTCGACGCGCTCGGCGACGACGAGCAGGAGCAGCTGACCGACCTGCTGCGCACGCTGCGCCTGGAGGCGGGCGACTTCGCCGACGAGCCGACCGTCGACGGCACGGCCGCCTCGGCCTAGGCGGCCCGCTGGCGAACCTCGCCATGCCAGCCGGCGTAGGCGATCAGCTCGCCGTGGCTCAGCAGCGGGATACCGTAGGCCTGTGCCGCGACCTCCACGCGCCGTCCGCGTTCGCGGATGTCGTCGGGATAGCGGTGGTCAAGGAGCGCGAGCGGGCGGGCGAACTGCGCGCGAAAGCCGGCCTCGCACTCGATGATCGTGCCCCACGCCACGACCGCGCCCCAGACGCACTCGGGCGCGGGCAGCTCTGGCTCCGCGTCCAGCGCGTAGTAGGCGGCCCAGCCGCAGTTGCAGGCGCCGAACGGGGCCTGGTGGCCGTTGAGCGCGAAGCACTTCGCCTCGCGGTCGGCGTCGACCGGCCACGGCTTCTGGGCGGCGCGCGGCGCGACCATCCCCAGCGCTGGGTTGGGCATGAAGCGGCCCGCGACGAAGATGCCGGAGTACAGGCCGCCGCGCATCGCTCCCCAGCGGCGAAAGCCCACCAGCGGCTGTGCGACCGGCTCGGCGCTCACGCCTTGGCGGGCTCGCGTTCGGGCTTGGCGGGCTCGCGAGCGGGCTGGGGCTCGGGAGCGGGAACCCGCACGGGCGCGGGTCGCTCGGTCTCTCGGATCGGCTTGCCGATGTCTCCCATGAGCGCCTCGGATGGTACGCGAGCCGGGCGAGGGGGCATCCTTGCGGGCATGAGCGACGAACCCAGCGACGAACCGGAGCGCGGAGATATCCGCGACGACATCACCAAGGAGCTCGCGCGGCTGTTTCCCGACGACCGCGTGCAGCGCATCGGCGACCGCCTCGCGCTGTCGGGCGACGAGGACTTTCAGTTCATCATCGACCTCATCAGCGCGACGTTCACACGCGGCATCGAGTTCGGTGCGATCGAGGTCGCCGCCCAGCAGATCGAGGCGGGAAGCGAGATCACGCCCGTCGTCGAGATGGTCCACGTCGACCTGCCGTAGGCGGCCTCGGATATCGGCCTTGGGCGGGTTCGGCGTGGCCCAGCGCGCACAACCCGCCCAACCGCTCCGTGCGAGCAGGCTCGTCCGCCCACGGGGCTGTGCGAGTCCTCGCGGAACCGCTACGCTCAAGTCAGAAGCGCGGAAGACCGACTATCTGACGACCGACACTATGGCGACCACGCACCACCCACCGACGACCGAGGCCCAGTGGCGAGCGGCCTACGCGCTGGCCCCCGAGCGCGACGTTCCGTTCACGAACCTCAGCGGCGCGCCCGTCAACGCGCTCTACACGAAGGACGATCTCGGCCCGGACGCCCTCGCCGACGAGCGGCCCGGCGTCTACCCGTACACCCGTGGCGTGTACCCGTCGATGTACCGCGGACGCCTGTGGACGATGCGCCAGTTCGCCGGCTTCGGGACCGCGGAGGAGACCAACGAGCGCTTCCGCTACCTGCTGGCCAACGGGCAGGACGGCCTCAGCACCGCCTTCGACATGCCCAGCCTCATGGGCTATGACTCCGACCACCGCCTCAGCGAGGGCGAGGTCGGGCGCGAGGGCGTCGCCGTGGACACGCTCGACGACATGCGCGCGCTCTTTGACGGCATCGACGTCGGCGAGATCTCCGTCTCGATGACGATCAATGCGCCGGCCGCCGTGATGCTCGCGTTCTACGTCGCGGCCGCGCAGGAGCGCGGGATCCCGGCCGACCGGCTGCGCGGCACGATCCAGGCCGACATCCTCAAGGAGTACATCGCCCAGAAGGAGTGGTGCTTCCCAGTCGACCCGGCGATGCGCCTGTGCGGCGACATGATCGAGTGGTGCACCGCGCAGATGCCGCGCTGGCACCCGATCAGCGTCTCCGGCTACCACATCCGCGAAGCGGGATCGACCGCCGCCCAGGAGCTCGCGTTCACGATCTCCGACGGCCTGACCTACGTCGAGCAGGCGATCGAGCGCGGCCTCGATGTCGATGACTTCGCACCCCGTCTGAGCTTCTTCTTCAACGCGCAGATCGACTTCTTCGAGGAGGTCGCCAAGTACCGCGCGGCGCGGCGCATCTGGGCCCGGGAGCTGCGCGAGCGCTTCGGCGCGAAGGATCCGCGCTCGTGGCGGATGCGCTTTCACACCCAGACCGCCGGCGTCTCGCTGACCGCTCAGCAGCCCCTGAACAACGTCGTGCGCACGGCGATCGAGGCGCTGGCGGGCGTGCTCGGCGGCACGCAGTCGCTGCACACCAACTCCTTCGACGAGGCGCTGGCGCTGCCCACCGAGCAGGCCGCGAGGATCGCGCTGCGCACGCAGCAGATCATCGCCCACGAGACCGGCGTGACGAACACGATCGACCCGCTCGGCGGCGCCTACTTCGTCGAGGCCGAGACCGATCGCCTCGAGCGCGAGGCCTACGACTACTTCGCGCGCATCGACGAGCTCGGCGGGATGGTGCAGGCGGTCAAGGCCAACTTCCCGCAGGGCGAGATCGCCGACGCCGCGTATGCCCTTCAGCGCGAGATCGACTCGCACGAGCGGATCGTCGTGGGCGTCAACGAGCATGTCGACGCCGGCGACGAGGAGGAGATCCCCACGCTGCGCGTCGATCCCCAGCTCGAGCGCAAGCAGCGCGGCCGCCTACAGGCGGTGCGGGCGCGACGCGACGCGACGGCGGTGCAGCGCTCGCTGGCAACGCTGCGCGATCAAGCCGCGCAGGACCGGGCGAACCTCATGCCGTCGCTGCTGGACTGCGCCCGCGCCCACGCCAGCGAGGGCGAGATCGTGCGCGCGCTGCAGGACGTCTTCGGCACGTACAGAGAGACGCCCGTCTTCTGAAGGCTGAGGGGGTTCGAGGAACGGACGAATCTCGCCACGCCGCGCTCGAGCTGGGTTACATTTTGATCCGCATGCCTCGATCCGCTCGAACGCTGCTCGTCTCGCTCGCCGTCCTGGCGGCGCCGCTGCTCGCCATACCGATCGCCGGGCTCGCGCAGTCAAACGCAGAGCTGTGCCAGCCCAGGGAGTCGCTCGTCAACTGCGGCCCGGGCAACAACCGCCAGGCGCCGGGCGGGGGCGACAAGGTCCCGCACGACAACGGCCTCAACAGCAAGAAGGGCCAGCGTGCGACACGCGTGTGGCCGAAGGTCAGCGGGATCCTCTGGCAGGTCATGGACCCCAGCCGCGACGCGCGCAAGAAGCGCACGAAGGTGGGCGGCCCGCTCAACGACGAGCTGCTCGGCCGCCACGGCTCGGACATCCTGTCGGGCGGGCCCGGTCACGACATTCTGTGGGGCGACTGGGATCCGAAGAACAACAACACCAGGCAGCGCGATGTCCTGAGCGGCGGGCCGGGCAACGACTGGATCTATCCGAGCCACGGCTACACGGTCGTCAAGGCCGGACCCGGCGTCGACTACATCTGGGCTTACTATGGGCGGGGGACGATCGCCTGCGGTTCGGGCATCGACACCGTCCGCGTGCGCACGAACGGCGCCTTCAAGCTGCGCAACTGCGAGATCGTCAAGCACTTCTGCGCACATGGCGAGACCAAGCAGGGGTTGTGCCTCTCGCCGACCGGCAAGCCGGTGCGCTCCTCGCGCCGCACCGGCTGAGCGTCGCTCGTCGTGCGCGCGTGACCCGCGCGCACGACTATGATCGGCGCGCCTGGCTAGCCGCCCATGTCGGAGACCCCCTCCTCCTCGTCCAAGAAGATCCGCGTCGTCGTGGCCAAGCCCGGCCTCGACGGGCACGACCGTGGCGCGAAGATCATCGCCCGCGCGCTGCGCGACGCCGGCATGGAGGTCATCTACACGGGGCTGCACCAGACGCCCGAGCAGATCGTCGAGACCGTGATCCAGGAGGACGCCGACGCCGTCGGGCTGTCGATCCTCTCCGGCGCGCACATGACGCTCGTGCCGCGGATCGTCGCGCTGCTGGCCGAGCAGGGGATCGACGATGTCGTTGTGACCGTCGGCGGCACGATCCCGAGCGACGACATCCCCGAGCTCAAGCGGCTCGGCGTCGCCGAGGTGTTCGGGCCTGGTTCGAGCACCGAGGCGATCGTCGACTTCATCCGCGGCGCCGTCGCGGCGCATTGATCGGGCGCGCGTCCGCGGCCGGCGATTGACTGGTCAGTCAATGGGTTATCCTGACCCCATGTACCCGCCGAAGGAGGCCTGAGCCCGTCATGAAGATCTGCGTCCTCGTGAAGGAGGTCCCCGATGCCGCCGTCGAGAAGCGGATCAACCCGCAGAGCGGCCGCATGGATCGCGCCGGGGAACGCAACCTCAACCCCTACGACACGCACGCGATCGAGGCAGCGATGCAGGTCAAGGAGGGCGGTGTCGTCGAGGTCGACGAGATCGTCGCGGTCACGATGGGCCCCAGCACGGCGGTCCGCGCCCTGCACAAGGCCGTCTCGCTCGGCGCCGACCGCTCCGTGCACCTGTCAGACGACGCTCTGGCCGGCTCGGACGTCGCCGCCACGGGCTACGCGCTCGCGAAGGTGCTGGAGCGCGAGAGCCCCGACCTCGTGCTGCTCGGCCAGCAGTCCGATGACGGCGAGTGCTACACGATCGGCGCGGTCGTCGCCGACCACCTGAAGATGCCGTCGCTGACGCAGGTCATCAAGATG
>Ga0136627_1000064_pt1 | contig 28659 bp, 25 predicted proteins | sample AntDrymUQ4892206_2_FD_104652 | JGI IMG/M metagenome (GOLD analysis project Ga0136627, IMG submission 104652) | Polar desert sand microbial communities from Dry Valleys, Antarctica - metaG UQ489 (22.06) | ecosystem: Environmental > Terrestrial > Soil > Desert | place: Antarctica: Dry Valley... | reverse complement strand
TGGCGATCAGGTTCATGCCGTCGAACATCGCGTTGACCATCAGCAGGTCGTAGTGCTTGTAGGCGGCGATCGCCTCCTCGAGGTTCTCGCGCAGGCGCAGGTCGATCGGCATCCAATCCGTCGTGCCGTGGCGATGGTTGACCACCGCGACCAGCGCCTCGATGCGCTCGAGGTACTCGGCGTACTCGGGGACGTCCTGGCGCGACGGGATCAGATGGGCGATGAAGGTGACCTGTTCGAGGAACTCGGGGTGCTGCTCGAGGAAGAGGTCGAAGGCGGTGAAGCCGCGCAGGATGTTCTTCGACAGGTCGGCGCGGTCGACGCGCAGGATCAGGTGCTCGCGCCGGCGACGCTGGATCTGGCGCTCGTACTCGTGGACCTTGGCCCGCTGTGAAGTGCGGCGGAAGGACGCCGCTGAGATCGGCAGCGGGTAGGAGCGCACCCATACTTCGCGGCCGTCGATGCGCACGATGCCCTCCCGCTCGTCGACGTCGAGCGAGCACAGGTCGCGGCAGCAGAGCAGGAAGTTGTCGCGGTAGGCGCGCGTGTGGAAGGCGACGATGTCATTGGCGAGGATGCCTGAGAAGATGTCTTCTCGGATGTCGCGCGGGAGCACCCGCCAGGCGTCGGGCTGGGTCCAGGGGATGTGGACGAAGTGGTGCAGGAAGACGTCCGGGCGCGCCGCGCGGATCTCGCGCGGCGCGGTGTAGAGGTGGTAGTCGTGGAGCATCACGACGGCGGTCTGCTCGTCGGCGATCTCCTCGAGCACGGCTTCGGCGAGGTCGTGGTTGACCGCGCGGTAGCCATGCTCGTAGGCCTCGACCTCGGCGCGGCCCACGTCTGGGGCATTGGAGAGATCCCAGAGGTAGTGCTGGATGAACCACAGCATCGGGTTCGCGACGACGCTGTAGAAGCGCTCGTAGGCCTCGGGGTCGGACTCGACGAGGCGGATGCGGTAGGTCACGTCGTCGAGCTCGCAGTCGAAGCTGCGCCCGTCGTGCTCGCGGCTCACCTCGTGATCCTCGTCGGACATCGCCGAGGCCACCCACAACGCCTCGCGATGGTGCACGAGCCCGGTCAGAGCGGTGACCAGCCCGCCGCCGCCGCGCTGCGGCACCAGCGTCCCGTCCTCGGCCCGCTCGAAGGTGGCGGGACCACGGTTGGAGACCAGGACGAGTTGGGGTTCGGAGCTCATCGGCGGACTTGGACGATACGCGGCCGGTCGCGCGGCGTCAGAGGCGCTTGACGAGCACGGTCTCACCTGCGCCGAAGCGCGACTCGTCGACGGTCGCTTCGATGATCGCGCGGCTGAGCTCCTGGTCGGTCGCCGCGGCGCTCGCCCGTTCACCCGCGAGCGTGAGCACGAGCCGGCCGTCCGCGAGCCCGAAGGTGAAGTCGATCGTCCGCTCGGCCGCGCGCGCGCCGTCGTCCTCGACGAACTCGTTCGCCGCCTCGGTGATCGCCAGCTTGAGGTCGGCGACCTCGACTGCCTCGAGCGCGGTCAGGCGGCAGACGGCCGACAGCGCCAGCCGCACGAGCACGAGGTAGCCGGGCGAGGCCGGGATGCTGAGCGCGACATCGTGGCTCTCCATCTCCACTGAGGCGGCACGTTACCCGGAAGGCCGGGCGATGCCCGCATCGACCGCGCGCCGCGCTCGGCGGGAAACGGCGCGCGCGGTACCTTCGGCGGTGAGCGCTACGGAAGCTCGGGCGCCTGCTCGGGGCGCTCGCCGAGGGTGACCTCGACGGTGCGCTCCTCCTCGCCGCGCACGACGCTAAGCTCGACCTTCTCGCCGGAGTCGCGGCTGCTGATGAGATCGGCGAGATCGAAGCTGCGCGTCAGGCGCTCCCCTTCGACGGCGACGATCACGTCGCCGTCGGACGGGATGTCGGTTTGGCCCTGGAAGGAGATCGTCTGCTCGCCCGCGTCGAGCTCGGCCTCGGCCGCCGGGCTGTCGTCGGCGACCTCGACCACCAGCGCGCCCGTGTTACCGGCCAGATCGAGCCGCTCCGCCAGCTGAGGGTACAGCGGCTGGGAGGTGACGCCGAGGTAGCCGTAGTCGACCTCGCCGGTCTCACGCAGCTCACGCAGCGAACGGCGGACGGTGTCGACGGGGATCGCGAAGCCGACCCCCTCGCCGCCGCCGCTGGCCGACTTGATCTGCGAGTTGATGCCGATCACGCGACCGCGAGCGTCGAGCAGCGGCCCGCCCGAGTTGCCGGGGTTGACCGCCGCGTCGGTCTGGATCGCGTTGCCGATCTGAAAGGCGGTCAGCGACTCGATCGCGCGATCGATCGCGGAGACGACGCCGACCGAAAGCGACTGGCGCTCGCCGAACGGGCTGCCGATCGCGGCCACGGGCTGCCCGACGGTCAGATCGCCGGAGCTGCCGAGCTCGATCGGGGTCAGGTCGAGTCCGGCGGGGTCGATCTTGAGCAGCGCGATGTCGGAGTTCGGGTCGTCACCGACGATCTTGGCCTTGACCCGATTGCCGTCGGAGAGCTCGACGTAGACCTGCTCGGCGCGCTTGGCGTCGGCCGCCTCGCCACTGGTCACGACGTGCGCGTTGGTGGCGACATAGCCCTCGCCGTCGAGCACGAAGCCCGAGCCCTGCCCGGCTTCGCCGCCGTCCTCCTCGAGCAGGTTCGCGGCACCCTCGCCGAAGATCGAGATGACCGTGACGACGCCCGGAGCGAGGCTCTCGTAGAGCGAGGAGGCGTCGAGCCCGCCGCGACGCCCGAGGCCCTCGACGACCTGCACGCGCGTGGTGCGCACCTGCTCGGAGCCGGGTTCCTGTGCGCCGGCCGCGCCGGAGCCCGCCTCGGCGCCCCCCTGGCGGTCGCTGCTGCAACCCGCCGCCAGGGCGGCGAGCGTGAGCGCCGCGGCCGCGGCTGTCGACGCACGGGCACCGAGGACGCTCACGAGCCGTGCCCCTGGGAGCGGGCCGGGGCGCCGGGCAGGGTGAGCACGAAAGCCGTCCCGCGGGTGGGCTGTTCGGCCCGGATCGAGCCGTCCATCCGCTCGGCGAGCTCGCGTGCGATGGCCAGCCCGAGGCCGGCCCCGCGCGTCGCATCGCCGGTGTAGAAGCGATCGAATACCTGGGTCGCGTCGGACAGGCCCGGGCCCTCGTCGGCCACCGTCAGCTCGGCGACGCCATTGTCTCTGTCTGCGGTCACGGTCACGTGCGTTCGATCCGGAGTGTGACGGATGGCGTTGTCGAGCAGGATACGCACGATCTGGGCCACCCGCTCCCGGTCGCAACTGGCCCGGATCCGGGACGGCAGGTGCAGCTCGAGCTCGGTCTCGTGGCGGGCGACCGCCGGGCGAAACTCGCCGAGGATCGTGCGCGTCAGCGCCGAGAGATCGACCGGCTCGCGGGTCAGCTGCACCGATCCGGCGTCGAGCCGCGACAGGTCGAGCAGGTCGACCGCGAGCTTCTGCAGGCGCGCCACCTGCCCCGCGACCTCGCCGAGGAACTCCCGCCGGGTCTCCTCGTCGAGGTCCTCGTCCTGGAGCAGCTCGACGAAGCCACCGAGCGAGAAGATCGGCGTGCGCAGCTCGTGCGACGCCGTCGCGATGAACTCCTTGCGCGCGATGTCGACGCGGCGAAGCTGGCGCTGCATCTCGTTGAAGGCGACCGTCAGCTCGCCCAGCTCGTCGAGCGACTCGACCGGCAGCGGCTCGATGAAGCGGCCCGCCGCGACCTCGCGCGCGCCCTGCTCGAGGCGCTTGACCCGCCGGGCCAGCGCCCGGGCGACGAGGTAGCCACCGACCAGCGCCAGCAACAGCGCGAGCCCGGTGGCCGCGAGCACCCTCCCGCGGATGAAGGACACCGACTCGGCGACGTCGTCGAGGCTCGACGAGTAGAGCGCCACCCAGTCCACCCGGCCCCGGGAGGACAGCGGCTGGGCGAGCTCGCCCAGCACCTCGCCCCCGAGGCGTCCGCGGCCGCGGATCGACCGGCGTGTGACGACGGCCTCCGCGGCGAGCGCGTCGTTCTCGGGGACCACGCGCTCGGCCCTCGAGTCGCTGATCACGTAGAAGCGCAGGTCCTCCCTGCGCGTGGCCCCGTCGGGGCCCTGCTGGACCCCGAGCAGGGTCAGGCGCGCGTCGGATCCGTCGGCGAGCGCGCGCACGCGGCGGTTGAGCTCGTCGGCGGAGACGTCCGGGCTGCCCATCAGCGCCTCGAGCGATGCCTTCGACGTCTGGGTCACCCGTTCGAGCGTGTCGAGCTTGCGCTGCTCGAGGTTGCTCTCGAGCTGGGGGACGACGTAGAAGTAGAGGACGGAGAACGCGGCAGCGGCGATCGCGAAGAACAGCAGCGCGAGCTTGTGCGACAGCGAGCGCAGCCCATGGCGGGGCGCAGGCAGCAGCGGTCGGCGGCGGCGTCCGATCACCGGTCTCGGAAGCGGTAGCCGACGCCGCGCACGGTGAGGATCAGCTCCGGGACCTTGGGATCGGCCTCGAGCTTCTCGCGCAGGTGGCGGATGTGCACGTCGACGGTGCGCGGGTCGCGGTAGGAGGCATCGCCCCAGACCCGCTCGAGCAGGACCATGCGGTTGTAGACGCGTCCGGGGTGGCGCGCGAGCGCGGCGAGGATCTCGAACTCCACGTAGGTCAGCCGCTCGGGCTCGCCGGCCAGGGTGACCGCGCGCTTCTCGAAGTCGATCCGAAGCGCGCCGTCCTGCAGCGGATCCTCGCCGGGGTCCTCGGCGCGGGCGAGCTGCGAGCGCCGCAGCACGGCCTTGACCCGGCTGCGGAACTCGCGCACAGAGAACGGCTTGGTGATGTAGTCGTCGGCGCCGAGCTCGAGCCCGCGCACCTTGTCGACCTCCTCGGTGCGGGCGGAGAGCATGATGATCGGGGTCGAGCTGCGCGCGCGCACCTGGCGGCAGACCTCGAACCCGTCGACGTGCGGGAGCATCAGGTCGAGCACGATCAGGTCGAAGATCCCCTCGCGGACTCGCTCGAGCGCCTCGCGGCCGTCGAGCGCGGGCACGACCTCGTAGCCCTCCTTGCGCAGCGGATAGGCGAGCAGCTTCTGGAGCGAGCGCTCGTCGTCGACGAGAAGGATGCGGGGGGCCTGCGATGCCATGCGAGTAGCGCTGCAACCGGCCGGGCGGCGCCTGCACAGATTGTAGGTTGGTCGGATGTCGCGAGGGCGAAGTGCACGAAGGTGATCGAGCCGCGGATCTACCGGGTCGCCTTCGTGCCGGCCCTGCTGGCTGTCGTGCTCGCGATGTTCTCGCTCGAGAGCCGCCCGCCACCGCTCGGGCAGGCGCTTGCCGCCGACGTCGTCTTCGAGGGCCCGCAGGCCGCTGCCTCGACTCGAGCCGTGCTGGCCGCGGCGCGCGACCGCCGCGCGGGCTCGCGCGGCGATCTCGCCGCCGCGCGCCTGGTCGCGGGCCGCTTCCGCGCGCGCGGGTTCGAGGTCGAGGCCGATCGCTTCGAGCACGATGCCAAGCAGCTGGTCAACGTGATCGGCCGTCGTGCCGGCAAGTCGCGCCGGCAGCTGGTGGTGGTGGCGCCGCGCGACGCCGCCGGCGTCCCCGACGCGTCGGGCAGCGCCGCCGATACCGCGGCGCTGCTCGAGATCGCACGCGTGTTCGAGGGCAGGCCGTCCGAGAAGACGCTCGTGCTCGCCTCCGTCGACGGGTCGGCGCTCGGCGAGGGCGGCACCACGCGCCTCGCCGAGGAGCTCGGCGAACCCGCCCTGATCGACGGCGTGATCGTGCTCTCGGGCCTCGCGACCGGCTCGGGACCGCCACGCCTGGAGACGTGGTCCAACGACACCACGACCGCCGGGATCGGTCTGCGGCGCACCGTCGCCGAGTCGCTGCGCCAGGAGGTGGGCAGCGTCGCCGGGCGCCCGAGCGTGGCGGGCCAGCTCGCGCGGCTGGCCTTCCCGATCGGGATCGGGGCTCAGGGACCGCTGCTGGCGGCCGGGTTCGACGCGGTGCGCGTCTCCGGCGACGACCGCCCGCCGGGCGCGAGCTCCGGCGGCGAGCTCGACGAACAGCGCCTCGAGGCCCTCGGGCGCGCGCTGCTGCGCTCGGTCGCCGCCCTGGATGGCGCCGGGACGCCCGAGCGCGGCCCGGCCGGCCACGTGATCGTCGCCAGCCAGGTGATGCCGGGCTGGGTGCTGTCGGTGCTCGCGCTCGCGCTGCTCTTCCCGGCGCTGGTGGCCAGCGTGGACGCCTTCGCGCGCGCGCGAAGGCGCCGCGAGCCGGTCGGCGCCTGGATGCTGTGGCTGGCGGCGGGCGTGGGCCCGTTCGCGATCGGCCTGACCCTGGTCTACGCGCTCGTGCTCACCGGCGCGGTGCCTGCCCCGCCACAGGCCCCGGTGGCGCCCCAGCGATTCCCGCTCGGCGGCGCCGAGGCCGCCGCGCTCGGCCTCGTGTCGGCCACGGTCGGGCTCGCCTGGATCGGCTTGCGCCTGCTCGCCCTGCGCGCCTACCCGGGGCTCGCCGACAGGGCCCTACCGGGGGCGAGGGTGGTCGTCTCGCTCGTGCTGGCACTCGCCGCGCTCGCGCTGTGGCTGATCAATCCCTACGCGGCGCTCATCCTCGCCCCGGCCGTTCACCTGTGGACGCTGGCGACCCTGCTGGAACCACCGCCGCCGCGCAAGCTGGCGCTGGCGCTGATCGCGCTCGGGCTGCTGCTGCCGGGCCTGGTCGTGCTCTACGACGTGCTCGCGCTTGCGGTCGGGCCGCTCGAGGGCGCGTGGTACCTGCTGCTGCTGATCGCCGGTGGGCACGTCGGCCTCCTGCTCGCCCTGGTCGGCTGCGTGCTCGCGGGCGTGCTCGGCTCGGTCGTCTCGATCGCTGTCTCCAAGCCGCCCGAGAGCGCCGGCTCGGTGCCCGGGACCCACTCGGTGCGCGGGCCCACCGGCTACGCCGGACCGGGCTCGCTGGGGGGTACGACCTCGGCGCTGCCGCGGCGCTGAGCGCTCATCCGTCCAGCTGGGCTGGACCTCGATGGAGCGGCGGCGCCCGGCAGACGATGGAGCCTCGATGATCGAGGTGCTCAAAGGACAGGTCCGGCGTGACGAGTACGTCGTGGAGCCCGCGCTCGTGGCGGCGGCGATGCTCGCGCGACGCGCCGACAAGCACCGCCTCGCGGTACTGCGCTCACAGGTGCTCGTAGCCGCGCAGAGCGCCGCTCCCCACTCCGCCGCCGAGCCCGAGCCCTTCACCGGCCGCTACCTGGCCTAGGCGGCTCAGCGCGAGCCCGCCGGCGCGCAGCGCCTCCTGCCAGCGGTGCTCGGGAATGGTGAACAGCAGCTCGTAGTCCTCGCCCCCGGTCGCGGCGAGCTCGACGGCATCCAGCCCGGCGGCCGCCGCGACATCGGCGACGCCTTCGTCGAGCGCCAGCCGCGACAGGTCGAGCTCCAGGCGCACGCCGCTGCGGTGCGCCAGGTGGCGCGCGTCGGTCGCCAGGCCGTCGCTGAGGTCGATCATCGCCGTCGCTCCCGCGGCCGCGAGTGCCCGCCCGGCCGCGAGGCGCGGCTGCGGGCGGCGGTGGCGCGCCAGCAGCGCCTGGCGCACGTCGTCCTCGAGCGCCTCCGCGTCGGCCCCGGCGAGCAGCGCCAGCCCTGCCGCGGAGGCCCCGAGCGTGCCGGTTGCTCCGACCAGGTCGCCCACACGGGCTCCGTCGCGACCGACGATCTCTGCTTCGGAGTCGGCCCACCCGGTCACGCAGACGGTCGCCGCCAGCTGCGGGCCGGCGACGACGTCGCCGCCGGCGATGGTGACCCCGGTCGCGTCGGCCAGCGCGGCCATCGCCTCGACCAGCGCGGGCGCGGCTCCCTGCTCGAGGTCGCCCGGAAGGATCAGCGCGACGTAGGCCTCGCCGGCCTGAACGCCCATCGCGGCGAGGTCGGAGAGCGCGCTCGCGAGCGCCTTGTGGCCGATGTCCCCCGGCGAGTGGCTCGCGCGGGTGAAGTGCACCCCCTCGACCACCGTGTCGATCGAGGTCACGGCGAGCGCCCGTGCGCGCACGACGGCGGCGTCGTCGCCCACCCAGCGCACGACACGGTCGTGGGGTGGCGAGAGCACACGCTCGATCGCGGCTATCAGGTCGAGCTCTGCCACGGGGCTACAGTCTGACCCCGTGCGCCGCGGCGACGCATCCGATGGCGATTCCGCCGCGCGTGAGACCCTGCTCGAGCGCGCGGGCAGCGCCGCCGCGACGATCTCGGCGCCGGGCTCGCAGAGCTCGCGCTTCCGGGCAGTGGCCCAGTATGGCGTCGCCGCGCTGATCTTCGGTTTCCTGATCGCCTTCGTCGCACGCCAGTGGAGCCGGCTGCCGGAGTTCGACTGGCGCTTCGAGGCCGGCTGGCTCGCTCTGGCGCTGGCGTGCATCGTGGCCTTCTACGCGCTCCAGGGCGAGCTCTGGCGGGTCATCGTCCGCTGGCTCGGTGAGCATATCGACGCACGCCCGGGGCGCGCGGTGTGGGGAAAGTCGCTGCTCGCCCGCTACGTGCCGACCAACGTGCTGTTGATCGTCGGCCGCGTGGTGATGGCCGAGCGTTACGGGGTGCCGCGGCGCGTGACGCTTGCGAGCATCGTCTACGAGCTCGGCATCGCCGTCGGGACGGCGCTGATGCTCGGCGCCTACTTCCTGATCGATCTGCCCGACCTCCAGGACCAGCCCGCCCGCTTCGCCGTGCTCGCGGTCGTGCCGGGGGTGCTGTGCGGGCTGCATCCCAGGGTCTTTGGCCCGCTGACAACGTTTGCGCTGCGTAAGCTCGGGCGCGAGCCGCTCCCGCGCACGCTGGCCTTCCGGCGCGTGCTCGCGCTGAGCGTGGCCTACGCGGCCTGCTACACGCTGATCGGGATCGGCCTGTACTCGTTCGCCGCCGCGCTGCATCCGGTCGACCTCGCCGACCTGCCCTACATCGCGGCCTCGTACCCGGTGGCCTTCTGCGTCGCGGTCGCGACCTTCGTTGTGCCCAGCGGGATCGGCACGCGCGATGCCGCGCTCGCGACCGCGCTGGCGGCCGTGCTCGGAGCGACCGTGGCGACGGCGATCGCCATCGCCTTCCGCATCGTGCAGACGCTCGTCGAGCTCGCCTACGTCGCGACGGTCACGGCGCTCGGCCGTCGCGGCGGCTGATCGCCGCCGCTGCGCACTCAGCCCTCGGGAGCTACGGCGCCGCCGTCCTGGGGCGTGGGAACCGGCTCCGGCGCGGGCACGGGCGCGTTCTCCGGCACGGGTGCGGCCTCGGGCGGTGACTCGTAGGAGCGCGGGTCATAGCCCTGCGAGTCGTCGCCACCGCCGCTCGACTCGTCCTCGGCCGGCGCCTCGTAGGGGGTGCCGTCCTCGGAGTAGCCCTCGTCGTAGGTCGAGCCGTCGTCGGTGTAGCCGTCGTCGTAGGTCGACGAGCCCGAGGTCGAGTAGTCGCCGTCGCCGGCCGACAGCTCCGCGGACGTGTCGGGAACCTCGAAGTCGGAGCAGTCGCCGTCGCTGGCCGGGGACATGAACTCATTCCAGACGGGTGCGGCCAGCGTGCCGCCCTGGGCGCCGGGCATCGCGACGCCCGCGTCGGGGTAGCCGACCCACACGGCGCTGGAGAGCTTGGTCGTGTAGCCGACGAACCACGCGTCCTTGCCCTCGTCGGTGGTGCCGGTCTTGCCGGCCGCCGGGCAGCCGTAGTTGGCCGCGGTGCCGGTTCCCGACTGGATGTTCTGCTCGAGGATCTGCGTGACCTCGTAGGCCTCGCCCTCGGAGACCACGCGCTTGCCGCCGCCGGCGCCCATCGTCTCGTCGCTCTTGCCGTCGGGGAAGACGACCCGGTCGATCGCGGTCGGCCGGTGGCGCATGCCGCCCGCGGCCAGCGTCGCGTAGGCGCTCGACATCTCGAGTGGGGTGACGCCGAGGCGCAGGCCGCCGAGGCCCTCCGCGGGGTAGCAGTCGAGCTTGGTCGTGATCCCGAGCAGCTTCGCGGTCTCGCAGACCTTGTCGGGCCCGACATCGAGGATCAGCTGCGCGTAGATCGAGTTGTCGGAGGCGAGCGTCGCGCTCGTGAGGCTCATCGAGCCGGAGTAGGTGTCGCCGAAGGTCTTGACCTCCCACGGCCCGTACTCGGGGTCGTCGATGCTCAGCGGCTTGGAGGTGTAGTAGGTCGAGTCCGGGTCGATGCCCTCGCGGACCGCGGCTGTCAGCACCATCGTCTTGAAGGCCGAGCCGGGCTGGCGGTGGCCCTGGGCGGCGAGGTTGAACGTGCGGTCGGAGTACTCGCCGCTCGAGGCCATCGCCTTGATCTCGCCGTTGTTGGGATCGATCGAGACGATCGCCGAGCTCGGGCCGGCGGGATCGGCGTAGTAGGAGTCGATCGCCTCGCGCGCCTGATCCTGCTTCTCGGGATCGATCGTCGTGTGGACCTTGAGCCCGCCGCGGCGGTAGACGCCGACGCCGTACTGCTCGATCAGCCGCTCCTGCACGTAGTCGAAGAAGTAGGGCTCGCGGCGGTCGGTGTAGCGGGTGCCGCGCCGTACGTTGAGCGGCTTGCCGGCGGCCTCGACGGCCTCGGCGCGGGTGATGTGCCGGTTCTCGGCCATCTTGGCCAGCACCTCGTTGCGGCGCTCCAGCGCGGCGGACGGGTTGCGGAAAGGGTTGTACTGCGAGGGCGCCTGGGGCAGGCCCGCGAGCGTCGCCGACTCGGCGAGGGTCAGGTCGCGGGCGTGCTTGTCGAAGAAGGTCTCCGCGGCCGACTCGATGCCGATCGCCGTGCGCCCGCCGACGGTGCCGAACGGCACGTCGTTGAGGTAGTTCTGGAGGATCCAGCTCTTCGAGTGCTCCTGCTCGAGCTCGGAGGCCAGCTTGGCCTCACGGATCTTGCGCGCGTAGGTCTGCTGCGGATCGTCGATGTAAAGCGCGCGCACGAGCTGCTGGGTGATCGTCGAGCCGCCCTGGACGTTGCTGCCCGACTCGATGTTCTTGACCCCGGCGCGCACGATCGCGCCGTAGTCCACCCCTTCGTGCTTGTAGAAGCGCTCGTCCTCGATCGCCACGACCGCCCGCCGCACGTCGAGCGGCATGTCCTCCCACGCCACCGGCGTACGGATCTCGTCCGACTGCACGTAGCCCAGCCGCGAGCCGTCCGCGGCGAAGATGACCGAGGTGGCGCCCTTGTCCTGGGGCTTGAGCTCGGACAGGTCGGGCCCCGTCGCCGCGACCGCGATCACGTAGCCGGCGACCGACAGCACGCCGACCGCGAGCACGGTGACGATCAGGCCGAAGCCGAACACGGCCGAGCGGCCGCGCTGGTTCCCGCGGTTGCGATTGCGACGCTGCTTTCGCTGGCGATAGGTCATAGGCGTGTCCGTGGGAGATCGCCGGGCAGCCCGTTCGGGCCTCGGAGCGCTACCCGGGAACCTTCGAGGATAGCCCAGCCTCGCGCAGGCGGTGCAGACTTTCCTTCCTCAGGCGCGCTGCCACTCCTGCACGCTCGCGCGCGGAGGCGGCCCAGACGGTCACCGAGAGCTTGGTCGCGTCCCTGTCGGACTCGGCGACGCTCGCCTCGACTCCCTCGGGTCCGGCCAGCAGCTCGGCCGCGAGGGTGGCGTCGGCGTCGGGCGGGATCCAGACCCAGATCTCGACCTGGATGCGCGGATCGACCAGCGTGTGGTTCTCGATCGGGGTCTGTGCGAGGCGCTCGTTGGGTACGATCAGACGTCGGCCGTCCGGGCACCGGATGTGGGTGTAGGTCAGGCGCACGTCCTCGACCTCGCCTGTCTCCTCCTCGAAGGTCACCAGGTCGCCGATCCGGATCGGCTGGCTGATCACGAGCATGATCCCCGCGATCGCGTTCGCGAGCGTCTGGCGCGCAGCGAAGCCGACGACCAGGCCGAGCAGCGCCGAGGAGGCGAGCACGCCCGTGGCGAGCCTGCGGATCGTGCCGAACTGCGCCAGGGCGAGTGCGATGCCGATCACGATGATGATCGCGAAGATCAGCCGCCTGACCAGGCGCAGGCGGGTGTCGGCGACCGCCGAGAGCTGGCGCCCGGCGACCGCCGCCACAGTGCGGTGGGCACGCCGGTCGAGCGCGTGGTCGACCGTCCGGGCGAGCACGAGCGCGAGCACGACCGTCACCACGGCGGTGATCTCGGCCTTGTAGTCGCCTACGAACGAGGCGATCGTGATTGCATCGGGCGCAGGCATGGCGCACGAGGCTACCCAGACGCCACCGGCCCGCGAGCTCCCGCTCCGGCACCGGGTGCTGACCGCTGACGGCTCGCTGCGGGCGGCCATGCCGGCCTGGGCGGTGAGCCGGCTGGCGATCATCGCGATCGCCGTCGCGGCCGCGGCGCTGATGGGCGGCGACGGCTTGGGCGCCGCCAACGCCGAGCGCTTCGACCGCCCTGCGCTGACCCATCCGCTGGGCGAGACCGGCGACGCGCTGGTGGCGTCGCTCGCGCGCTGGGACGCCGCCTGGTATCTCGACATCGTGGCCTCGGGCTACCCGGCGGGCGACGACGCCCGCACCGCCTTCTTCCCGCTCTATCCGCTGCTCGTCCGCGGTCTCAGCGCGCTCGCGGGCGGCTCGCCGGCGGCATCGCTGTTCGCGGCGTACCTCGTCTCGCTCGCCGCGCTGCTGGGCGCGCTGGTGCTGCTGCATCGGCTGACGGTGCTGGAGCTCGGCCCCTCGGTGGCCCGCTCGACGGTGCTGCTGCTGTGCGTCTTCCCGGCCTCGCTGTTCCTCGGGGCGCCCTACTCGGAGAGCCTGTTCCTGCTCTTGGCGGTCGGCGCGTTCCTCGCCGCGCGCGAGGACCGCTTCGCGCTTGCGGGGCTGGCTGGCGCGGGGGCCGCGGCGACGCGCAGCGCGGGATTGCTGCTGCTGATTCCGCTGCTCGTGATCTACCTCTACGGGCCGCGTGGAGCGCACCGGGACGCGACGCCCGTCCGGTGGTTGGGCCCGCGGCACCGCGTGCGCCGCGACATCGCCTGGCTCGCGCTCGCCCCCGGCGGGGTGCTCGCCTACGCGCTCGCGCTCGCGGTCGGGCACGGCGATCCGCTCGCCTTTGTCTCGGCCCAGGAGCTCTGGGGACGCGAGCTCGCGGGCCCGCTGGTCGGCGCGTGGGAGGGCGCGCGGGCGGGTGTCGAGGGCGCGCGGGTCCTGCTCGGCGGCGCTACTGGTGCGGCGCCGAGCCCGATCGGCGGTCCGGCACGGATCGGCGCGCTGGACCTCGCGCTGCTGGTGACGCTGGTCTTCGCGGTCGCGGCCACCGTCGGCGTGGCGCGCCGGCTGCCTGCCGCCTACGGCGCCTGGACGGCGACGTCGCTCGCGCTCGCGCTCTCCTACCCCGTCGATGGCCAGCCGCTGATGTCGCTCCCGCGCTTCGTCGCCGTGCTGTTTCCGATCTTCATGTGGCTGGCGCTGGCCTGCGAGCGCCGCCGAGCGACCGTGTACGTGGCGGCGGTCTTCGCCGTGCTGCTCGGGCTCGCTGTGGCCCAGTTCGCGACTTGGCGCTTCGTCGCGTGAGCGCGATCCGTGCGGTGCTGTTCGACGCGCTCGGCACGCTCGTGTCACTCGAGCCTCCGGCGCCGGCATTGCGGGCCGCGCTGATCGAGCGCACAGGGGTCGATGTCGGGCTGCCCGCCGCCGAGCACGCCTTCAGCGCGGAGATCGCGTACTACCGCTCCCACCACCTCGAAGGCGACGAGCAGGGCCTGGAGCGCCTGCGAGACGACTGCGCGCAGGTCATGCGCGCAGCGCTCGCCGACCCCGTGCTCGCGCACGCGCAGGTGCGCGCGGCGATGCTCGACGCGCTCGAGTTCACGCCGTTCGAGGATGTCGTCCCGGCGCTCACCCGGCTGCGTGGGCTGGGCCTCAGGCTCGTGGTCGTGAGCAACTGGGACGCCGACCTGGCCCACTGGCTCGAGCGCGCGGGGGTGCTCGAGCTCCTCGACGGGGCCGTATCGTCGGCGCAGGCGGGAGCGGCCAAGCCCGATCCGGCCCCCCTGCGGGCGGGGCTAGCGCTCGCGGGCGCGACCGCGAGGGAGGCGATCCACGTCGGCGACTCGGCCGAGCACGACATCGAGGGCGCCCGGGCGGCCGCGGTCCGGGCGATCCTGATCCGGCGCGCTGGCGGGCCGGCGCCGCCGGGCGTGGAGTCGATCACGTCGCTGGCCGATCTCGCACCCCTACTCTAGGGCCGGATGGCGTCCGTTCCCGCTCCCGCGCCGCCCGAGCGCCCCGAGCTGCCCGTCGGAGTCCCGGGCCGGCCGCGCTGGCCGGCATGGCTGGGGATGCTCGGGTTCGCGATCGGACCAGGCCCGCTGCTCCTGCTGGCCGCGCTCGCCGCGCTCAGCGGCGCCAGCGCCGAGACCGGAGCCCGGGAGACCGAGATATCGGCGACGTTCGTGGTCGTCGCGACGCTGGTCCAGGGTGGCTGGTTCGTCGGCGTCGCGCTGCTGCTCGCGAGCCGTATCGAGCGCCCGCGCGCGTGGCACTTCGGTCTGCGGGGGGCCGAGCTGGGGCCGGCGCTGGGCTGGGCCGCGCTGGGGATGCTCGTCTTCTACCTGGTCACCGCCCTCTACGGCACTTACATCCAGCCCGACGCGGAGCAGGGCACCGTCGAGGCGCTCGGCGGCGACCAGGGCACGCTCGGGCTGATCGTCGCGGGCGCGATGGTGATCGCCGTCGCGCCCGTCGTCGAGGAGGTGTTCTTCCGCGGCTTCCTCTACGGCGCGCTGCGCTCGCGACTGGGCATCTGGCTCGCCGCCGGGATCAACGGTGCGCTGTTCGCGGTCATCCACTACAGCTTCGAGAGCGTCGAGGCGCTGCTGCTGGTCCCGCCGCTGGCCCTGCTCGGGTTCCTCTTCTGCCTCGTCTACGAGCGCACCGGCTCGCTGCTGCCCGTCATCGGCATGCACGCGTTCAACAACACGGTCGCCTACGCGGTCCAGGCGGACGGCGGCTGGCAGGTCTCCGTCGTGGCGGGACCGCTGGCGCTGCTGGCCTGCGTGCTAGCCCCGCGGCTGCTGCCGCGCGCGCCGCGACCCCTCCCGGCCTGAGTGCTCCCGGCGTGGGCGGTGATCCGCTGCGAGCGGCTTCGCCAGACGGCTCCCTGCTGCCCACCGGCGGATCGATGCAGAGTCTTCGCTACGGGTAGAGTTGCGCGCGACATGGCGCGCTCGAAGACGGCTACTACGACCCTGTCCCTGCTGGCGCTCGCCGCCCTCGCCGCCCCGGCAGCCGCCCAACAGCCGGATGCCCTCGTGCCCGCCCCGGCCGCGGGGGCCCAGCAGCCGGGCGCGCCCGCGGCCACCCCGGCTCAGCAGCCGGCGCCCTCGCCGGCCGCGGGACGCGCGTCGATCGCCGTCCGCGGCGGGATGCGCACGAAGGCGATGCGCTACGTCTACCGCGGCCAGCGCGTGGCCGTGACCGGTGCCATCAAGCCCTTCGTGCCCGGCCAGGTCGCCGTGCTCGAGATCGTACGCGGATCGAAGGTGCTGGCTCGCAAGCGCGCCAGGATCAAGAGCGCCCGCGGTGGCGGCCGCGCGGTCTTTCGCTTCAAGGCCGCCCGGCGTGGCCGGCTCGGGCTGCGCATCCGTCACCGGGCGACCCCGGAGCAGGCCGCGTTTCGCTCCAAGGGCCGGCGCCTGCGCTCGGTCGCCTTCCGCTCCTCGGCCGGCGCGAGCGGTCTGCGTGTGCTGCTGCTCCAGCGTCGGCTCGCGAGCCTCGGCTTCACCACGCCGGTCTCTGGCAACTTCGACGCGGCGACCGGCCGGGCCGTGCTCGCCTATCGCAAGACGAACAACCTCGGCCGCACCGGGTACGCGGGCCCGAACGTCTACTCGAAGATCTTCCGCGGCCGCGGCGCCTTCAAGCCGCGCTCCAAGCGCCGCGGGCGTCACGTCGAGTTCGACTGGTCACGGCAGGTGCTCGCGTTGGTCAAGAACGGCCGCGCCTATGCGGTCTACCATTCGTCCTCGGGAACCGCTGCGACACCGACCGTCTTCGGCACGTTTCGCTTCTACCGCAAGCAGCCCGGAAAGAACTCGCTCGGAATGGTGGACTCGAACTACTTCATCGGCGGCTACGCGATCCACGGCTATCACACGGTCCCCACGTACCCGGCCAGCCACGGCTGCCTCCGGGTGCCGATCCCCAACGCCGCCGAGATCGACCGCCGAATCAAGCTCGGCCAGCGGATGATCGTCTACCGCTAGGAGCCGCGCGCTACCTGGAAGGCCAGGGCCGGCTCGGTTGATTGAGGTTATGCACGCCTGTCGTGCATAACCTCCGCGGCCCGACGGCCGGGGAGCATTCCGACCGCCGGGCGTAGCTGATCTGTCTGGGCCCCTACCCTCAGGGGGCGACCGGCTGCTCCGCGGCGACGGGCGTCACGGGCTCGGCCGGGGTCGGCTCCGCGGCGACGGGGGCCTCCGCGATCGGGGCGGGTGCCTCGACCGGGGCGGCCTCGACCGGGGCCGGGGCGGCCTCGACCGGGACCTCCTCGACCGGTGCGGGCTCGACCGGGGCCGGGGCGGCCTCGACCGGGACCTCCGCGACCGGGGCGGGCTCGACCGGGGCTGCTTCGACCGGGGCGGCCTCGACCGGGACCTCCTCGACCGGGACCTCCGCGACCGGGGCGGGCTCGACCTCGACCGGGGGGGCCTCGACGGGCACCTCCGCGACCGGGGCGGCCTCGACCGGGGCTGCTTCGACCGGCGCCGGTGCGGCCTCGACGGGGACCGGCTCGACCGGGACCGGCTCGACCGGGGCGGCCTCGACGGGCACCTCCGCGACCGGGACCGGGGCGGGGGCCGGTTCGACCGGCGCAGCGGCCGCCGGAGCGGTCGGCTGGGGCTGCGGCGAAGCCTGAGCGACCGTCGCCGGGCTCTGACTCGCCCGCACGCCGCCCTGGCTGCTCCCACCCTGGGGCTCGAACGACGCCCTGCGGGTGCTGGTGGCACGCGGCGCACGCTCGCTTGTGCGCCGGGTCTCGGCCGCCGACGCGCCCCGCGCGTTGCTGCGCTGCGCCTGCGGCGCGGTCGCGGTACCCGGGACCGGGCTTCCGGTCAGGTAGGGCTTGGGGTCGCGGGCGCTGCCGTCGACCCGGGTCTCGAAGTGCAGGTGGGGCCCAGTCGAGTTGCCGGTGGAGCCGACGTAGCCGATCACCTGCCCCTTGCGCACGGTCTGACCGGAGCCGACCGCGGTGCGGGACATGTGCGCGTAACAGGTCTCGAGACGGTCGGTGTGCTCGACGCACACCATGTTGCCGTAGCCGCCCTGGTCGCCACTGGAGCTCACGGTGCCGCACTCGGCCGCCTTGATCGGGGTGCCCTCGGGCGCCGCGATGTCGAGGCCGTCGTGGTTGTCACCGCCGCGCGGTCCGAACGGCGAGGTCTCGATTCCCTTGACCGGGCTGGCCAGCGCAAGGCCGCAGGCGCCGGACCCCGAGCGGGGCGCGGGGCTCGGAGCCGGGTTGGAGACCGGGCGGGTCTCGGGCTCCGCTTTCGGGGTGCGGGCCTCGGGCTTGGACTCCGGCTTCGGGGTGCGGGCCTCGGGCTTGGGCTCCGGCTTCGGGGTGCGGGCCTCGGGCTTGGACTCCGGCTTCGGGGCCTCCTCCCTGCGCGGAGCGGGCTCGGCGCCACCGCGTGGCTGCGAGGCGGCCTCGTCATGGTCATGCGGCGCTCGCTGCTCGGCGGGCCTGCTCGCGCTGCGTGGCGGGGCCGGTGGGGCCGGCGCTGGCGAGTCGGCGGCCGGACGCTCGCGCACGATCACCGCGACGTCGCCGTTCGCCGCGCCGGCGCTCATCGCGGCATCCTCGAGCCCGAACAGGGTCGTCCAGGTGGCCGGCCCGACGACGCCGTCGGCCAGCAGGCCGTTGTCGGCCTGGAACTCGCGCACCGCCTGCTCGGTGAGCATGCCGTAGATGCCGTCCACGGGGACGCCCAGCGCACGCTGGATCTCCGCGACGGTCGCGCCGTTGCTGCCGGTGCGGAACATCAGCCCGCGCTGGGGCGTATCGATCGCTCGCGTCGCCGGCGACGCGCCGTCGATGCCGCGTGCGCCGCCACCCTTGACGGCGGCGAACGCCTGACCCGCAGGTCCGGCGATCATCAGCGTGGTCAGCGCGGCCGAGGCGCGGCGGCGTCGCGTGATGCGCCGCCTGACCTCGGGGGCGATGGCGCGACGATGGCGTGAGCGCTCGGCCGAGCGCTCGCAGTACTCGGCAACGGCGAGGTCTCGCATGGGGGTGTGCACAGCTGTCAGCTCCTCTTCCTTCGGGCCTGCGGGGTTAGCTGACGGGCTCGCGCTGGAAGCTTGCGCTACGCCATGACTTGGCGATTCGCCCCTGCGGCCAAAGGCCGCTTCGGGTCCCCCGCTCTCCGTGCCAGGGCGGCACGGAGACTCGGCACTTGACTTGTTATGCCTGCTGCGGCACGGAGAAGGTAGCGCGCCGCGAGCTCGCGTGCGTTACGCGTCGGAGCGACGCCAGTCGCCGGCCCCGGAGGAGGGCTTGGGCAGCGCGTTGGCCAGCAGCCCGCCGCCGAGCCCGTAGACGAGCAGCGCGAGCAGGCCAGCCACGACACGCGAGACCCAGACGGAGTCGCTGTCGACGAGGCCCGCGAATGGGGTCAGCAGCACGTCGTCCGCGTCGTCGATCAGCTCGCGCGCCGAGGAGTGGCTCGCCTCGCGAACGCGCTCGACCGCGGGCTGAGGGGCCGCCACGTCGATCGCCGACCGTGAGTTGGCGGGCCCTTCGTTTCCGCGTAGTGACTGGCGCTGGGCCTCCGAGCCTTCGGCCAGGCGGTCGACGGCGAACAGCACGAAGCTGCTCGCCACGATCAGCGTTGCCAGCACCGCGCATAGCCTCACGAGGGATCCCATCGCTCGACTAGCATCGGCAGCCGCCGTGCGGAACTTCAACGCCCGCAACCGCCGCCGCACGAACGCGGTCCCCGCATGAGCGATGCGAGTGCGCGTCTGACCGAGCAGCTGCGCCGGCACGCGCTCGTGATCGGCCCGGTGACGCTCTCGAGTGGGGCCGACGCCGAGTACTACGTCGACGCCAAACGGGCGACGCTGCGGCCAGAGGGCTTCGCGGCGCTCGGGGAGCTCGTCGCCGCGCGCGCCGCCGAGCTCGGTGCGACCGCCGTCGGCGGCCTGACGATGGGCGCCGATCCGGTCGCCTGCGCCGCGCTCGCGACGGGCGCGCCCGTCAAGGCCTTCTTCGTGCGCAAGGAGCGCAAGGCGCACGGGCTGCAGCGGTGGGTCGAGGGCCCGCCGCTCGACCCCGGCGAGCGCTGCCTGATCGTCGAGGACGTCGTCACGACCGGCGGCTCGACGATCGCCGCGATCGAGCGAGTGCGCGCGGAGGGGCTCGAGGTCGTCGGCGTGCTCAGCGTGCTCGACCGCCTGACCGGCGGCGGCGAGGCGATCGAGGCGGCCGCCGGTGCGCCCTACGCGCCGCTGACGACGATCGACGAGATCTACCCGGAGCGGCCCGACCGCTAGGACGGGTGCATCTATGCCCGGGCGGTCGCCGGGGCGTCGCGCGGCATCACTTCGAGGGTCGCGCGCTCCCGCGGCAGGACGAATGCGAGGGCGACCGCGGGCAGCGGCAGCGCCGCGATGATCCACAGCACGGCCTCGAGCCCATAGGCGTCGGCGACCGCCCCCAGCGCGACCGCCACCAGTCCGCCGGCGCCGATCGCCAGGCCGAGCGTGACGCCGGACGCGAGCCCGAGCCGGTTGGGCAGGTACTGCTGGCCGAGGACGACAGTGACGCTGAAGCTCGCGATCGTCATCAGCCCGATGCCCGCGAGCAGCACGAGCGCCGGCACCGGGCCGACGAGCGGGAAGGCGACGAGCATCGGCACGCACGCGCACAGCGTGCCGACGAGCACGGCGCGCGGGCCGATGCGGTCCACGAGCACGCCGCCGGCGAGCGTGCCCAGCGCGCCGGCGATCAGCATCGCCGTCAACGCGGCGTTGCCGAGGCCTTCGCTCGCGCCGAGCGCCGCCACGAACCACAGCGGCACGAACGACTGCAGGCCGAAGTAGACCCCCGAGCGCAGCGACACGACCCCCGCGAGCGCCGCGAACGGCCCCCAGCGATCCGCTCCCGCGCCGGCCGCCGCGGCCTCGCCGCGCTTGGTGCGCAGGCCGCGCATGCGCGGCAGCTCGCGTCGCAGCAGCCAGGCCATCGCCGCCGTCGGCACGATCAATCCGAGCGTGCCCGCGAGGCCGAAGACGAGCACGAGCGGCGTGCTCAGCAGTGGCCCGACCGCGAAGCCGGCGTTGCCGCCGACCGAGAACAGGCTCATCCCGCGACCGCGCCGCGCACCCGACGCGAGGCCCGCGAAGCGCGCGCCCTCGGGGTGAAAGGCGGCAACGCCGAGGCCGCTGACCGCGATCGACGCGACCATCGCCGGATAGCTCGGTGCGATTCCGGCCACGGCGACGCCCGCCCCCGCGACCAGCACTCCTGCGGGCAGCAGCCACAGCTGCGAGACGCGGTCGGAGGCGAGGCCGAACAGCGGCTGCGCGAGCGAGGAGCCGATCGCCATCGCGAGCACGAGCGAGCCGAGCTGGGTGTACGACCAGCCATGCGCGGCGGCGAGGAAGGGCAGCAGCGCCGGCACGGCGCCCTGGCACATGTCCGCGCAGAGGTGACCGAGGCCGAGCGTGCCGAGCGCGCGGCGGTCGAGCTCGCCGTTCACCGCGTGGCGACTCCGTCGAGGGCCATCGCGCAGATCGCCACCCGGGCGCGCTCGGGCGCCCAGCCGTGGCTGGTGCGTAGGTGGCGATAGGTGTGCCCGAGGAGGTTGAGCAGCACGGTCGCCGCCTCGTCGGGATCGGCGACAGCGAGCGTGCCGTCCTTCAGGCCGTCGCGCAGCAGCCGCCGGTAGGGGTCGGTGAACGCCGCGCGCGTGAGCGCCGACGTGTCCCGCTCGTGGTAGATGGCGTCGCGCGCTGCGCCGCCGAGCGCCTCGAGCAGCGCGAGGTTGGCCTCGGCCAGCGCGCACTCGGCCGCGAGCGCGAGCTCGAGCCGCTGCCGTGCCGTACCGGGCGCGCCCAGTGCCGGCGCGAGGGCGTCGCAGTGCTGGCGCTCGAGGCGGTCGGCGAGCGCGGCGAGCAGGCCGGCGCGCGAGACCCGCCGGCGGTGGAGCGTCATCCGCGAGAGCCCCGCCTCGGCGGCGACTCGCTCGAGCGTCGCGTCGTGCCAGCCGTGGCGCTCGATCGCTCGGTGGGCGGCGTCGAGCAGCTCGCGATCCAGCGGTGGGTCAGAGGCGGTCGCGTCCATTGTTACATGAACGTAACGTACGCCCGGCACCGCGTGCGTCGGCGTGCACGTACACTTGTACGTGATGACAAACGCCGGCCAAGTCTTCGACGAGCAGGCGGGCGGATATGAGGCCCAGCGCCGCCGGCTGATCCCTCCCTACGACGCGTTCTACGGTATCGCCGTCGAAGCGCTCGGGCTCGGGGCCCGCCCGCTGCGCCGAGTGCTCGACCTGGGCGCCGGCACGGGGCTGCTCGCGCGGATGGTCGGCGCCGAGTACCCAGAGGCGGAGCTGACGCTGCTCGATGGTGCGCCGGCCATGCTGGCCGAAGCCCGGACGGTGCTTGGCGGGCGGGCGCGCTACGTCGAGGCAAACCTGGCCGACCCGCTGCCGGACGGAGCCTGGGACGCGGTGGTCAGCGCGCTCGCGATCCACCACCTGGACGATCACCGCAAGGAGGAGCTCTTCTCACGCATCCACGCTGCTCTCGCTCCCGGCTGCATGTTCGTCAACGCCGACCAGGTCGCTGGACCGACGGGGCTGTTCGACGATGCCTACGGCGCCTGGCACGCACGCCGGGCCGCCGAGCTCGGCGCGACGGAGCAGGAGTGGGCGGCGTCGCAGGCGCGGATGCGTCAGGATCGCGCCGCGACCGTCGAGCGCCAGCTCGGCTGGTTACGTGGGGCCGGCTTTGCCGACGCGGACTGCCTGGTCAAGGACCACAGCTTCGCCGTTCTCGCCGCGCGGCGCGCCGGGTAGCGCGATGGCCTGATGGCAGAACGCCCCGAGCTGGATTCGAACCAGCGGCCTTCCCCTTAGGAGGGGGACGCTCTATCCAGCTGAGCTATCGGGGCCTCGGCGGAGGATAGGGCCGCCTGGCCGCCCACCTCGGCCGTCCGGCTGCCGCGAGGGTTCGGGGGGGCGCGAGGGTCCGGGGGGCGCGAGCCCTGGTTGCCTCGGTCGGCCAGGTGCCAGGTGCCAGGGGTCCGCGGGCGAGAGCCCCCCGGTGTCCTACTCCTCCTCCTCGTACAGCGACTCGCTCGCCAGCTCCTCGCCGCGGCGGTCGTAGAGGCGCACCTCGATGTAGTCGCCGGTGTAGGCGTCGAGCGAGACGAGCGAGAAGCGGTCCTCGACCAGCTCGCACTGGTCGGTCGTCGTCGGCCCCAGTTCGGCCGTCGCGACAGCGCCGTTGGCAGCGAGCGCGACGCCCCACACCAGCGTCACCATCCCGCGCCGGCCCTCGGAGCCGCGCCAGTGGCCGATCTCCTGGTCGGAGAGATCGAGCGTCCAGTCCGGGTTGGCGTCGGCCGTCTCGTCGGTGTAGTCGCAGAGGGTCTCGAACGCCTCGGCCTGCGCGCCCTCGTGCTCGCGCGTGTAGGAGACGTAGCCGAAGACCTCGAAGCCCTCGGCGGTCGGCGCGGTCGCCGGCACGTAGGTGCGCCCGCGCCAGGTGCGTTCCGGGAACCAGGTGATCGCGCCGAGCTCGCCGAGCTGCTCGCCGTCGGTGGACATCTCCGCGGCCGCGTCGTTGAAGCGCTCCGCGAGCGCGTCGCCCCAGCGGCCATAGGGCGCGGCCTCCTGCGGCGGCTCGGCGAGGTAGCGGGGGATCGGGCGCTCGACGGGCGGCACGGGCGCGGACGCTACACCAGCGCGAGCGTCCGGCCGCGGCGCCGGTGAGCCTCACGCCACAGCCGCGGCGCGCAGTCGCTCGGCGGCCCGCTCGGGCGCGAGCGTGCAAAGCTGCACGCCGGCGCCGAGCTCGAGTCCCGCCGGCTGGTCGAGCCGCGGCACGACGTCGATCCGCCAGCAGAACGAGTGCGCGCCCTGCGGCGCGGTGCGCACCCACAGGTTCAGCGGCGGCAGCCGCCCCAGGGTCTCGGCGAGCCTGCCGAGCACCCCGTGCAGCAGCGCGGCGCCGAGCGGGCCATCGTCCTCGAAGCGCGCCGCGGGCGAGCGCGGGACGATCTGCACGTGGAAGGGTCCGCGGGAGGCGAACGGGCAGATCGCGACCGCCTCGCGGTCGACCGCCACCAGGCGCTCGCGCAGGCGCACCTCCTCCTGGACCACGTCGGCGAGCAGGTTCCGGCCCTGGGTGCGGTCGTGGTAGGCGGTGAAGCGCTCGCGCTCGCGTGCGACCGCGGCCGGGACGAAGCCCAGCGCGTAGAGCTGGGCGTGGGTGTGGGCCAACGACGCGCCCGCGAGATCACCCTCGTTGACGATCACGTGGACGTGGGCGGCGCCGGCGTGCACGCGCATGCGCTCCCGCCAGACGCCCATCGCGGCCGCGAGGCCTCCTGCGCCGAGCTCGTGCAGCGAGGCGACGGACGCCGGGCCGTTGACGATCAGCTCGTGTGCGCCGGTCGCCGGACGGCGGACCAACAGCTCCGGCTGGCCGTGGCCGCTGTCGAGCGGATCCGAGCCCTCGGGCTCGCCAGCAACGAGCGCGGGATAGCGGTTGGGCACCACGCGCACAGTCCAGCCGGGCCCATCGGCGGTGGATCCTGCGGCCCGCAGGGCGAACAGCTCGGGCGGGGTCTGGCCCTCGTGGCCCTCGGCGAACGGGTCGGTCGCGGGATCGATCGCCGCGCGGGTCTCGCCGCCGACCCATGCTCCGGGGCGCTCGCCGCGCTGCTCGGCGACGATCACCCGCAGGCCCGAGAGCGGGTCGATGCGCAGCTCAGGCAAGCCGGCGCTCCATCGTCACGTGCTCGATGCCCTGGTCGAGGAACTCCCACCCCTCGGACTCGTAGCCCGCGCGCTCGTACACCGAGCGCGCGGACAGCTGCGCGTTGAGGCGGATGCGCCCCACGCCCTCCGCGGCGGCCGCTGCGTGGGCGGCGGAGAGCAGCGCCGCGCCGATCCCGCGCCTGCGGTGCTCGGCCGCGACGGCCATCCGCCCCAGCAGCCCGACGGGCCCGCGCACGAGCAGCCTGCACGTGCCGAGCACGCGCTCGCCCTCGATCACGACAAGCTGGATCGCCTCGTCGTCGTGGCCGTCGCGATCGGCGGCGACGGGGACGCCCTGCTCACCACAGAAGACACGGTGGCGCAGCGCATAGGCGGCCGAGCGCTCGCTCTCGCTGCGCGCCGGGCGCGCCCCTGATGCGACTGCGGCTGCGATTCAGCGAGCGTAACGCTCGATGTCGGCCACGAGATCGGCCTGGTCGCGATAGGGCCCCTGGCGCACGTAGGCGAGCTTTCCCTTGGAGTCGTAGAAGGCCGACGTGGGAAACGCGACCGCTCCGTTGAACAGCGCGGCGATCTCCTGGTCGGGATCCCTGTAGCTGGGGAAGCTCAGCGGCAGCTCGTCGAGCAGCTGCCTGGCGCCGCGGTCAGAGTCGTTGCTGTTGACCCCGAGGAAGGCGATGCGCTTGCCGCGCTCGACCGAGACGCGCTGGAAGATCGGGAACTCCAGCCGGCACGGCCCGCACCACGACGCCCACTTGTTGACCACGACGGGGCGTCCGCGCAGCTCGCGCAGGCGGGCCTCGAATGCCTCGGGGCCGCCCTCGAGCAGCTCGTTGGCCTGCGCGTGGACCGCCGCGAGCTTCGGCGGGGAGCCCTCCAGCGCGGCCTGCGTCGCGCCCTGCGAGGGCGCCGCGCTCTGCGCGTCACCACCGCCGCAGCCCGTGGCCGCGCCGCCGCCGAGGGCCACCAGGGCCGTGGCGCAGAGTGTGGTGGTGATCCGTCGCATCGCGGGTCTCAAGGATGGCACGGCGAGGGGGTGTACCCAAGCCGGGCCTTGTGCTGTAATACATGGGGACGCAGCGCATCGGATGCGCTGCCATCCAGATCGCTGGCGGGGATATGCCCGCCGAGCGACTCACACGACGCGCAGACCCGCTGCGTCCGCGCCGGTTCTCCAGCAGTTCGGAGGTGGCCGGTCCCGCGTCCTCTTTTCACACGATCGAGAGCCGACATGGCTGAGAGCACTCCCGTCGCTGATCCAGCGCCGTACACCGGCGCCGATCTCGCGCGTGCCGAAGAGTTCGCTCGCGAGCCGTTCGTGCTCGAGGGCGAGCAGCCGGCGGTCGCCCTCGCCGCGGGCACCCTGCGGCGCCGGGCGCTCGACGCCGCGCTGGCCGAGCTCGGGGCCGGCAGTTCCGACCCTTCGACGCGGTGGCGCCGCGAGTACTCGCTTGCGCTGGGCCTCGAACGCGTGCTCGCCCAGCAGGAGCCCAAGCTCGCCGACGGCACAACGCTCTCCGCCCACCAGGTCGATGCCCTGTCGGGAACCTTGATCGCGCTGACCGCCGAGGCGCAGCTGGCGACGCGCAACGGCAACGGCAGGCCCGCCGCCAGCTATGAGGAGCTTCCCTCCGGCGAAGTCGAGATCGAGGGTGACGAGGAGCTCTCCGACGAAGACGAGCCGCTCGACTGGGATCCCGCCTCCGGCGAGGAGTCCGCCGGCGAGGCGCCCGCGGCCGCGAGCGAGGATTCCGGCGCCGATCGCCGCTTCTGGTTCGAGCACGCGACCGGCGCCGGCAAGACCGTCGCCGCGCTGGGCTTCGTCGAGGCGTCGCGCACCGGCGGCGTGCTGATCCTCACCCACCGCCGCAACCTCGTCGACCAGTTCAACGGCGAGCTGCGTGACCGCGGCTACCGCGACCGCATCCGCGGGGCGCTGCTCGCAGACAAGGAGGCGGCGGTCGACGGCCCGGTCACCGTCGAGACCTACCAGTGGTTCGTGCGCAACGCGGGCAACATCTCCGACGCCTACGCGATCGTCATCTGCGACGAGGCCCACACCGCGCTGGGCGAGAAGACCTCGGCGGCGATCCGTGACTGGCAGGGCCCGGTCTACGTCGGCATGACCGCCACCGGCGCGCTGATCGCCCGCCACGTCACCGATCTCTTCCCGACCCAGACCTCGCGCTTCGACCTCGCCCAGGCCGCCCGCCGGGGCGTGATCGCACCGCTGCGCTGCGTGCGCATCCCGCCCGGGGTCGGCGTGCGCTCGATCTCCAAGGTGCCGCTGCGCAAGGGCGAGGTCGACCAGGACTTCGATCCCGAGGCGCTGGCCGCGCTGCTCGACCAGACGCCGTTCAACCTCGCGGTCGCCGACCTCTACAAGGTGCGCTTCAGGGACCTGCCGGGAGTCGTCTACGCCGCCGGAGTCCAGCACGCCTACAACGTCGCGGCGGCCTTCCAGGAGCAGGGGATCAAGGCCAAGGGCGTCTCGGGCGAGACGCCCAAGCGCGAGCTGACGCGCATCCTCGCCGACTACGAGCGCGGCGAGATCGACGTGCTGGTCAACGCGCAGCTGCTCGCCGAGGGGTGGAACTCGCCGCGCGCGACCGTCTGCATGCACCTCGCGCCGACCGCCTCGAAGCGCATCTACCAGCAGCGCGTCGGACGCGTGACGCGCCGCCAGCCCGGCAAGGAGGCGGGGATCGTCGTCGACTTCGTCCATCCGGCGACGACCAACGACGATCCGGTCGTGACCCTTCACAGCCTGCTCGACCGCGACGTCTACCGGGGCGGGGCGATCGTCGTCGGCCCGGTCCGCCGCGGCCGCGGCCGGCGACTGCGCGTCGAGCGGCGCGTGCTGCCGGTGACCTCCGACGGCGAGCGCAGCGCGCAGGTCTTCGAGCGCGAGCTGTGGCGGATCGCCGTGGAGCACCTGTCGTGGGACGAGCAGGGAGCGTGGGCCCAGCTCGCGGGCGCCCGCGTGGCCTCGAACAACTGGCGTCGGGCGAAGGCGATGCTGCACTTCGACCAGACGGGCGAGCTGCGGCGCAAGTACCTGATCACCTGCCTGCAGCGCAACCGCAACAGCGAGCTGCGCGTGCGCGCGCTCGGCGAGGTCGGCCAGCTGCGCGACCCCGAGGCGTTCGACGAGGCCGTCGAGATCGTCGGCGACTGGTCGCGCGAGGAGCGCCGCGAAGGCGTCAAGGTGCTGCTGCAGGCGCTCGCCGAGCGCCCGATCGGTCGCCGCGACCAGGCCAGCCGCTGGCTGTGGCACCTCGCCGAGTACAGCCGCGAGGTCCACGAGGAGTACGCGGTCTCGCGCTGGCCCGAGACCAAGCGGCTGCTCGGGCTGCTCGTCAACTCCTCCGGCGGAGCTCATGGGCGCAACGCGCGCAAGCTCGTCCAGGCGACCAGGAAGCAGGACCGCCGGCTGTCGGCGGCGCTGCTCGCCGCGGCGCTCGCGCACACCCCCGAGGCCCAGCAGGTGCTCGACGGCGCGCGCATGCGGATGGCGCGCAAGCCGAGCGCGCTCGCGCGCGAGCTGCTGCGCAACTTCCCCAAGGGCGGCCGGCGCCGGCGTGGGGGCAAGCGGCGCCGCGGGCGTGGCGGGCAGGCGGGCGAGGACGAGGGCACGAGCGTGGATGCCGGGGCGACGGAGACGGCGCAGGACGGCGGGCGGCAGAAGGACGACCAGGGCGGTGGGGGCTCGGGCGGCTCGGAGCGCCAGCAGGACGGCGGCGGCGGGCGACGGCGCGGCGGGCGCGGCCGGCGCTCGCGCAGGCGTCCGGCCGACTCGACCGCCGGCGGGGGCGAGAACGGCGAGGGCCAGGCCTCCAGCTCCTCGGAGGAGGAGCGCCCCGCGGCCTGAGCGCCAGGCCTAACTTGGCGTAAGGCATGCCCAGGATCTCCTCGAAGCGACAGGTCACGCTGCCGGTCGCAGCCCTCGAGCAGGCGGGCGTGTGGGCTGGCGACGAGGTCGCGATCGAGGCCGAAGGGCCGGACCGGGTAGTCGTGAGGCGGGCGATGAGCGATCCGGCGGAGGCGCTCGGGATCTTCGATGTACGGATGCCCGCCGGGCGGTCCGCACCATCGCCGCTACGTCCGCAAGCTGCGTGTCTCTCGCAAGCGGCTCAAGTCAGCAAGGCGGACAGCCGCCAAGCGCTGCTAGGCGAGCCCCGGTTGCCGACGAGCCGATCCTGACGGCTGCCTCCTACCAGCACGACCTCCGAACCGCAAGGGCCACTCGCTGCCCGCTCGAGATCTCCCCCACCGAGCGCGCGAGCCCGCCCGCGACCGCGCTCTACAGCTCCCTGTTCCGTAAGCAGGTCCCGAAGCGGACCCTACCTGAGGACCAGACCTGGCTCTCGGGCATCTCGATCGAGCGTCTGAGCAAGCGCAGCTTGCGGTCTGAGCGGATGAAGCGGATGAACTCGATCCGCCCCTGCTCGGGCCAGCCCGAGGGCAGCTGTGAGAGCGGGGTCGGGCGGCGGCGCTCGACCCCCGCGGTCAGCTCGTCGGGGGTGCGCTTGCCCGTCGCGCGGTAGCGGTGGGTTGGCGTTGTGGAAGCACTCGAACTCGAGCGCGCGGCGGTCGCGATCGACAAGCGCTCTGCGTCGAGGTGGCGCGGCCCGACGATGTCGGCCTGGTGCAGATCGCCGACCCGGTCGGCGACCGGCGCCGGGTAGGGCAGACCCTTGGACTTGGGCCGCTCGCGCCTTCGT
>Ga0136627_1000063_pt1 | contig 28659 bp, 28 predicted proteins | sample AntDrymUQ4892206_2_FD_104652 | JGI IMG/M metagenome (GOLD analysis project Ga0136627, IMG submission 104652) | Polar desert sand microbial communities from Dry Valleys, Antarctica - metaG UQ489 (22.06) | ecosystem: Environmental > Terrestrial > Soil > Desert | place: Antarctica: Dry Valley... | reverse complement strand
CGATTCGGATCGCGGCGAAGGTGACGGCGCACACCTGCGGCCTTTACGTGAACAGAGTTCTCGGCAGGCCGCAGGGGCGCATCAAGGAACTGCGGGCGTGAGATCTTCGCAACACTCATCTAGGCGGCACGGTCTTCGGCGGAGCCTTCGATGTACTCGACGCGGGCCGGATGGTGATCATTCAAGACCCCACCGGAGCGACCTTCGCAGCCTGGCAACCGAATGACCACATAGGCGCGGGCCGTGTCAACGACCCCGGATACCTCGCCTGGAACGAACTCCAAACCCGCGACCATAGATCGGCGACCGAATTCTACTCCGGCCTCTTCGGCTGGAAAACCTCCCCCATCGAAGAAAACGGAGACACCGTATACCTCACCATCGAAAACAAAGGCGCGATGAACGGCGGCGTCATGCCGATGTCCGAGGCTCATGGCGACGCGCCCTCGTACTGGCTCCCGTACTTCACAGTCGAGTCGTGCGACGGGGCAGTCGAAAAGATAAAAACCCTCGGCGGCAACCTCCTCGCCGGCCCGATGGAGCCGGGAGCCGGAAAAATCGCAGTCGTGAGCGACCCGCAAGGAGCCGCCTTCGCCCTCTTCGAAGGAGAAACCGACGAGTGAAAAGACGGTGAATAGTAAAGCACTAGCTTCGCTCGCTTGGTGAGTGGTGAATAGAAAACTACTCACCGGAGCGAAGCGGCCTTGAGCCCGGGAAGGGAATCGAACCCCCGACCGGCCGCTTACAAGGCGGCTGCTCTGCCTCTGAGCTACCCGGGCGAATTAGCTTCTCAGCCAACGACCCCGAAAGTATATCTCATGCCGGATCCGGCCAAACCACCCCATACTCGAACCCCCGATCCCTCACAGGAACGTTCCGATTAAACGCCCCCGTCGGCTCCTCTCCATAAAGAGTCCGACCCTCGGAAATCGGAAAGCGCGAGACCGGAGGCCACGCCACCGAACCTTCCGAAATCAGCCGTCACGAAACCTTCCCAAAAGCTGACAAACCAAACGCGAAGCCGCCTATCCGCCCTCCGCTTTCCGGCGAACTTCCTCGAGTTCTTCGAGCGTCTTCCTCGAAAGCCTGTCCGCGACCTTCGAGCGGACGGGCTTGTTCGGGTTCCGCGTCACGGCGGGAAGCTCATCGAGAAGCGTCTGGAATTCCCTCGGGGTTGCCCGCACCGCGCCGTTCGCTATCGCCGCCCGCTGAAGCGCGAAGTCCGCCGTATACAACGTCACCGCCCCCGACAATCGCGGAAGAAGGCGTTCGATCACATCATCCGCCGACTGCCTCGCCCCGCTGAAAACGAGCCGCACCGCTCCTCCGGCCCGCATCTCCTCCGTCATCGGCTCGGGGCTTCGGTGCGCGTCGAAGATTATTATGATGTCGCTCCCCGTCCATCCGGCGGCTTTGAGAGCGTCGTTTATAAGAAGCTCCCGCGACTCGTCGAGGCCGCCCGTCCTCGCCGTCCGATACCTCTCGACCCCCCCGATGACGTTGTATCCATCGAGAACCATGTACGATGCCACGTCAGAATCCCCGCTGCCTTCGAGCCTCATAAAGAAGCACCGCCGCCGACACCGAGACATTCAGCGACGACACCGCCCCGAGCATCGGGATGGAAACCGTCCCGTCGCACCCCTCCCGAACGAGCCGCCGAACCCCCTTCCCCTCGCTCCCGAACACAAGTCCGACCCCGCCGCCGAGATCGAGCGCGGTATGCGAAACCTTCGACCCACCTTCCGCCGCATACGTCCATATCCCGGCATCTTTCATCTCATCCACCGCGCGGCGGAGATTCGTCACCCGCGCGACCCGGACATGCTCGCTCGCGCCCGCACTCGCCTTCACGACCGTCGCGTTCACATGAGCCGAGCGATCCTTCGGAATGACCACCCCCGAAACCCCCGCTCCGTCCGCCACCCGCAAAACCGCCCCGAGATTGTGCGGGTCGGTCACCCCGTCGAGAACCACGACGAGCGGCTCCGAGCCATTCAAAATCTCCCCGAGCGACACATACGGATACCCCGCCACCTTCACCGCGATTCCTTGATGCACCCCGGACGCGACATCGTCCACATCCTTCCGGGAAACCTTCTTCACCGAAACACCCTTCTCGCGGGCGAGCCGAAGAACCTCCTTATCCCCCGAAGAATCCAAAATCTCGAACACCTCGCGCCGCTTCGAGCGAAGCGCCTCGATGACGGGCCGAACACCGAATATGACCTCACTCATAGTCGCCCCGCTCGATGAGAGATCGAGAGTCTCCACGCCGAAAGCCGAGAGAAGGCGAGTCCATCGAGAGTCCGTGGGAGGGGTATCGAAAACGACCGTGAAAAGAAAGCCGAAACTATCCCGGCTCCCGAAGCGGAAGGCGAAGCGAATGCCTCTCGCCACTCCGGGCGGCAAACCTCGAATACGAGCCGGGTGCCGAAAATGACATCACTCATGGTCGCGTCGCTTCGGGGGCGGGAGATGCGGGGGGAGCGGAACATCTCCGCGCCGGGGCCGGGAGAAGGCGAGGAATCGAAACCCGCGCCGATGAAGCATTTCGTCGAGTCCCCCGCCGCGCCTCGACACGCCCCGCGAAAAACAAGCGAATCTCCGGCGTCCCCTCGAAGGCGAAAAGCCATCGTCCGATAACTTGGATTCGATGGCTTCGACCCGCTCACGCTCGCGTTCGAGGTTCCGGGGGATTCGACCTCCGACGGAGCCGCGAACGTCTTCGAAGCCCGCTCCTCGGGCGCATACCGCAGAGTCGAAGCAGCTTCGGAGAACCGTCGAGTCGCGTGTCGTGTCTTTTCGGTTCGAGGCTTCCACCGACCCCCGAAACGAATGCCTCCCCACTCCCCGCTCCCGTCGGTTTCCGGGGAGTTCATTCCCGAGAACCATCCCCCCGACGCACGAGGATCGGGCCTTCCGGCGTATCCTCGACCACCCATCCCCCGTCCCGAAGCTCCTCCCGAAGCCCGTCGGCAGCCGCGAAATCACGCCCTTTCCGAGCCTTCTCACGCCCGGCGACGCGCCGGAGAACCTCCTCGTCAACCTCGCCCGTATATCGCACCGAGACGCCATCCACCTCGGCGACCTTTTCTTCGGGAGCCTCCGAAAGGCCGAAACCGAGGATGCCGAGCACCTCTTCAACGGCATCGGCGAGCGAGGCGAACTCCCCGGCGGCCTCGGGGTTCGCGGAGATTTTTCGCCCCGCCTCCCCGACGGCCTCGAAGACGGCGGCGATGGCCTCGGGTGTATTGAAATCGTCGCGCATCGCCGCGTCGAACTTTTCGAGAAGCTCCGTCGCGAGCTTCGCCGAATCCTCCGACGATATTTTGGACGGGGCTATCTGAGCGTGGAAACGGACGAGCCTTTCGTATGAACGCCGCTTTTCTTCGAGTATTTTCTCGGAGAAGTCTACCGGGCCGCCATAATGGCTTTGGAGGAGCCACATCCGGATGGCATTCGCCCCGAACTTCCCGACGGACTCTTTTACATCCACGACGTTCCCGACGCTCTTCGCCATTTTCTCATCGGTCATGCGAACCATTCCGTGGTGGCACCACGCCCGCACGAAATCATGTTCGGGGTGCGCGCCTTTGCTTTGCGCGAGTTCGTTCTCGTGGTGCGGAAAGCGGATGTCCGTCCCGCCGCCGTGGATGTCCGCCCCGTCCGGCAAATGCTTCGATACCATCGCCGAACATTCGATGTGCCACCCCGGGCGACCATCGCCCCACGGGCTTTCCCACGACGGCTCGCCCGGCTTCGACGACTTCCACAACGTGAAGTCGAGGGGACTCTTTTTATGGCTCGTCTCGGCCTTCTCGGTCTCGCGCATCTCGGACGGCCTTTGGTTCGAGAGGGAGCCGTATTCGGGGAAGCTCTCGACGGCGAAATACACGTCGCCGTTGTCGGAGGAGTATGCGTGATTCTTCTCGATGAGGTCTTCGATGATCCCGATCATCTCCGGTATATGCTCAGTCGCCCGAGGTTCGACATCCGGCATCCCGACCCCGAGGAGCGCGAGCCGCTCATGGAACGAGTCGGTGTACCGCTCGACGATGTCGCTCCACGACACACCCTCCTCGTTCGCCTTCGCGATAATTTTGTCCTCGATGTCCGTGATGTTCCACACGAACTTCACCTCATAATCGCGGCTCCGAAGGTACCGAACCGCCACGTCCCAGAAAAGGTGGACGCGCGAGTTCCCGATGTGGATGTGGTTGTAAACCGTCGGCCCGCACACGTATATACCGACCTTCCCGTTCCCCCCGACCTCGACCATGCCACCCGAAAGCGTATCGTGAACCTTTATCGGAATTTTTTCGATCATGGCCGTAATATAGCCTCTCTCGCCGCCGCTATCCGAAGCCTCGATTCCTCCGCGCCGAGAACCGCGAAGAGATACCCCATCTCCGGCCCCCGGTTCCTCCCCGTCAAAGCGAGCCGGAGCGGATGGAGAAGGTCACGCGTCTTTATATCGTTCTCCTTCGCCCACCCTCGAAGCTCTTTCACAAACTCCCTCGCCCCATCGAGGTCGAAATCCTCGATGGTTTCGAGTCGTTCGGCGGCGTGGGAGAAAACCTCCGCGCTCGGAGGTTCCGAAATATCGGCGGCGAAGGAGTCCGGCTCGACCTCGCCGACGATGCCGCGCAATGCCTCCGGCGCATCCGAGAGCGTCCGCATGTCCTCGCGCATCGCCTCGATGGCGACCGTTTCCCTCCCTTCGGGGAGCGGCTTGTCGAGGAAAGGAGCCATCCTTTCGGAGATTTCATCCGCGTCGAGGAAACGGATGTGTTCGGCGTTCAAACCGAGGAACCGCTCCGGATCGAAGGTCGAAGGACTCGCCCCGATCCGCTCGGGAGTCCATTCATCGGCGAGTTCTCCGAGCGAGGCGAAGAACTCCTTTCCCTCCGGATGCGACCACCCGAGAAGCGCGAGGTGATTTATGACCGCCTCCGGAAGATATCCTTCGCGTCGGAACTCCTCGATGCTCGCCGCGCCGTGCCTTTTCGAGAGCTTCTTTCCGTCCGGGCCGAGAATGACCCCGAGGTGTATGAACTCCGGCGATGAGATCCGTTCATCAGAGGAGGCGGAGGCGTGGCGAGCCGCGTCGCCGCCGCGTTCGGCATCGAGAGCGCGGTGGATGAGGGTTTGCCGAGCCGTGTTCGAGAGATGCTCCTCGCCTCGGATGACGTGTGTGATGCCCATCTCGACATCATCCACGGCGGCGGCGAAATTGTACAAAGGAGTCCCGTCAGACTTCCGAACCACGAAATCCGGGACTTTGGCGAACGATACCTCGCCCCGAAGAACGTCCCGGAAAACGCCGCTCCGCTCCGGCGGACGGAAATACAATGCGTATCTCCCGTCCTCGTCCGTCGCCTCGTATGTGAACCCGGCGTCTCCGAGGCGTTCGAGGTATTTCTCGTAAACCTCGCCACGCTCGCTTTGCCGGGTCGGCTCTCCATCGAAAGGAATCCCGAGCCATTCGAGATCGTCGAAAAGAGTCTTCTCGAAACGCTTCTCGCTCCGGGCGAGGTCGGTATCCTCGATGCGGAGGACGATCTCACCGCCGTGGAATCGGGCGAAAAGATAATTGAAAAGCGCGGTACGCGCTCCGCCGGGATGGAGCATCCCCGTCGGAGAAGGCGCGAAACGAACCCGGACGTCACTCATATATTCCTTTCGAGGAGGCACACCGCTTCGGCGGCGATGCCTTCGCCGCGTCCCGTGAAGCCGAGGCGTTCGCTCGTCGTGCCACGCACGGATACGTCGAATGTCTCCACCCCGAGCGCGGCGGCGAGGTTCTTTCGCATTTCTTCGCGGTGATCGCGTATCTTTGGACGCTCGCATATGACGACGGAATCCACGTTCGAGACGCTCCATGAATCCCCGACGAGCCTTCGGACTTCGCGGAGAAGCTCGATGGAGTCGGCGTCTTGCCACCGTTCGTCGGTGTCGGGGAAATAATGGCCGATGTCCTCCATTCCGGCGGCTCCGAGGAGCGCGTCGGTGATGGCGTGGGAGAGGACATCCGCGTCGGAATGCCCGGCGAGGCCGCGCTCCGACGGAATATCCACGCCACCGAGGATGAGCTTTCGTCCGGCTTCCGGCGCGGCGAAAGCGTGGACATCCACACCGAGTCCGACCCGGAAAGTGTTTGCCGGACGGCTAATCGGAAGCCTCTTTTCCGGCGTGTCTCTCGGAGGAGGACATCCCCGGCACTCGAAGGGGAGCCACCCCCGCCCCCCGGAAGATTCGCGGAACCCCGATGCTTTCGCGGAATGCTTTCAGCGAGCCACCCCGCGCGAGGCCGCTCGAAGTCCGAAGCGTTCTCCGGCGCGTCCGTCGCGGGCGGTGAGAATGGCTTCGGCGAGGACGACATCCTCCGGGGAAGTGAGCTTTATGTTCGACCTCTCGCCCTCGACGAGCCGAACCTCCCCGCCCGCCCGCTCGACGAGGTATGCGTCGTCGGTGGCGGTGGCGAAATTCTCCTCGCGGTCGGCGAAAAGCTCCCGGAGGAGTCCGAGGCGGAAAGCCTGCGGAGTTTGCACGGCTCGAAGCTCCGAGCGGTCGAGGGTTTTCGCAACCGAGTCGCCGGAGGCCACCTTTATCGTGTCCGATACGGGGGTGGCGGGTATGGCTCCGTCCGCTCCGTTCTCGACCGCCTCGATGATTCTCCCGATGAGATCCGGTGTGACGAGGCACCGCGAGCCGTCGTGGATGAGGACGATGGTCTCCGGGTCTTCGTCGCAAAGAAGGAGGCCGCTCTTCGTGGAGAGGGGGCGGCTCTCGCCCGGCTCGGCGCATCCGGCGTATTTATCCACGCCGTGTTCGCGGGCGAGGGCGGAGATCCTCGCCTCCTCCCCGACGGTGTATATCTTCTCGACCTCGGGGGAGTTTTGGAAAGCGGCGAGGGTGTGGAAAAGGGCGGGCCTCCCGAGAAGCTCGATGAACTGCTTCGGGCGGCCCATCCGGCTCCCGGTTCCCCCCGCGAGGACGAGCGCGACGGCGCGTGTTCGAGACGCGCTCATACCGGCTCCGGTCGCTCGATCCCCGAAACCGGGTCTTCCCCGACTTCCGACTCCCGAAGCGAGCGGAGCTGAAGGCGAAGCGATGCGGCCTCCCGACTTCCGAGGCGAAGTCGCTTCACTCCGGTTGGGTCGCTTCGCTCCCGGTCATTGGTTTTTTCCAATAACCAATGACCAATGACCAATAACGGCGGCGAAGCCGCCCGAACCCACCGAGTACCAAACCATCCACCGCGATTCGCCATCACTGCGGGATCTCCCCGGCCTCGATGGTCCGCTGGCGTTCGAGAACCCTTTGTATGGCTCGCGCCCTCGCGTGTCCCACGCCGTCCACGTCGTCGAGTTCGTCCTCGGTGGCTTCGAGGAGCGCGTCGAGCGAGCCGAACTCGCGCACGAGGTTTTGCGAGACTTTCCTCGGGAGGCGCGGAACTTGCGCGAGCTGGCGGAAGCCGCGCGGCTTCACGAAATAATCCTCGATCTGCCCGACCGAGCCATATCCGAGGAGTTGTGTGATCTCCATGGATTCCGAAAGCTCCGAGGCCGAGAGCTTCTTCAGTTTCGCCCGAACCTCGGAAGCGTCCACGCCTTCCTCCACATAGTCCCGGAGGAGCGCGTCGTACTGGTTCGGGACGCGGTAAAAAGCCTCGCCGAGCTGCATTTCGACGAGTCGCCCCTCGCTCCCGAGTTCGCGGATGTACGCTTCGATCTCCTCGGCGATCCTCACCGAATACTCGAATGTCCCGATGGCCCCGACGACCTCGCGCAAAGTGACCACGCCGTCATATTCGTGGACGGTGAGGAGACGAGCCTCGTCCCGAAGCCGCCGCGTGAACTTGTCGAGCGTGGCGAGCGCGGAGTTCGCCTTGTTCAAAACGACCCCGATGTCTTCGAGGACGTGCGGCCCATACGCGCCTTGATAAAGGCTCACGACCCGGCGGCGCTCGGAGACGGCGATGACGAGGTCGCCCGTTTGGGTGGCGGTCCGGTTCGCGGCTCGGTGTCGCATCCCGGTTTCCTCGGATTCGATGGTCGGGTCGGGGTTCAAATGGACGTTCGCGTATACGATGGTTTGGAGGTTCGGGGAGACGACTATGGCGCCGTCCATCTTCGCGAGTTCATAGAGGCGCATCGGAGCGAACTCGACCTCTATTTTTATCCCGCCCGAGACGATGCCCATCTCTTCGAGCTTCTCCGGCTCGGAGATGACGATGAGCGCGCCGTTCTGCGCCCGCATGATGTTCTCGATGCCCTCGCGGAGTTCGTTGCCCGGCGCGACGATGTCGAGCGCTTTCTCGATCTCCCCCGGAAAATGCCGCCTCGAACGAGTCAAAGCAACGCCACCGCCACAGCCTCCTCCAAAGTCCGGACCTCCAGCAAACTCCCCTCTTCTCTTCCAGTCTCTTCCGACGAACTCGATTGATTTTCGGGCTTTATTATACGATCGAAGCCCATCTTTATAAGCTCGGAGACACGGCGATCCGCGCCCGGAACGAACCGAATATCCCCCGTCAACCCGAGCTCCCCGAAACAAGCCGCCCCTTTGCCGACGGGTTTGTCGCGCAAAGCCGAGGCGATGGCGAGCGCGACTCCGAGATCGGCGGCCGGCTCCTCGACCCGAACCCCGCCCGTAACGTTCACATAAACATCCGAGTCCGAGAGATTTAGCCCGGCCCGCCGCCCGAGAACCGCGCACAACATATTCACCCGCCCATTGTCGAGGCCGTTCGCCACGCGGCGAGGATTCGCCAATGGACTCGGAGCGACGAGGCTCTCGATCTCCACGAGCATCGGCCGCGTCCCTTCGAGGAGGCACACCGTCACGACGCCGGAGGGCATGTCGCCCTCGCGGTTCGAGAGGAAGAACGCCGACGGGTCGGCGACTTCCTCCATACCGCGGCTCGTCATCTCGAAGACCCCGATCTCATTCGTCGAGCCGAAGCGGTTTTTGAGCGCCCGAAGCACCCGGAAAGCCTGATACCGATCCCCCTCGAACTGAAGCACCGTATCCACCATATGCTCGAGAACCCTCGGCCCCGCGATGGAGCCATCCTTCGTCACATGCCCGACGAGGATGATGGCGATGCCCTCGGATTTCGCGAGCCGCATGAGCCTCGCGGCGCACTCTCGGACTTGTCCGACTCCGCCCGGCGCGCCCGTGAGTTCCGGCGAATACAAAGTTTGTATGGAGTCAACGACGACGACCTCGGGACGCTCATCCAAAATGGTCGCCTCGATGATGTCCACATCCGTCTCGGAGAGAACCCGGAAGCCCGAGTCGGCGACACCGAGGCGTTTCGCGCTCATGGCGACTTGGCGGGGGGATTCCTCGCCGGAGACCATGAGGCACTCCTCGCCGAGCTTCCCCATGACTTGCAAAAGGAGGGTGCTTTTCCCGACCCCCGGCTCTCCGCCGACGAGAACCATCGAGCCGGGGACGACGCCCCCGCCGAGGATGCGGTCGAGTTCCCCGATCCCGGTTCCGGTTCGGCCTCGCCCGTCGGTGGAGGAAATCTCGCTCAGTGAAAGCGTCTTCTTGGCGGAGCCTCTCGAAGCCTTCTCTTTGGAAATTCTTCCGGCGAATCCGACGGCTTTTTTACCGTCGCGGGCTTCCTCGACGAAGGTGCTCCATTCGCCGCAGTCGGGGCATCGTCCGAGCCACTTCGGGGTTTCGTGTCCGCAGTTTGTGCATACGTACATGGATTTCGTCGCCATGGGGTGATTGTACGGGATAAAGTCCGAGGCTCCGACGTGCGAAGTTAACGCGCCCACGAAGCGGGAGGGGAATCGGAGACGATAGAATACGCGGAACATAGTGAAAGGTGTGAAGGATGAAACTGAGTGTTGTTTTGGAGCCGAGCGAAGAGGGTGGGTACACCGTCCATGTTCCTTCGTTGCCGGGGTGCATCAGCGAAGGGGAGACGAAAGAGGAAGCCCTCGACAATATACGGGAGGCGATCGAACTTTATCTCGAACCCGTCGAAGACGACCTGATTGACGGCAAAGGTATGGTGGTCGAGGAACTCATCTTGTGAGCCGAAAGGTACCGAGCCTTTCGTACGAAAAGGTCATCCGCACCCTTCAACGGGACGGATGGATCGTCGTCAGGCAACGCGGCAGCCACATTCGTTTGCAAAAGAGAACCGAAGACGAGACGCTCAAAATAACCGTACCCGCTCACAAGCCGGTAAAAAGATCCACGCTTTCACATATACTCAAGCAAGCGAGATTGGATCTCGACCACTTCTCCGACCTTCTCTGATTTCTCACACGAACCACGACCCCGAACCCGTCGTGTCTTCGAGAACCTCCGTCGCCGCCTCGAAGAAGTCCGAGGGAACCATGATGTTCCTCGGGCCGGCGGCGAGGAATTCGGGGGCGTCGAAGCCCGCTCCGCGTTGGATGAGAACGGGGATGTCCGCGTTTTGCAGGATGCCCGCCATCATAAGCGCGTTCGTCTCGTCCGGGGCGGAGCCGACTTTGATCCACTTCTCTTTCATACGGGAAAGTTTACCGGAACGAGGAGCCGGAGCGGTTTCGCTCACAGGAACTCGAGATGTCCCTCCATTTCGCCCGGCTCCAATAACTCGACGATGAGCATGAGGCCGTGGATCGCCTCGCCTATCGCCGTTGGCTGAGGCGTATATACGATTCCCGCATGCTCCTTCCCCGAAGCGTGAATGCGGAGGAAATCGTCGTCTTGAGTGAAGATCACACGCCCCTCTCTCCGCGCGAACTCGAGATGCCCCTCGTCGCTCGCACCGAGCTTTCCGGCCTCGACCACGGTGAGTACGTCCACTCCGCGCTCCCGCAGACCTTTGACAACCGCCTTCGACACATGTTCGTCTGTATAAAGTCGGATCCTCTCAGCCACGCGGCTCTCGCGCCGCGAGCTTCCGACTCAGTTTGGAAGGAACGTTCCGGCGAAGCTCCTCCGCGAACGCCTCGCCTTCCCGAATAGACTCGTCCATCTCGACTCGGTGGTCGAAATAATAGGCGAGAGCGGCGTATACATCGGCCAACGTGAGGTCATGTTCCGTGGCGATTTCATCGGCGCTCTTTCCCATTCGCTCGTGCCACACGGCGATGTTTTGAATCGTGATGCGCCGTCCGGAGATCCGGGGCTTCCCACCGACGACGCCGGGTGTTATTTCGATGTGCTCGTTCGAAACTGTGTCCATAAGCTCGATTGTACCGGAACGAGAAAACCGGAGCGCCCCGGATACGGGACGCCCCGGCTGCTTTCGCCGAACTCTTTTTATTGCTCGGCTTTGACTATCTCCTTCGGCTGGGAGACTTTTATGTCTATGATCGTCTCGTCCTCGGCGACATCGTCCATCGAGATGTCGTTCGCCTCGATGGTGACCTTCGATCCGGTCGGGATTTCCCCGGCGAGGATCATCTCGCTCATCGGGTCTTCGACCATGCGCTGGATTATGCGGCGCAGCGGCCTCGCCCCGAAGGTCGGGTCGTAGCCCGCGTCGGAGAGCTTGTCGAGGGCTTCCGTCGTGAACTCGATGGAGATCTCACGCTCCGTGAGCGTCTGGCGGAGACGCTTTATCTGGATCTCGATGATGTGGCGCATGTCCTCACGCTCGAGCTTGTGGAAGACGATGGTCTCGTCGATTCGGTTGAGAAGCTCGGGGCGGAAGATCTTCTTCAGCTCGCTCGTGACGCGGCCTTTCATCTCCTTGTACGAGATGCCCGCCTCGCCGCCCCCGAAGCCGAGAGCGTTCGTCTTGTTTATGTGCTGCGCCCCGACGTTCGAGGTCATGATGAGAACCACGTTCTTGAAGTTCACCTGACGGCCCTGCGCGTCCGTGAGCATCCCATCCTCCAAAATCTGGAGCATGATGTTGAACACGTCCGGATGCGCCTTCTCGATCTCGTCGAAGAGGACGACCGAATACGGCTTCCGCCGCACCTTCTCGGTGAGCTGACCGCCCTCGTCATAGCCGACATAGCCCGGAGGCGAGCCGACGAGACGACTGACGGTGTGGCGCTCCATGTACTCCGACATGTCGAGGCGAATCATGGATTCTTGATCCCCGAAGAGATACTCGGCGAGTGTCCGCGCAAGCTCCGTCTTCCCGACGCCCGTGGGGCCGAGGAACACGAACGAGCCGGATGGGCGGTTCGGGTCTTGAATGCCGGCGAACGTCCGGCGGATCGAGCGCGAGACGGCCTTTATGGCCTCGTCCTGTCCGATGACGCGACCGTGGAGCGCGTCCTCCATGCGAAGGAGCCTTTGCGACTCCTCCTCGGTCATCTTCTTGACCGGGATGCCCGTCCACATAGAGACGATCTCGGCGATTTCCTCCTCGCCGATGGAGACGCGCTCGGTCGAAGCGCCGTCGCCGCTGCCCTCGGTGTCGTCGCCCTCGCGCCAGCTTTTCTCGATCTCACGCCGCTGGAGAGCGAGCTTCTTCTCGGAGTCGCGGAGCCTCGCGGCCTCCTCGTACTCCTGTCCGTCTATCGCCTCTTCCTTCTGGCGGCGGACATCGGAAAGCTCGTCGTCAATCTCCTTGTAATACGGAGGAGAGGACATTGTCTTTATCTTCATCTTCGACGCCGCCTCGTCAACGAGGTCTATGGCCTTGTCCGGCAGGAAGCGGTCGGAGATATACCGATGACCAAGCTGCGAGGCGGCTTTGAGAGCCTCGTCGGTTATCTCGATCTTGTGGTGAGCCTCGTACCTGTCCCGAAGCCCCTTCAAAATGAGTTCCGTTTCTTCCACGCTCGGCTCGCCGACCTGAATAGTCTGGAAACGCCGCTCGAGGGCTTTGTCCTTCTCAACGTACTTCCGGTACTCGTCAGTCGTCGTCGCGCCGATGACCTGAATTTCACCTCGGGCGAGAGCGGGCTTCAAAATGCTCGCCGCGTCGATCGCGCCCTCGGCCGCACCCGCTCCGACGAGGTTGTGGATCTCGTCAATGAAGAGGATTATGTCGCCGTGGTCGGTGATCTCCTTCATTATCTTCTTGAGACGCTCCTCGAACTCACCACGGTACTTCGAACCCGCGACGAGCGCGCCGAGGTCGAGCGTGTAAACCTCTTTGTCCGAAAGTATCTCCGGCACCCGACCGTCGGATATCTCCTCGGCGAGTCCTTCGACGATGGCGGTCTTCCCGACCCCCGGCTCACCGATGATGACGGGGTTGTTCTTCGTCCGGCGAACCAGAATCTGCATGATCCGCTCGATTTCCTCCGACCGACCGATGACCGGATCGAGCTTGTCCTCCTCGGCGTACGCCGTGAGGTTCCGCCCGTACTGGTCGAGTTGCCGGGTCTTCGGGCGTTTGCCACCCTCGGCTCCGGCGGCCCCGCCACGTCCGGCGGCGGCTTCTCCGCCACCTCCGGCGGCCGCGCGACCGCCGCGCTGGGAGCGTCCGCCCCCGAGTCGCCGGACGACCTCGCGCCGGATCTTGTCCGGGTCAACGTCGAGGTTGGAAAGCACTCTGGCGGCGACGCCTTCGCTCTCCCTCACAAGCCCGAGTAGGATGTGCTCGGTGCCGATGTAATTGTGGCCGAGCTGGAGCGCCTCTCGCAGCGCGAGTTCGAGAACCTTCTTCGAGCGCGGTGTGAACGGAGCCTGGCTGCCGGAGCCTTCCTCACCGTATCCGACGATGCTCTCGACCTGGTCGCGCACGTCGTCGAGCGTGACGTTGAGATGGTTGAGGGCTTGCGCGGCGACGCCTTCGTCCTCCCGGAGGAGTCCGAGAAGAAGATGCTCGGTGCCGATATAGTTGTGATTGAAGTTGCGAGCCTCTTCCTGTGCAAGGACGACGACCTTGCGGGCGCGCTCGGTAAATCTCTCAAACATTGGTGGAAGCCTCCCCTATTTTGAGGTTCATCAACGGCTTCGGGTACACGACTGTTTCAAATTTTATACGATTTAGACTGCCTTCTGGTTCAAATGAATTGCACATAGTAAAAATCTGCCCTTCCAAAGAGCCGATCAAACACCTCTTTCTCACGGATTTCCAACCTCCCGAAGTATACTAGCTTCTTCGCCGCCGCCCGAATACTAACGCCATCCCATCCCCCGGCATCACTCAAATGAACGATTTTGCGCCCATTTGGAGGAACTTCTTCGGGGGCGCGTCGGCTTTGCGCTGATAGCGTCATCCGGGCCGGACGCCGCCGGACGACTCGGGATTCGCCGACCGTTGTACTTTAACCCGCGCCCCCGCCAGTTTCGGTGTCCGAGACCACATCGGGGACATCGAAGCGGTCATGGATAATTTCCGGAGGGAGTCCGGCGACGAACGGCCCGGCCTTCGGCCCGCTCTTCTTCCCGATGAGGACGGTGTATATCGCCCCGAACGCCTTCTTCGGCTTCACACCCATTTCCTTCGCCGTCGTATAAAGGAAGTTTTGCAATTCCTCACCATCCCCCATATTCCCGTCGAGCTTCCCAGCGACTTCTGAGAGATACAGTCTTTGCTCGCTGTCGAGGGATTCTGCGGCCTCCTTCGATTCCTCGGGGTCGAGTATCCGCATCCGCATCGAATCCGGCGCCCACTTCTCGGCCCAGTTTCTCGCGTACCGGAGGTCGTCGGAGAGCGCGGCTTCCTCTCCGACTTCGTATCCACCGCGATGGAGCATCTTCGCCGCGAGTTCCGTGTCGCCACCGACGGTTTGCGCGACGGTGACGAGGTGCGAGAAAGGGACGGAAGCCCCGTCCTTTCTCGCCCGGTATTCGTCCATGAAGCGCGGGAAGCCGCCCGTGAGGTCAATGTCGAAGGCGCGGGACGGCTCGCGCGGGAGGAGGAGGCTCCGCACGGCGTCGGGGGGCATTATTTCGAGAAGGTCTTTCGGAAGGAGGACGATGCCGCGCGAACTGCTCATCGCGCCTTGTCCCTTCAAGCCGATCCACTCGTATTCATATCGGCCGGGGATGGGATACTCGAAAACCTCGCGGGCCATCCGGTCCGCCGTGTCCGTCGAGCCGCCGCGGCTCGTGTGATCCTTGCCGAAAGGCTCGAACGTCGCCCCGAGCGCCTTCCACCGCGCCGCGAGCTCCACCCGCCACCCGAGCTTCCCCTCGCCCCTCGAATAATCCGCCACGCCCTCGTTCCCGCCCCGATCCACAAACACGACCTTGCTTTCCTCGGGGAGATGGCGGATCACACGGTTCCCCGTAATGTCGCCATTCGCCGCCCTCGGAAGGAAAGGCGACCATTCCTCGGGCATTTCACGCCCGCTCACGTCCATGAGGATCCGCCGGAGGTCGTCCGCCTCCTCGATGGACTCGCGGATGACGTCGGAATACACGCCGCCCTCGTAAAGCTCGTGCGAGCGAAGGACTTCGATGTCCATCCCCATCTCCCGCAAAGCCGCCTCGAACGGCGCGAGGAACCGCTCGGCATACGACTCATACTCGCCATCCGGGTCGGGGATATGCGAGAGGCTCCGACCGAGATATTCCTCGAAACTAGCCGGAATCCCCGGTGCGATCTTCCGGAGCGGGTCGATCGTGTCGGCGTGGAAAACAAACCGGACATCGTCGCCGCGCTCACGCAATGCATTCGCCACAGCCTCGGCGACGAGGACTTCGAGAAGGTTCCCGGCATGGATATTTCCGGAAGGGCTTATGCCGGAGACGACCAAATGCGGCCCGCCCCCGAGCGACTCCGCCACCCTCTTCGCCCAGTCAGGCGCACTCATAAACCGCTCCATAAAATCCGACCCTCGACAATAAAAATCCCTCGAAAAGAAACTCCCACCGGACAAAGCGCCGCCCCATAAAAAGCTGAAATGCTGACGAGCGAAGCGGGCTGAAAATCCGACCAGCGCGGAACGCCGAAGGCGAGTCGCCTCTCAGCTTGCGGCTTCGACGTTTATGATCTCGTACTCCGTCGAGCCTCGCGGGGTGGCGACTTTCACCTTCTCGCCGACTTTGCGTTTCAGGACGGCCTTCCCGACGGGGGAGGCGTGGGAGAGTTTCCCGCCCGCGGGGTCGGACTCGTTGGAGCCGACTATACGGAACTTCCTCTCGCCGCCCTTGCCGCCGAGGACTTTCAGCGTCACGAGCGTGCCGAGATCCACGGCGTCCGTGGCCGCGTCGGCGGGATCAACGACCTTCGAATTCCGCAGCCTCCTTTGAAGCTCGCTGATGCGCCTCTCCAGCAAACCCTGCTCGTTCTTCGCGTCGTCGTACTCGGAGTTCTCCGAGAGGTCGCCGAACTCCCGCGCCTGTCGGATGCGGTCGGCCACCTCTTTCCGGCGGACTTCGGTCAAATGCTTGAGTTCTTCTTGGAGCTTCGAAAGACCTTCGGGGGTGACAAGCTCCTGGTTTTTGTCTGTCATAAGATGCGGGATTATACGAGCATGTATGTGAAGTTGTCAACGTGGATTTCGCCCGCCGCATACCGCTCCTCGAAAAGCCACTGTCAAAAGCGGAACAACAACGATGAAACCGCGATGCGGCCGCGACGCGCCGATCTCCATGCGCGACCCCGAAAACCTCCGCACAACATCGCGCGATCACAAACCCACCCCTTCGGCCTCCCGAACCCCGTCGAGACTCGCCCCTTCGAGCAAATCCCCGACCATGCCGAGGTTCGGTATATGAAGCTCCGGATCGAAGTCGGCGAGGCATCTCAAATTGAAAGCCCGCGTTATCCCGCAATGCGGAACTGTGAGATCCGGAATCGAAACTTCCTCCCCCCCGAAGAGAAGGATGTCAATGTCAATGGTGCGTGGCTCCATCTCGCCCTTCCCCTCGCGCCCGAGCGCGGCCTCGATTCCCTGGCAAAACCGGAGGAGTTCGATGGCCTCCATCCCGCACTCGGCCTCCACGGCGCAATTCAAATAATCCGGATGCCCCTCGCCGACTTCGACGGGATCGGTTTCATAGATTTTCGACGCTCGAACCACCGAAATCCTCGTTCCTCGACCGAGCGCGGCGATGGCGGAACGCAAATATTCCCGCCGATCCCCCAAATTGCTTCCGAGGCTAAGGAAAGAGCGGGTCATCTTTCGCGTCGAGCCTCGAACGAAACGGCGACGCCTCCGACCGGGCGTGAAGCGCGAGCGGCGGCGTCCTTTGCCGAAACCCGGATCTCGACCACGTCGAGGAAGATATCCATGAAGCGGTTTCCGGCGTGCTTCACCGCCTTTTCGAGCGACTCGAACCCGCTTCCCTCGAAAGCGTCGGCGACGGCCTCGATCGCGGCCTCGTGGTTCGCGGCTCCCTCGGACTCCCCCTCGCCGACCACCGCGTACGAATATTCCACATCCACCATGACCTTCCGCTCCTCCGCCCCACTCCGAGCGCGGACTTCGATATCCTTTATTTCGACACGGAAGACCGTCGAATCCGGCGCCGCCGCCTCACCCGTACCGCCTTCGAGATCGGCGGCCCGGCCTCGAAGCGCGCCTCGTTCCCGGAAAGGCTCCCGAACCGTCTCTTCGGACGAAGCGCCCCGGAGCAGGCGGAGGACTTCGCGCCGGATATAGTCCGGGTCAACGTCGAGGTTCGAGAGAACGCGGGCCGCGCCACCCTCGAACTCCCGGCAAAGCCCGAGCAAAATATGCTCGGTGCCGATGTACATGTGGCCGAGGTCGAGCGCTTCCCGAAGCGAATGCTCCAAAACTCTCTTCGAGCGCGGTGTGAACGGCGCCTTCCTCGCCTTCTCCTCACCGTACCCGACTATGCGCCCCACCCGCTCATGCGCTTTCCCGAAGGTGACGCCGAGCCGCCCCAAAGCCTGTGCCGCGACCCCCCCCCTTCTCATGCAAAAGCCCGAGAAGGATATGCTCGGTGCCGATGTAATCATGGTTGAAATGCTGCGCCTGATTCTGCGCGGCCACGATCACTTTCCTCGCCCGCTCCGTGAACCTCTCAAACACGGCTTCCCTCCTCTCACACCCGCCGGAACGCCGCCGCCACTTCGAGCGCGTCCCGGTTCGCCCGCACGTCATGGACGCGGAAGAGCGTGGCGCCGCGCTCATAAGCCAAAACGCTCGTCGCGACGGTTCCGAAGACGCGGCCCCCGGAGGCGTCCCCGCTCGTCGTCAATTTGCCGATGAAGCCCTTTCGCGACGTTCCGATGAGGATGGGGAATCCGACATCCACAATTTCACCGAGGTTTTTGAGAAGGAGCAAATTATGCTCCACCGTCTTTCCGAACCCGACGCCAGGGTCGAGGATGATGCGTTCGGGGGACACTCCGGCGGAGATCACCGCCTCCGCCCGCCCCGAAAGAAATTCCCGCACTTCCTTCATCACGTCGTCGTATCGCGGGTCGTTTTGCATCGTCTTCGGCTCGCCCTTCATGTGCATGAGGACGACCGGGCAATCCGCCTCCGCCATGAGCGAAAGCATCCGTGAATCTCCGTGCGCCGCGGTGACGTCGTTGACTATTTTCGCCCCCGCTTCGAGGGCGGCCTCGGCGGTCGCGGCCCGGTACGTGTCTATGGAGATGGTCGCGTCCGGCCTCTCGGAGAGGATTCCGCGGACAGTCGGGACGACGCGGCGAAGCTCCTCGTCCGGCGATACGGGATCGGAGCCGGGGCGTGTGGATTCGCCTCCCACGTCAATGATGTCCGCCCCCTCGTCGAGCATTTTCATAGCGTGGGAGACGGCTTTGTCCGGGTCGAAGAACTCTCCGGGGTCGGAGAAGGAGTCGGGGGTCACGTTGAGAATGCCCATAACGGAGAAGGAGCCGGAGGGCGCATGTGCGGCTCCGGCTCCTCCTTCGTTCGCCCCGATTTCTCGGGTTTCGGGCATTATTCCTCGCGGCTGCCGTTGCGGTGCGGCGCCCACGGTTCGAAGTGGGGCTTGTCCACGGCGTATTCCTCGATGAGGCGTTTGAGGTGCGGGGCATCCACCGTCTCGTGTTCGATGAGGTCGGCGGAGAGCTTGTCGAGGAGGTCGCGGTTTCGGATGAGGAGGTCTTCGGCGGAGTCGTACGACTCGTCCACGATGCGCCGGATCTCCCGGTCTATTTGGAAGGCGATCTCATCCGAATAGTCCGGCGAGGAATTGAAGTCGCGGCCCATGAAAACCTGCGCCTCGGGGTTGCCGAGCGCGATGAGGCCGAGCTTCTCGCTCATCCCGTACCGCGTTACCATCGCCCGAGCCATCTTCGTCACACGCTCGATGTCGTTCGACGCCCCGGTCGTTATCTCGTCGAAGATGACCCTCTCCGCCGCGCGCCCGCCGAGCATCATGGAAAGCTGGTCCATCATCTGCGACAAGCTCATCATGAACCGATCCTCCTCCGGCAAGCTCATCGTGATTCCGAGAGCCTGCCCGCGGGGGATGATCGAGATTTTATGGACCGGGTCGGCGTGCTCGAGGAGCGCCCCGACGATGGCATGCCCGGCCTCGTGGAATGCGGTGATCTCCTTCTCCCGGTCGGAGATGAGCCGCGTCTTCCTCTCCGGCCCGGCGATGACCCGGTCAACGGCCTCGTCCATCTCGGACTGCTCGATGACCTCCTTGTCGTGGCGAGCCGCGAGAAGCGCCGCCTCGTTGATGAGGTTTGCGAGATCCGCGCCCGTGAAGCCCGGCGTACCCTTCGCGACCACCGAAATATCTATGTCGTCGCCGAGCGGCTTGCCCCGGCTGTGGACGCGGAGGATCTTCTCGCGCCCCGGATAGTCCGGGCGATCCACCACGATCTGGCGGTCGAAACGCCCCGGACGAAGGAGCGCCGGGTCGAGGATGTCGGGTCGGTTCGTGGCGGCGAGCATGATGATCCCGGACTGCGAGTCGAAGCCGTCCATCTCGACGAGAAGCTGATTCAGCGTCTGCTCGCGCTCGTCGTGGCCGCCGCCCATTCCGGCCCCGCGCTGGCGGCCGACCGCGTCGATCTCGTCCATGAAGATGATGCACGGCGAATTCTGCTTCGCCTGCTCGAAGAGGTCGCGGACACGCGAAGCCCCCACGCCGACGAACATCTCGACGAAGTCCGAGCCGGCGATCGAGAAATACGGAACCCCGGCCTCCCCGGCGACGGCGCGGGCGAGGAGCGTCTTCCCTGTTCCCGGCGGCCCGACGAGGAGCGCGCCTTTGGGGATCCTCGCGCCGAGCTTCTGGAATTTCTGCGGGGCTTCGAGGAATTCTTTGATCTCGGTGAGTTCTTGAACGGCCTCCTCCGCCCCGGCGACATCCGCGAACGTAACCTTCGGGGCGTCGGCGGTCATCCGCTTCGCCTTGCTTTTGCCGAAGCTCATCACCCGGTTCCCGCCGCCCTGCGACATGGAAAGGAAGAAGAGAAGGAAAAGTACGATGAGGAGTATCGGCCCGAGCGTCCCGAGGAGCGTCAGCCAGAAACCCGTGTTTTGCGGGTCGGTGGTGAACGGTATGCTTTGCTCGTCGAAAGCGGCGGATATCTCATAGTCCGTCGGGTACGAATACTCGAAGAGATCGCCGTTTTGAAGGGTTCCCTCGACGGTTTGATCCTCGTCGAGAACCATGAGCGCCCCCTCTTCGCCCTCGGGGATGGAGGCGTCTATCTCCCCGCTCTCGACCCTCTCTTGAAACTCCTGCGAGTTGAGAACCTCGACGTCCGTGTCGCCCGAGGAGAGGACGCGGATCAGGATCACCGCGAACACCATGAGGAGTATGAAATACAGTAATCCGCCGCTTCTTAGAATTCTACCCAACGGTCTTTACCTCTCGTGAATTAGCTGAAAACATCGAAATTATACTACCCGCGCAACAATCTGGGCGCGAAAGCGTCACTCGCTCCGCTCGCGGTTGCTGGCATTTGCCAATAACCAATAACCACAAACAAATGACCGGAGCGACCAAAGGGAGCGACAAGCGAAGCGACCCCCGCATCACCCTCCGCCGAAAACTTCCGGCCTGAGTACGCATATGTCCGGCAAATTCCGGTACGCCCCCCCGTAATCAAGGCCGTACCCGACCACGAACTCGTCCGGTATCTCGAACCCGAGATACTTCACCCTCGTCTCCACCTTCCGCCGCGACGGTTTGGTTAAAAGAGCGAATATTTCGAGGGACGCGGGCTTCCTCGCGAGGAGCGCCCGCGTCAAATACGAGAGAGTCAAACCCGAGTCTATGATGTCCTCGACGATGAGGACGTGCCTGTCCGTGATGTCTTCTTCGAGGTCTTTGAGAATCCGGACGACCCCGCTCGACGAGGTTCCCGCCCCGTACGAGCTTATGTCCATGAAATCTATCTCGCATGGGAGGTCCACGTTCCGCATGAGGTCGCCGAGGACGACGACCGCCCCCCGGAGAACCCCGACGAGAAGCGGTGGATTTTCACGATAATCCTCCGTGATAAAACCTCCGATCTCCCGGAGCTTCGCCTGAATCTCCTCGGACGGTATGAGGACTTCTTTCACGTCCCCCATCATGCTCGACATCTCCCTCACGTCTTCCGCACCTCCACCCGTATCGCCCCTCCCGTCTCCGGCCCGACCGCGAACTTTTCCCCCGTCTCACCGAGGAAAACCCACGCGACTTCGTCGTTTCCATCCACGACCACCGGGGTTTTTCGCCGAACGTCCTTCGGCGCTTTCCGATCCATCATCGCCCGAAAAACCTTCTTCCTCCCGCCGAGCCCCATCGGACGCATGGTATCCCCTTCCCGAACCATCCGCACCCGATACGGCCCCCGCCCCCCATCGAGATAAGCGACATTCACTTTGGCCGCGTCCCCCCCATCGAACCCCACTCCTTCCCGAACCGAAACCTCCCACCCGCCGAAAACCATCTCGCCCGAAACGAGATCCGCCGTCCCGGCCTCGGTTTCGACCGCCTTGTAAAAAGCGACCTCCCGCCCGAACCGGACCGCCGCGACGACACCTCCGGGGAGGTCGAATATCCGAGTTCCGTCGGTCTTCTCGGCGGCCCCGGCCACCGCCTCCACGAGCTTCGATCCGAGCGGCGGCTCGTCCGGGGCGGCCTTTTCATATCCGAGCCTCACAGCATGGCGAAGGAGGGCGGGACTCCGCGCCCGGTCGAGATATACGATCACCTCTCCGCCTTTCGCTTCGACAGCATCGGAGGCGATTTCTTCGAGGGCTTCGAGGGCTTCCCGAGCGAGGTTCGCCGCGCGCGATATGCTCCGCGACGCTCCGGGGTGCATCTCTTCGAGGACCGGGAGGACTTCGAGCCGGACGCGGTTCCGGGAATATTTGGCGGCGAGGTTCGTCGAATCGGTCCGGTACACCTGCCCGATGGCTCCGAGGTACGCGAGTATCTCGTCCCGGCTCCGCCCGATGAGCGGACGGACGATGTTCCCGCGCTTCGGCGGTATCCCCGACAAGCCGCGAAGCCCCGCTCCTCGGGCGAGGTTCATGAGGACGGTTTCGGCCACGTCGTCCGAATTATGCCCCGTCGCTATGGAAGAGCATCCGAATTCCCTCGCCGCTTCGGCTGAGATCCGGTACCGCTCCTCCCGCGCCCGCTCCTGGAAATTCGAGCCGGAAAAGTGGACGCGCCGAACCTCGCACCGGACGCCGAGTCCTTCGCACAAATCCCGGACGAACCTCTCGTCGGCTTCGGATTCGTCGGCTCGGAGGCCGTGATTTATATGAAGCACATTGGGTTCGCCGCCGAGTTCGAGGATGGCTCGGAGGAGCGCGACGGAGTCCGGGCCGCCGGAGACGAGCGCGAGCGGGCGTGAGACGTCCATGCCGAAAAGCGAGGCCGTATTCCGCACCGAATCTATGAAACCGCGAGCCTCCATGAGCAAAGTTTAGCCCGCGCCGCTTGCGTGCGCGGCGGTCGGGAAGGTACGAGGTGTTTGTAAAAATCGCGTCTTTACATATTTTTTCGAGGGGGGGACATGACGCGCAGACCGTTTTCAGGGAATTCACCGCGAACACACACGCTCCATATGTTGCCGTATGCGATGGCATTCTTCATCGCGATTTCGGTGGCGTGTTTTCTAATATTTCTCACCGCACGAGGGGCGTCGGGGCAGCCGGGCGAGGGGGCGGTGGACACGGACGCGGAGGGGGCGCCGTACACCGCCGGGGAACTCATCGTGTCATATGAGGAAGGGGCGTCTCCCGCGGCGAGAATCGCCTCGTCGGCCGAAGGGACGGTCGCGGAGGAGCTTCCCTCCGTGGACGCGCAACTTCTCGATTTCCCGGAGATAAAAAATGTGGCTTCGCAGGAAAATCGTGAGCGTCTCCTCGAAGAAAAGCGGCGTGAGATCGAGAGCGACCCTTCGGTGAAGGCCGCCGATTACAATTATCGGCGAACATCACTCGCCGTCCCGAACGACCCCCGCTTCGACGAGCAATGGAACATGAGAACGGTCCGGGCGCCCGCGGCGTGGGACACCGCGAGAGGGAATGCGGCGACGAACATAGCCGTCATAGACAGCGGCATAGACCTCGACCATCCGGACTTCGCGGGCAAAATCACCGCCGCCGTGGATTGCACGACCCCGACCGGCGCGGATGGAGAAGAGAGAACCTGCGAGCCGGGCGACGCGGAGAGCATGGAGGACGAAACCGGACACGGCACGCACGTCGCGGGCATCGCCACAGCCGCGACGGACAATAACGAAGGCATCGCCGGGACATGCCCCGACTGCGGCCTCATGGTGGCGAACACGAACATAAAAGCCGCGCCGTCAACTTACGATGTCGCCGCCGTCATCGAGGCCATCTCGTGGGCTGCGAGAGAGGACGCGGATGTCATAAACATGTCCCTCGGGGGGAGCGGGGACATCGCCGCCGAGCGCGACGCGGTGAACAAAGCGTGGGAGGCGGGCGTGACGGTCGTCGCGGCGGCGGGGAACGAAAACTCGAACGTCCGGTTTTTCCCGGCGGCGTATGAGAACGTCATCGCCGTCTCCGCCACGACCCGGCAAAACGCGAGAGCCGGATATTCGAACTTCGGGGGGTGGGTGGACGTGTCCGCGCCGGGTGGTTCGGGCGCGGCGGCGAGTGGGAGCATCCTCTCGACCGTTCCGGTCGCCATGGGCGAGTATGGAACGAAAAACGGGACGAGCATGGCGTCCCCGGTGGTGGCCGGGGTGGCGGGGCTTCTCGCGAGTCAAGGTCGCTCGAACGCCGAGACGAGGGAGAGGATCGAGGCGACCGCCGTGGATCTCGGCCCTCGCGGGAAAGACAATGCCTTCGGACACGGTCGCGTGGACGCGGCGGCGGCGGTAGGCGCGCTCCCGGCGAACACGCCTCCTCGAATAGCGAACCCGTACCCGAGGCCGACGTCGAGGTTAAACACGAACGTCGCCACGATACGAGCCATAATCCGCGACTCCGAGACGGAACTCCAAAGGAAAGACATACGACTCGTCGTGGACGGAAGGCGCGTGAACTTCACATACAACGCGAACAACGACCGTCTCACGAAGAGGATCTCTCTCGCGCCGGGCCGCCACCGCGCACGGATCATAGCCACCGACGAAGAGGGCGTGAGGACGATAACGGAATGGGGCTTCGTGACCTCCGCGCCGCCGAGAAGAGCCGCACAAGGAAACGCCGGAAGCGGCGGAACCGACCGCGCCACCGCCGCCCCGCCCCCGAGGCCGGGACAAAGCATCTCGCAAAGCATCACCATAAACCAATCCCGGTGAGGTGAAAAATCCCCGGAAAACGGGGGGTCCGAACGACCGACCCTCCGCCTTTCCCGAAGGTCGAATTGATTCGAGTGTCGGTCGCGGAACCGGGGTTTCACCGGACCCCATCTCATACCGAGTCCGGGTGGATGATTCGCTTCGGGAGGTATTCGTGAACCGCCGACTTCCGAAGTGAGCGGAGCGAACGTGGAGAGATGCGTCCTCCCGGCTCCCACATACCATGGAAACCGGTCGTCGGATTCCACATCACGACGGACTTCGGAAGCTTTCGACGAACCGGAACGCCGGGAGCCGGAACACTGCGGCCCGAGTCCTCGACGGACTCGACCGGATGCTCGGCGGTGGAAATTTCATCCCCCGCTTTTCCCGAATCTCAGGGTGAACAAAGCAATCTTCCGATTCCCGTTTTCAAATGGCTTTGACGAGTCCGAAACTCGCCGACCCGAACTATCCATGAAGCGAATACTCTGACGAGAGAAGCCGATTTGCCTCCGACGAAATCCCGCCGCCGAATTCCACGACGGCGCATTCCGCGACGGCGCATGGTTTCCTTCCCGGCTTCCGAAGCGAGCGGAGCGAACGCGGCGAAGCCGGATTCGGAGCGCCCTCCCCACTCCCCACCCGGCGAGTTTCGGCGCGGCTTCGCGGCTAAATTTCGGAGGCGCGTCCGGCGGCTTCTTCGAGGGCTTCGAGGGCGGAGGCTTGATCGAGGCCCGTGCTTCGGAGGATGTCCACGGCGGCGGATCGAACCTGTCCGACGAGGACGCTTATTGCGAGGTCGTGGCGATCCTTGAGAAGCGTCGTCGCCCGCTCGGCGGCTTTGAGGGCGTGGCGGCGGGCCGCCTCCGGCTCTTCCCTCCACTCCAAAAAGACGGCGAGCGATTTGACCGCCTCGGCGAGGTCGAGTACGGATTCGGGGAGCGAAGGCGGGGCATCGTCGCCGCGGCGGACGGCATTGTATGCGCCTCGGGCGAGGACGCGCGTGTTCAAAACGGCGAGTTCGATGCGCCCACCCGCCGCCGAATATAGCTCGATGTGCTTGAGCGTCCGACGCCGCGTCGGTGAGAGCCGGGCCGTCTCGAATCCGGCGCTCACCGCCTCCGTGAAGCCCCGCACCTCGTCGTCAATGCGCCGCGATTTCGAGAGAGCCGCCTCCGAGCGAGGCAAGTCGCCATCCCGGAGTGAGGCCGCGACCTCCTCCAAAACCACGACGAGCTCGTCGAGAACCCGATTCGCCGCGCCCTCCACGAGCCGTTCGGGATTCGCCGGGAAAACGTAATTCACGGCGAGGGCGACGGCGCCTCCCATGAGGGCGTCGAGGAAGCGACCGGGGTCGAAGAGCGTGTCCGGCGGCTGGAGGACGACGACGAGGATCGCCGATATCGCCGCTTGGTTCACGAGGAGGACGCCCCCGCCGAAGAGGAGCGCCGCCGCCATCGCGAGGAAGACGACCGCCCCGATCATCACCGCCCCCGGCCCGATCAAAAACACGAGCGCGTCCGCGACCATAAGCCCGATGGCGACCCCGACGACAAGCTCGACCGTCCGCCTCCCCCGTTGCCCGAGCGTGACTCCGAGCGTGACGACGGCGGCGATCGGGGCGAAGAATGGCCGCTCATGCCCGAGGAGATAATATGCGAGGAAATAAGCCGCGCTCGCGGCGGCGGCGGTCTGCGCCACCGACCATATGTTCCCCCGGATCCTCCCGAAACCATCCCCCGCCCCCCGGCGAAGCCTCCCGAAAAAGCCTCGCACATGCATCATCGCAAAGTCGTCCTCATGCGGGAACCGGAAAAGACACGGAGCCGAAACTCCGAGCCGCCAAACTCGCCGGGCGGAGCCACGAGTGTTCCCCGCCCCCGACATGCGAAGCGCCGCGGGTCGGAATACGGCAGCGTGGATCGAGGCGTGGCTCCCGAACCCCGACGAGCGCGGCGGGTTCGGGCGCGGAGACCGCATGACACCGACCCGAGGGCCGCGCGAGCCGCCTCCGGGGAATTCGGAGCCGTGCCCGTCCCGAAAAGGTTCGGCGGCTCGTCAATGACCATCGCATCGAGGTCGCCCCGGCATCCCCGAACAAAAGCATCGGCGAACCGTCTCCGAGACGGCCGTGCGGGGGTCGGGAGGCCGCATAGTTTCGCATTCCGCTTTGCTCGCTTCGGGAATGGGAAGTCGGGAAGGAGGGGTCGCTCCCCGAGGCGGGCGACGGAACCATTCACCCGGACTCCGCACGACGTGCGCCACCCGAAACCCGATGCCCGCATCTCGCAGCCTCGACCCTTCCGCAATTCGTCTCCGAGACGGCCGTGCGGAGCCTCGGGGCAAACAGCAAATGGAGATTTCTCGAACGAGGGTTTGGCATGAGTCCGTCATCGCAGCCTCGGGCGGAGGCGGCGGGCCATTTCGAAGAGCGCGGTGGAGACGGTCCGGAGGTCGGAGCCGTTCTCGGCGGCCTCGTAAAGCGAGTCGAGGGTCTCGTCGCGCACGCCGCGCTCGCCGAGTTGCCTCCGAAGGTCGGCCACCTCGGGGAGATGGTCGCGGAGGTATATCTCCCTCGTCCCTTCGTCGTGGACGGTCACGCGGCGGCTCGGAAGGTCGTGATCCCTTATGACGGAGTCGCCGGTCGGGCGGCTCGACTCGCGCTCCTCCACGAGGTCGCGGAGGCTTTCGGCCTCCCCGGACGCCCGCCGGGAGAGTCCGGCCCGCGACATCTCACGCCGCCTTCCTCCGAGCCTTCCGGTGAGAAAAAGGATGGCGAGGACGACGACAAGAACGGCGGCGGCGAGCGCGAGCGCGATTATCCCCGGAATCTCCATGTCGGCTCCATGATACAGGCGCGTGGATCGGGGGGGGAGGTTGCGAACCGCGTGGTTCGGGTAAATGGAGTCGTGGAAAGCAACGAACCCACGATCTAGTGGGAAGGGAGGAGTATTCATGACGGACACTGGCGAGCGGGGCGGCATCGGGCAAAGGATCGTGGATGACTATGCCGGACACAAACTCTACGACGAGCGTGGGGAAAAAGTCGGCAAAGTCGAGTACACCGTCCTCGACGCGGAGGGGAGGCCGGAATACATCGCCGTCAAAACGGGATGGTTCGGCTCGAACACGACTTTGATCCCCGAGGGACTCCTCCGGCCCGGCGAGCGCGACAAGGAGTTCGAGGTGCAAGCCTCGGAAGACCGCATCAAAGAAGCCCCGACCTTCGACAACGAAGACGACGTGAACCGGGACTTCGAAGACCGCGTCCGCGAATACTTCGGAATCGCCGGATCCGCCGGAGCAAGCTCCACCGCCGCATCGAGCGGATCGGAGCGCCGCGACGATGACGGAGGCCGCGAAAGAGGCGACGAACCTCGAAGCGAATCCCGAAGCGACCGGGACGACCGGGACCGCGGCGCGGAGAGCCGCGACGGCCGGGATCGCGACGACCGGGATCGCGATGGGCGAGATCACGGCGACCGCGGCGTTCGCTCCGAGAGCCGGGACGACTTCGACCGGGATTCGCGGGACGCCCGCGACGAGGATCGCCGCTCGTCGGATACGCGCTCGGACACCGGGGGCGCGGCGGCGGCCGGCGGTGCGGCGGCCGGCGGCGCGGCGGGCGGAAGCATGGCGCGGGACGATGACCGAGGCGAAAGGCGAGACGAACATCGCGACGATGATCGGGGCGGCGACGACCGCCGGGACGACCGAAGCTCCTCCGGCTCGTCGTCCTCCGGCTCGTCGTCCGGCGGCGAGCGGGAGAAAGTCCGGGTCACGGTCAAGCGCGAGAGGGCGCGGGCCGAGCGCATCCGCGGCGAGGATGGGAAGGAAGAAGTCCGCATCCGCAAGGAAATGATCGAGGAAGAAGAGATGGTCGAGGTCGAAGACCGCATTTAGCCCGAGCCTCCCAACGAACCGTGGAATATGGAAGCCCCGGAGATTCACCGCCGGGGCTTCTTTCCGTGCGCCCCGCGACACCGAACACGGAATACCGATCAAGGCCACTGATGTCATAAGCTCTCGACGGCTTCGACCCACCACGAATACCCCGTGAGCCTCTTCAAGAGAGCGGGTTCTCGCCAGTACGGTTCGAGCGTCCGGGT
>Ga0136627_1000060_pt1 | contig 29292 bp, 30 predicted proteins | sample AntDrymUQ4892206_2_FD_104652 | JGI IMG/M metagenome (GOLD analysis project Ga0136627, IMG submission 104652) | Polar desert sand microbial communities from Dry Valleys, Antarctica - metaG UQ489 (22.06) | ecosystem: Environmental > Terrestrial > Soil > Desert | place: Antarctica: Dry Valley... | reverse complement strand
CTTCCCTGAGTCGCCCGAGTTACCGGGCTTGCCCGGGGGAGCCTTGTCGGGACCCTTGTCCTGTCCTGGAGGACCGCCCGGCTTGTCGCCGTGGTCCTTGTCGGGCTTGCCGTGACCGCCGGGCTTGCCCGGGGGAGCCTTGTCGGGACCCTTGTCCTGTCCTGGAGGACCGCCCGGCTTGTCGCCGTGGTCCTTGTCGGGCTTGCCGTGACCGCCCGGCTTGCCCGGGGACGCGTCCGGCTTGGCCCCATCGTCCTTGGAGCCGGGGTCCTTGGCTTTGTCCTTGTCCCCGCCGTCGTTCTTCTCATCGGAGTCGCCGGGCGGCGAGCCGTGGGGGGGTGCGACGTTCTTCGGCCCGTCACGGTCGGGGAGACCGTCGTCGTCGGGCTGGTTGTCGGGATCCTTGTTGATCGTGGCCTGGGGGCCGGTCGCGCTGATCTGAGGCCCGTCCGTTCCCTTGAGATTCGTTCCGGTGCCGCCGTCGAAAGTGGGCACTTCCTCGTCGTCACCGGGGTCATCGGCGGGGGGATCATCGTCGACCGACGCGACTATAGGAGCGCCGGGATCGTCGTCGAGGTCGTCGCTCGAGGCGGGGGTTAGGACGTCGGTGGAGGGCGGGGCAAGAACGGAGTCATCCTCGTCTCCGGAATCGGCGATCGACGCGCCTTCGCCACCCGGGGTCCCGCCGCCACCCTGCCCGCTGCCGCCACCCGATCCGTCATCGTTGGATGGGGGAGCCTGCACGGTCACCGGGCCGCTGGAGCCGGGCACGACGGGCCGAAGAGCGTCTCCGCCCGGCGCCTCGAAGGCTGAGTGTTGCAGCACGAGAGAGAACAGCACGAGAGAGCCCGCCGCTACTGCGGCCAGGGCCGTGCTCACGACTGGTGTCATCTTGCTTCGCAACCGCATTGCGACCTCTCTTAGCCGGGACTTCCTTGTACCTGCGTGCCCGAAGTGGATTGGATCGGGCGACTCGAGCCTTTGGGTGCTTAGCGTAACCGATCCAACACACAGCGTAACCGAATTTCCGGGCTTTTTAACCCTCTTTTTTTCTCGGCAGGAAGGAGGAACGGCTTGACCCTTTCTCGCCGATTTGTTGGCTCCTGACAAGCGGTCCGGCCAAGAAGAAGCAGATCTCTTCGCGCTCTCTCTCCCGCGAGGCGGGCCCGCACTACTTGTGCTTGCAACTGTTATACGAAAATGCTATAGCTGTTAGCAGCGCTAAGAGAGAGAGGTGCGGCCGTGGAAGGTGGCTCGGACAGCAACGACAAGATCGACCTTGCCGCCGGACGCATGAAGCTCGGCGAGCTCGGTTCCTTCATCCGTGAACAACGAAGGGGAGCCAGGCTGTCGCTGCGCAAGCTCTCCGATTTGGCCGGCATCTCGAACCCCTACCTTTCGCAGATCGAGCGGGGACTGAGAAAGCCCTCTGCGGAGATCCTGCAGGCGATCGCAAGGGCGCTGAGCATCTCCTCCGAAACGCTGTACGTGCGGGCCGGAATCCTCGAGGAGAACCGGGACCACGACCTGGTCGCCGAGATCCTCAAGGACACCAAGCTCTCCGAGAAGCAAAAGCAGAACCTGATCGACACCTACCGTAACTACGTCGAGCTGAACCAGTTCGGGCCGGGTGAGCGTAGCGGGCCTGAGTAGGTCTTCCGCTCTCGGCTGCGCCGTCTCGATCGAAGACCTGACAACCGAATAGACCTGACGGGATCGCGGAGCGACCCTCTTCACTCCCCCACCCGGCGTTGGGCCCGGCGGCTTTCGGGCCGCCGGAGCTCGGCGAAGTCTCCGGATCCCGTCACCTTCTGGTAGTTGCAACACACATCTCGCAGGAACGAGGAGGTGACAAGTAAATGCTAAAGACACCGGAGTTACTTTACGCTGTGGTCGGCGCGGGCGACTTCGCCGTCTCCAAGGCGAAGAACCTGACCGACCGCAAGATGACCGCGAGGACCTACAAGGACATGGTGAAGCGAGGGCGCACGCTCTCGACGAAGATCAAGAGATCCGCTCCCACGAAGCAGGCCACCGCTCAGACCAAGGCCGCTCGTAGCCAGGCCAAGGCCGCAGCAACCAGCGCGACCAAAGCCATGCGCGCCAACGCAAAAGCCGCCAGGTCCGCCACCAACAAGAGCGCGTGACCAAACGGTTGAGCTGAGAGCTCTTGGGACACGAGCCCGCCTCAGGTGGGCTCGTCGTCTTTCCTCGGGAAGCTGAACTTCGCAAAAGTGGTTAAGTCACTACTGTGACTCTTACGATGAAACTCAGCGTGTCCCTGGACTGCACGGAGCAATGCTTCGAGTTGCCGGAGTGGCAAGTGCTTCTCGAGAGCGATCCCGACCGGCAGATCTTCGCCACTCCCGAATGGCATGGTTTGTGGTGGGAGGAGCTCAAGGGCGACAAGGACCTGCTTATACTCACCATGCGCCGATCCGACGAGGTCGTCGGGATCGTTCCCCTGTATCGCAAGTCCGAGGACGACCTCAAGGTTCTGCGCTTCGTGGGCGGAATCGACCTTACGGACTATCTCGGACCGATCTGCGCGCGGGCCGACCGCGAGGACGTTGCCGATACCCTGGCGGCTTGGCTGGTCGCAAATGAGGCTGAATGGGATCTCGTCGACGCGCACAACATGCCGGTGCCCTTCGGCTTTGCTGAATTCCTCGTCGATCGCGCCGATCGGCACGGACTCGATTTTGAACTCGAGCAGGAGGAGACCGCCGCCTTGTTGCCGTTGCCTTCGAAGTGGAAGGACTATCTAGCGAATCTCGATTCAAAGGAACGGCACGAGCTCAAGCGCAAGCGCACACGGCTGGCGCGGGACTTCCCCGATGCACGAATCCGAACGGCCACCGAGGAGTCTCTCGAGCGAGACCTGCGGACCTTTATCGACATGCATCGGGGAGCGGAGGGCATGAAGGGCCACTTCATGCGGCCTGAGATCGCGACCTTCTTCGAGCGAGTCGCTCGTTCGTTCATGCCGCGTGGCTGGCTGCAGCTCGACCTTTTCGAGATCGGTGAGCGCGCCATCGCGTCGACCTTCTCCTTCGTCTACAACGACAAACTCTATCTCTACAATTCAGCCTACGAGCCCGAACTGGCGCGGCTCTCCCCCGGCTTCGTGCATGTCTCGGAGTTGGTTCGATCCTCGATCGAGCAAGGTGTGCGGACTCTCGACTTCATGCGCGGCCCCGAACGATACAAGTATCAGCTCGGAGCTCAGGCGGTGCCCCTCAACAATGTTCGATTGTTCAGGAAGTCGGGGTAGGGATGGACCGCCGTACGAGGTGTCATCGATGGTGACGCGCGTTGCCGTCCTCGCCTATCACTCATCCCCCTTGGCCGCGCCCGGATCCGGAGACGCGGGCGGCATGACCATCTACGTACGGGAGCTCGCTCAGGCCCATGAGCGCTTGGGTGTCTACACGGACATCTTCACTCGTGCTGCCGGCGGAGTCCGTCGCGTTGTAACCCTGTCCGATCGGGTCAGGGTCGTTTCCATCCAGGCCGGCCCCGAGCGCCCTCTCCCCAAGGAGCGACTGCCGGAGCATATAGACGAGTTCGCCGCCGGGGTGCGGGCCTTTGCTACGATGCAGCGAATCACCTACGACGTCGTTCACTCTCACTACTGGCAATCGGGAATCGCCGGAATCGCGCTGGCTCGGATGCTCGGCGTCCCGCTGGTCCACTCGCAGCACACGCTGGGGCTGGTCAAGAACTCGTTTCTGCCTCCGGGGGACAGCCCGGAGCCGCAGGTCCGACTCGAGGGAGAGGGGCGAGTCATCGCCGAGGCAGACGTGCTCATCGCCTCGACCGACGAAGAGTGGCAACAGCTCTCCTGCCTTTACGGGGCCTCGCACGACCGCATCAAGACGATTCATCCCGGCGTCGACCACAGGGCCTTTTATCCTGGAAACAGGCGCGCGGCGCGGCGTCAACTCGGCATCGACCCGGACGACGCGGTCATGCTCCATGTCGGGCGGATTCAGCCGCTCAAGGGTCTCGAGCTGGCAGTGAGAGCGGCGCATGAGGTTCTTCCCGCGCTCGGTCGCAACCTCACCTTTCTGGTCGTTGGAGGCGCCAGCGGAGACCCTGGACGTCGAGAGCTGGACCGCTCGGTGTCGCTTATCGAGTCACTGGACCTCGGTGACCACGTCAGATTCGCGGGCGCCGTCGCGCACGACGACCTCCCGACCTACTACCGGGCTGCCGACGTCCTCACTGTGTGCTCTCATTCCGAATCGTTCGGTCTGGCAGCCCTCGAGGCCTGCGCCTGCGGGACGCCGGTGATAGCGACTGCGGTGGGCGGGCTCTCGTACATCATCAACCACGACGAGTCGGGCTTCCTGCTCACCGAGCGAGACCCGAGTGCCTTCGCAGCCAAACTCAAGCTGCTTCTGGACGATCCCGCCCTTTGGGACAGGTTTGCTCGGCGCTCACAGGAGGCGGCCGCTGAGTTTTCTTGGGATGCAACCGCGGCGACCTCGCTCGAGCTCTACGGATGTCTGGCGCGCGAGCGATCTCCTGAGGTCTGCACCTGCTGAACAAAGAATTAGTGAGCGCGAAGAAATAACGCGGGGCTCTGACCTGCTCGTATGGCGTCCTACCTGCGGCGACGCGCGTTTGCACCGGGCATGACCCATCGCTATGTTCTGCGAGGCCCCAGAGGCTGACTACGGGTCGCTCTCGTGTGTGGGGAAGTACACGAGAGCCGGTTCGCAGGAGGTCTCTGGGGCCTATCACGTTCTGTATCGCCCTCAGCCTTCACCTGTTCGCGTCCGGCGCGGTTCAGCCTCTGATGAGAGCGCGCAGGAAGAAGCGAATGTTTGCGGGGCGCTCGGCGATGCGGCGCATCAGGTACGGGTACCAGGCCGAGCCGTACGGAACGTAGGTGCGAACGCGGTAACCCTGCTTGGCGAGCTCCTCTTGAAGTTTGACCCGCACGCCGTAGAGCATCTGGATCTCGAATCCGTCCTTGCCGCATCCCGCCGTTATGGCCGCGGAGCGGGCGTGGTCGATCAGCTTCGTGTCGTGCGTCGCGATGCCCGGGTCGGTGCCCTTCTCGAAGAGCCAGTCGATGAGGAATCTGTACTGGGCGTCGATCTCGTCGTTGTGCTGCAGCGCAACTTCGTTCGGTTCCGCGTAGGCGCCCTTGACCAGCCGGATCCGGGGAGTGACCGCGGCAAAGGTCTCGAGGTCCACGGGCGTGCGCCGGAGACATGCCTGCACGGCGAGTCTCATGTCCGGGTAGTCCGTCTGCAGGATGCGGAAGACGTCGAGGGTGTCGAGTACGTAGGTGGACTGCTCCATATCGACTTCGACTCGCATACCCACGGCGGTCGCCTGAGCCGCGATCCTGCGGAGGTGGTCGATACACTGTCCCTTGTCGAACGAGAGGCCGAGCTGGGTGGGTTTGACCGAGATGGTCGTGTCGACGCCCGTCTCCTCGACGCGTTTGATCGCTCTGAGGTAGTCGTCGGCGGCGGCCTGCGCACCCCCCGGGTCGCTCACTCCCTCGCCGAGAAGATCGAGGATCCCCCCTATGCCCTTTGCGTTGAGCGCGCGAATCGCGGCGATGGCATCCTCGAGCTCGTCTCCCGCGATGAAGCGATTGACCACACCCTGGGTGAGCTTGCTATTGGTGACCAGTTCCTCGACGCGCGCCTTCTCCGAGACCCACAGCCACGCTCGTCCCAGCAGCATCATGTCCCTTGCGTCCTCTCGCTCGTTCGGGTCTGCCATCATATGAGCCTCTATGACGAAGCTCGCCGTGCTCGGATGCGGAAAGATGGGTGAGGCGCTGGTAGCCGGCGTCCTTGCGAGCGGCTGGCGTCGTCCGCAGGACGTCTGCGTAACCTCTCGCCGGACGGAACGACTCGAAGAGCTGCGCGAACGCCACGGGGTGGAAGCTTCCGTCGAGAACTCGTCCGCCGTCGCCGGCGCCGAGGTCGTCGTCCTTGCGGTCAAGCCCCAGGACACAGAGACTCTGCTGACTGAGATCTCCGCGCATGTGACGCTCGACCAAACGGTGCTGAGTGTCATCGCGGCCATCCCGACCGGTTTCATCGAGGATCGCCTCAGCTCGTCCATCCCCGTGGTCCGTGCGATGCCGAACACTCCTTCGATGGTGCACGAGGGCATGGCGGGAATCGCGCCGGGACGGCACGCGGACGAGGTTCACCTCGATCTTGCGCGCGAGGTCCTCGAGCACGTTGGGCGAGTGGTGACGGTTCCCGAGACCTACCTGGACGCGGTCACCGCCATCTCCGGATCGGGGCCGGCCTACTTCGCGCTTCTCGCCGAAGCGATGATCGAGGGGGGGATCCTCCTCGGCTTGTCGCGCGAGATCTCCACTGATCTCGTCGTGCAGACCATGCTTGGTTCGGCCAAGCTTCTGCGCGACGAGCACATGCACCCGGTCGAGCTGCGCGAGATGGTGACCTCGCCGGGAGGGACGACGATCCGAGCCATCAGGGTGCTTGAACAGTCGGGGGTTCGCGCCGCCTTCCTCAACGCCATTCAGGCGGCGATGGAACGTTCCCAAGAACTGGCGCGCGGGGAGCCCGAAGCGTAATGGGGGGCCGAGCTGCGAGCCCGTCCCCCGGATCGGCCGGTCCTGCGGTCGATGTTCGTCCTGTCACTCGGGACGACTGGGACGAACTGCTCGACCTCCTCGAAGCAGTGGCCTCCGAACGTCAATGGATCGGTCATGAGGCGCCCATCGATCGACAGGAACGGCGCGGGCGCTGGAAGCGATTCGAGGATGAGCGCAATCATGAGGGTTTCGCGGCCGTTGCCGGCGGGGGAATAGTCGGACATCTTGGGCTGCACGACATGAACGGTCTCGTCGAGATCGGGATGTACGTCGCGGCCGAGTGGCGCGGCCGCGGTGTCGGAACTGCCCTCATGCAGGCGGGACTCGACTGGGCTCGGATCCGTCACGCGCACAAGATGACTCTACAGATGTGGCCCCACAACGAGGCCGGCCGAGCCCTGTACGCGAAGTTCGGTTTCGTCGAGGAGGGCTACCTCAAGCGTCACTGGAAGCGGCGTAACGGCGACATCTGGGACGCGGTCGTCATGGGCCTCCATCTCTAAGTGGTCCGCACCATAAGTAGAGTCCGTGTTGGCGAGGGAGAAAAGCATGGCAAGGCCACAGCGAGGGAGCGTATCCGGAGGATACGTGACTGAGCGAGAGTGACTCCAATTCCATCCTTGGCGGAGCCATGGTGCCAGGCGCAGCTTTCTCGCAGCCAAACGAATGTGTATTTGTGGTGCGGGCCACTAAGGTCAACGACTTCGGCGCACACAGGTAGCTTTGAGAACCATGACTGAATCCACAACGCTGGTCACCGTCCCCGATCTTGCGCGTCTTTATGACTTCGGACCCTCGCACCCACTGCGACCCGAACGAGTTCTCGGCACGTACGAGCACATCGAGTCCCTCGACATGGTCGCGAAGGCGGGCGTCGCGGAGGTCGACGCGCGTCGCGCGAGCGACGAAGAGGTGCTCGCCGTTCACGCGGCCGATTTCGTCAACGCGGTGCGGGATATCGATTCGGGTCTCGCCACTCCGTCGTTCGGGCTCGGCTACGGGCTCGGCACGCCCGACAACCCGATCTTCACGGACATGCACACCGCCTCCTCGGCGGTCTGCGGCGCCACAGTTACTGCGGCGGAGGCGGTCGTCTCGGGGGCCGCGCGCCACGCCTTCAATCCCGCCGGGGGACTGCACCACGCGCGACGGGCCGAGGCGTCGGGTTTCTGTATCTACAACGACCCTGCCGTCGCGATCGCACGCGTCCTGGCTCTACGACCCGAGTGGCGGGTCATGTACATCGACGTCGACGTCCACCACGGAGACGGCGTGCAGTGGATTTTCTACGATGAGCCGAGGGTGCTGACACTGTCCCTGCACCAGAGCGGCCACTACCTCTATCCGGGTACCGGGTTCACTGACGAGATCGGTGCCGGAGACGCGCTCGGAACCTCGGCCAACGTGCCCCTGCTGCCCGGCACCGGCAACGACGACTATCTGTGGGCTCTCGAGGTCACCGCCTCAGGCCTCGCCGAGGCCTTCAAACCTGATCTCGTCGTGACGCAGCTGGGCGCGGATACTCACCACGGCGATCCGCTCGCCAACCTCGCGCTCACCATGGAGGCCTATCCGGTCATGGCACGCATGCTCCACGACACCATTGCCGCACACGGCTCGGATCGCTGGGTCGCGACCGGCGGGGGCGGCTATCAGGCCGAGACGGTAGTGCCGAAGGTGTGGGCGATGCACTTCGCCGAGTTGTCCGGTATCCCCGAGGTCATTCCCGGCGAGTGGTTGAGGGACCTGTCGCCGGAGGAGGTCTGCCGCCCCTACAGAGACTCGGTCGAGGAATCGGTCGACGAGGTGATGGAGGCGTGCGTCCCGCATCTCGAGCGGCTTGCATCGGTTTAGGCCGGGCTCCGTTTACCCTTCTCGTCCGTGAACGCATTCACCGAAGTGCATCTCTACGTTGGCTACGCGATCCCCGCCGGATTCCTCGTTCTGGCGCTCTGGTCGGGGTGGATCTTCATCCGAAACCGAGTTCCTCACGACTGGTACTGGAGCCTCCTCGGCCTCCTACAAGTGATCGTGGGCATCCAGTTCGTCGTCGGGGCCGTGTTGTTTCTGTCCGGTCGCCGTCCCGCGTTCGAGGGCGCAATCTGGTTGCACTACGTCTACGGGGCGTTCTTTCCGGCCGCTCTGCTGTTCTTCGCGCACCGCGCCGGCAAGGGGCGCTTCGAGGAGGTCCCGTTCGTGCCCTTCGGAATCGCAGCGTTTCTGTGCTTCGGTCTGACGGGGCGCGCTCTCATGACTGGTCTCGGAATGTGAGCGTCGAAGTGCCGTCATGAACATCGTCGATTTGGCGTTCTTGGTACTTGCGACGCTCACCGCGGTGCGGGGTTATCGCCGAGGCCTCCTCGGGCTCGTGTTCGAGCTCGGCGGTGGCTTCTCCGGACTGATCGCAGGAGTGGCGCTCGGACCGCGGATCGCGGACGCGGTGACCGATAGCGCCGGGTTGACCGGCGTCATGATCTCGCTGTTGACGGTGTTCCTGCTCCTTACTTTGGGTCAGACGCTCGGCTACATCGTCGGGCAGCGTTTCGCGGGGGCTGCCCACAAGGTCAAGCTCGGGAAGCTCAATCAGGGACTTGGCGCCCTCGGGGGTGTGGTGCTCGCGGCACTGACCTTCTGGCTGATCGGATCGCTGGTCGCGTCGTCGAGCATGCGTCCCGTCAACCGGGCTCTCAGTGGCTCGCTCATCTTGCAGGCCCTCGACGACTCGCTGCCCCCACCGCCCAACGTCCTTGGGTATTTCAGTCAGTACCTCAACACCTCGGGCTTTCCTCAGGTCTTTGCCGGCCTTCCCCGTCCGATCGGCCCCCCCGTCGATCTCCCCAATCAGCGCACCGCTCGCCGGGCGATCGACGCGGCCGCCCCCTCGACGGTTCGAGTCACCGTGCCCGCTTGCGGCGGCACGCAACTCGGCAGCGGCTGGATTGCATCCGACGGGGTCGTCGTGACGAACGCGCATGTGGTTGCGGGAGGGGCCGAGGTCACCGTTCAGAGTCAAGCCGACGAAACGGTGTCGGCGACCGTCGTGCGCTTCGACCCCGACAGCGATGTCGCCGTGCTTCGCCTAGCCGAGGGAATCTCGGCCCCCCCACTGCGGCTCGAGACCGCGGCGTTCGAACGCGGACAGCCCGGCGCCACGCTCGGGTATCCGGGCGATGGTAACGGCCGGCTCGACGCCGACCCCGCCGCGATACAGGACCGTTACGACGCGCGGGGCAAGGACATCTACGGGCGCAACGACGTCACGCGCGAGGTCTACGAGCTGCGCTCGCAGGTCACACAGGGCGAGTCGGGGGGACCTTTCGTGCTCCCCAACGGGCGGGTCGCAGGGGTCGTGTTCGCGGCCTCGACCACCGATTCAGGCCGCGGCTTCGCGCTCACGGGGGCCGAGGTCGTCGACGAGGTCAACGCCGGCATCTCCTCCAGCGAGCAGGTTTCGACCGGCCGCTGCACCCGCTAACTTCGCTCCAAATGCGAGCGGTCTACCCTTACCCAACGACGACTGCATATGTCGTCTATAGGTAAGTCGACCGAGGCCCAAGGACCAAACCCGCACCGAGGGGGCCGAAGTGTTCCTGGGTGGACCCGAGCCCGGCCGGTGGCGGCTCCCGTTGGCACCCGGGTTTGACTCCGGCGCACCCAAGCCGGGCCTGTCGGCCTCCGACTCAGGTCGAGTTGCTCCTAGACTCGCAATTTGTGGCTTGCGGGTAAGTCGACAGGTCGGCGTGCTCGGCCGACTTCACTTCCGCCCCGTGGGTGACTCCTCGAACGATGTCTAGGCGAGCTGGCCCCCGTCGACGAGCAGGGTGATGCCGGTCACGAAGCTCGCCGCATCGCTCGCCAGGAACACCGCGGGGCCGACGATCTCCTCGGGCCTTCCGAGCCGGGCCATGGGGATCATGTCCTCCATCGTCTTGCGCGTGCCGTCGTCCTGCCACAGGTTCGAGTTCAGATCGGTGGCGATCCAGCCCGGCGCGATCGAGTTGACGCGCACGCCCGAGGTCGCGAGCTCGCGGGCGACGGCCTGGGTCATGAGGCGCACCCCGCCCTTCGCCGCCGAGTAGAACGAGAGGCCCTCGGCCCCTTGGAGCCCCGCGACCGAGGCGATCTGGATGATAGACCCTCCACCTCGCTCGACCATTCTTTGGGCTGCGAGCTGCGTCGCGTGAAAGACGGCGTCGAGGTTCAGGGCCATGACCTTGTCCCAGCCCTCCGGGCGCAAGGTCGTGAGGGGCGCCACGAAGCGAGTGCCGCCCGCATTGTTGACGACCACGTCGAGTCCGCCGAGCTCGTCGATCGCGCGGTCCATCAGCACCTCGAGTGCTCCCCGGTCCGTGACGTCGGTCGGGACGGCGATGGCCTTGCCACCGCCCCCCTTTATGGCCGTGACGACGGTGTCGAGGTCGGACTCGGTGCGAGCGGCGACGGCGACGTCGGCTCCGGCTTCCGCCAGACCGAGCGCAATCGCCCGTCCGATCCCGCGCGATGCTCCCGTGACGACTGCGACCTTGCCTTTGAGGTCGAACAGCTTCATACGCACCTTTCTCTCGCCGTCAAACGAATGTGTATTCGTGTGCGGGCCACTAAGCGCCTCGAGTCTGCCTTAACCGGCTCGCCCCTTACGATGCTTTCATGTCGACCCTCACTTTGTCCGACGCGCGCGAGGCACTCGTCGCCGCAGGCATCACGGGCCCTCATCAGTCGCACACCCGTCGCAATGCCCTCTCGAAGATCAAGGGCATGGTCTCCGGCGAGGACGTCGAAGCGCGCTTCGGGCTTTCGGGGCTGACCACCTACGAACCTTCGGACGTACTCGGCTTTATGGCTGAGCTGACCGGGTGCAGCAACGACATCAACGACTACGCGGGCTACGACGTCATGGACCCCGACAAGACGGTCGCCGCCATCGTGGCGGGGGCCGAACGTCTCAGGAGCGAGGCCACGCGCGGTGCCACCATGTTGTGCTGCACGGGCCACCCCACCGGCATGCTCGAGCATCACATCAGAGTGGTCGACGCCTATCGCGCGGCCGGGGGCAAGATCGTGCTCCTGCACGAGGAAAGGGATCTCGGCATTCGCCGCCGCCACTCGGAGATTCGCTACATCGGTGGGGTGGGCATGCTCGCCGACTGGGGCCAGCTCATCCACACGCACTCAAGCGAGCCGATGGAGGCCCTTCTCGACGCCGAGCCGCATCCGGATTTCGTCCTCGGCGACCACGGCTTCGCCGGTGCGGCCATCGAGCGCGGGATACCGACCCTCGCCATCATGGACATCAACGATCCCGCGCTTGCGGTGCCCTGGGCCGAGGGACGCGACGTACTCATCGTCCCGCTGGACGACAACCGTCCGCCGAGACTCTATGAGCCTGCGTGGCGCCTCTTCGAGGCCATCCTCGGAGGGGCTCAGGTTCAAGAGAGTACGCTTGAGATCCGTCGAGAACGCAGCTCTTAAGCGCCGTCTCGAGCCCGCCGACCGGAGGCAAACTCGCGATTGCTATAGTGGGCGGTCATGAACGAAAAGCCCGAGACTCCCACCGAGACCAACTCCATGTCGACCGTGGGTGAGTTTCTCACCGTCGCCGAGGTGGCCAAGCAGCTAAGGGTGTCGAACATGACGGTGTATCGCCTGATCAAAGCGGGCCAGATGAGGGCGGTTCGGGTCGGTCGGGGATACAGGCTCAAAGAGGACGACGTTCGCAAGTACCTTCAGCAGCGCTACATGGACGCCGGCTGAGGCCGTCGCTCACCTCTCCTTAACCGGCTTCTCGCCTCGCGCGACCTCGGGACCGTCATCATGTGGACGCGACTGTCTACCGTGAAGGATTGATGACATATGGGTACCCAGGTCGCAGTCGAGGAGGTTCTCGAGCGCGTTCTCAGCGCCCCGGGCGTCGTGTTTCTGCTCGGTGGCATCGATACCGGCAAAACCACGTTCGGGATCGAGCTGGCGAAGCGCGCCACCGCCGCCGGCATCGACACGGCGCTCGTCGACGCCGATATCGGGCAGTCGCTCGTCGGTCCCCCCACCACCATCGGGCTCAAGCGCAACGGCTTCGGCGACTTCTCCCTGGGGGCTCTGCGCCACGCCGATTCGCTCAGCTTCGTCGGTTCGATCGCGCCCCGTGGCCACATGCTCCCCCTGGTCACGGGGACGGCCAAGCTCACCCAGAGGGCGAAGGCGGCGGGGGCCAAGCTGATCGTGGTGGACACGACGGGGTTCGTGGGGGGCCTCTCCGGCCAGGGCCTCAAGTATTACAAGATGGATGTGCTCGCTCCCGACTTCGTCATCGGATTCGAACGCGGAGGTGAGCTCGAGCCGATCATCGGCATCGCCGAGCGCTTCACCCCGGCCGAGGTCATCGAGATAGAGGTCCCCGGTGAAGTGGTGGACCGCTCCGTGGACGAGCGCATGACCTTTCGTGAAGAGCAGTTCGCCACCTATTTCGCCGACGGAGCGTCCCGCTGGCGAGTGAAACCGACGGTGTTCATGCCGACGCTGCCGCCGGAGTTCGACCTTGCTCTCCTCGATGCGCTGGTGGTGGGTATGGAGGACGGCGAGGGCACGTGTGTGGGTATAGGCGTCCTCGAATACGATGCGGTCGAGGACCTTCTTCGCATGGTCTCGCCCGTGACTCAAGGGGTCCGAGGTCTGCGGCTCGGCTCGATCCGCATCGACGTCCAGGGTCGCTCGCGCGGTCCGGTGGATCTCAAGCAGCTGTTCCAGACCGAATGATGTTCTTAGGATTGGTGGAGAAAGGAAGTAAGCAATGGGTTCACTCGTAAAGAAACGCCGCAAGAAGATGCGTAAGAAGAAGCACCGCAAGATGCTCAAGAAGACTCGTTGGCAGCGCCGCCAACAAGGTAAGTAGGCCAGCCGCCGGTCGCCGGAGCCCGATTGGGGCCGCCGGGTAACATCGTCTCCATGGCACAGCGATCGATCGTCACGTTCCTCTCCGACTACGGGCTCCAGGACGAGTTCGTGGGCGTATGCCACGGCGTCATACTGGGCATCAAAGAGGATCTTCGCATCATCGATATCCACCACAACATCCTTCGCCAAGACGTCCGGCATGGGCGGTTGTCCTGCAGCAGTCGATCAAGTTCATGCCCGACGCGGTCCACCTTGCGGTGGTCGACCCGGCCGTGGGGACCGAGCGACGGGCCGTAGCGGTCGAGACTCGTCACGGATCGGTCTTTGTCGCTCCGGATAACGGCTTGGTGGTTCCCGCGGCCAATGAGTGCGGCGGAATCGCACGCGCTTACGAGCTCACGAATCGGAGTCTCATGCTGAGCCCCATGTCGCACACCTTCCACGGCCGCGATGTCTTCGCGCCGGCGGCGGCGCACATCGCCGGCGGTGTCGAGTTGAAGGAATTCGGCCCCGAGGTTCCGACCGGTGAGCTGGCCGGCCTCGAGATCCCGGAGGCATGGCCTCACGACGACCATCTTCACGCCCAGGTGCTGCAGCTCGACCGCTTCGGCAACCTGCAGCTCAATTTCAACCACAAGGTGCTCGAGGACGTCGGCATGGCCGAAGGCCGTCGCCTGGAAATTCGCATGGAGGGGCATCGTCTCCAGGTGCCCTACGGTAAGAGCTTCGGGGACGTCGAGGTCGGAGAGTACGTCTTGATCGAGGACTCTTACGAGAAACTCTCGCTCGCGGTGAACAAGGGCGATGCGGCCGCTCGCCTTCAGGCGGGGGCCGGCTCGACCATCATCGTCGGTCCCACGGTCGGGTGACGACGACGGGGACAACGAGCACACCCGTGGCGACGGATGGAATCGACAACCATGGTCGCTAGAAGACGCATCCTCATCACGGGCCTGTCGTCCTACCTCGGCTTGCGTCTCGCGCAGCGCCTCGAGACCGACGACCGGGTCGAGGCGATCGTCGGCGTGGACCTCGAGGAGCCGCCGTGGCATATCGACAAGCTCGAGTTCGTGCGCGCCGACATCCGCAACCCCCTGATTGCGCGGACCCTCGATGCTACGCGCGTCGACACGCTCATTCACACGAACATCTCCTCGCATCCGAGCCGGCTCGGCGGCCGCTCCCAGATGAAAGAGAACAACGTCATCGGAACGCTGCAGTTACTCGCGGTTGCGCAACGCGCCCGTCTGCTTGAGCGCGTAATCATGAAGTCATCGACCGCGATCTACGGCATGGGCCCAAAGGAGCCCTCGATCGTGGGGGAGGAGCACGACAATCGCCATGCACACCTGTACGGCTACGGCAAGGACTGCGCCGAGGCCGAGACCTACGTCAGAGACTTCGGTCGCAGACGCAAGGATGTCGATGTCGTGATACTTCGCACCCAGAGTCTCATCGGGCCGACCGTGCACACGAACATGACCGACTACCTCTCACTTCCAATCATCCCGACGGCGCTCGGCTACGATCCTCGCCTTCAGCTCGTTCATGAGGACGACGCGGTCGAGGCTTTCTCGCTCGCGACTCACGCTGGAGCGCGCGGCATCTACAACATCTCGGGCGACGGCGTGGTCTTCTTGTCGAAGGCGGTTCGGATGCTCGGCAAGCTCCAAGTGCCGATGCTCTATCCGGTGGCCAAATCGGCGGGAGCTGTATTGTGCCGCCTCGGCGCCGTCGATTTCCCCGCCGACCAGTTGCAGTTTCTCGTCTACGGGCGCGTGGTCGATTCGAGCAGAGCGCGTCGCGAGTTCGGCTTCAGTCCCCGCTACACCACAGAGGAGGCGATTGCCGATTTCCGGGATCGCCGGCGCGACGAGCGCCTCGAGCCATCCAGCCCCCAACTGGGGGGCGACCCCATCGGCTTCCCGCAGGCGGAGTCCTCCTCCACGGAGTTGGTCTGAACTTGAGCGCCGATAACGTCATCCGCCTGGACGACCTCCGGACGACCTCTCAGCGGTGCCGGGCCACGACCACGAGTGGCAGACCTTGTCGCAACCACGCCCTGCAGGGTCGGGATTACTGCCGCGTTCATGACCGCGGCCGCGCCCAGGCGGGTGCACCTCGCCCCGTCGCAGTGCCGGCCCCCGGAGAAGAAGAGTCGATTGGCGAGCGATCCCTCGTCGAGAAGGTCCGTGACTTCATGGGCAAGAGACTGAGCGGCAACTATCCCATCGACGACTTCGGCTACGACGAACAGCTAGCGCGTGAGTTCCTGCTTCCGCTCCTTCGTCCGCTTTACGAGAACTACTTCAGGGTGCAAACCCTCGGTCTGAATCGCGTTCCGAGCGAGGGTGCCGCGTTGCTTGTGGCCAATCACTCGGGGGCCATTCCGATCGACGCTGTGATGATGCAGTACGCAATTGCAACGGAGCATCCGGCCACGCGCGTGGTTCGCAATATCGGTGCGGATCTCGTGTGGGCCGCGCCGTTCATCAGTCACCTGGCGCGCAAGGCGGGCAGCGCGGTCGCCTGCGACGAGGACGCCTTGGCGCTGCTCGAGCGTGACCAACTCGTCGCCGTGTTTCCTGAGGGATACAAGGGCACCGGCAAGGGTTGGAGTGAGCGTTACCGGATGCAGCGCTTCGGGCGCGGGGGATTCATCGAAGTGGCATTGCGGGCGCGCGTTCCGATTGTTCCCGTCGCGATCGTGGGGGCCGAGGAGGCGTTTCCGATGGTGGCCAATGCAAAGACTCTGGCGTCGCTGCTTCGCTTCCCCTACTTTCCGATCACGCCGACGTTCCCCCTCCTGGGCCCGCTGGGTCTGCTCCCGCTGCCGAGCCGCTGGGTCATCGAGTTCGGAGAGCCGATCCCCATGGACGACTACCCGGAGGACGCAGCGGACGACAAGATGTTCGTCTTCGACCTCACCGATTCGATCAGAGACCGCATCCAGCAGATGGTCTACAAGGGTCTGAAGTACAGGGGCAGCGCTTTTCTTTAACCGGTGGAGCCCAGAACCTTGTTCGTTCCTGCTTCGTCATAGGGAAGGCGGGCGAGTACAGGAGGTTCTGATGGGATGCGGCACGAAGTTGTTCGTGGGAATCGCAGCGACGGCGATGCTGGCCTCGTGCACGCCACCATCGACCTCCACGACACCAACGACTCCGGAGGTGGAACTTGCTCGTCACGTGGACGATCGCCTGCTCGTGCAGACACGTAGAGGCGTGGCGGTCATCGATGCGGCCACCGGAGCCGCGCTGGTCGAAGCGTCGAGAGCCGTTGCCTCGCCGGATCTCAGCCGTCTGTACTCGCTCGGAGGCCCTCGAGACGCTCGCACCATCACCGTGATCGATGTGGCCACCGGCGCAACCCTCGACCGCCTCGGCGCGCCAGCGGGGCTGACGCCCGGGGTCGCCTCGTCCGACGGGGACCTGCTTGCTCTCGCTTCACCTCACCGCCGGGGCGCGACCCCCTGGCTTCCCGCCGGACGACGCCGCACCGAGATCGCCGTCGTGGCTCCGGAAACCGGGACGGCTGCGCGCCTCTACGACCTAAAGGGCAACTTCGAGCTCGAGGGTTTCTCCACCGATGGCCGGCAACTGTTCTTGCTCGAGTACATGCCCGCTACAAACCCGACGCGTTACGGTCTGCGGCGGCTCAATCTCGAGGGCGGGACGATTCGGTCTATCAAGGAGTCAAAGCAGAACGCGCCCGGAAGCATGCGCGGCACCGGACGAATAGCTCGCTTCTCTCCGAGTGGTCACGAGCTCTACACCCTCTACACGCAGCAGGGGCCCAACTATGCCCATGGTGGCAACGGCGAGCACGAGCCCGGCGACGTCTACGCGTTCGTCCACCTCCTCAATCTCGAGGGTGCATGGACGCATTGCATCGACCTGCGCGCACCTTTCGGAACGGGCAAGGTGACGACTCACGCCATGGCCGTGTCGCCCGACGGCACGCGTCTCTACGTCGCGGACCCGTCCTCGGGCGGCCTTGCGGTCATCGACCCGGGGAAAACCAAGGTGCTGAGGTCGGTGACCACCGATCTGTCCGGGTTGCGGCGGGGCGTCGCCTCCGCTCACGTCGGATCGGACGGGGCACTGTATCTCTCCGGTGGTGACGAGATTCTGGTGATAGACGGGGACACGCTCGAGACCGTGGAGCGGTGGAGGATGCGCGCCCCGGTATCGAGCGTCGCAACGAGCTCGGTCGGTGACGAGCTCTACGTCGCGCTGGCCGACAGGATGCTGGTGCTCGACGCGACGACGGGGGCAAGGACTCGGATGATCCAGGCTGCCGGGATCGACGGGATCGTGGGCCTCATGGCGCGCGACTGATCAGCGTCCGGTCAGACCCCACAGACTGATGACGCTGAGCGTTCCGGCGATGGCGATTGCGGCCAGCAGGAGGGCGATGGCATACAACGTGTTTCTTCTCATGATTCGAGGATAAGGGGTCGTCCAGTTACTCGAAGCGCCGGCCCGGGGTCAGGCGAGGTGTATCTCTCTCGTCAGCTCCGAGATGTGGCGCTCGAGTTGGGTGAGTCCCTCGACCTTGCCCACGCACAAAGCCACCCCGGCCTCCCGGGCACGACGTTCGATGCTGGGGTCGAGATAAGCCGTGTAGAGGATGATCGGTTGATGCGGCCTCCGCGCTCGGAGGCGACGGGCGGCCTCGAGACCGTCCATGCCGGGCATCTGGTAGTCCATTACGACGACGTCGGGATCATGCTGATCGGCGACGAGGATGGCCTGCGGCCCGGAGCCCGCTTCCCCGACCACGGTGAAACCATCGATCTGCAGCATCTCTACGAGCATGGCGCGCACGTGCTCGGTGTCGTCGACGACGACGACTTTCGCACCCACGGCGACCTCCGTCACTCGGGTGGGGCAAACGCTTCAGGTGCGAGGCAGACCCTTGGAGATCCGGCGGCGTCCCTTCAAGCGTTCCTCCACGTACACGCGATTCCGGGCAAGCATCTCGACGAGTTCTCGTGGCCGCTCAACGTAACGGCCTACAGATAGTTCGAGCGAGATGGCTCCCGCGTATTTGGTTCGACGTAACTCGTCCAGGAACCTTTCCAGGGGAAGGATTCCATGACCGAGCTCGAGGTGTCCGTCTTTCCCGTCACCAGCGTTGTCGCTCAGATGGATGTGCACCAGATGGGGGGCCAGGGTCTCGTAAGCCTTCAGGATGTCTTCCCGCGAAACGGACAAATGACTCGTATCGATCACGACGTGGGGCGCCTCGGCGACGAGCTCGGCCGGCCGGAGCCAGCGGTAGCCGCGCAGCTTTCTTCCGGCCACCCACTTCGGATACATGGTTTCCACTGCGACGGCGACACCGGTTTCTTGATAGGACTGCTCGGCCCTCTCGGTTACCCAATTCGCAAAGCCTCTCTCCCACAGGAAAGGAGGGTGCACGACGAGGGTCTCGGCCCCGAACGCCTTGCACATCTCGATACCGCGTTCGATCTTCCCGATCGGGTCCATGCCCCAGACGCTCTTGGTGATGACCAGAAAGGGGCCGTGCACCGACGCGATCTCGAGCCCGCGCTCCTCCGCCAGCTTCAACGGGATGTCCGGTTCGTGGGTCTTCGTGTCTCTGGTCACCATCAGCTCGATGCTCGTGAAGCCGGCCTCCGCGAGGGCGTCCATGGCGCGCTCCAGCTCGAAGGCCCAAAAAGGGCCGGTGGAGCACTGGACGGGGACAAGCTTCTTGGTCGCCATGGACCTTGATGTTCGCACGCCGGGCGGCCGTGCCGAGGAAGGTGCGGAGTCGGTTGCGGTCGCGTCCGAGGACGAACGCAACGAACGCCCCCGACCGCGGGGGTCAAAGGGCGCTCGTGCCTTGCTGAGTCCTTGGGAAGGACCGGCTTGGGGCGGGCTGGGAGGCTCGATAGCGGGCGGCGTCTTGATCAGGCGCCGACCCTGTGACATCCCCGAAACCTCGTCCGGACTCTATGTCTGAACTTCGGAGCGACCACGGGGGTCCTTGAGTCGGGAGAGGAAAGATTTACCAATCGATTCGACCCCGGCGAGCCTCCAGCACCGGCGTCGCGCGGCCCTCGCACCTGATCCGCTCGAGAGCGTCGGGGCGAAGGATGCGCAGTCGCCGCTGGTGGTAATCGACGATTCCGGCATCCTTGAAGATCTTCAGGGTTCGGTTGGCGCTCTCGCGGCACATGCCTGCGAGGCGCGCGAGGTCGGCCTGGGGCAGCGTGACCTCGAGTTCGAGAGCGCCGTTTCGAACGCTGCCCACTAGGTCGGCGAGGTCGAGCAGTCGGCCGGCGAGCCTGGCCGGGACCTCGCTGCCGGTTCGCTCGAGCGCCGTGTCGACGATCCAACGGGTGCGCCTGGCCAAGGCCCCCGCAAGCTCGAGGCAGGCGGCGGGATTGCCGGAGAGCACCGAGACGAAGAGGTCGGCGTCGAACCCGAGCACGGTAGTGCGAGTGGCCGCGACCGCATCCAGGGGCTGCGGATAACCGTCCAGCGCGGCGATGTCGCCGATGACGTCTCCGGCAAGGCCTAAGCACAGGATCGTTTCACGTCCCTCGGTGTCGTGAGCCGTCATCTTGACAACCCCCGCGCAGACGAGGTGGGCGCGGCGCACCCGGTCGCCCGACAGATAGAGGCGCTCGCCCGCGACGAGGCGTCTCGTTACCGCCCGATCGAGCAACCGAACTCGGTCGCGCGGAGACAGGGCATCGAGCACCGCTGAGGTCGGCGGATGTGACATCGACTACCTCCCATGCTTGGTCGTGATCAAGCTCCGGCATGTGAGGGCGCGGAAAAGGGGCAGGCGAATAACACCTACCCCTCCTCGAGGATCACTCTAGATGAACCGTCGTCGATGTCCAGACCCAAATCGCGAGAGCGCGAAATCCGCGCTCACGGTCTGTGTGCTGCATACAGTGTGACCATGGCAGTCCAGCTCATTACCAGGGGATCTCTGCGCGACGAGATCGGCGGTCGCCTCCGCGGCCTGCTCGTCGAGGGTGATCTCGAGGCGGGCACACGCATCAACGAGTCGATCTTGTCGATCGAGCTCGGGGTCAGCCGTACGCCTCTGCGTGAGGCGTTGCTGGTGCTTGCGGGCGAGGGTCTCGTCGTGTGCGAGCCGGCGCGCGGCTTCGTCGCGGCGCCGCTGACGATGATGCAGGCGCGCGAGACGTTTCCCATTCTCGCTGCGCTCGAGGTCTTGGCCCTGCGATCGGGGGGCGGCGTGACCGTGCACAAGCTCGACGCCCTGCGCGCCCTCCACGGCGACTATTCTGCGGCACCCGACCTCGAGTCCGCTCGCTCTGTCGACGAGCGCTGGCATGCTCTGTTGGTCTCGGGCTGCTCCAACTCGACCCTGATGGCGCAGCTCGAGGCCCTTCGAGCCATCGAACGGCGGTACTGGCTTGCCACCACGCGCATCTCGGGGCGATGGCCGCATCCGCCGGCCATCTTCCAGCATGCGGCCGTCATGGAGGCCGTCGATTCGGGCGACCTTGATGACGCATGTGACGCGCTCGAACGGCACTGGGCGGCCGCCACACGCGCGCTCCTGAGCGCCCTCGCACACGTCGCCCACTAGGAGGGGTTCGCTCCGACGCCCGGAGTAGGCGTCGAGTCACGCGAGGATTGGCTCATGAATGCCGCTGTGCCGGACGCCCGGAAGCGCGCGCCAAGAAGCTGGCTGAAGATCTGCTTGATCGTCGGACCGGCGGTGGCGATCGTCGTCCTGCTGGTGTGGGCGACGTTCGCGGATGGGCCGGCCCCACAGCCCGGCGACGCGGCGCCGACCTTCACCGCCGAGCGCCTCGACGGTTCCGGCACTCTCTCGTTCGACGACCTCGAGGGCTCCCCCGTCGTGCTTAATTTCTGGGCCTCGTGGTGCGTGCCGTGCGAGGATGAAGCGCCGTTGTTCAACGCCATGGCCGAACGTTTCGAGGGCGAAGTGGCCTTTGTGGGGGTCAATGTCAAGGATGCATTAGACGATGCCAGGGCCTTCGAGGAACGCTTCGAGGTGAGCTATCCGAGCGTGCGCGACCAGGGCAGGATCGAGACCGATTACGGCCTCGCGGGCCAGCCCGAGACCTTCTTGATCGCTAGGGACGGCACCATCGTCGAGCACATCCAGGGGGCCGTAACCGACGCCGCCTATCTTCAAACGCTGCTCGAAGTCCTCGTGGCCAACCCGGGCGGGTGAGCGGCTGATGGCTGACCCGAGCCTTACGATCGCCTTCCTCGCCGGACTTGCATCGTTTCTCTCGCCCTGCGTGTTGCCGCTCGTTCCCGGCTACATCTCGTACATGTCGGGGCTGAGCGTGACCGGAGAGGAGGGCTCGAGTTTGCGCGCAGGATCCGTCGCCCTGGCCTTCATCGGCGGATTCACCGTCGTGTTCGTTGCGCTCGGGATGACGGCCACCCTGCTGGGCTTCTATCTGAGGGACAACCGCGAGTTGATCTCCCAGATCGGCGGCGTGGTCATCATTCTGCTCGGCCTGATGTTCATCGGCGTCATCAAGGCACCGTGGCTCTATCGCGAGAAGCGCTTCCACCCAAGGCCCGGCGCGGGGATGGCCGGAAGCGCCCTGCTCGGCGGGGCCTTCGCCTTCGGGTGGAGCCCGTGCATCGGGGCGACGCTCGGCGCGGTACTCACGATGGCGGCCGGCCGGGGCGCCGGTGGCGGTGTGGGCGAGGGCGCGCTGCTGCTGTTCGTCTACTCGATGGGGCTCGGCGTGCCCTTCCTGCTCGCCGGACTGGGGGTGTCGCGTCTGACGGGCGCGGTCTCGTGGTTGCGCCGGCACACCCGAACGATCAACCTCGCCAGCGGGACGCTGTTGATCCTCGTCGGTCTGCTGTTCCTCTCGGGTCAGTTCTTCCAGCTCTCGATCTGGTTTCAGCGCACCTTCCCCGAGGTGCCCTTCAGCCTCTGATGAGCCGCCGGCTTCATCCATGCACGGTCCTGTCAAGGGATGCGGAGCCCGATTAAGGGAGCGAGGCAGTTCTGGATGTGACTTGGCGCACAAATTCACACTCGATTCGTTGTGGCTCCGGAGAGCTCGACAAAAGCGCAGGTCAGGCGGCGTTTTCGGTTTGTGATTGATCTCACAAGCCCTTAGGATGCAGACCATGCGCAACCGACCAATTCCCGAGGCCACAGTCGAGCGGCTGCCTATGTATCTCCGCTCTTTGCTCGACCTCGCCGAAGGCCGCGGGGTGATGACCGTGAGCTCCGAGGAGCTCGCACGGCTCGCCGGCGTCAACGCGGCAAAGGTTCGCAAGGACCTCAGCTATCTCGGCAGCTACGGCACGCGCGGCGTGGGCTACGACGTCGAGTACCTCCTCTACCAGATCACGCGCGAGCTCGGCTTGACCCAGGACTGGCCGACCGCGCTGGTCGGGATAGGTAACCTCGGCCGTGCGCTGGCCTCGTACAAGGGCTTCAGCGAGCGCGGCTTCCGCATCACCGCGCTGTTCGACGCGGACGACAACGTCATCGGTGAGGAGGTCGGCGGCTTCATCGTTCGTCACATCGACGAGCTCAAGGAGGCCGTGACGGAAGAGGGTCTGTGCATCGGCATCATCTCGACGCCCCCGGTTGCAGCTCAGGAGGTCGCCGAGAAGCTCGTTGACGCGGGCATCAAGTCGATCCTCAACTTCGCCCCGTGCCACGTCAACGTGGCGCCGGACGTCAACGTCCGCAAGGTCGATCTCTCGGTCGAGCTCCAGATTCTCAGCTTCTACCAGCAGCGCACGAAGGCGATCGAGACGGCGCGCGAGGCCAGCAGGCGCCTCGATAGCCAACAGAACGACCGGAGGTAGGTTCAACCCATGTCCATCGTGGTCGTGGGACTCAACCACAAGACGTCTCCTATCAGCCTGCTCGAGCGCCTCGCGATACCCGACGAACGACACACCAAGGCTCTGGGCGAGTTGATGAACTCCGAGCACGTCACAGAGGGCGTCATCCTGTCGACCTGCAACCGCGTCGAGGTCTACGCCAGCGTCACAAAGTTCCACCCGGGGGCCCAGGGACTTCGCAACTTCCTCAGCGAGTTCTGCCACGTCGCGCCCGAGGACTTCAGCGACCATCTCTACACCTACTTCGACGAGGGTGCGGTGGCGCATCTGTTCCGCGTCGCCGCCGGGGTGGATTCGTTGGTCGTCGGCGAGTCCGAGATCCTCGGCCAGGTGCGAAGAGCCGTAGCAACGGCAGAGGAGGAGGAGTGCGTCGGACGGAACCTGCGGCGCGCCTTCAGCCAGGCTCTGAGCGTCGGTAAGCGAGCGCGCAGCGAGACCGATATCTCGCGCAACCCGGTGTCGGTGTCCTCGGCCGCAGTCGAGTTGGCGCGCCGCGCCTTCCCGGGGGACACGCTCGAGAACAAGAAGGTCGTGATCGTCGGTGCGGGCAAGATGGGTCGCCTGGCCGTGGAGGCGCTGCAGGCCGCAGGAGTTTCAGAAACGATCGTCGTCAATCGAGGCGAGGAGCGCGCCCAGAGTCTCGCCGATGCTTACGGCGTCCAACCTCGGACCTTGGCCGAGTTACCCGAGGCACTCGCAGAAGCGGACATCGTGATCTGTTCGACGATGGCGTCCGGGGCGGTGGTGGACTACAAGACGGCGCGCGCGGCAATGGATCGTAGAGAGCGTCCCAAGTCGCTGTTCATCGTGGATATCGCGGTGCCGCGCGACGTCGACCGGGCCGTCGCCGAGATCGAGGGCATCGTGCTGCGCGACATCGAGGACCTGCGAGCTCTGGTCACCAACACTGTGGGGGGCCGTCTCGGTGAGATGGCCAAGGTCGAGGACATCATTACGACCGAGCTCGAACGCTTCGCACGCTGGGAGCGAGCGCTCGAGGTGGCGCCCGCAATCGCGCGTCTCGTCGACCGCTCCGAAGCTCTGCGCGTCACTGAGATGGATCGCTTCGCGTCACATCTCGCCGGACTCACAGACGAGCAGCGAGACGCGGTCGACCAGCTCACTCGCCGCCTCGTGAACAAGATCCTGCACACGCCGCTGAGCAAGTCCAAGGAGATTGCCAGCTCCACGCAGGGACACGTCTACCTCGATGCGCTATACGAGCTCTTCGAGCTCGATGATGACGCCGATTCCTGACGGCATCGTCATAGCGAGTCGCGGCTCGAAGCTCGCACTCAAGCAGACCGAGATCTTGTCGGGACTGCTGCGCGCCGTCGAACCCGCCTTGCGGATCGAGGTCCTGACCGTCAGCACCCGCGGGGATGATGACAAGGATCGTTCCTTCGCCGACATTGGGGGCAAGGGCATCTTCACGAGCGAAGTCGAGCGCGAGGTGCTGGCCGGCAACGCGGACGTTGCGTTGCACTCGGCCAAGGACCTGACGGCCGAGCTCGCTCCCGAATGTGCGTTGATCTGCACGCCCGAGCGCGCCGACGTGCGCGACGTTATCGTCGGGGGCGAAGGCGTTTCCGGTGAGGAACGACTGGGGTCGCTGCCTCCAGGGGCGCGCGTCGGCACGTCGAGTATCCGGCGTCGTGTGCTGCTGACCGAGTTGCGCCCCGACCTCGAGGTCGTCGAGTTTCGAGGAAACCTCGACACTCGCCTCCGTAAGCTCGCCGACGACGAGGTTGACGCGGCGATCCTTGCGGCGGCCGGCATCGAGCGCCTCGGTGGTGTGGACGCCGCGATGTTCAGTCCTCTTGATCCCCTCCGCTGGGTATCGGCCCCCGCCCAGGGAGCGCTGGCGGTCGAGGCCCGGGCGGAGCGCGACGATTTGATCGCCCTCTTCATGCGGATCGGGGATGGCGCGGCGGCCGCCGAGGTCGCATGCGAGCGAGCCTTCTCGCGGCGGCTCGAGGGAGGTTGCACCGTGCCGCTCGGTTGTCACGCACGTGCGAGCGACGGGGGTCTCGTCGTCACCGGGCTTCTCGGCTCTCCGCACACCGACGAGGTCTTGCGCGACCGGATCTCTGGACCGGCTTCAGGAGCGGAGGGGCTGGGGACCGAGCTCGCCGAGGCTATTCTGGCCGCCGGCGGCGACGACATCCTCGAGGATCTGAAGACCGACGCCATAGAGCAAGCCTGATGCGCCGGGGCTGCGTCTATCTCGTGGGTGCGGGGCCGGGCGATCCCGGGCTCGTAACCGTGCGCGGACTGGAGCTGATCCGTCGCTGCGACGTGCTCCTGTTCGATCGGCTCGTCGCGCGCGAGTTGCTCGACGAGGCTCCTGAGGCCGAGAGGATCTTCGTCGGAAAGAAGCCTGGAGACGAGCACTCTCGCGGGTCGAAGGCGAGAGCGCTGATGCTCGAACGAGCGAAGGCGGGCGCCACCGTCGTTCGTCTCAAGGGGGGCGACCCGTTCGTGTTCGGCCATGGCGGCGAAGAGCTCGAGCTTCTGGCTCAGTCCGGTGTTCCGTTCGAGGTCGTGCCCGGGGTGAGCTCGTCCATTGCGGCGGCCTCCTATGCCGGCATTCCCCTCACCCAGCGCGGGATTGCTAACAGCTTCGCAGTTGTGAGCGCAGACGCGGACTCGGAGGGGTCGGTCGCGTGGCGCGAGCTCGCGACCGGGCCGGACACGTTGGTGCTCATGAACGACGTCGACTCTCTTCGGAGCGTCGCGGCGCGACTCATCGCGCACGGTCGTCACCCTCGCACACCAGCGGCCGTGGTGGAGTGGGGAACGCTCCCGCGCCAGCGAGTAGTTATCGGAACGCTCGAGGACGTCGGAGAGCACGCGGTCGCCGCCGCCATCAAGACCCCGGCAACGACCTACGTCGGCGATGTCGTCGCGTTGCGGGGCGCGCTCTCGTGGTTCGAACGACGGCCTCTCTACGGGCTCCGCATCGTCGTGACACGAGCCGAGCGCCAGGCCACAGGGCTCGGTATGCTCCTGGGCGACGCGGGGGCCGATGTCGTCAATCTGCCGACGATCGAGATCGCCGATCCCGAGAGCTTCACGGACGTTGACCTGGCCGTTAAGAAGCTGGCCGAGGGCCTCTACGTCTGGGTCGTGTTCACCTCGGCCAACGGATTGGAGAGGTTCTTCGACAGGGTCGACGCGTGTGGCTACGACGCGCGCGCGTTTGCCCGAACGAAGGTCGCCGCGGTCGGCATCGTTACCGCCGCACTGCTCGCCGAACGGGGTATCCGAGCCGATTTCGTGCCGGAGACCTTCACCGGAGAGGCGGTTGCGGGGAGTTTGGACCGGGGTGTCGGAAGCGTCTTGTTGCCGCGCGTCGCCGACGGACCGCGCGACATCGTCGACCTCCTCCGCGGTGCAGGCTGGACTCCCGAGGAGTGCATTACCTATCGCAACGTCCCTGCATCACCTTCCGAGGGAGCAATCGAGCGGGTGCGGGCCGGCAACTTCGACGCCGTGACCTTCGCCAGCGCATCGGCGGTGCGCGCGTTCGTGGGTCTCGCCGGCGAGGTGGACGCTCTCGGTCTCGGCGAAGGCGACGACGCCGGCGTTAAGATCGTGGCGTGCATCGGTCCCAAGACGGCGGCCGTCGCCGCGGAGCTGGGTTTGCACGTCGACGTGGTCGCCGAAGAGCATACGGGGGAGGGCCTGAGGGACGCTCTCATCGCCCACTTCGCGGCTCCCGAGCCAGAAGCCGAACAATCGGCTCCCGCGCCAGAAGCCGAGCGACCGGATGATGGGACAATGACCGAATGAGCTCCTTTCCCGACTACAGGCCTCGTCGCTTGCGTCGCAGCGCGGGTTTACGCAAGGCGTTCTCGGAGTCGACGCTGACGCCCGGCAACCTCGTCGCGCCGTTGTTCGTCAAGCAGGCGATCTCCGAGCCCGAGCCGATCGAGTCGATGCCCGGGCACGTCAAGCACACGCTCGAGTCGCTCACGAAGGAAGCGCGCGAACTGGCCGAACGAGGCGTCGCCGGAGTACTGCTGTTCGGCATTCCCGCGCACAAGGACGCGAGCGGGAGCGAGGCATACAACTCCGACGGAATCGCCCAGCAGGGCCTGCGGGTGCTGAAGGATGAGCTCGGCGACGATTTCGTGGTCATCGCCGACCTGTGCTTGTGCGAGTACACCGACCACGGCCACTGCGGGTTGATTGATGGGTCCGACGTCGACAACGACTCGACCCTCGCGCTCTACGCCCGTATCGCCACGAGCCAAGCACTCGCCGGCGCCGACGTCGTTGCGCCGAGCGGGATGATGGATGGGCAGGTCGGCGCGCTGCGCGCAGCGCTGGACGATGCCGGTCACAGCTCGACCGCAATCCTGGCCTACTCGGCCAAGTACGCATCGAGCTTCTATGGACCCTTCCGCCAGGCGGCCGAGGGCGCGCCCCGCTTCGGCGATCGGCGCAGCTACCAGCAGGATCCCGCGAACGCGTCTGAGGCCCTGCGCGAGATCGAGCTCGACATCGCCGAGGGGGCCGACGCGATTATCGTCAAGCCCGCCCTCGGTTACCTCGACATCCTGAAGCGGGCGAAGGAGCGGTTTGAATTCCCGACCGCGGCCTACAACGTTTCGGGCGAGTACTCGATGCTCATTGCGGCCGCCGAGCGCGGCTGGATCGACGAGCGGGCGGCGACCCTCGAGGTCCTCACCTCTATCCGCCGTGCGGGCGCTGATCTAGTCGTCACCTACCACGCCAAGAAGGCGAGTGAGTGGCTGGCGTGACGCTCGAGCACTCACACTCGGCCAAGCTCTTTGCCGAGGCGCTTGAGTTGATGCCCGGTGGGGTCTCATCACCCGTGCGCGCGTTCAACGCGGTCGGCTCGGACCCCTTCTTCGTGCACAGCGCATCGGGGGCCAACCTCGTCGACGTCGACGGCAACTCCTACATCGATCTCGTACAGAGCTGGGGCGCGCTGCTGTTCGGGCACGCGCACCCCGCTATCGTGAGCGCCGTGGCGGACGCCGCTGCGCGTGGGACTTCGTTCGGCACGCCGAGCGAGCTCGAGGTCGAGATGGCCCGCACCGTAGTGTCCATGGTTCCCGACATCGAACGTGTGCGTTTCGTGTCGTCTGGCACCGAGGCGGGAATGAGCGCGGCTCGTCTCGCGCGCGCTGCGACAGGGCGCAACAAGTTGTTGAAGTTCAGAGGGTGTTACCACGGTCATGTCGACGCGTTGCTGGTGGACGCCGGCTCGGGCGTTGCGACGCTGGGCATCCCCGGCACTCCGGGAGTAACCGAAGGCGCGACCGCGGACACGCTGACGTGTGAGTACAACGATTTGGACGCACTGAGGGCGGCGATTGAGACTTCGGCCGGTGACGTCGCAGCCATCCTCGTCGAACCGGTTGCGGCCAACATGGGCCTGGTCGTACCGAACGATGGATTCCTCGAGAGTCTGCGCGTCATCGCCGATGACATCGAGGCGCTGCTGGTGTTCGATGAGGTCATTACCGGCTTTCGTCTCGGCCCCGGTGGGGCGCAGGAGCGTTTCGGCGTGCGCGCCGACATCGTCATGCTCGGAAAGATCATCGGTGGAGGTCTACCCGTGGGGGCGGTCGCCGGGCCTGCCGAGCTTCTCGACCGGTTCGCTCCGAGCGGTCCTGTGTATCAGGCGGGCACCCTGTCGGGGAATCCGGTGGCGATGGCGGCGGGACTGGCCAACCTGCAGATGATTCAGGCCGACCCGGGCCTCTTCGACCGGATCCAGACGCGCGCGCGCTCGCTCGTTCGAGGCTTAATCGACGCCGCCGACCATGCGGCCACAGTTCCTCTCTATGGCGCTGCGATCGGGGGCCTGGCCGGGTTCTTCTTCTCAGACAACGACGTCACCAACTATGCGGAAGCAGCGGCCACGCCGGAGGAAACCTACGCGCGGTTCTTCCGGGGCATGCTCGAGCG
>Ga0136627_1000058_pt1 | contig 29460 bp, 27 predicted proteins | sample AntDrymUQ4892206_2_FD_104652 | JGI IMG/M metagenome (GOLD analysis project Ga0136627, IMG submission 104652) | Polar desert sand microbial communities from Dry Valleys, Antarctica - metaG UQ489 (22.06) | ecosystem: Environmental > Terrestrial > Soil > Desert | place: Antarctica: Dry Valley... | reverse complement strand
GTGTGCGCGTCCTCCTCGGTCATCCCCCTGGTGCAGAAGCTGGGCAGCGTGCCGCTGCTGATGGGCGCGACCGAGGAGCAGAAGCAGGCCTGGTTCCCGCGCATCGCCTCCGGCGAGGACCTGATCTCCTACTGCATCTCGGAGGCCGGAGCCGGCTCAGACCCGGCCAGCATGCTGACGACCGCCAGGCGCGACGGCGACGCGTACGTGCTCAACGGCACCAAGGTGTGGATCTCGATGGCCGGCGCCTCGCGGCTGTACACCGTCTTGGCCAAGACCGATCCCGATGCCGGCGCCCGCGGTGTCTCGGCCTTTCTGGTCCAGGCCGACGACCCTGGCTTCTCGGTGGGCAAGTCCGAGGACAAGCTGGGCATCAAGGGCTCACCGACCTGCCAGGTGCACTTCGACGACTGCCGCATTCCCGCCGACCGTCTGGTGGGCGAGGAGGGCAAAGGCTTCACCTACGCGATGCAGGCCTTCGACCACACCCGCCTCATCGTCGGTGCCCAGGCCGTCGGGATCGCTCAGGGCGCGATCGACTACGCCACCGGCTACATGAAGGAGCGCGAACAGTTCGGCAGGCCGATCGGCTCGTTCCAGGGGCTGCAGTTCATGCTGGCCGATATGGCCATGGAGACCGAGGCCGCCCGCCAGCTGGTGTACGTCGCCGCCGCCAAAGCCGACCGAGGCGACGCCGACCTGACGCTGTTCAGCGCCTACGCCAAATGCAAGGCCGGCGACGTCGCGATGAAGGTGACCACCGACGCGGTGCAGATCCTGGGCGGTTACGGCTACGTCAAGGATTACCCGGTCGAGCGCTACATGCGCGACGCCAAGATCACGCAGATCTACGAGGGCACGCAGCAGATCCAGCGCGTGGTGATCGCCCGCCAGCTCCTCGGCAAGCTGTAAGGGCAGCCACCGGCGCGCTCAGGGCTTGACCGCGATCCGCCCGGAAGAGGCGCGCAGCAGCAGCAGCCGGGCCCCGGTCTCCTCCAGGAACTCGTCGACGGCGCGACGCGCTCCCTCCCAGTGACCGTAGTCGTCCAGGATCAGCACGCCACCGGATGACAGGCGCGAGTACAGGTGCGCCAGCTCGTGCCGGGTGGACTCGTACCAGTCGGTGTCCATGCGCAGGATGGCGATCTGCTCGGGGGCCTGGTCGGGGATCGTCTCCTCGACCATCCCCGCGTGGTAGTGCACCTGGGTCTGCGGATACTCGATCTGCGCCATGCCAGCCTGCACATCGTCAAGGGTCGCGACCGCCCAGACCTTGTGCTGCTTGCCCTTCTCGGCGAGCAGGTCCTCGGCGGGGCGACCGTCCTTGCGCAGATCCATGTCACCCGGAGGCGGCATCCCCTCGAAGGTGTCGAACAGGTGCAGATGCCGATGGGTGTCGCCCAGGCTGAGCAGGGTCAGGGCCGCGGCCTGCATGCTGCCGCCCCGCCAGACGCCGCACTCGACGATGTCACCGGGGATGTGATGCCGGGTGATGTAGCGGGTGGCCAGGACCAGGCCGTACACCTTTTCCCGTGAGGTCATCGTCCATGGCTTCACGGCGCGGATGACCTCACGGGCGTCCTCGTCGTAGTCGTCGGGGAAGGTGGCGTTGGTCGCCCGCTGTTCCCGGCGCTGCGCCGCGCGCGCGGCCTTGCGCTCGCCGGTCCTCTCGCTCTGTCGCTCCGCCGTCCGCTTGGCCTTCCGCGCGGCGGCACGCTTGGCCTTGCGTTGGGCCTCCCGCTTGCTGCTGCGCTCGGCCTCACGCGCCATGCGCTGGCGCTCCTTGCGCTGAACCCGCTGCAGCTCTTTCACCGCCTCGGCGGTGCCGGCACGGGTGATCTCGTACCCGGTCACCCGTGCCAGCGCGGCGTTCAACCTGCGAATCAATGTCATGGCGGCACTCTAGACGCCGAGCGCGATCAACGGTCCGGCCTCGGCAGCACGGTCACCCGTTCTTCGTCGACTCGCCGCTCCAGCGAGTCGGGGGCCGTCGCCACCGACCACACCACCGAGGCGCCGGCCACCAGCGGAGCAACCAGGCCGTCCAAGATCGCTGCGGCGGACTCCAGCGGGCGGGTTGCCAGCAGCCGGTCGTCGCGGTGCAGTGATCCCGTGGCTGCCGCGGCCGCCAGAAGCTCGCCTTGTCGCAAGGTTGCGCCACCGATTACCAGCGCGAGGTCGTCGAGCGTGACGTCGGGGTCGTCATAGTCGTCGGCGAAGGCCGATACCTCGTCGCCGAACGCGAGCCCGGGCACCGCAGCGCCCGTGCGTCCCCCCATCCCACGTCCCAGTGTGAGCAGCCGGGCCACCGGATGCGATGTGGCGGAGGCGCCGGCTTCGTCGACCACCACGACCTGGTCGGCCCGAGCAGCGGGGTTCCGGGCCGGGTGCACGACCGCGCCCAGCTTCCAGCAGGCCACCATGACGACCGCGGCGGTCCAGTGATCGGTCACGGTCAGCCAGACGTCCGTGCCGCGGCCGACGCCGAGTTCTTCGTTCAGCAGATTGGCGGTCTTGGACGCCCAGTTGTCGAAGGTGGCGTACGACAGCTCCGTACGCTCTCCTGTGGCGTCGTCGTAGTAGGTCAGGAAGGGGGCGTGGCCGCGGTCGGTGACACGTTCGCGGCACAGCGCGGCGATGTTGTCGATGCCGACCCTCAGCGCGTGGTTGCGTGCTGCTGGGTTGCGAAGTAGCCCAGGTAGATGCCCGCGACCCCCAGGAGCAGGTGGATCAGGTTGTCCACGACGCTGTACCCGCTGGGCAGCAGACCGAACAGCGTTGGCACCACGAACCCGAGCAGTCCGACGATCAGATAGACGACGCCTAGGCCACCGATGACCTTTCGCAACAGGTCAGCATCTCGGGTGGAGAAGCCGACATAGGCCATCAACCCACCGGTGACCAGGTGGATAAGGTCCTCGGCGATGTCGATGTTGAGGACCCCGCCCAGCGACCGTTCGCCAGCGATGAGCCCGACCACGCCGATGAGCACGATTACCACGCCAGCGACCTTGGCGTATTGCCTCGTCATGCTGGTTCCTGTCTGCCGGTTGACCGCCGCGGTTACGGCGGGTGTCATTCTGGCACAAAAGCCGCCACACGCCCCTGAGGCACCGTCATTGTGGCCAGGCTCTGCCGTGAATGGCAACGTCGTGGGCTGCTAACGTCGGGAGGAACGTCTCTGCGGTCGAAGGGGTTGACGAACCACGTTGCATGGGGGGGTTCCAGACCTGCAAACCGGGCGGTTCGGACCGACGAAGCCCGGCGGCCGTCACCGCCAGCACGGTGCGCTGAACTGGCGCCGTTTCGGGGTTGCGTTGGCCGCGGTGCTGGCCCTGTGCGGGCTCGGGGCCGCCGGCACCGGCGCGGCCCTGCTGTGGTACGGCAACAACCAGATCGACCGGGTCGACGTGAGAGGCATCGCCCCGGTCCAACCGCGCCAGGCGCGGGCCCGTGCCGAGGAAGCGGTGGCGGTCGACGAGGTCCGCGAGGTCCGCAATGTGCTGCTGGTGGGATCCGACAGTCGCGCGGGCCTTGACCGCAAGACTCGCAAGAACCTGAGCACCGGCAGCTTCGAGGGCACGCGCACCGACACGATCATCTTGCTGCAGTTGGATCCCCTGCGGGAGGGGGCGGCGATGCTGTCCTTCCCGCGCGACCTGCTGGTGACCCGCTGTGATGGGACCCAGGGCCGGATCAACGGCGCGTTCGAGATCGGCGAGGCCAACGGTGACGGTGGCCCGTCCTGTCTGGTGGAGACCATCACCGACCTCACCGGCATCGAGATCAACCACTACGCCTCCATGGACTTCCAGGGCTTCGTCGACATGGTCGACACGTTGGGGGGCGTGCGGCTGTACCTCGACGAGCCGATCCAAGACGATGACGCCAACATCGACCTGCCGGCGGGGTGCGTCACCCTCGACGGGCGGCAGGCGCTGGGATTCGTCCGCGTGCGGAAGATCGACGACGACTTCGGGCGCATCGCCCGCCAGCAGCGGTTCCTGCGCGAGGTCGTCGGCCAGCTGACCAGCGCGCGCATCGCCCTTGACATTCCGAGGCTGTTCCGGTTGGTGGACGCGGTTGGCGAGGCCCTCGACGCTGACCGAGGTCTGACGCTGGCTGTCATGCGCCAGCTGGCGTTCAGCTTCCGGGACCTGACCTCAGACAGCATCGACACTCGCACCGTGCCGGCGTTCAACCGCATCATCGGCGGCGTCGCCTACGTGGTCGCCGACCCGGAGCAGTCCGAGGCGCTGTTCGCGGCGTTTCGGGAGGCGGTGGCCGCCCCAGCGGCGCTCGGTCGCCGGGGCGCCGCTGACGTCCGGATCGCCGACGTTCCCAGCCTGGTGGTGCGCAACGGCACGAACCGCACTGGTCTGGCCGCGACGGCCGCGGACGCCCTGCGCTCGCGCGGCTTCACGGTCACCAGCGTCGACAACGCGGCCCGGGATGGCCTGCGCCGAAGCCTCATCCGTTACCCGGCGCAGCGACGTGAGGAGGCCCGGCTCGTGGCCAGGCTGTTCCGCGGCGCTCGACTGGTGCAGGCCCGGCCGGGCCAGCGATTGACGGTGCTGATGGGCGCCGATGCCGATGTCGCCCGGCTCCAGCAGGTGGCCGCTCGGCCCGCGCCTGCCGCCGCGCTTGCGCCAGAGCCGGAACCGACCTACCGGGGCGCCGTCCCGGCACCCAACCAGGACTGCTGAGCCGACCCCGAGGTCGGCGCTGCTGCACGCCATGACCGCCTTCGACCAGCTGACGCCCAGCGACACCGTGGCCCCTGAGTGGCCGGACATCTCCGTCGTCATGCCGCTGCGCAACGGCGCGCGCGATCTACGCCACTCGGTGGGCGCTGTCCTGTCGCAGGATTACCCGGGCCGCCTCGAGCTGATCATCGCCGTCGGCCCGTCCGACGACGACAGCGAGGCGCTGGCCCGCCAGCTCGCCGAGGCCGACGACCGGATGACGGTGGTGGACAATCCGCCAGGCACGACCCCGTCGGCACTGAACGCTGCCATCGCCGCCAGTGGCGGTGCGGTGGTGGCTCGCGTCGACAGCCACGCCGTCCTGCCGCCGGGCTACCTACGCCGCGCCGTGCACACGTTGCAGGCCACCGCTGCGGACAACGTCGGCGGTGTCCAGCACGCCTGCGGTCAGACGCCGTTCGAGCAGGCTGTGGCAGCGGCCATGACCTCCCGCTTCGGCGTTGGCAACGCCGCCTTTCACTACGGCGGCCAGCCGGGACCGACCGACACCGTCTACCTGGGAGTGTTCCGCCGGGCGGCCCTGGAGCGGGTGGGCGGCTTCGACGAGCGCTTGCGACGCAACCAGGACTATGAGCTGAACTGGCGCATCCGCGACAGCGGCGGCGTGGTCTGGTTCGATCCGCAGCTGGTGGTGGACTACCGCCCCCGATCTTCGCTCCCGGCGCTCGCCCGGCAGTACCGCGAGTACGGACGGTACAAGCGAGCGGTGGTGCGCCAGCACCCTCGGTCGCTGCGTGCCCGCCAGCTGGCCGCGCCGGCGGCGTTGATCGCCAACGCCAGCAGCCTGATCTTGGCCACCACCGGGCGCCGGCGGTTCCTGGTGGTGCCTGGCGGCTACCTGTTGGCCACGGCGGTCGCGTCGGCGTTGGCCGGAAACAACCGACAGGAGGTGGCGCGCCTCCCGCTGGTCTTCGCCACGATGCACCACGCCTGGGGATGGGGCTTTCTGGTCGGGCGGTAGGAGTCCGACCTCTGGTACAGGCCGCTGTCTGCGGCTCCGGCCGTATGGTGTGCAGGCCCTGTACGCCCTCGAAACGTCCGCAGCTGGAGAGGCCTGCATGATCGGCGTCGTCCTCGCCGCTGGTGGCGGCATGCGGTTACGGCCGCTCACCGACGATCTGCCCAAGACGCTCCTGCCCGTCGACGGAGACCGATCGATCTTGGAGCTGGCGCTGCGAAACCTGCGCGCGGTCGGCATCAGCGAGGTCGTGATCGTGACCGGCCACGCGGCCGACGCGATCGAACGCCGGGTGCCTGAGCTGGAGAAGACCTACGACGTATCGCTGCGGACCCTCTTCAACGACCACTACCACGACTGGAACAACGCCTACTCGCTGTGGCTCGCGCGTCACGAGCTGGCCGACGGCGGGCTGCTGGTAAACGGTGACACGGTGCACCCCGCCGCCGTCGAGCGGCGACTGCTGGAGGCCCGAGGTGCCGCGCCCATCATGCTGGCGCTGGATGACCACAAGTCCTTGGCCGAAGAGGAGATGAAGGTGCTGCTCGACGGCGACGACAAGCTGCTGCGCATCAACAAGGCCCTGGACCCAGGCGCCGTCCACGGCGAGTACATCGGCGTGACCCTGATCGAATCCGCCGCTGTACCCCGGCTGGCGCAAGCCTTGCAGGCAACCTATGAGCGCGACACGACGCTGTACTACGAGGACGGCTACCAGCAGTACGCCGACTGGGGAGAGACCATCCGTACGGCCGCCATCGGGGTGGTCGACTGGGTCGAGGTCGACAACCACGACGACCTGAACCGCGCGCGGGTTCTGGCCCCGCAGCTGGAAGGGGACTGACATGCCACTGCTGGCCCGCACGGTCGCCGCGCCGGTCGCCATCGAGATCAGCGCCGGCGCGGTGTCCGGCCTCGCCCCCCTGCTCGCCGACGGGCGCATCTCGGCCGCCGGCGAGGTCGCCATCGCCGTGGGACCGGGGCAGGGAGAGTCGATCGCCGAGACGATGCGCGAGAGCCTGCCCAAGGCGTCGCTGTTCCAGGTCGAGGGCGGCACGTTGGACAGTGCGCAGAACCTCATCGCCCGGTTGCGCTCCAAGTTCTATGACGCCGTCGTCGGCATCGGCGGGGGCAAGACCCTCGACGTCGCCAAGTACGCCGCCAGCATGACCGGCTTGCCCTTCGTGGCGGTGGCCACCAACCTGTCCCACGACGGCATCGCGTCGCCGGTGTCGTCGCTGGAGAGCCATGGCCGAAAGGGGTCCTTCGGGGTTCACATCCCCATCGCGGTGTTCGTCGACCTCGACCTGGTGCGGACCTCCCCGGCGCGCCACACGCGGTCGGGCATCGGTGACGTCGTCAGCAACGCCTCGGCCGTCGGTGACTGGCTGCTCGCCGCGCGGGAGCGGGGCGAAGCCGTGGATGGCCTGGCGGTGTCCTTCGCCCGCAGCGCCGCCGAGGCGGTGATGAACCGCTCGGACGGCCTTGACTCTGACCAGTTCCTCAGCGTGATCGCCGAAGGGCTGCTGTTGTCAGGGATGGCCATGTCGGTGGCCGGGTCCAGCCGCCCGTGCAGCGGGGGGTGCCACGAGATCAGCCACGCGATCGACGCGCTGTACGGCAGCGCCGGGTTGCACGGCGAGCAGGTGGCGGTCGGGGCGCTGTTCGCCTCCTACCTGCGCGACTACCCGGTGGTGGCCACCATGGACCGCTGCTTCCGACTCAACGGGCTGCCTCGCGTGCCCGATGACTTGGGTTTGACCGCCGACGAGTTCACGGCTGCCGTGCTCGAAGGCCCGTCGACCCGTCCGGACCGCTACACGGTGTTGGAGCACCTCGACCTGGACGCCGAGCAGATGCGCAAGCGCGTCGACGCGTTCATTGAGACCTTCGCTCACTGAGCTGCGCGCGGTCGCTCAGCCGCCGTCGCTGACCGGCAGGACCAGCGCCGAGCACTGGGCCGGCAAGCTGTACATGCGCCGGTTGTCGCTGCACGCCACGCGTTTTCTGGTCGGGACGCCGGTGTCCGCCAACACGCTGACGGGGCTGATGATCCTGGTCGGCCTGGCCGCCGCCGCGGTGGCGACCGTGCCGACGTTGTGGGCCGCGCTGCTGACGGTCATCGGGATCCAGGCGTACCTGCTCCTGGATTGCAGCGACGGCGAGGTTGCGCGCTGGCGGGGCACCACCGGGCCCGTCGGGGTGTACCTGGACCGCCTCGGTCACTACGTCGTGGAGGCGGCGCTCATCGCTGCGATCGGTCTCCGGGCTGACGCCGGTCACCCGGCCGGGTGGACGCTGCTTGGTCTGCTGGGGTCGGTGTTCGTCCTGCTCAACAAGGCCGAGACGGACCTGGTCGGCACGGCCCGCGCCAGCGCTGCGTTGCCACTGGTCACCGATGCCGCCGCCGTCCCGAGGGCGGCGGGAGTGCGCCGCGCGCGCAGCGTTGCCTCGCGGCTGCGCTTCCACCGCGCGATCGGTGCCGTGGAGCTGTCGCTGCTGTTGGGCGTCGCCGCGGCCAGCGACGCGCTCGCCGGAAGCCTGCAGACGACCCGGGTGCTGGTCGCCATCGTGGTGCCGCTGGCCGGCGTCGTGGCCGTGGGACATCTGCTCAGCGTGCTGTCGTCGAACCGCCTGCGCTGACGCGGTCAGCAGGCGGCGTTGTGGCCGTGGGGCGGACTGGACAGGGTGCCGCCAAGCGATGTCGACTAGGCTGGCGGCAGTGCCGGCGGAGTCTTGCTCGGCCTAGAGACCAACCGGAAGGGCAGCCGAGCACGGTGGGTATGGCGGCACAGGCGACGCTTGAGCGGCTCGGCGACACGCCGAGCGTGGCAGACTATCTGCGGGCGTTGTGGCGCCGCCGGCAGTTCGCCGTGGCCATCGCGGTGGGCGAGGTGCGATCCCAGAACATGCACACCGTGCTGGGCAACCTGTGGCTGGTGCTCAACCCGCTGTTGCAGATGGGCGTGTACTACCTGGTCTTCGGCGTCGTCATCGGCACCGACCGGGGGGTCGACAACTTTTTGGCCTTCCTGGCCGTCGGTATCTTCTTGTTCCACTACACCCAGCGCTCGATCATGGCCGGAGCGAAGTCGCTGCTGAAGAACCAGGGCTTCATCCGCTCGATCCAGTTCCCGCGAGCCGTCCTTCCCTTGGCCACGGTGCTGGCCCACGGACTGAGCTTCCTGCCCGCCGGCGCGGTGATGGTGGTCATCGCGCTGGCTACCGGGGAGTCGCCGCACTGGACATGGCTGCTGCTGATCCCGCTGTTCGTGATCCAGACGGTGTTCAACGTCGGCATGGCGTTCATGATGGCGCGGCTGACCGACCGCTTCCCTGACATGCAGAATGTCCTGCCCTTTGTGTTCCGGCTGCTGTTCTATATGTCCGGCGTGCTGTTCCTGGCTGACCGCTTCGTGACCCCTGAGACGCTGGTGTGGTTCCAGCTCAACCCCATCTGGGCCATGCTCTCGACGGGTCGCGGCATCATCCTGGACGGGACGCTGGACGGCGTGCTGTGGCTGAGTGCCGGCGGCTGGGCGATCTTCGCGCTGGTCACGGGGTTCTTGGTGTTCCGGGCCGGTGAGCGGAATTACGGGCGTGGCTGACACCCGTCAGGTCCTTGCCGACCAGCAACCCGCACTCGACTCGGCGGTCACGCTGGTGGCGCAGGACGCCCATGTCATCTACCAGGTCTACGAGGACCGCCGGGCGGGCCTGCAGGAACTGGTGAGCACTCGCGGCAGGCTGCGTGCCTCGCGGGCGATCAAGGCCGTCAACGGCGTGTCGTTCGAGGCCCGCGCCGGCGAGGTGATCGGCGTGATCGGGGCAAACGGCTCCGGCAAGAGCACGTTGCTGCAGGCGATGGCCGGGTTGCTGCCCTGCACGCAGGGGGCCATCTACGCGCGCAGCCAGCCCGTGATCCTGGGCGTCGGAGCGGCGCTGCAGCCCCGATTGTCCGGGCGGCGGAACATCGAGCTGGGCCTGCTCGCGCTGGGGGTGAGCCAGGAACAGGTCGAAGAGCAGTTCGACGAGGTGGTCGAGTTCAGCGGCCTGGATGACTTCATCGACCTGCCGATGCGGACGTACTCGTCAGGCATGAAGGCACGGTTGCATTTCGCCATCGCGACATCCGTCCAGCCTGACCTCCTGCTGATCGACGAGGCGCTTGCTGTCGGCGACGCCGACTTCCGAGGGCGCAGCGAGGAGCGCATCCGGTCGCTGCAGGCCAACGCCGGCACGGTCTTCATCGTCAGCCACCGGCTCAGCGAGATCCAGCGCACCTGCGCGCGGGTGCTGTGGCTGTGCGCGGGCGAGCTGGCCGCCGACGGCAGCCCAGACGAGGTGCTGGCCCAGTACCGCGAATGGGTGGGCCGGCCCCGCAGCCGGCCACCCCGCCAGCAGCGCCAGCAGCGGCGTGGGCGACGCCGGCGCCAGCGGCGCCGGGAACGCCGGGTTGTGCGACGTCAGCAACGCCGCCTGCGCCACCAGGCGGAAGACTGACCTGCTGGCGTAGCCTGCGCCCGTGTCACCGCCTGCACCCTCGTTCTCCTGCGTGTTGCTGACCGTGGGGGACCGGCCGGTCGAGTTGCGCCGCGCCGTGTCATCGGTCATCGCCCAGCGCGACGTTGACGTCGAGGTCGTCGTGGTCGTCAACGGCGCCGAGGACGTGTCCGTGGAAGGGGCCAAGGTGGTGGGGCTCGGGCGCAACGTCGGCATCCCGGCCGGGCGCAACGTCGGCGTCGCCGCGACCGCCGGCCGGTTGGTCTGCTTCCTGGACGACGACGGCTGGTTCGCCGGAGACGACGTGCTGTGCGGCGTCAGCCAGCGCTTCGCCGCCGACGACCGGCTCGGGATCCTCTCCCTTCGGCTGCGCGACCCCCTTGGCCGCCCCGGTCAGCGGCGCCACGTGCCCCGCCTGCGGGTCGGCGATCCCGCCCGCAGCTCAGCGGTCACGACCTTCCTCGGTGGCGCGGCCGTCATACGGCGTCGCGTCTTGGAGCAGGTCGGCGGCTTTCCCGAGGAGTTCTTCTACGCCCACGAGGAGCTCAGCCTGGCCTGGCGGGCCATCGACGCTGGCTGGCGGGTCCGCTACGACGGCCAGCTGGCGGTGTTCCATCCCTCGCAGCCGGCCTCCCGCCATCCCAGCTTCTGGTACCTGCAGGCCCGCAACCGGGTGTTCCTTGCCCGCCGCCACCTGCCGGCCCTCCTGGCGGTGGTCTACGTCGGGTTGTGGATGCTGATCTCGCTGGCGCGAGCCAGGAGCCTGGGGGCGGCCGCGCGGACGTTGCGCGGCTTCGCCGACGGGCTGCGGCTGCCATGCGGGCCACGGCGGCCCATCTCCTGGGCCGCGGTGTGGCGGATGACCCAAGCGGGACGGCCACCGCTGCTGTGATGCCTGTGGCCGAGAAGTGCACGACCGCTTGGCTACCGCAGCGCTAGCGTCCGGGCGTCAGCGTTGCCAGCAAGAGGAAAGGGCGATGGCCGGATCATCCAGCAGCAAGAAGCGCACGAGCCTGCTGCATCAGGCCCGCTACGCCCTGTCCCACCCGGGGCGGGTCGTGCCGCACGCCCGTCGCACGGCTCGCGACCTGTGGCTGCGGGCGACCACCCGAAACCACGTCGACTACTACCGGGCGGTGATGCGCTTTGACACTGCCCGCAGTCCAGACGCCGCCGTCGGCAGCAAGACCGAGGACCGGTGGCTGGCCATGGGCAAGCTGCAGTTCGACTACCTGCGCTCCCATGGCCTGCAGCCCCGACATCGCCTGCTGGAGATCGGCTGCGGCAACCTGCGGGCTGGCTGGCGCTTCGTCGAGTACCTCGACCAAGGCAACTACTACGGCATCGACATCTCGCCCGACATCCTGTTCGCCGCCCAGGACACACTCGTCCGCTTCGGCCTGCAGTCCAAGTTGGCGGTCCTCACGCCCGTGCGAGATCTGCGCTTGTCGTTCCTGCCCGACGAGCACTTCGACGTGGTGCACGCCCACAGCGTCTTCAGCCACTCCCCGCTCCAGGTGATCGATGAGTGCCTGGCCAACGTCGGGCGGATCCTGCGCCCGCGGGGGTTCTTCGACTTCACCTTCGACCGCACCGAGGGCGCGGAACACCAGGTGCTACGCGAGGACTTCTACTACCGCACGCAGACGCTGGTCGACCTGGCCGCGCGCCACGGGTTGCTGGCCGAGTTCTGCCAGGACTGGGAGACGCAGAACACCCACAAGCAGAGCAAGCTGCGAGTCCGCCGCCCGCCGGACGCCAGCGCGTCATGACCTCGAGCTTGTTCGACCCGCCGTCGGACCAGTCCGGTGACGTCGGCGCGGACGCACCGCTCGCCGCCCGCCTGCGGCCTCGCACCCTCGACGAGGTCGTCGGGCAGGCGCACCTGATCGGACCGGGGGGCCCGCTGCGGGTGGCCATCGAGGCCGACCGGCTGCGCAGTGTCGTGCTGTGGGGGCCGCCGGGCACGGGCAAGACCAGCCTGGCGCAGGTGATCGCCGGTGCGACGCGCGCGGCCTTCTTGCGGCTGTCGGCGGTGACCGCCGGCGTGAAGGACGTGCGGGCGGCCGTCGATCAGGCCCGCGCCCGGTTGGCAGTCAACGGCCGTCGCACCGTGCTGTTCATCGACGAGATCCACCGCTTCAACAAGGCGCAGCAGGACGCGCTGCTGCCAGCGGTGGAGGATGGACTGCTGGTGCTCATCGGGGCGACCACGGAGAACCCCTCGTTCGAGGTCAACGCGCCGCTGCTGTCTCGCAGCCTGCTGTACCGCCTCGAGCCCCTGGCCGACGACGACGTGCGCACCCTGCTGGAGCGGGCGATCAACGATGAGCGCGGCCTGCCGGGCGTGGTGGTTGACGACGACGCAACCGCGGCGCTGGTGGCTGCCGCGGACGGGGACGCGCGTGCCGCACTGACCGGCCTGGAGGGCGCGGCGCTGCTGGCCGCCGAGCAGGGCGCCGGGCACACCATCACCGCACAGATGGTGACCGCTGTCCTGGCGGGACCGAGGTTGCGCTACGACAAGGCCGCCGACAACCACTACGACCAGGTCAGCGCGTTCATCAAGTCCCTGCGGGGCTCGGACCCCGACGCTGCCCTGTACTGGCTGGTGCGGATGCTCGCGGCGGGGGAGGACCCCCGATTCCTTGCCCGGCGCATGATCATCCTGGCGGGCGAGGATATCGGCCTGGCCGACCCCATGGCACTGCAGATGGCCGTCGCGGCCTTCCAGGCGCTGGATGTCGTCGGGCTGCCGGAGGCGCGCTTCGCGCTGGGCGAGGCCGCGCTGTACCTGGCGCTGGCGCCAAAGTCCAACAGCTTGACGCTGGCGCTGGGTCGCGCCGACGACGCGGTCGCCCGCCTTGGCAACGCCGCCGTGCCGCCGCCGCTGCGAGACGCGCACTACCGCGGCGCGGCTCGCCTCGGGCACGGTCGCGGCTACCGCTATCCCCACGACGATCCGCGAGGGTGGGTCGACCAGCAGCATCTGCCAGACGGCCTGGCCGCCGGCGACATCTACGCGCCTGGGGAGCACGGCGAGGAGCCCCGCCTGCAGCGCTGGCGCTCCGAACGCCGCTCCTGACCGGCCGAGCGGCGCCGCCACCACCACATCGTGTGCAGGCCCGTCCTTGGGCGGCTGATCGCACACGGTTGCGGTTTTGTGCTCCCAAAACTTATCCTGCGACCCGACGTGACCACGAGCGCTGCTTACTCAAACTCCGATCGCGAGGCTCTCAAAGCCATGTACCGCCTCACCAGGGGCGGTGGCGAAGCGCGCACCGGTGACCTGGCCGAGGCCTTGGGGCTGACGCCCGGCACGGCCACCGCGACGGTCAAGCGCCTGGCCGACCGAGGCCTGGTCGTGCACCGTCCCTACGTGGGTGTGGTGCTGACCGACGAGGGCAAGCGGGCTGCGGTGGCGACGATCCGCCGTCACCGCATCGTCGAGCGCTTCCTGGCCGACATGCTCGGGTACGCCTGGAACGAGGCCGACCGCCTGGCTCGTACCTTTGAGCACCAGCTCCCACAGCAGGTCGAAGACCGGCTGTTCGTCGCGCTGAACCGACCCGCCACCTGCCCGCACGGCTTCCCGATTCCGGCGCCCAAGACCGCAGACATCCCGGACATGCCGCCGCTGTACTCCCTGGAGCCCGGAGATGAGGCGGTCGTCGCCGTCCCCGGTGCCACCGAGCCGGAGGTCGTGGCGTTCCTGGAGACGCTGGGGCTGCGGCCCGGCGTGACGGTGGCCGTCCGCGAGAAGCATCCCTTCGACGGCCCGCTCGTCTTGCGCGTCGACGGCAAAGAACGCACCGTCGGCGAACGCCTCGCCCGTTCGATCTACGTCACCGCACGAGTCACCGCACAACCCGAGAGGAACACCACGCCATGATTCCCGTTCTCGCCGCCGAAGGGGGCTACCAGGAGTTCACGCTCGCTGGAGGTGAGTACTTCTTGCTGGCCTTCTCCGTGGGCACCGCCCTGCTGGCGATCCTGGTCGGCTTCGCGCTGATGAAGGGCGTGCTGGCCGCCGACAAGGGCACGCCGGACATGCAGGCGATCGCCGCGTCGATCCAGGAGGGGGCCTCGGCATATCTCCGTCGCCAGTTCCGCACGATCGCCATCATCCTGGTGCCGCTCGCCCTGATCGTCTTCGCCACCTCGACGGCGGTGCTGCGGCCCGACGGCAGCCAGGCGCTGTCGTTCGCCCAGTCGGGCCTGTTCCGCACCGGCGCCTTCGTCCTCGGCTGCTTCATGTCGGGGCTGACCGGGTTCATCGGGATGGGCCTGGCCGTGCGCGGCAACGTGCGGACGGCCGCCGCCGCACGCAGCGGTTCGCTGCCGGCGGCGCTGAAGGTCGCCTTCCGCACCGGCGGCGTGGCCGGCATGTTCACCGTTGGCCTTGGCCTGCTCGGCGCCACGATCATCATCCTGCTGTTCCAGAACACCTCGTCGGCGATCCTGATCGGTTTCGGCTTCGGCGGATCCCTGCTGGCGCTGTTCCTGCGAGTCGGTGGTGGCATCTTCACCAAAGCCGCCGACGTCGGCGCGGACCTGGTCGGCAAGATCGAAGCCGGCATCCCCGAGGACGACCCTCGCAACCCCGCCACCATCGCCGACAACGTCGGCGACAACGTCGGCGACTGCGCCGGCATGGCCGCCGACCTGTTCGAGTCCTACGAGGTCACCCTGGTCGCCTCGATCATCCTCGGGGTCGCGGCCTTCGCCTCCATCGGCGCGAACCCCGCGCTGGGGCTGGTCTTCCCGGTCGTCGCCCGCGCCATCGGCGTGCTGGCCTCCATCGTCGGGGTCTACGCCGTGCGGGCCAAGGAGGGCGACACCTCGGCGCTGGCGCCGATCCGCCGCGGCTTCATCACCGCCGGCGGGCTGACCGTCGTTGGCACCCTGATCGTGTGCCTGACCTATGTCGGTAACGACAACTTCAACGAGGGCTGGCGCTGCTTCGGTGCGGTCGTGGCTGGCCTGGTGCTGGCCCAGGTCGTCAGCTACCTGACCGAGTACTTCACCTCCACCGAGACCTCGCCGGTGCGCGAGATCGCCGAGTCGGCGCGCACCGGTCCGGCCACCACCGTCCTGTCGGGGATCAGCTCCGGCCTGGAGTCCTCGGTGTGGGCGATCCTCGCCATCGCCGGCGCCCTGGGCGTGGCCGTGGCCCTCGGTGGCGGCAACCTGCAGTTCGCCCTCTACCTGGTGGCCCTGACCGGTATGGGGATGCTGGCCACCACCGGCGTGGTCGTGGCGGAGGACACCTTCGGTCCCGTTGCCGACAACGCGGCGGGCATCGCCGAGATGTCCGGCGAGTTCAGCGGCGAGCCCGAGCGGATCATGGTCTCGCTGGACGCGGTCGGCAACACCACCAAGGCCGTGACCAAGGGCTTCGCGATCGGGTCGGCGGTGATCGCCGCCGTGGCGCTGTTCGCCTCGTTCATCGAGACGATCGGCTCCGAGCTGTCGCTGGACCTGGAAGGCAGCGCGCTGTTCCAGGCGGCCGAGACGCAGATCAACGTCGCCGATCCCGTCACCTTCATCGGCCTGCTGATCGGCGGGGCGGTGCCCTTCCTGTTCTCCGGGCTTGCCATCCGTGCCGTCGGCCGGACCGCCGGAACGGTGGTGCAGGAGGTGCGCCGGCAGTTCCGCGAGCACCCCGGGATCATGGACTACTCGGAGAAGCCTGACCACGGCAAGGTCATCGACATCTGCACCACGGCGTCCCTGCGCGAGCTGGCGACGCCTGCGCTGCTGGCCGTGCTGACACCCGTCATCGTCGGGTTCGGCATCAACTACTTCGCGCTGGGAGCGTTCCTGGCCGCGGTGATCCTCACCGGCCAGCTGATGGCCAACTTCATGTCGAACGCCGGTGGCGCCTGGGACAACGCCAAGAAGTTCATCGAGGACGGCAACGAGGGTGGCAAGGGATCGGAGGCCCACAAGGCCGCGGTCATCGGTGACACCGTCGGCGATCCGTTCAAGGACACGGCAGGGCCAGCGCTCAACCCGCTGATCAAGGTCATGAACCTGATCTCGCTGCTGATCCTGCCAGCCGTGATTCGTCTGGGTGACAACCCCGCGCGTTTTGCCATCGCCGCGGTGGCGCTGATCGTGCTGGGCCTGGCCATCGCCTTCAGCAAGCGCAAGGCCGAGGCCATGGACGCCGACGTCGCCGAGCCGACGGCGCGGGCAGGGGTCACGCCCGCCCCGTAGGGGCGACTCCGGCTCGCGGCCGTTGCGCCGGTACCCTGCCCGCCGTGCACGCGATCGTTCTCGCCGGCGGGCAGGGCACGCGGCTGCGGCCGCTGACCAACACCCGGCCCAAGGCCCTGATGCCGCTGGCGGGCGCGCCCTTCGCGGCGGGGCTGTTGCGCCGGCTGCAGGCCGCAGGCTGTGACCGCGCGACCTTCCTGGTCGGCGCACAGGCCGAGCCCTACGCGCCGCTGGAGCGGCTGGGCTCGGCGATCGGCCTGCCCGTGGCGGTGATCTGCGAGCCGCGGCCACTCGACACCGCCGGGGCCTGCCGCGACCTGCTGCGGACCGGCGAGCCGGAGCCGGTCGTGGTGTGCAACAGCGACATCCTGACCGACCTGGGCTACGCCGCCCTGGTCGCTCGGCACATCGAGGTCGGTGCCACGGCCACCCTGGCGACGACCCGGGTCGCCGACACCAGCACCTTCGGTGTGGTGGAGTGCGACCCTCACGGCCGGATCAATCGGTTCGTCGAGAAGCCGCCGGCGGGCACCATGACCGCGGACACCATCAACGCCGGCACCTACGTGCTGGCACCCGACGCCCTCCAAGCGTTCCCGGGGCAGGGCCCGCTGTCGTTCGAGCGCGCGGTCTTCCCCAGTCTGCTCGAGGCCGGCGCTCACCTGGAGGGCTACCCGTCGGACAGCTACTGGTTGGATCTCGGGACGCCGCAGCGGTACCTGGAAGGCCACCGTGCGGTCCTGTCCGGCCGCTGTGCCTGGCCTGTCGACGATGCCTACGCAGCCTCTGGCCAGGGGGTGCTGCGGCATGTCGATGCCGTGATCAGCCCTGACGCGGCGGTCGGTCCCGAGGTGGTCGTCGGCCCTGGATCGCGAGTGGAGGCAGGGGCTGCGGTGGCGGGCAGCGTGCTGTTCGAGGCCGTGTTGATCGGCGCCGGCGCGCGGGTCCGCGACGCGGTGCTGGCCGAAGGCTCGCGGGTCGGCGCTTGCGCGACCGTCTCGAACACCGTCGTGGCCGCGGGCGTGACGGTCGCCTGAACCAACAGACACTATCCGGATCGCGATGGCTGGCGGATACTCCGAGCGGGCCGAAATCTTTAGGCCCGGCTGCCGGCAACCGAGACAGACGACAGGCGCCTAGGGAGTTCTGACGCGCCTGCCCATCAGTTCCCAAGCAGGAAGGGCGTTGGAGTATGCGCCGTTTCGCCGTGCTCGTCGTTCTGGCCGCTGCGGCCGCCCTCCTGCCTGCCGCCCCGGCGCTGGCAGCGGCCCCGACCGCGGCCGCCGACTGCCCATCGTCCGGCGGCGTGCGGGTGCCGCCAGCTCCGACGACCACCAGCGACTTCACGATCCGCGGGAAGGGCTGGGGCCACGGCGTCGGCATGAGTCAGTACGGCGCGCTGGGGGCGGCGCGCCTGGGTTGCAGCGCCAAGCAGATCCTGCGCACCTACTATCGCGGCGTCACGATCGCCCCTCGCGCGCAGCCGCGGTATGTCCGCATTGGGCTGACCTTCGACTCTCCGGTGAGCAACGTCGCGTCCGCGCGCAGCATCGACGCCACCGCCGGTGCCATCCCGTGGCAGCTGTGCGCCAGCGACCGCTGCCAGCGTGTCGCGACCCAGCCGCAGGGCAGTCGCTGGCAGGTGCGCATCGGCCCCAAGGGCGGCTACGGGTTGTGGGAGGGTGACCAGCGCCGCTGGCACGGCGGCGACAACGTCGCCCTGCTACGCGCGGTGCTGACGACCAGCGGGTCGGCGTCGCGCATCATCTCCATCCCGGCCAACGGCCACAGCTACAAGTGGGGGGTGCTGGAGTTCGACTCGTTCGTCACCGACGGCACCGGCCGCGCTTACCTCAACCTGGCGATCCGCAGCATCGAGCGCTACTTGCGGGGGCTGTCGGAGATGCCGTCATCATGGGAGCCGGCGGCGTTGCGGGCACAGGCCATCGTCGGCCGTGCCTACGCCATGGACAGGCGGGTCAACCTCGGTCTGCGCGAGAACTGCCGCTGCCACCTGTGGGACTCGCCGACCGACCAGCACTACACCGGCTGGGACAAGGAGTCGGAGGGTCTCGACGCGACGTACGGGCGGCGCTGGGTCGCCGCCGTCGACGACACCGCCGGCAGGATCATGCGCGATCCCGCGGGGGGCATCGCCGTCGGCTACTACTCGTCCTCGCACGGCGGCGCCAGCGAGTCGTCGGCGTTCACCTGGGGCGGCGAGGTCAGCTACCTGCGTTCGGTCGATGACAGCAACTGGGAGATGCACAGCGGCAACCCCAACCGCAGCTGGAACCTCGGGATCAGCGACCTCGCCCTCGGCCGGAAGTTCGGCGTGGGGAGGGCCACGTCGGTGACCTTGCCCAGCCCACGGGGACGCGGCGGACGCGTTGGGCGGGTGGAGGCCGGCTACGGCGGCGTGGTGATCCAGGGGGTGCGGGGCCGGGTGGTGGTCTCCGGAAGCACCTTCAAGTCGGTCCTGGGCTTGCGCTCCACGCTGTTCAACGTGGTGCAGCGCGACGCCTGACCGTGCGGTGTTTGTCCAGATTTTAGGGATTCCAAGTTGACGCGCCGGTATTGAGGGGGTTGAATCACGTTCCTGTAGTTACCCGGAACGCAGTTCACCCGACCCGGCCGTAGTTTGCGGCGGTCGGCACGGAGGAAGGCCACGCCGTGGTGCAGATTGAGACGCTGCCCTGGGCGTCGGAAGCCAAGTGCCTGCAGGCCGAGCCCGACACCTTCTTCCCCGAGAAGGGCGGTTCCACCAGGGAAGCCAAGCGCATCTGCGCCGGTTGCGACGTGCGGGCCAAGTGCCTGGAGTACGCGCTGGACAACGACGAGCGCTTCGGCATCTGGGGTGGCATGAGCGAACGGGAGCGCCGCCGCCTCAAGCGCCTGGCCTCCTGAGCCGCACCGCCGGCTGGCCGCAAGGTACCGGCCCGGCTAGCATCGTGGCGGCTTTCGCCCTTGGTGCGCGGGCTGGTTCGTCCCGCCTCTGACGAGTCCGAGATGGCTGCCATCGACCAGCACAACCTGCCACCGCCGCGCGTCACTGCGGTGCTCGTCGTGCACGACGGCGTCGAGTGGCTCGGCAGCGTGCTGGCCACCCTCGCCGCCCAGCGCTACCCGCAGCTTGACCTCGTGGCGGTCGACAACGCCAGCACCGACGGCAGCGCCGAGGTGCTGGCACGCCGCATCCCCGCCGACAAGCTGCTGACGCAGCCGCACAACACCGGTTTCGGCGCAGCGGTCGCGGCGGCGGCCGACCACCCGTCGGTGGCTGACGCCCAGCTGCTGCTGCTGCTCCACGACGACCTGGCGCTGGCACCCGACGCCATCGGCGAGCTGGTGGCGGCGCTGTGGGCCGACGACCGCACCGGCATCGTCGGGCCGAAGCTGCGCGAGTGGAACGACGACGCCGTCCTGGCCGAGGTCGGCATGACCATCGACCGCTTCGGGCGCGCCGTCTCCGGAGTCGAGCCCGCCGAGCTGGATCAGGGCCAGCACGACACCGCCACGGCCGTGCTGTACGTCAACACCGCCGGCATGCTGCTGCGGAGCGGCCTGCTGCGCGAGCTCGGCGGCTTCGATGCGCGCTTTCCCGCATACCGCGACGACCTGGATCTCTGCTGGCGGGCGTGGCTGGCCGGCCACCGCGTCGAGGTCGTGCCGGCCGCCGTCGGCTATCACATCGGCGCCGGCACGCGGGCGGGCCGGCGCTTCGGCTCGGGGCAGGACTCCGGCAGGCGGTACCTGGTCGAGCGCCACGCGTTTGCCAGCCTGCTCAAGAACTATGGCGCGGCGCGGCTGGCCAGGGTCCTGCCGATGGTGCTCCTGCTGGCCTTCGCCAAGACCATCGCCTTCGTGCTGATCCGGCGCTTCGCCGAGGCCGGGGCAGTGGTGCGCGCCTACGGGTGGAACGTCGTCGCGCTGCCGGGCACCCTGCGACGCCGGCAACAGGTCCAACGCCACCGCATGGTTCGCGATGCCGACGTGGCCCGGTTGTTCGCGCCCGGCTTGCCCCGAGCTCGCCTCTATCTCAGCTCGTTGGGCGCCTGGCTGGCCGGCGGATCGAACCGTGCCCTGCCTACCGACGAGCCGGCGGTTGGCGTACCCCACGACTCCGCCTTGGTACGCACGGTTGCCGACCGTCCGGCCGTGCTCATGGGGGCGGCGCTGCTCCTGGCCTACCTCATTGGCCTCCTTCCCCTGCTGGGCGCTGGTCAGGTCGTCGGCGGCGAGATCGCCCCATGGCCACCGGCGGCGGCCGACTTCTTGCGCGCGTACCTGCGGCCCTTCAACGGCGATCCGGTCGGCACCTACGGGTTCGCCTCTCCAGCCCAGGCGCTGCTCGGTGTGGCCAGCTTCGCGGGCCTGGGCAGCGCGTGGCTGGCCCAGCGGTTGTTGGTCTTCGGCTTGTTGCCCCTGGCTTGGCTGCTGGCGCTGCGAGCGGGGCGACTGATCACGCCGCGGGCGGCGCCGCGCACGCTGGGTGCGACCCTCTACGTGCTGTCGCCCGTGGTGCTGCTGGCACTCGGAGAGGGTCGCTACGGCGTGCTCGTCGCGGCAACGCTCTTGCCAGGGATGGTGCTGGCCGGCTGGCGGGCAGCCGACGCGCGTGCTCCGGTCGACGGCGGCTGGCGGGCGATGGCGCTGCTGGCACTGGGGCTGACGGTCACCGTGGCGGCGGCACCGTCGCTGGGACCCTTGCTGAGCCTGTGGCTGCTCACTGGCCTGGTCTGTGCGGCTGCGCGCCGCGGCCCCGGCGCCTGGGCCGCAGCCGGACGGCTGCTGCTCGCCGCACTCGTGGCCGCGGCGATCCTGGCGCCATGGCTGTACAACCTGGCCGTCCACCGCAGCCTGGCGGCTAGCGGTCCGCCGGTGGGGTCGGTGTCGCTGCCGATGTGGAGGGCGGCCACCGCCGTTCCCGCCGCGCTGCCCGACCTTGGTGGCATCGCCGGTGTGCTGGCGGTCACGACCTCGATCGCGGCGGCCTCCGCCGCGGTGGTGCTCGGACTGCGCCGCCGGCCCGGAACGGTCGCCGCGCTGGCCGCCGTCGCCACCCTGTCGGCGCTCGCCGCCTGGTTTGCGGCACGGCTGCAGCTGGAGTGGCTGTGGGCACCCGGCATGCTGCTGCCTGCGGCACTGGCCCTGGCCGGCATGGGCGTGCTGGCGGCGCACAGCCTGGGTGGCGGACTGCGTGAGTACAGCTTCGGTGTGCGTCAGGTCTTCGCGGTGGTGGCGACCCTCGTGATCGGCGCCGGTCTGCTGGCCGCCATCGCCCGTCTGGCTGGGGGGCCCTATGACGGGCTGGCGCGCGGCCCGCAGCTCATCCCGGCATTCGTCACGGCCGACGAGGAGCGGGTGGGGCCCTACCGCGTGCTGGTGCTGGCCACCAGCGGGGATGCCGTCAGTTGGGATGTTGTAGGGCCTGCCGGTCCCACGATGCTGTCGTTCGGCACCGTGCCCAGCGCCATCCTGCTGAAGAACCTGGATGCTAGCGTCGCCGGCGTTGTGGGCGGCGATCCACAGGCCGGCGACGCGCTCGGTCTGGCCGGGATCCGCTACATCATCGTGTCGGCGAGCTCGCGGACCTTGACCGACACCTTGGCCGCGCAACCCAGCCTGGAGGCGCTGCCGACCGGTGACGGTCGCGTGTACGCGGTGCGCTCGTGGCTGCCGCGGGCCGTCGCTGTGGCTGCCGCCGACGTGCCCCGCGTCCTGGCGGGCCACAACCTCGAAGCGGTGCAGGGCTTGGACCCGGCTGGCAGTGATGCCTACGCCGGTGGCCCCGTTCCGTCGGGACTGCTGCGGTTGGGCGAGGCCGGCTCCCCGTTGTGGCAGGCCGAGGTCGCCGGCCGCGCGCTGCCAAGGACCGACGTGCCGGTGGTCAATGCTTGGGAGACGCAGGCCGGAGCCCGGGCGACGATCGAGGCCGGCGGTACCACGGCGCACCGGCTCGCCGCGGCCGCGCAGCTGCTCGCCATTGCCGTGATCGTCTCCCTGGTCCTGCGCCCGCCCGGCTTCACGCAGCGCCAGCAACCCGGCCACCTGCGGCGCTCCCTACCCCGTGAGCTGGCCGGGACGGTTCGGCAGCAACAGGTCACCGGATGACCGAGCCCGGGTCCGCCTCGTCAGAAACCTCCCAAGGCACCCTGGTCCCGGCGTCGGCGTCGACAGCAGTCCGCGGGCGCCGCCGGTCCCTGGCGGTCTTGGTCGTGCTGGCGGTGTTGCTGGCCGGCGGGGCCGCCGTCGACCTGCTGGGGGTTCCTGCCGCTGTCCCGACGCCGCGGGCGGTGGCCCAAGACCCGGCCGACGCTGGCCGCTGGTACTGCCCGGCGACGGCGGCGCGGGGAGAGTCGGCAGTCGTGGAGGTGGCCACGGTCGGCGACCGCGCGTCCCGCGTGACCGTCGACCGCTACGCCGGGGGCGCTGTGGCGACGGACCCGATCCGCACCGTGCAGCCGGGCGCAGCCGTGCGGATCGGGCTTTCGGCGTCGCACCCGTCCGTGGTGCGGTGGGAGGGTGGCCCTGTGGCGGTCACCTGGCGGGCGACCGGACGGACCCAGACGATCGCCGCGCCCTGCGAAGCGGCTCCCAGCGGCCGCTGGTACACCGCCGGGTTCGACACGACGCTGGGCTCCACTTCGGCGCTGCACCTGTTCAACCCGTTCACCGAGGATGCGACGGTCGGGCTGACGTTCGCGACTCCCGACGGTCCCGTCCGGCTCGTGGCCACGGACAATCTGGTCGTGCCGGCCGGCAGGTCACGGCGTCTGGAGCTGGGCCGCTTCCAGCCGGAGGTGGCAGACCTCGGCGTTATCGCCGAGGTCTCGGCTGGTCGGGTCGTGGCTCAGGGGGAGGTCGACATCGTGCCTCCCCGAAGAAGTCGCGGCCCTCGCGGGCGAGCGCTGCTCCGCGCCGCGCCGCGGGCACGGCGCTCATGGAGCTTCGCCTACGCGCGCGCCGGCCAGGTCAGCGAGTCGTGGCTGCAGGTGCTCAACGCCGGGAGGCGAGAGGCCGCGGTCGAGGTCAGCGTCAGCGATCCCTCGAACGACGCCTCGAGCCCGCTAGGTGAGGTGTCGGTGCCCCCTGGAGGGACGGCTCGAATCGAGCTCGCCGAGGCCTCCAGGCGCCCGGAGTTCGGGGTGACGGTCACCGGGGTGAACAACGAGGCCATCGTCGTCACGCGGCTGACCGCGATTGACCGCTTCGGGCGACGCGCCGGCGTCGCCGCTTCCCTCGGTGCCGTCGAGCCCGCCGCCGAATGGGCAGTCGTCGGCGGTGGTACCGAAGGGCGCCGGGACGCGTTGAGCATCTACAACGCCGGCTCGCGGCAGGCCCAGGTCGAGGTGGTGGCCGATGCGGCACCCCGCGCGTGGTCGCGGATCACCGTCGAGCCCAACGCGCGCGCGGTGGTGCCGCTGGCGGGGGCGGACACGACAGGATCGAGCACCCCCGTGCTGGTCCGGGCGGATCGGCCGGTGGTGGCAGAACTGCGATCGGTGGCCAGGGGCGACGAGCTGCGCCTGTGGTCGGCGGTCGGCGTCCCCGCCCGCGCCTGGCGAGGCCCTCGCACCCGGCCGCCGGTGCGCCTCGACCCTGGCCTGGCCACGCGCGCGCCGGGGACATCTCCGGTCGAGGCGACCGAGAGTGTGCCGGCGCCAGGCCCGAGCCGGCCAGCGCCGTCCGGGCCGGACACCTCCGCCCAAGGCGCCGGCTCGCGAAGTTGACCGGCTACCAGTCGTCGTCGAACAGGTCGTCGAGGTCGTCGTCGATGCCCAGTGCCCGCGCGACGGCTTCGCCCACGGCCACACGCACCACGGCCACCAGCTCGCCGCGGCCCTCCGCGCGGGACTCCAACGCACGCCGGTACACCGTCAGCCGGTTCGCCGAGAAGTCTGCCAGCGGCGGGTGGCCGGCCAGCGGTTGGCCGGCGAACGAGGGCGATGCCGGCGGGACGGCGGCCACCGTGATCTCGGCCGCCTCGACAGGTTCGGCGAAGCGGGCCGGCAACGTGGAGACGGCCTCCTCGACGATCTGGGCGAAGCGGGCGGCGTCGCGCACTCGGAAGCCGTCGGCGGGGCGACGGCGTCGATCGTTGTCTGCCCGGTAGCCGCGACCGTGCCGGTCGCCGGCCGCAGGCCGGTCACCGCGCATGTGACGAGCGTAGGCCGCCTGCTGTCCTGCCGCCTCGCTCCATGCAGACCGCGGGGACAGATCCCGAGTTTCGGACGGGGGGTGCTCTACGGTCTGGCGCCATGGCGAACACCTTGCGTTCCTGCACCCGGACCGGTTGCGGCTGGCCGGCTGCCGCCTCCCTGTCGTACCGCTACGCCACCAGGCAGGCCTGGCTGTTGGAACTGGCGCCGACACCGGACGTATCGCTGTACGACCTTTGTCCACACCATGCTGACAACCTGGTCGTGCCCAACGGTTGGGAACGGGTCGACGATCGGACCGCGAGCCCGGTCGTGGTGGAGCCATCAGCCCGTGACCGGGCGGCCGAGGCCGCCGCGCGTCGCCAAGCGGCGGCGGAGGGCCTGGCTGACGAGCTGGCGTCCCCGTCGGCCGGTGTCAGTCGCTACGCGCAGCTGGCCGCCGACCTGCCGCGACTGGCGGCGCAGATGTACGGCAAGCAGACCCCGGGCACGCCCCCGGCGACACGACCCCGGCCCATCCCCAGCCGCGACCTTGCGCCGCTGCCGCTTCCCGGCCAGCTGACGATTCCCGTCGACCAGACGACCGAGGGTGTGGTGGTGGCCATCGACGCGGCAGGTTCTCGTCGACGTCGCGACGAACAAGGCTAGTGCCAAGCGACCAGCCACCCTGCCCGGCTCGTCTCGGTAGAGCAGAAAATGGTACAAAAAGGATGCCTCGACCATCCCTGATGGCCATGTGCGTCGACGCTGTGGCAGCCGATACCTAAGGAACGACGAAACCCTCGCAGGAGATCGCCCCCATGGATGACTGCCCGAAGTGCACGTCGGCCGACCTGGTGCTGGTTGCGCTGATCCTCAACGGTGGCCCGGTGCACTTCGCGCACTGCCGGAACTGCGAGCACCGGTGGTGGACCGACCGCGACGCTGGAGCGGTCATCACCCTGCCCGACGTCCTGACCAAGGCGACTCGCTAGCGGCGAACCCGGACCATCCGCGGCGCCGGGTCTGCCTCGACGGACCCGGCGCCGTCTCAACGCGCGGTCGTCCCCGTCGTTCCGGCGAGTAGGATTGCCGGCAGTGCTCGACCTCGGTCCGATTTTCAAGGCCTACGACGTGCGGGGGATCGTCGGCGAGCAGTTGGACACCGCAACGGCCGAGCGCCTCGGCCGGGCGGCCGCCATCGAGCTGCACGGCGAGGCGGTCGTCGTCGGCCGCGATATGCGGCCCTCCGGCCTCGAGCTGTCCGAGGCGTTCATGTCCGGGGTCCGCGCGCAGGGCGTGGACACCGTCGACCTCGGCTTGGCCTCCACTGACCTGCTGTACTACGCCTCGGGTCGCCTGGGACTACCAGGTGCGATGTGGACCGCCAGCCACAATCCCGCCTCCTACAACGGCCTGAAGCTGTGCCGCGCGGGCGCCGAGCCCGTCGGCGTCGACACGGGGCTGCTCCAGATCCGGGATCGTGCGCAGGACGGTTCCTTTCCGGTCGCCCGACAGGAGGGTGCGCACCGTACGGCTGACCTGCTCGGGCAGTATGCCGAGCATGTGCGCGGCTTCGTCGACACCACCGCGCTGCGCCGGCTGACGGTCGCAGTGGACGCCGGCAACGGGATGGGCGGCCTGGTGGTCCCCGCCGTGTTCTCAGGGTTACCGGTCGAGCTGATGCCGCTGTACTTCGAGCTCGACGGCACCTTTCCCAACCACCCGCCCGACCCGATGCAGGCGCGCAACCTGGTCGACCTGCAGCACGCGGTGACCGAACACGGCTGCGACCTCGGCCTGGCCTTCGACGGTGACGCCGACCGTGTGTTCTGCATCGACGAGCTGGCCCGGCCGGTCAACCCGTCGCTGCTCACCGCGCTCATCGCTAGGGCGTTACTGGAGCGCAGCCCTGGCTCGACGGTGCTGTACAACCTCATCTGCTCCCGCGTCGTGCCGGAAACCATCGAGGCTGCCGGAGGACATCCGCTGCGCACCCGGGTCGGTCACTCCTACATCAAGGCCGTCATGAAGGACACCGGCGCCCTGTTCGCCGGCGAGCACTCCGGCCACTACTACTTCCGCGACAACTTCCGCGCCGACTCGGGCTTGATCGCCGCCGTGCTGCTGCTGGAGTCCCTGTCACGCCACGGTGGCGCGCTGTCGGAGCTGGTCGCGCCCTACGACCGCTACGCCCAGTCGGGGGAGCTGAACACGACGGTGACCGACCAGACCCTCGCGCTGGAGCGTGTCGCCGAGGCCTTCGCACAGCGCGGGGAGGCCGACTGGACCGACGGGCTGACGATCGACGGCGACGGCTGGTGGTTCAACGTGCGACCCTCCAACACCGAGCCACTGTTGCGCTTGAACGTCGAGGCCCGCGACACCCACGCGATGGAGCAGGTCCGCGACGAGGTCCTGGCAACCATTCGAACCTGAGGAGACTGCCATGGTCGTCGATGCCGCACTTATCGACCTGCTGGTGTGCCCCGCGTGCCGAGGCGCGATCGAATACAAGGATCGCCGGCACGTGATCATCTGCACCCAGTGCGGCCGGCACTATCCGGTCCGCGACGACATCCCGGTCATGCTCGTCGAGGAAGCCACCCGCCCACCGGCGCGCGGCTCCAAGCAGTGAACCTGGATTCCCTCGACGGCTATCCCGCCGTTGACCCGTCCGACGCGCTCGGCGATGTCGAGGCGAGCGGCCGCCAGTGGGCCCGCGCTGGCGAGCTGGCGGACCAGCGGGCCGACCTGGCCGGCATTGACGCGGTCGTCGTCACCGGCATGGGCGGTTCGGGGATCGGTGGCGACGTGCTGCGCCAGCTGGCCGCTGGGCACGCGCCCTGGCCGGTGGTGGTGCACAAGGGCTACGGCTTGCCAGCCTTCGTGGGGCCGCGCACGTTCGTCGTCGCTACCTCCTACTCCGGCAACACCGAGGAGACCCTGTCAGCGTTCTCGGAGGCGGGCCGCCGCGGGGCTCGGCGCATGGCGATCACCAGCGGCGGAAAGCTGGCGGCGTGCTGCGATGCCGAGGACGTCGCCTCTGTGCGGGTGCCGGGCGGTGGGCAGCCACGTCACTCGCTGGGCTATCTGCTGGTGCCCGCGTTGGTGGCGCTCGGCCTCGCAGACGGCATCCCTGAGGCGGTGCAGCAGCTGACCGGGATGGCCGAGACGCTGGGACGCAACGTGCCCGTGGCCGACAACCCGGCCAAACACCTCGCCCAGCGCCTTGCCGGCTCCGGCATCCCCCTGCTGCTCGGGAGCCAGGGTCTGGCTGGGGTTGCGGCCTACCGGCTGAAATGCCAGCTGGCGGAGAACGCCAAGCTGCCAGCCATCTGCAGTGAGCTCCCCGAGGCGGACCACAACGAGGTCGTCGCCTGGCAGGAGCCGGGTTCCGAGTCCCGCGGCGGCGGATTGATCAGCCTGCGCGACGGCGATGGTGAGCACCCTCGGATGCGCCGGCGCTTCGAGGTCACCTCGGAGCTGCTCGACGAGCGATTCGCCTGGCAGGCGGAGCTGGTCGCGACCGGGACGTCACCCCTGGCCAGGCTCGCGTCACTGGTGCTTCAGGGCGACCTGGTCAGCGTCTACACCGCGCTGGCGCTGGATCGCGACCCCACGCCGGTGCGAACCATCGACCTGCTCAAGACGGCGCTGGGCAGGGAGGCGGTAGGGCCGTGACAGCAGGCGCGGTGAACCTCAGCGACCGGCTCGGCGGCCTGCGCCCTCGGGTCCTGCTCACGCTCGGTTCGGGACTGGGCGCGCTGGCCGAGGAGATCACCGACCCCCTGATCCTGGACTTTCCCGCGATCGGTCTGCCGGCGCCGACCGTGTCCGGCCATGCCGGCCGACTGGTCGCCGGCGAGCTCGCCGGCATCCCCCTGCTGGTGCAGCAGGGACGGGTCCATCTGTACGAGGGGGTGGCGGTGCGCGACGTCACGGCCTGCGTGCGGGCGGCCGCCGACGCGGGCGTGGAAACCTTCGTCGTCACCAACGCCGCCGGTGGTCTGCGAGCCGACCTCGAGCCCGGCGACCTGCTGGCGATCACCGACCACCTGAACCTGTCGGGCGCCAACCCGCTGATCGGGCGGGGCGGTGCTCCCGCCTTCGTCGACATGAAGGACGCCTACGACCCCCGTCTGCGCAACCTCGCACAGCAGGCCGCCGCTCGAGGCTCCCAGCGGCTGGTGGAAGGCGTCTACGCCGGTCTGACTGGGCCGTCGTACGAGACGCCAGCAGAGGTGGCGATGTTGCGGAGCCTCGGCGCCGACGCGGTGGGGATGTCGACCGTGGCGGAGGTGATCCAAGCCCGCGCGCGTGGCTTGGCGGTGCTGGGCCTGTCGCTGATCACCAACGTCCACCGACCCGGAGGAACCAGCACCGACCACGCCGAGGTGCTCGAGGCGGGTCGCACCGGCGGACCTCGTCTGGCCTCCCTGGTGCGGGCGCTACTGCCGTCGATCGGCTGATCGGCCCGGTCGGACAACCCCGCTGGGGAGGGCCTGGGAGGGGTCGGCTATGCTGACCGTTGAGCTGTTCTGTCCCCCCGTAGTTTGCCGATGAGTCTGTCGAGGTGCCCGTAACCATGCCCGAACTCGTTCCGCACGACGTTGCCGACCTCTCCCTCGCCGCCACGGGACGAGCCCGGATCGAGTGGGCCGAACGGTCCATGCCCGTGCTGCGCGCCATCCGTGAACGCTTTCGCGCCGAGCAGCCGCTGGCTGGCCAGCGCATCGCCGCCTGCCTGCACGTCACGACGGAGACGGCCAACCTGATGCGGACGCTGGCTGCCGCCGGCGCCGAGGTCACCCTGGTGGCGAGCAACCCGCTCTCGACCCAGGACGACACGGCGGCGGCACTGGTCGCG
>Ga0136627_1000057_pt1 | contig 29528 bp, 30 predicted proteins | sample AntDrymUQ4892206_2_FD_104652 | JGI IMG/M metagenome (GOLD analysis project Ga0136627, IMG submission 104652) | Polar desert sand microbial communities from Dry Valleys, Antarctica - metaG UQ489 (22.06) | ecosystem: Environmental > Terrestrial > Soil > Desert | place: Antarctica: Dry Valley... | reverse complement strand
CCATCGAGACCTTCATCGACGGCTGGAACGACCGATGCGAACCATTCGAGTGGACCAAGGACGCCGACGACATCCTCACCAGAGCCAAGGACCGCAAGAAGACTTCAAACACGCGACACTAGTTCACGGGCCCGGCCTTTCCGGACCGCGATGGCTTCAATCTGCGGGAGCACGATGAGGTCATCGTGAGCGCTGCGTGAGGGATCTCTGACTTTCGCGCTCATGGCCAGGTCGACCACCTGAGCCGGGTCGGCCTCGGCCAGCACGGTCGCCGTCAGGGCACCGGTGCCGCAGCCCACGTCCAGCCAGGTCCGGCGCAAGCGACGTCCAGCCAGCGCAGTAGCGGACTGCGACGCGACGGCTCCAGCGCCCTGCGTACCCCTCGTACGCGTCACCGACGATCCAGGGCTCGTCCAGACTCGCCATGCCTGCCGCTGCCTAGACGGCTCGAACCGGACGTCAGTACTTCAAGGATCTGCTGGACATTGCAGCCTCGGGACGCCCTGCAACCGTGGGGACTCGTGCAGATAGTGGATTTCGCCGAGACTCAACTGCTCTGCGCAGCGGGTCCGAACTGACCGAGCCGATAGTCGACGATCGGCTGCGGCGGGGTAGTCAACGGTTGCCAGCTCTGCTGCCGGAGTCTTGCGAGAGACTCCATGTCATGGCCTACGACGTCGAGCTAGCGAACCGGATCCGGCATGTCGTTGAGGACGAAGGCGGCCTGACCGAGAGACGCATGTTCGGCGGACTCGCCTTCTTGATCCACGGCAACCTGGCGGTCAGCGCCAGCAGCAAGGGAGGCCTGCTGCTGCGCATCGATCCGGCTGACACCGAGGCGCTGGTGAGTAAGCCATACGCGCGCCGCTTCGAGATGCGCGGCCGAGAGATGGACGGCTGGCTTCATGTCGACGCCGAGGCGCTCGAGAGCGACGACAAGCTGCGGCGCTGGGTGAGACACGGCCTCACCTACGCCCGATCACTGCCACGCAAGTAGCCGGGTCCCGGGCAATGTGCTGCCTGTGCGCGGCAACCGGAAGGCACCGGACTGGCCCACGGTGCTCGGCGCTGGCGTCTGAGCCAGTTCTCGACTGTTCATGAACAACCGAGGAGGCATGCCTCCTGTCGAGTTGTCCAGCACGGGTGTGGAGAACGGCCCCGCGTCTTGCGTCTGGGCACGATCGAGCCCGTGCACAGGCGGATCCGTGCACCAAGCCCTGACCACGCATCAGCAGGCCGCCGAACGCCTCGGGGTCAGCCGACCGACCTGGTGAAACTGCTCGACGAGTCCAGCACACGTGTCCGCGATCCTCCGGGCGCGAGTTCTACCGCGGAGTGGCGATCTGGCCCCTCCGGTGAGGCAATGATGTGCCGGGAGAGGACCTGCCATGGCCTCCGCACTCGACGATGAGTCTTGCTCCGCCAGGCCGTCTCATACTGCTGTGGGCTCAACGCCTGCGGTGGGCTCAACGCGAGCCGGCGATCCGATCGAAAGGACACGAACGATGAGGAAGCTGATGGTGAGCACGTTCTTGACCCTCGACGGGGTCATGCAAGCCCCGGGTGGACCCGGAGAGGACGACAGCGACGGTTTCACGCACGGTGGCTGGTCCGTGAGTTATTCGCCGCACACTGGCCGCACGCCAGAGAGGAGGACGGCGCCAAGCCGTTGAACGACGCCACCAAGTACGTCACGTCACGGAGTCAGCCCACGCTGAAGTGGCGCAACTCAGTCCTGATCGAGGCGGACGCGGACGAAGGCAGCGCGGCGCTCAAGAAGCAGGGCGGACCGGAGCTGTAGGTCCATGGCAGCGGGAACCTGATCCAAGCGCTGTTGCGCCACGAGCTCGTCGACCAGTACCGCCTCTGGGTCTTACCCCTCGTCATCGGATCTGGCAAACGTCTGTTCTCGGAGGGCACCGGGCTCGCTGCCATTACCCCGTCCACCACTTGGTGCCGCTCGGTTTCAGCACCAGCGCCGGTCAACCTCGAAGCTAGCAACTCTGGAAGGCGAATTCGGCTTGCAGAGATGCACGGCCGTGGTCACGTGCCGCCCCTACCGAGTGGGGGCTGATTGCAGGATCTTAGTTTGCGGTGTGCCGACAAGGGCGGGAGCGTTCTGCGGCGACGACCAGACCCTCGTCTGGAGGAAGCCGAGGAAGCGTTCTGCATCGTCGACGGTGTCGAAGTCGAGGTCGATGACGACGTAGTTGGGATCGTCGACCGGCCGTTGCACACGGTGGTCCCTGACGCCAGCCTGGGCACGGGCGTCCGCAAAGCGCTGAAAGGCAGTGAGCCACCGATCGAAGTCGGAAATGGCGTGCTCGATGTGCAGTGTGGTCACGGTGGGCTCCTCGATGAACGTTTCGGGCGACCACCACGCTAGGTATTCAGCGGCGTTGGGCCTATCCCAAGTTTCTGGGGTTCTTGGCCGTTCTTTGACCCGGGCGGCCGGGGGCCGGTGCTGGCGTAGCGTTTGCGCATGCCAGTCGCCAGTGCCTACGCCCGGGCGAACGCGCGTGTGCTGGAGATCTGCGGGTCGGCAGACGACGAGCGGACTCTGCGTCAGCAGGTTATCGAGGAACTCCACCCCGTGGTGGGCTTCGATTCCTACGCCTGGCTGCTCACCGATCCGGCGACCTCGGTGGGCGCTTCGCCCCTGGCGGACGTCGCGTGGCTGCAGGACCTTCCTCGTCAGATCGAGCTGAAGTACCGCACCACGGTGAATCGGTGGACCGCCTTGGACGACACTCCGGTCGCTCTCCTCGACGAGGCTACTGGAGGCGACCTCGCCCAGAGCTTGGTGTGGCGGGAACTGCTCGTCCGGCACGGCGTCCGAGACGCCGCGTCCGTTGTCTTCAAGGACCGGTTCGGCTGCTGGGCTTTCCTCGAGTTGTGGAGGACCGACACAACGGTGCCGTTCAGCGCCACCGAGGCGACCTTCCTCGCTGAGCTCGTAGAACCGTTGACGCTAGCGCTGCGCCGCTGCCTAGGAAGCACCTTCGTCCCTACTTCGGCCCGAGACTTCCCACACGTCGGTCCTGTCGTGTTGCTGTTGTCGCCGCAGTTACAGGTTCGCGGTCAGACGCCGGAGACGACGGACACCCTTCGCGTCCTCGTCCCTCCGGCCCAAGGCCATGTCCCCGTCCCGGCCAGCGCGTACAACGTGGCCGCGCAGCTGCGGGCCGTGGAGGAGGGAGTCGACAGGAATCCGCCCTCGGCACGGGTACACCTTCGCCAAGGCGTGTGGGTGACTGTGCGGGCAGCGCGGATTGATAGCCCCGGGTCGTCGCCGGAGCAGGACATCGCAGTGACGATCGAAGAGAGCTCCCCTCCTGAACGCGTCGATCTCTTTGCTCGAGTCTTCGGGCTGAGCGCTCGGGAGCACGAGCTCCTCGAGCATCTCGTCGCCGGCTGTACGACGAGGGAGCTCGCGCGCTGCATGTGGCTCTCGGAGCACACCGTGCAGGACCACCTCAAGTCCATGTTCGCGAAGACGTCGAGCCGCAGTCGTCACGCCTTGCTGTCACGAGCCCTCGGGGGCTGACGTCCGTCAGCTGGCCGCGTGCCGTCAGCTGCCCAACAACTCGCCGTACGCCGCCAAGCACCGCGTCGCGCACGTGTCCCCGATCACTACCGCGCCGCATCCACGAGTAACCGCGGACAGCGGCCATCCTGAAACTGTCGCGATGGAGGCGGTCGCCCGGACGACGCTCCCTCAAGACCGTAGAGCTCCCCGCGGAGGGCTACGAGGTCGTCGGCTCACGTCTCTTGGCGAGCGGCAGCGCACAAGAGAGCCGCAGATCGCTGACCTGCAGGTTTGGGCCGGATCAGACGTTGAAGCGGAACTCCACCACGTCCCCGTCGGCCATGACGTAGTCCTTGCCCTCCATACGCACCTTGCCCGCTGACTTCGCCGCAGCCATGGAGCCGGTGGCGACCAGGTCGTCGAAGCCGACGATCTCGGCCTTGATGAAGCCGCGCTGGAAGTCGGTGTGGATGACGCCGGCCGCCTCGGGAGCGGTGGCACCCTTGCGGATCGTCCACGCCCGTGACTCCTTCGGCCCAGCCGTGAGGTACGTCCGCAACCCCAGGGTCTTGAAGCCGACCCGGGCCAGGACGTCGAGGCCGGGCTCGTCGATACCCATCTCGGCAAGCATCTCCCGGGCTTCGGCCTCGTCGCCCAGCTCGACCAGCTCGGCCTCGAACTTCGCGTCCAGGAAGATCGCCTCGGCCGGTGCGACCAGCTCGCGCATCGACGCCAGCAGCGCGGCGTCGGACAGCTCGTCGGCGTCGCAGTTGAACACGTAGATCAGCGGCTTGGCGCTCAGCAGGTACAGCTCGCGCAGCGGCTCGCGCTCCAGCCCAGCGGCGAAGGCTCCCGTACCGCTCTCGAGCACCTGCTGCGCGGCCTGGATGGCCTCGACCTTCGGCACAAGTGACTTGTCCTTCTTGGCGTCCTTCTCCAGACGCGGCAGCACGTTCTCGATGGTCTGCAGGTCGGCGAGGATCAGCTCGGTGGCGATCGTCTCGATGTCGTCCCGCGGACTGACCTTGCCCTCGACGTGGGTGACGTCGTCGTCGCGGAAGACCCGGGTGACCTGGCAGATCGCGTCGGACTCGCGGATATGGGAGAGGAACTTGTTGCCCAGCCCCTCCCCCACGCTGGCGCCACGCACGATGCCGGCGATGTCGACGAACTGCACGGTCGCGGGCAGTTGGCGAGCCGAGCCGAAGATGTCGGCCAGTGTGCCGAGTCGGGAGTCGGGTACGCCGACCACGCCGACGTTGGGCTCGATGGTCGCGAACGGGTAGTTCGCCGCGAGCACGTCGTTCTTGGTCAGCGCGTTGAAGAGCGTCGACTTGCCCGCGTTGGGGAGTCCGACGATACCGATCGTGAGTGCCACAGGCGCCTAACGTACGGGCCGACCCGCGGGTCGACAGCGAACCGCCCGCTCCCGGAGGCGATCAGGGGCGGGCGGAGGGTTGACGGGTGCCGGTCAGAACTTGATCAGGCCCCGCTGGTAGGCCTTGACCAGGCGACGCGGCACGCTGACCTCGCGGCCACCGACGCGGATCGGGACCAGGTCGGCCGCCGTGGCCTTCCAGGCCGAGCGGCGGTGACGCGTGTTGGAGCGCGAGGTCTTGCGCTTCGGTACAGCCACAGGGATCTCCTCGTACGTCGGACAGCGCTCCAGGCTACCGGACACCGGCCCGAACAAGAGAATCGGCGGTGGTCCAGAACACCCGGCTGTCCCCTGCGTACCACTGGTCGGTGGCGACGCCCAGGTCGTCCATGCCGATCGCGAGCGCGACCTTGACCGACGGATCGTTGTCGGTGTACATCAGCGCCCGGATCTCGGTCAGCCCGTGCGCGAAGCCGTACGCCAGCGCGCCGGTGGCCGCCTCACGGGCGTATCCCCGTCCGGTGGAGTCGGGGTGCAGGTGCCAGCCGACCTGGATCTCGCGGGTGCCGTCGCGGTTGAGCGTCGGCAGCGGCACGAGCAGGACGCATCCGACGGTGACACCGGTCGCCCTGTCCTGCACCGCCCACTGGCCGCACGGCTCTCCGAGCCGCTCGCGGATGCCTCGCCACGATGCAATCCTGTCAACCGCTTCGTCCCGGTGGGTCATCACGGTCGGGTCGTCGTCGAGCCAGCGGACGACGTCCCATCGGCTGTTGATGTCCAGGACGCGGTCGGCGTCGCTCTCGCGCCACTGCCGGACCCAGGTGCGTTCGGTCTCGAAGACCAGCTCGTCAGGTGCGATCACCGACTGATCCTCGCCGTCAGGCGTGGGCGGGTGCAACCGGGTTCGCGCGCACCGACGCGCTCACCGGACGCTACTCATGCAGGGGTATGCGCAATCTCCATCCCACCTCGATGTGGTCGGGATCGGTGATACGAGGATTGGCGGCCACGATCTGCTTCACCGAGCTACGACCGAAGTCCTTCGCCTTCCGGACGATCCCGGTCAACGTGTCGCCGCGGTCGACCCGGTACAGCAGCCATCCCTGAAGATCGGGGAACATGATCACCCGCACCTCGCGCAGGTTGAACCCCGGGCTCGGTCCCTCGTCGGGGAGGCCCGGGTTGTCGCCGAAGACCTGCAACGTGAGCCGGGCGCCGGACCGGGGCGGCTTGTCCACCTCGAGCCTCGTGACGAACTCCCCGACGCCGATCCCGCCGCCGCTGGACTGGGCCGACCCTTTGGCCAGGACTGCCCCGCGCGGATTCAACAGTCGCAGCCCGATCGTTGCCTCGAACCCCGAGCCGATGCCCGAGACGATGAACCGACGGCCGACCAGGTCGTTGTTGGCGGGTTGTCGCACCCGCACGTCGCTGATGAGTCCCATGGTGTCCCCTGACGACGAACTCGGATGGTTGGGGCCTTTGTGAACCCCTGAGGAGTGTAGGAGGATTCGGCAGCGGGTGGCGGAAGTTGGCCCTCCTGCGGCACCGCAACACGTTGCACCGGACTGATGGCGGTTGCGCGGTGCCGTCGCTGCAGGGTTCTGTCGGTGCCGGGTGCGAGGGTCTGCGCATGGACATGACGACGCTGGTGATCGCGGCACTCACGCTGCTCGTCGGGCTGGCGTGCGGCGCGCTGCTCGGCAGTGGCCTGCTGCGCCGTGAGGGGGCCGACCTCGGCGCGCAGCTGCAGGCCACGACGACGGCCACCGCGCACGTGGTCGCACCCGTGCGCGAGAGCCTCGACCGATTCGACTCACGGCTGCGCGACCTCGAGGGCAGCCGGATCGAGTGGCACGCCCAGCTGCGCGAGCAGGTGGAGTCGGTCCGCGTGACCAGCGAAGCGCTGCGTCGTGAGACCGCCTCACTGGCCACTTCGCTGCGCCGTCCGCAGGTCCGCGGGCGCTGGGGCGAGCTGCACCTGCGTCGGGCGGTAGAGCTGGCCGGCCTCGTCGACCGCTGTGACTTCACCGAGCAGGTCAGTCTCGGCGACGGCGAGGCGGTGCTACGACCAGACCTGGTGGTGCACCTGGCCGGTGGGCGGCAGGTGGTGGTCGACTCCAAGGTGCCGCTGGATGCCTTCCTCGACGCCACCGAGGCCACCGACGACGACGTCCGTACGCATGCGTTGGAGCGTCACGCCCGGCAGCTGCGCGCCCACGTGGACGGGCTCGCCACCAAGGCGTACTGGCGAGCACTCGACCCGACACCGGAGTTCGTGGTGCTCTTCGTCCCCGGGGACGCGTTCCTGTCCGAAGCACTGGCCGCCGACACCGGGCTGCTCGAGCACGCGGCAGCCAGGCAGGTGGTGTTGGCGTCACCCTCCACACTGATCGCCCTGCTGCGGACCGTCGCGCTGGCGTGGCGGGAGGAGTCGGTCGCGGCCAGCGCACGGGAGGTGCAGGCGCTCGGGCAGCAGGTGTACGAGCGCCTGGGGACCCTCGGCGAGCACGTCGACAAGCTGGGCCGGTCGCTGACGTCCTCGGTCGACAGCTACAACAAGGCGGTCGCGTCGCTGGAGGGCCGTGTCCTGGTGACGGCACGACGGATGCGCGACCTGCAAGGCGCGGACCAGCCGCTGGAGCCGCCTTGCATGGTCGACCGAACGGTACGTCCACTCGCGGCGCCTGAACTCGTCCTGGATTCGCCAGTGCCGCCCGCGCCCGGTTCGGCGCAGACCGAGCGTGCGCTGGCGGGCGAGGACACAGCAGGAGTCCCGGCGCGCCGTGCGGGCTGAGCGTCGTCGCACTCCTACGGTGGGGGTCGTGCAGGTGCAGACGGCGCCGGCGTGGCGTCCTCGAGCCGAACGGCTCGCAGAGCACGAGCTCACCCCCCGGGGTGTCATCGTGCTCGTCACCGTGCTGCTCGCCGGTGCCACTGCACTCGAGCTCCGGCTGACCGACCGGCTCGGACTGTTCTTCGCGATCAGCTTCGTGTTGACCGTGCTGACCGCCGCGCTGCTGGTGCGATCAGACGGGTTCTACCCGGTGGGCGTGCTGCCCCCGTTGCTGATGTTCGCCGTCCTGGTGGCCGTGGCCTGGACGGCACCGCAGGCGATCCAGGCGCACGGACTGGCGGTGGACGCCGGTACGCTGCAGCGGGTCATCGCCGGCACCGTCAATCATGCGACGCCGCTGGCGATCGGCCACGTGCTGGTGCTGCTGGTGATCGGGGCCCGTATCCGAGCCGCTGCTCCGGCACCGTCCCGCCGTTAACCGCCTTGCCTCAGCGTGCGGCGGCCTTGATGTCTCGTCGGAGCTCCGGTGGCAGCGCGAACGTCAGGCTCTCCTCCGCGGTGTGCACCGCCTCCGCGTGCGGAAAGCCCTGCTCGACCAGCCAGTCGAGCACGCCGTCCACCAGGTCCTCGGGCACCGAGGCCCCCGAGGTGACGCCGACGGTACGGACGCCGTCCAGCCAGGTGGGATCGATCTCGCTCACGTCGTCGATCCGGTGGCTCGCCGTCGCACCGGCCTCCAGGGCGACCTCGACGAGGCGGACGGAGTTGGAGGAGTTCGCCGAGCCGACCACGATGACCAGATCGGCGTGCCGGGCGATCTCCTTGACAGCGACCTGACGGTTCGACGTGGCATAGCAGATGTCGTCGCTGGGCGGGTCGAGCAGCAGCGGGAACTTCGTACGCAGCCGGTCGACGGTCTGCATGGTCTCGTCGACGCTGAGCGTCGTCTGGGACAGCCAGGCCACCTTGCCCGGGTCGCGAACCTCGACGTCGGCAACGTCCTGCGGGCTCTGCACGAGTGTGACGTGTTCCGGCGCTTCACCGGCCGTGCCCTCGACCTCCTCGTGCCCGTCATGGCCGATGAGCAGGATGTCGTAGTCGTCAGCGGCGAACCGGCGCGCCTCGTGGTGCACCTTGGTGACCAGGGGGCAGGTGGCGTCGATCGTCTTCAGCATCCGCTGCTGTGCCTGCTCGTGGACCATGGGCGAGACACCGTGGGCGGAGAACACCACGAGGGCACCTTCGGGCACCTCGGACAGCTCCTCGACGAAGATCGCGCCGCGTCTCTCCAGACCGGCGACCACGTGCTTGTTGTGCACGATCTGCTTGCGTACGTAGACCGGGGCGCCATGGGTATCCAGCGCCTTCTCCACGGTGATGACCGCCCGGTCGACACCCGCGCAGTATCCGCGTGGGGCGGCGAGCAGGACGCGTCGACCGTCGCCGGAGCCGTCGACGGGCTGATGCGTGGGGGCAGGCTGATCCGCCGCAGGTTTCGTCGGGGGCACCTCCTCATCGTACCCGTGTCGGTCCCGGCTCCTAGAGTGCACGGGTGGCCCTGCAGACCTCCCCGGAGCATCCCGCCCCCGTACGCCGGATCGCCCAAGCGCTCGGCGACTGGATCGGGCGGCTGGGCTGGGTCTGGGTCGAGGGCGAGATCGCGCAGCTGAACCTGCGGCCCGGCGTGGTGTTCCTCACGTTGCGGGACACGGCGGTCGACTTCTCCGTGCAAGTGACCTGTCAACGCGGCATCCTCGATGCCAGCGCGGTCCCGGTCGTCGAGGGTGCCCGGGTCATCATGCACGCGAAGCCACGGTTCTACGACAAGCGCGGGTCGCTGAGCCTGCACGTCGACGAGATCCGACCGGTCGGCATCGGAGAGCTGCTCGCGCGACTGGAGCACCGTCGGCGACTGCTGGCTGCCGAGGGCCTGTTCGAACCGGCACGCAAGCGACAGCTGCCGTTCCTGCCCGCCGTGGTCGGCCTGGTCACCGGCCGCGACTCCGCCGCAGAGCGTGACGTGCTGCAGAACGCCCGGCGGCGCTGGCCAGGCGTGCAGGTCCGGGTCGTCCACGCCTCGGTGCAGGGCCTCAAGGCCGCCGCCGAGGTGATCGCCGCCGTGCGCACCCTGGACGCCGACCCGGCCGTCGAGGTCATCATCGTGGCCCGCGGCGGTGGCTCCGTCGAGGATCTGCTGCCGTTCTCCGACGAGGCCCTCATCCGGGTGGTCGCCATGACGACGACCCCGGTGGTGAGCGCCATCGGACATGAACCGGACTCGCCGATCCTCGACCTGGTGGCTGACTGGAGGGCCTCGACCCCCACCGACGCGGCGAAGCGGGTGGTCCCCGACGTGTCCGAGGAGCTGACCCGCGTGCGGCAGCTGCGAGACCGATCGCGCCGCGTCACAGAGTCCTTCGTACGCCACGAGTCGAGTGCGCTGCGATCGCTGCGCAGCAGGCCCGTGCTGGCTGCCCCGGTGGCACTGCTCGACGAGCGGGCCGAGGCGATCACGCGGGCGCTGCAGCGTGCCCGTCGTTGTGTGTCCCACCGCCTCGACCGAGCCCACGACGAGATCGGCCATCATCTCGCCCGCACCCGTGCGCTGTCGCCGCTGGCGACCTTGCGCCGTGGCTACGCCGTGGTCCAGGACGCCGAGGGGCACGTCGTCTCCGCCGTCGAGCAGGTGCGGCCCCCGGCTGCGCTCACCGTCCGTGTCACCGACGGAGCGCTCCTGGTGGATCTGCGCGAGGCCCGACGAGAACCCCGCGTCGGTTTGTCGGACGACCCGCTACCCACCGAGGAGAGCACGCCGTGACCCAACCGACCGGTCAGCCCCACGACCCGAGACACCCGTCCCCGCAGATCCCGTACGAGCAGGCGCGTGAGGAGCTGTTGGAGGTGGTGCGCCGCCTCGAGGCCGGTGGCACGACGCTGGAGGAGTCGCTCGCGCTGTGGGAGCGCGGCGAGCAGCTGGCACAGATCTGTGAGCGGTGGCTCCAGGGTGCGCGGGCCCGACTGGCCGGTGCCACCGGGACTGCCTCGACACAGGACGACGGCTGACCGATGCTTCAACCGCCTGCGGACAGCCCGGCGACGAAATCCTCCATCGTCGCCTGCGATGCCGTGCCCGTCACCAACGTCGTCGCACCGTCGGCCCGGCGTACCAGTGTGAGGCGATCCTCGGTCCGCAGCAGCTCCCAGGTCTCGCCGCCCACCTCCCGGCTGCCCTCCGGCTCGGCCTCCTGCGCGAACTCCTCGACCAGTGCCTCGACCGAGTCCGGTGACTGCTCGATCCCGATGTAGCGTTCGTCGTCGGTGAGGATCCCCAGGTGCCAGAGCGCACCACCGGACAGGTAGCGCACGCTGGTGGCACGCCAGCCCTCCGGCAGGTCGGCCGGCGCCAGCACGTCGTACGGCGCGACGTCCTGGGCGTCCGCCAGTGCGGGCTCGTAGTCCACAGCCGGTACCGGATTCCCCGGTGGTGCCGACAGCAGCCTGCCGGCCCCCGCGAGCACGGCGATGATCGCCAGCAGGACCAGCGTGGTGCGTAGCGGATCCCCGAGCACCGACGGACGACGGGGGGGCTGTGACGGGGGCGGCTGGCTCACGTCACCATTGTGGCTGTCCGTGGTCCTGCGTCGTGTCGAGGGATGAACCGTGGTGGAGGAAGCGAGCGAGATCTACCGCTCCATCGACCTTGCCCTTCGGGTGGGCGAGGTCGTGATGTCCAGCGGCGCGGGTGCCGCAGACGTGTCGGCCACGATGCTGGCCGTCACCAGCGCCTGTGGCCTGCGCGGCTGCGTCATCGACGTCAACTTCACTACGTTGACAGTCGCGTACCAGGCCAGCCCGGACGTCGCACCGGAGACACACATGCGCGTGGTGCGCTACCGGGGCCAGGAGTACGGGCAGCTCACCGAGGTCGACACGCTCGTGCGCGACCTGAGCACGGGGCGCATCGACCGCGAGGGAGCCAGTCGGCGGCTGAACGAGATCCTCTGGGCGCCGCGCCCGTATCCCCGGTGGGCGGTCACCGTCTCCACCGGCGCCCTTGCCGGCGGCGTCACGCTGCTGCTCGGCGGGGACTGGCTGATCATGCTGGTCGCCATCGTCGCGGCGATCACCATCGACCTGAGCAATCGGGCGCTGGCCAACCGGCGGGTGCCGGTCTTCTACGCGCAGGTGCTCGGAGCGTTCATCGCCACCTCCATCACCCTCGGGCTGTTCGCCCTCGACCTGCCGATCCGGCCGTCCCTGGTGATCGCGGCCAGCATCATCGTGCTGCTGGCGGGCGCCTCGCTCGTCGGTTCGGTGCAGGACGCTCTGACCGGCTACTACGTCACTGCTGCCGCGCGTACGTTCGAGGTCATCCTCCTCACCGCAGGCATCATTGCCGGCATCACACTGGCACTGTCGATCAGCAACCGCCTCGGTCTGGAACTGAGCCTGTCAGCGACCACGACGACCTGGTCACTGGTTCCGCTCGCCCTGCTCGGCGGCACGATCGCCGCGGTCGCGTTCGCGTTCGGATGCCAGGCACCTGCCCGCGCGCTGGTGCCGATCGGGCTGACCGCCCTGGTCGGTCAAGCCTTCTTCCTGGTCGCCGACCAGGCGGAGATCGGCGTGGCAGCGGCGTCGGCGGTCGCCGCCACCGCGGTGGGTCTGGTCAGCTACACCCTGGCAGGACGGGTGCGGGTGCCCGCCCTCATCGTGGTCGTGTCGGCGATCGTCCCGCTGCTGCCCGGCCTGACGATCTACCGAGGTCTGTTCCAGCTCAGCGAGAACGACATCCGCGGCGCCTTCAGCCTGCTCACGGCCTTCAGCATCGGCATCGCGTTGGCCGCCGGTGTGTACCTCGGGGAGTACGTCGCACAGCCGCTCAGGCGCGAGGCCCGGCGCCTGGAGACCAGGCTCGCGGGTCCGCGGCTGGTGGGACCACTGGTGCCGGTAGCGCGGCGGGCGGTGCGCCGCCGCGCCGCCCGCAGGCACCAGACCGATCGACGCAAGACTCCGCATCCTCGGTCCAGGTAGCAATTCCTAACCGCATCTGCGGTAGAGTGGGTTGATGGCAGCTGCTCCCGCGGGTCCGTACCGACTGTCCGAGGCCGCCGAGGTGTTGGGGGTCAGCGACGACACGGTGCGCCGCTGGGCCGACCAGGGCCGTTTCACGGTCACGCGCACACCTACCAACGCGCTCGCTATCAACGGCAGCGATCTGGCCCGGCTCGCCGCCGAGGTCGCCGACCATCCCGAGCACAGTCATCCGCGCACGACCAGCGCTCGCAACCGGCTGCGCGGCATCGTCACCGCGGTCAAGCGCGACGAGGTGATGGCCCAGGTCGAGCTGTGCTGCGGCCCGTACCGCGTCGTGTCCCTGATGAGCCGCGAGGCCGCCGACGACCTCGACCTGCGCCCGGGGCGCATCGCCGTCGCCTCGGTCAAGTCCACCAACGTGATCGTGGAACTGCCGTCGTGAACCGTTCGTCCGGCCTCACGACCGCGGCCTGCGTCCTGGCACTCAGCGCGTGCGGGGGCGACGACGACCGGATCGAGCTCCAGGTCTACGCCGCGTCGTCGCTGACCACGGCGTTCGACACCCTGCAGGACACGTACGAGGAGGCCAACCCCGACGTCGACGTGGTGCTGACGTACGACTCGTCGGCGACCCTGGCCGCACAGGTTCTCCAGGACGCACCGGCCGACGTCCTCACCACCGCCGACGAGTCGACCATGGCCGCCGTCGTCGAGGCGGGACTGGTCGACGGCCAGCCGGACATCTTCGCCACCAACACGCTGGTGATCGCCACCCCGGCGGACAACCCAGCCCGGATCCAGAGCCTGGACGACCTAGACGGGGCAGATTTCGCGGTCTGCGTCGACACCGCGCCCTGCGGCGACGCCACCGACCGACTGTTCGGGCTCAACGAGTTCACCGGGACGCCGATCAGCGAGGAGGACAACGTGCGTGGGGTGCTGGAGAAGGTCACCTCCGGCACGGTCGACGCCGGCCTCGTGTACGCCTCCGACGCCCAGGCGGCCGGTGAGGAGGTGATCGTGGTCGAGGTCGACAACGCCGCCGAGGTGGTCAACGTCGACCCGATCGCGGTCATCACCACGTCCGAGAACGCCGAGCAGGCCCAGGAGTGGGTGGACCTGGTGCTGTCCGAGGAGGGGCAGCAGGTGCTCGCCGAGCTGGGGTTCGGGCCTCCCCCGTGATGCCCCGCCGTCCAGGCGGTGCCCGACGCGACGGCGCCGGACCGGCGCTGGGACGCGTCCCTGCCGGGCTGCTCATCCCTGCGGCCCTCGGGGTGGCGGTCCTGGTCGTGCCTCTGGTCGGCCTGGTCGTCGAGACCCCCTGGTCGAGCCTGTGGTCGCGGTTGCAGGATTCCGCCGTGGTCTCCGCCCTGCGGCTCAGCCTCATCACAGCGACCCTGGCGATGACGGTCTGCCTGCTGGTCGGTGTCCCGCTCGCGTGGGTGCTCGCACGCGTGCAATTCCGCGGCCGGCGGCTGCTGCGGGCGCTGGTCACCGTGCCGCTGGTCCTGCCACCCGTGGTGGGCGGCATCGCATTGCTGGTCACTTACAACCGCACCGGTCCGCTCGGTGGCCCGGTCTACGACGTCGTCGGATTCCAGCTGCCGTTCAGCACGGCGGCCGTGGTGCTCGCGCAGACGTTCGTCGCCCTGCCCTTCCTGGTGCTCAGCGTGGAGGGCGCGCTGCGCTCGACCGGCGGCCCGTTCGACGAGGTAGCGGCGACCCTCGGCGCCTCGCGGTGGTCCACCTTCCGGCGCGTGACCCTGCCGCTGGCCGGGCCGGGCATCGCGAGCGGTGCCGTGCTGGCGTGGGCACGGGCGCTGGGGGAGTTCGGTGCCACGATCACCTTCGCCGGCAACCGTCCCGACGTGACCCGCACGATGCCGCTGGAGATCTACACGACGTACAACACCGACCGGGAGGGTGCGCTGATCCTCAGTCTGCTGCTGCTGGTGGCGAGCGTGGCGGTGCTGGCCGGGATGCGCGAGCGCTGGATGGGCGGTGCGATCCGATGACCGGCCCGCCGGATCTCGATGCCCACGTGGTCGCCGCACGCGGATCCTTCGAGATCGACATGCACCTGCGGGCCGATCCCGGACAGGTGGTCGCACTGTTGGGGCCCAACGGTGCCGGCAAGTCGACGGTGCTTCGCTGCCTGGCCGGGCTGACCCCCCTGACCGCGGGTCATGTACGTCTGGGCGACACGAGGCTCGAGGAGTCCGCTCGTGACATCCGCGTGGAAGCTGCAGCGCGGCGGGTGGGCATGGTCTTCCAGGAGGGCATGCTGTTCCCGCACCTGTCCGCCCGCGACAACATCGCCTTCGGCCCTCGTCATCTCGGGATGTCGCGGACCGGCTCGCGGCGCCGAGCCGACGATTGGCTGGATCGGACCGGCCTGGTCGAGTACGCCGACCGCAGGCCCCACCAGCTGTCAGGGGGCCAGCGACAGCGGGTCGCCATCACGCGTGCACTGGCAACTGACCCTTTGCTGCTGCTGCTCGACGAGCCGCTGTCGTCGCTCGACGCGTCGGCCGCGGTGTCCGTACGTACGTTCCTTCGGCGCCATCTCGCGGTCGTCCCAGCCGCCACCGTGCTCGTGACCCACCAGGCCATCGACGCGCTCGTGCTCGCCGACCACGTCGTGGTGGTCGAGGACGGACGCGCCGTGCAGAGCGGCACGCCCGCCGCCGTGGCGCGGGAGCCACGTAGCGACCACGTTGCCTCGCTGATGGGGCTGAACCTGCTGCGCGGCGAGGCGGACGACCACGGGATCCGGCTGGTCGACGGTGCGCTGCTGATCGCTGCGACCTCCGAACGCGGCCAGGTGTTCGCGTCGTTCGCCCCCAACACGGTGAGCCTGCACGGGGCGCAGCCACATACCAGCGCGCGCAACGTCTGGCAGCTGGAGGTCGACGGGATCGCCCCGCACGGGGATGCCCTGCGGGTGCATCTGGCCGGCGCGGTGCCACTGCTCGCCGACATCACCCCCGGTGCCCTGGCCGCCCTCGGCCTGGCCGAGGGCGACCCGGTGTGGGCGAGCGTCAAGGCCACCGAGATTGCCGTGTACCCGGCCTGAGGCTTCCGATGCACTCAGCCGGTCAGGCGGGCGACCACCACGTCGCCCTGTGGGTCGTCCTCGGTCCACACCATGAGTGGGCCGTGACCGAACGGCGACTCCAGCACGTCGGCGTCGGTCAGCCGCCAGACTTGTTGGGAGGCGAGGTCAGTACCTGAACCACCGGTTGCACCCTGCGTCCAGCAATGTGTCAACCGACCCATCGGCGCGTGCAATGAACGACGTGCAGCTACCCCGTTGAAGTTCCTGCCACATGACCACCCCACCAGCGGATGCCCCACCCGAGACTCGGGGTCCTTGCTCTGCCGAATCGAGCGATCGGTCAGCGCCCGATCGCAAGTCACGGACCCGCAGATCCCAGGTCCGAAAGGACCCGCCCGTGCCGACAGAAATAAAGCATCGAGTCACCGGTCACCCGGGGAGAATGCGCCCCGCGAACTCGCAGCCGCATTCTCGCCGATCCGTCTGCTGGAACCGAGTACACAGCCGGGTTCACGCTGGACACGGCGGGGCCGTCCACCGACTCCACAGCGGCGAACCAGACAGTCCCGTCGTGCAGGCTCGCCGCTGTGCCGTTGGGGACAGCCGGCACCGGATCCACTCCCACATCCGGCGCCTCCGCGATCTTGCGGGTCACCCCCGACCGGCGATCGTGCGAGTACATCACCCACGGCATCGTGAAGAGGTCTGGCGCGTTCGACTCCACCCACACGACGTATCGGCGATCCGCCGCGGCGACGTATCCTCCGGTGTCCACATCGCCCGAGATCACGTCGACCTCGGCGCTGACCGGGTCGACCAGGACAACCGAGCTGCTGTCCCCGAATGCCGATCCGATGACCTGACAATCCGGTGTCATGCCGGTGGGTCGCCACTGCCGACCGTCGGGCAGCCGCCGGTCCAGGGTGGCCAGACCTTCATTCCTTGGCCGTCTGCGAGCACCGGATCTGCCCGCAGATCCTGGTCGGTCAGCTCGGTCGTCGAGTCATCCTGGATTGGCTCCTCCGGATCGTCGTCATCCCTTGGCCCGCGCCTCGTTCGCCGAGATCCGACTCGATAGTCATGCGCGCGCGACGGGTGACCCGCAACTCGGATCTCGGCGCGGGACGGGGTATACCTTCGTGCCCCGGCCCACTGTCCGTGAGAGGCCGTCCATGTCGTCGACGCCAGAGCACCCCCCACTTTCCGACCAGCCGATGCCCGAGGAACTCGAGCCGGCGAGCGAGGCGCCGGACCGCAACCCGGCCCTGGACCTGGTACGTGTCACCGAGGCGGCGGCGATGGCTGCGGCGCGCTGGGTCGGACGCGGGGACAAGAACGGTGCCGACGGGGTCGCGGTCAAATGCCATGCGCGCGTCACCCCCCATCGTCCGCTGGCGGCGTCGGCGGTCAACTCCTCCGGCGTGTACTGCGGCGCCTCACCTGGGATCCAGCGCCCGCCTGTGAAGTTTGCCCGCGTAGTCGTTCGCCGAAGCGCCGATAGTGGTTTGTGCGAGCCCGCCTGACGCGATGTCAACCCACCTGAGCCGAGTGAGCGGCGACCCGCCGCATACGCCGAGATCCGGTCTGATGGCCTCCAAGGTCAAACGGGGTGACCCGCAACTCGGATCTCGGCGCGGAACGGGGGATACCATCGTGGCCCCGCCCCACTGTCCGCGAGAGGACGCCCATGTCGTCAGAGCACCCCCCGCACTTGGACCACCCGCTGCCTGAGGAGCTCGAGCCGGCCAGCAAGGCGCCGGACCGCAACCTGGCCCTGGACCTGGTACGTGTCACCGAGGCGGCGGCGATGGCTGCGGCGCGCTGGGTCGGACGCGGGGACAAGAACGGTGCCGACGGCGTGGCGGTCAACGCCATGCGGACGCTGATCAGCACCGTCGGGATGCGCGGCACGGTCGTCATCGGCGAGGGCGAGAAGGACGACGCCCCGATGCTCTTCAACGGCGAGCAGGTCGGCGACGGCACCGGCCCGGAGTGCGACGTGGCCGTCGACCCGATCGACGGGACCACGCTGACAGCCAAGGCGATGAGCAACGCGATCGCGGTGCTGGCGGTCGCGCCGCGTGGCAGCATGTACGACCCGTCCGCGGTGTTCTACATGGACAAGCTCGTCACCGGCCCGGAGGCCGCCGACGTCGTCGACATCCGGCTCCCCCCGGCCCGCAACATCGCGCTGGTCGCCCGGGCCAAGGGCATCGCCCTGGAGGACGTGACAGTGGCCGTGCTCGACCGGCCACGCCACAACGACCTGGTCGACCAGATCCGGGCCACTGGTGCGCGGATCAAGTTCATGACCGACGGTGACGTGGCCGGCGCCGTGCTCGCCGCGCGACCGGACACCGGGGTCGACCTGCTGATGGGCGTGGGCGGGACCCCGGAGGGCATCATCGCGGCAACCGCGATGAAGTGCCTGGGCGGCGTCATCCAGGGCCGGCTGTGGCCGACCGACGACTCCGAACGGGAGCGCGCCGTCGACGCCGGCCACGACCTCGACCAGGTGCTGTCCACCGACGAGCTGGTCTCCGGTGACGACTGCTTCTTCGTCGCCACCGGTATCACCGACGGCGAGATCATGCGCGGCGTGCGGTACCGGGCCGGGGGGTGCACGACGCACTCCCTGGTGATGCGTTCGCGCAGCGGCACCATCCGCGAGATCCTCAGCGAGCACCAGTTGCACAAGCTGCGGGCGTACTCCGCCGTCGACTTCGAGCACTGAGGTGCTCACGCCGCACGTGCTGGTCGTCGGCGAAGCACTGGTCGACGTCACCCATGCCGTCGACGGCAACGTCGCCGAGCACCCCGGCGGCTCGCCCCTCAACGTGGCGGTGGCGGCGGCCCGCCTCGGTGCCCGCGTGACCCTGGCCGCCGAGGTGGGCCACGACCGCCACGGCCAGACCGTGCGGGCCCACCTACGGGCCAGCGGGGTCGAGCTGGTCGACGTCGGGTCCGGCCGCACCGCTTCGGCGACGGCCCACCTGCAGCCCGACGGCAGCGCGACGTACGACTTCGACCTGCACTGGGAGCCACAGGGCCTGCCGGATCCCGCCGCGTACTCCCTGGTGCACGTCGGGTCGATCGGTGCGTGGATGCCACCAGGAGCCGGCGCCGTTGCCGCGCTCGTGGACGCCGCGCACGCCGTCGGGGTGCCGGTCGGGTTCGACCCCAACCTGCGTACGACGTTGACACCTCCACTGACGGAACTGCGGAAGCGGGTGTTCGGGATCGCCGCACATGCTCGCCTGGTCAAGCTGAGCGAGGAAGACGCTGCTGGCCTGCTCGAGCCCGGGCAGGGCCCCGAGGCGGTGCTGGACCAGCTCAGCGGGACCGGGCCGTCTCTACTCGCGCTGACCCGAGGCGGCCGGCCCACGGTGCTCCGCGCCGGCGACGTCCGGGTGGAGGTACCGGCGCCGAGCGTGCAGGTGGCCGACACCATCGGAGCCGGCGACACGTGGATGGGAGCCGTGCTGGTCGCACTGCTGCGACGCAGCTGGACCGGCCGCGACGAGTTCGGACCCGGCGATCTCGGCTGGCTGGGCGGGGTCTGCGCCCGGGCAGCCGCCATCACCTGTACACGCCCGGGTGCTGACCCGCCCTGGAGCTGGGAGCTGGCGGAGAACGCCCTTCGGGACTGAACCCGTCGGCTCCTATACTGATTAGTAACAAGGGCGCCACGGGAGGGACGATGACCGAGCAGACCGCTGTTCTGGAGAGCGGTATCGAGATCTGCTACGAGACGTTCGGGGAAGCCACCGACCCCACCCTGCTGCTGGTGATGGGCCTCGGCGGACCCATGGGCTGGTGGAGCGTCGCGTTCTGCGAGAACCTCCAGCGCCGTGGCTTCCACGTCGTGCGCTACGACAACCGCGACACCGGCCGCTCGTCGTGGGTCCAACCCCGCCAACTGCAGCGACGGTCAGCGGTCGTCAGCACGTTCCTCGGGTCTCGCAGACATGGGGAGTACGCGATGAACGACCTGGCCGAGGACGCCTTCGGCCTGCTGGATGCGCTCGAGGTCGAGCAGGCGCACGTGGTCGGGGTCTCGATGGGCGGCATGATCGCCCAGACGATGGCGCTGGCCCGGCCCGAGCGGGTGCTGACATTGACCTCGATCATGGCCTCGACCGGACGCCGCACGGTCGGCTGGCAGGACCCCCGTCTGCTCCCGATGCTGTTCGGGCGCTCCGGGCTGGATCGCGACTCCTACATCGAACGTACGGCCGTCACGATGACCGCCATCAGCTCGCCCGCCTACCCCGGTGACCCCGAGACCGGTCGGCGTCGCGCCGAGGAGACGTTCGACCGCGGTTGGTCGGCCGCTGGTGCCGCCCGGCAGATGCTTGCGGTGATCAGCCAGCCGGACCGGACAGCTGCGCTGCACACGCTCGACGTGCCGACCCTGGTCGTGCACGGGCTGCAGGACCGCATGGTGCACGTGTCCGGCGGCCGCGCCACCGCACAGGCCATCCCAGGCGCCGACTTGCTGCTGATCCCCGGCATGGGCCACGACCTGCCTCCCGAGCTCGACGACACGATCTGCGACGCGATCGAGCGCACCACGCGTCGGAGCAACGCACGGTTGACCGGCTGAACCCGTACGTCAGAGCTGCCCTTCGGCGAGCGCGACCAGCTCAGCGAGACCGTCCCGCAGGTAGTCGATGATCCGCCACACGTCAGGGACCATCTCGCGGCACACCACGATGCCGAAGTCGAGCGCCCCGTCGTAGCTGAACAGCGTGATGTTGATGCCGCCGGTCATGTCCGTCACCGCGGAAACCGGGTACATCCCCTGCAAGCGGGCTCCTGCGACGTACAACGGCAGCTGTGGGCCGGGCACGTTGGACACGAACATGTTGAAAGGCAAGCCCTGGGACAGCGCGAGCCGAAACAGCGCCCGCGCGGCGAGCCCGGACAGCGCGGTCGGCACCGCAGCCGAGAGCTCCTGCAGGATGCTGACCGGTACGGCCTCGAACCGCTGCTTGGCGTTACTCATCGACGCCGCGGTCTCGTGCAGACGCCGGGACGGGTCCGCCTCGTCGGTCGGCAGCTGGGCGAGCATCACCGACACCAGGTTCCCGATGCCGCCCTGGTCGTCGCTGCCGCGGATCGACACGGGCACTGCACCGATCAGCGGGATGTCCGGCAGCGCGTCGTGATCCAGCAACCACCGTCGCAGCGCCGTGGTGGTCATCGCCATGACGACGTCGTTGACTGTCAGACCGAAGGCGTTCTTGACCTTCTTGACCTCCGACAGCGGGACGCTGCCGTACGCGAAGCGGCGGTGTGCGGTGATCGGTCCGTTGAACGGCGTCGGTGGTGCGGTCAGGTCACGCTCGTCGGTCGCGCTGGACGAGCCGGTGACGATCGCGCTGAGCGCGCCGGCGACACCGCTGACCAGATTGACACCGGGCAGGTTCTTGGCACCGGGGATGTCGGTCAGGTGCGGCAGCTGCGTCGGCAGCTGCGTCAGCAGGCGTCGCGAGCGGAGCACCGTCGACCACGATCCCCGGGTCAGGATCTCGGCGTTCGAGGGCACCGGCGACGGGTCCCACAGGTCCGGCGGCGGGTCGACGACACGGGGCTCGACGCTCACGTCCAGCACGGTGCTCAGGATCTCGGTCCCGGAGATGCCGTCGATGGCCGCATGGTGAAACTTCGCGTAGACGGCTGCCCGGTCGTCGAGGCCGTGCACGAGGTACATCTCCCACAGCGGTCGGGTACGGTCCAGCGGTCGGGCATGGATGCGCGCGACCTGCTCCGCGAGCTGTTCGGCCGAGCCGGGCTGCGGCAGTGCCACCTCGCGGGTGTGGTACTCCAGGTCGAAGTCCGGATCCTGCACCCAGTACGGGTGCCCCAGCCCCAGTGGCACCTCCACGACCCGCTCGCGCAGCGCGTCCACCAGGTGCAGGCGTGGCTCGATCAGCGCCCGCAAGCCTTCCAGCGTGACCTCCCGGTGCGGAGCCGTGGAGGGGTCGAGCACCAGCAGTGCACCGACGTGGCCGCTCGTGGTCGCGGACTCGACCAGCAGGAACTGGGCATCCAGCGACGACAACTGCTTCACCGGCTTCTCCCTCGTACGGCCCACGTGTGGGTGCTGCATGCGGCTCCTGCCGGCCGAGCCTACGCCCGGCTCCCGGGTGCGCTGCTCCCGCTTCCGCAGGCGGCCCGCCGGTGCGGTTTACCAGGGTCCCCTGGTGAACCGCACTGCCCATGGGACGCAACCCATGGGCAGTGACAACTTGTGCCGACACGTATGCCCTTCTCGAGGTCCAGGTGCGCACCGGCCCGGGCGTCGACCAATTGCTCGTCGTCGAGGAGCTGCACCCCGAGCCACATCAGGACACGGTCGCCTTCCGCCAGGGTGATCGCTGCGTAGAAGTCGGGCCCGTGGTCCATCCGGCCGAGTGCTTCGCCACCAACCGATCGCCGACGAGCTCCCCCACGGCTATGCCGCGTGGCTCAGCCGGTCCGGCGACCACGCCGACATCACCAGGAGCCACCGATCGCCGACAGGGACCAGGGGCGGACACTCCCACCCCTCGCCGACCCACTGACCCTCGGACACCGGGTCGGTACCGGTCAGCAGCGGCCCGGTCGACGTCCAGTCGACCAGGTCCGGTGACGTCAACATCAGGCAGCACGGCTCGCCTCCAGGTAGACCTGCTCGGATCACCATCCGGTAGTCACCCGCGCGTCCCCACCCGTAGGGGTCGCGGAACATGGTGCCGCTGTAGAGCAACCACGGCTCACCGTCCACGAGGACCGCGCTGCCCGACCAACAACCAGCGGCATCCGGGCCGCTCGCCCGAGGCGCCAGCGCCACGGGGTGTTCGGTCCAGGTCAGCAGGTCGGTGCTGGTCCAGTGCAACCAGCAGATGTCCCCGTGCCACGTCGACGACGGGTTGTGCTGGGCGAACAGGTGGTACGTCTGCCCCACCCGTACCGGCGCGTTGGGGTCGTTGATCCAGCCCGTCGTGGCCGACAGGTGTACGCGTGGTCGATGTCGTCGGCTCACTGGTGCACCATCCTCGCGCATCGAACTCGCGGACGGCGCGCACGGAACTCACGGACGGACCGCACGGAACTCACGGACGAGCGGTCACTCCCGGGGGCGCCGGGTCAGGAACGCGCGCTGCTTGCGCGGGCGCTTCACCGTCACGCCACCCATCAGGGCGAGGCCGGTCACCCGGACGATCGGTGCACCGGGCGGTGGTTGCGGGACGTTGCGGTGGTTCTCCTCGAACGCGCCCATGCAGCCGACTCCGTCGACCGCGATCGCCATGTCCTCCGGCACCACGATGTCGATGCCACCCATGACCGCCCACGCCCGGATCGTCACCTCGCGGGTCTGCAATCGGGCTTGGGTGAGGTCGAGGTCGACGCCACCCATGACCGCGACGGCGTTGAACTCGGTGGGCACCACCCAGGCGCCCTTGCGGTCGCTCCCACTCATCACCGCGACCGCTGTGTGCGACGTCGGCGTCCCACCGATCCGGTCGGGGAACAGCTGTGCGGGCGCCGGCTCGACGGTGCCGACCGGTGCCGTCTCCTCGGGCAGGTCGCGGGTCAACGGCACCAGGTCGGCCTGGGTGCGCGCTGCGAACGCCGCGTCGAGGCGCTCCTGCAGCTCCTCGAGGTCGATGTACCCGTCACCGGCCGCTTCGCGCAGCCGTTCGGTCACCGCGTGCCGCTCCCGGTCGCCGATCCGCCGGTGGTGGGCCGGCAGCGGTGCGGGCGGGTCCGGCTCCTGATCTGCGCGCTCAGTCACCCCCGCAGACTAGCCCCGCCGCGGGGCACCTGGATCGCAGTACCGTGGGGCCATGTCGACGGCCACGCCGCCGCGAACGGTCGCGACGGTGACGTCTGAGCGCGGCGAGCTCGTGCTGCAGCGCAGGGCCGACGGTGCTCTGGAGCTGCGGGTCAACGGCGTCTTCGTCATGGACACGGCCCAGACGTCGACCGAACGCGCGCTCGCGCATGCCGCCCTCGACCTCGAACGGCCGCACCGCGTGCTGGTCGGTGGGCTCGGGCTCGGCTTCACCACCGCCGAGCTGCTCCGCGACCCGCGTGTGCGCAGCGTCCTCGTGGCCGAGATCGAACCGGCCGTGCTCGTCTGGATGGCCGACGGGACGGTGCCCGGTGGAGTCCAGGTCGTGAGCGACGACCGGGTCCGGGTGCAGCTCGCAGATGTGCGCGTCGTGGTGGCCGACCAGGCGCCCGGCAGCCTGGACGCGATCCTGCTCGACGTCGACAACGGTCCGGACTTCCTGGTGCTCGACGGCAACGCCGGGCTCTACCGCGAGGCGTTCGTCCGAACCTGTCTCGTACGGCTGCGACCCGGCGGTGTCGTGGTCATCTGGTCCTCGACGGAGTCGCCGGACCTGGAGTCCGCACTGGCGCACGCCGCCGGCTCCTACACCAAACGCTGCCACCAGGTCGACCTGGCTGGGCGGCTCGAGACGTACACCCTCTACTCGGTCACGAGGTCTGACTTGTAACGTCTGGCTCATGAGCGCCGACAACCAACCAGAGTTCCGGATCGAGCACGACACGATGGGCGAGGTACGCGTACCCAAGGACGCCCTGTGGCGGGCCCAGACCCAGCGTGCGGTGGAGAACTTTCCGATCTCGGGCACGCCGCTGGAGTCGGCGCACATCGCCGCGCTCGGACAGGTCAAGGCCGCCTGCGCCAAGGCCAACGCCGAGCTCGGTGTGATCGACCAGGACATGGCCGACGCGATCGTGCGAGCCGCCGAGGAGGTCGCCTCCGGAGCGCACGAAGCAGAGTTCCCGATCGACGTGTTCCAGACCGGGTCGGGCACGTCGTCCAACATGAACACCAACGAGGTGGTCGCGACGCTGGCGACCCGCTCGCTGGGTCGCGACGTGCATCCCAACGACCACGTCAACGCCTCGCAGTCGAGCAACGACGTCTTCCCGACCTCGATCCACGTCGCCGCGGCAGCGGCCGCGACCTTCGAGCTTCTGCCTGCGCTGGACCACCTCGCGGTCGCGCTGGAGGCCAAGGCCGATGGCTTCCGCGAGGTGGTGAAGTCCGGGCGCACCCACCTGATGGACGCCACGCCGGTCACGCTGGGCCAGGAGTTCGGCGGGTACGCCGCGCAGATCCGCAAGGGCATCACTCGGCTGGAGGCCTCGCTCCCGCGAGTGGTCGAGGTGCCCCTGGGCGGCACCGCGGTGGGCACCGGCATCAACACTCCCGTCGGCTTCCCGCAGCGGGTGATCGAGTTGCTCGCCGCCGACACCGGGTTGCCGATCACCGAGGCCGAGGACCACTTCGAGGCCCATGGCGCCCGCGACGGGCTGGTCGAGCTCTCCGGGCAGCTGCGTACGGTCGCGGTCAGTCTCACCAAGATCTGCAACGACCTGCGCTGGATGGGCTCCGGCCCGCGTACCGGTCTGGCCGAGATCGCGCTGCCCGACCTGCAGCCCGGTTCGAGCATCATGCCCGGCAAGGTCAACCCGGTGCTCCCGGAGGCCACGCTGATGGTCTGCGCCCAGGTGATCGGCAACGACGCGACGATCGCGGTGGCCGGCGCTTCCGGCGTGTTCGAGCTCAACGTCATGCTGCCGGTGATCGCACGCAACCTGCTCGAGTCGATCCGGCTGCTCGGCAACGCCTCCCGGCTGCTCGCCGACCGGTGCATCGAGGGGATCACCGCCGACGAGGAGCGCTGCAAGGAGTACGCGGAGTCGTCCCCGTCGGTCGTCACGCCGCTCAACCGGCACATCGGGTACGAGGCCGCAGCGTCGGTCGCCAAGAAGGCCGTGGCCGAGCGCAAGACGATCCGCGAGGTCGTCATCGAGCTCGGGTACGTCCAGCGTGGCGAGCTCACCGAGGAGCAGCTCGACGAGGCGCTCGACGTGCTGTCCATGACGCAGCCGTGAGCCCTGCCCCGGTTTGGCGACGGGGACCCCTGCGGCGGACCTATCAGCACAGGGGACCCCCTCGCTCACTCACGTGGGCCCACCCGCCGCATGACCTGGAACGTCCCCCGGTGCAGCACCCGCTCGTACGCCGCCCCGGGGACCAGCTGCTCGGCGTAGTCCACGCCGTCTCGCGCCGGGCCCGACCAGGTGGCGGCGTCGAGCACCACGTAGTCGGGCTGCACCGTCCCAAGGTCGCTGCCCACCCAGTACGCGGTGCGTTCGGCGACCAGCGGTGACAGCAGCCCGATGTCGCTGGCCACCGACGAACCCGGAGGCACCGCGGCCAGCACCGCCCCAGCGTGATCGGCTCTGGTCCCCCCGTCGTAGGTCGCCGGCTCGATCAGCGTCCAGAGCGGGAACGACGCGCACAGGGCGACTGCCACCGCCGCGGCCGCAGTGGGCGCGTGCACGGCGACCGGCCGCAGCCAGTCCGGGCCGTCGGCGCGGGTCCGCGCGATCGCGTCCAGCAGCGCCACGAACACGACGGTCATGACGGTCAGCGAGTAGTGGAAGTCGGTGCCCCAGTAGCTCTCGTTGTCCGACAGGAACCTGATCACCAGTGCCGGCACCGCGACCAGCACCCACGGTGAGCGCAGCGCGAGGGCGGCGGTGACCACGACGACCAGCAGCAGGGTCACCAGCTTCACCGACGGGGACACCAGTGCCACCGGCAGCCCCACCAGTCGCTCGGCGAGCCCGATGCCAGCCTCGTCCTGCGGCCAGAAGCGGTAGCTGCCCTCGGCGTTGTAGGCCGGGATGATCCACACGGTCGTGACGGCGAACGACACGATGCCGGCGAGCGCAAGCCCGATCCCCCAGCGCCGGGCACCGGTGCTACCTCGATGTCGCGCTCGGGCTTGCCCGCTCATTCCTCGCGCGCCGCCCTCGCCGCTCGTGAGCACCAGCACGACTCCGACGGCGGCCACGGTGAGCGCGAGGTCCTCCTTGACCAGGATCAGCGGCAGCGTCCACATGGCCACCCGCAGCCAGTCGCGGTCCAGGTAGGCCGCTCCGGCGAGCGCCAGCAGCGGTGCGGCGATCGCCACCTCGTGGAAGTCGAAGTCGACCGCCGACTGCACCCCCCAGGAGAGCCCGTACGCGGCACCCACGGCCAGGCCGGGAGCGAAGCCGAGATGGCGGGTGCCCGCCCGCGCGACGACGACCACCGAGACAGCGACCAGGAGGGCCTGCCCCAGCATCAGCGTCTCGGTGTGCGGGAACAGCCGGTACGCCGGCGCGAAGATCGCCAGTGCCGGGCTGAAGTGGTCGCCGAAGAAGTTGGCCCCGGGTCCTTGCACGTCCACGATCGGCGGACCGAGGTGCGCGTAGCCGGCGATGGCCTGCTCGAAGATCGCCACGTCCCAGGATCGGGACGCGAACCGGTGCAGACGGGCCAGCGACACCGCCGCGTAGAGGGTCGCGCAGCCCAGCCCCAGCAGCCAGGGCGCGTACGCGCGCAGGCGTCGCCTGGCGTCGTCCGGGACCTGCACCGGGCCATGGTGGCACGCAGGTCCGGGCGCACCCGTGCCCCGGTGGATGGATCCACCGGGGCACGGGTGCGGTGCTGCGTTCAGAGCATCAGTTGATGCTCACCAGGGTGCGGCCGATGATCGGCCGGTCCCCCGGACCCGCGAGATGGCGGTAGACGACGACACCGAGGTACCGCGTGTCGGCGGCCAACCCGTTGGTCTGCACGGTGTATGTCAGCTGCTCGCCCAGCTCGGCGTCGACCGTGACAGGCGTGACCGTCCAGTTGTCGACAGCCTCCGGCAGGACCTTGAACGTACGGACCACGAAGTCGATGGTCGGCGCGCCACCGTCGATCCCCCACGCCTGGACGTGGGTGGTGTAGAAGCCCCGCTCCAGACCGGTGAGGGTCACGACCTCCTCGGACGTTCCGGTCGCCGAGTCGGCCACGACGCCTCCATCGGGGCCGGGACCCGTCAGGAACAGGTCGAGATCGTCACCCCCCTGGAAGTCACCGTCGAGCTCCACCCGCAAGGTGGCCGCAGGACCACCGATGAAGACCCTCTGGCGGTGGTTATTCGGGTCCTCCGGGTCGAAGGGTCCGGCGTCGTCGTTGTCCGCCGTGGCCGCCCTCTCCTTGCCGGCCACCAGACCGTTGCGGCCGGCCTTGATCGTGCCGTCGACACCCGAGGTGGCCTCGAACGTGAACGTCTCCTGGCTGGTCGTGATCTCGGCGGGTGCCGCGATCCCTGCCGGGTTCACGACCGCCGGGAAGCGCACCCGGTGAGCGCGGTCGCGGCTGTCCTTCAGGGCCAGGTAGCCCTTGGAGTACTCGTCGAAGGGCGCCTTCGGCCCACGGGAGAACGTGAGCTCGATCCGGCGGGAGCTACCCGGGCGGACCGTGAAGGTCTCGGGCGACATCGACACCCGGATGCCGGGCAGACCGGCGACACGGGCGAGGCTGTACGTGCCAGCCTCCGAGTCGACGTTGGTGACCCTTCGGACCACCGTCTCCTGGCCGGCCAGGTCGTTGATCGCCACCGACGGGGCGTTGAAGTTCGACGCCGCCACCGGGTTGTCGCTCAGCGGCAGACCCTGACCGGTGAGGAAGTCCTCCCAGTTGCTGAAGTCGCTGTCGAAGACCAGGCCCGGCTCCATGAACGAGTTCGGCTCGACGAAGCCCGCGCCCTGGGCGAACGGGTCCCGCCCGTCGGTCAGGTTGCTCGCGGTGGTCATCATGGCCGACTTGATCGCCATCGGGGACCACTGGGGGTGCTTCTGCCTGACCAGCGCCGCGAGCCCCGCGATGTGCGGCGAGCTCATCGACGTACCGGAGTAGAAGTCGAAGTTGCGACCGTTGTTGCCCTCGGGGGCGACCGCGGCCATCACGTCGACGCCGGGTGCGGCGATGTCCGGCTTGAGCAGGTCACCGTCAGCGGACAGTGACGGACCGCGGCTGGAGAAGGCTGCGATCGCCGGCGGCGGCGCTGCGGTGGAGCCGTCGCCCTGACCGGCGAGAATCGCGCCGGTCGGCTCCTCGGCAGTCTCGACATAGCTGTAGATGTCGGGACGGTCGGTGTCCTGCAGGTGCACCGAGGGCACGTAGTGCAGGTCGCCGTTCAGCGAGCTCGGCGTGACGTTCACCAGCACCATGGCGACGCCACCAGCGTCCCTGACGACCAGGCTCTTCTCGGCCCGGGCGTTGACGCCACGGTCACACACGACCACGTTGCCAGCGACCGCGGCGGGGTCGAGAGTGCCGGGCAGGCACAGCTGGGCGTCCTCCGTGTCGGCTCCGACGGCAGCGGAGTCGACCGCGAGCACCATCGGGGTGTCCTCGATGCCGTTGGTCACCGAGGCACCGACGTACTCCTCACCGTTGCCGAGCACCAGCGTGGACTCGTCGCGGGTGTGGGTGGTCGCCGCGACCGTGGTGATCCACGGGCTGGGGTGGGCGACCGTCGACGCGCCCGGACCGCTGTTGCCGGCCGAGGCGGCCACGAAGACACCTCCGTCGGCGGCGTACATGAACGCGATCTCGACGATGTCGATGGTCGTGGTGAGTGAACCGGAGATCGAGTAGTTGATCACGTCGACGCCGTCGGTGACGGCCTGGTCGATCGCAGCCGCCGAGTCGCTGCTGGCGCAGCCGTCCGAGGTGGACGGGGAAGCGGACCAGCAGACCTTGTAGGAGGAGACCTTGGCCGCCGGCGCCATCCCGGACGCGGTACCGAAGTCGATTCCCTCGACGTTCACGTCGACGCCGCTCTTGCCGGCAGCGGTGGAGGCGGTG
>Ga0136627_1000056_pt1 | contig 29593 bp, 32 predicted proteins | sample AntDrymUQ4892206_2_FD_104652 | JGI IMG/M metagenome (GOLD analysis project Ga0136627, IMG submission 104652) | Polar desert sand microbial communities from Dry Valleys, Antarctica - metaG UQ489 (22.06) | ecosystem: Environmental > Terrestrial > Soil > Desert | place: Antarctica: Dry Valley... | reverse complement strand
GGCATGAGGTTGGCGATGAAGACCTGCTTCTCGCGGTCCTTGGCCTCCATGAGGTAGGCGCCCGGCGAGCGCACGAGCTGGGTGACGACGACGCGCTCGGTGCCGTTGATGATGAACGTGCCGCGCTCGGTCATCCAGGCGAAGTCGCCCATGAACACCGACTGCTCACGGATCTCACCGGTCTCGCGGTTGACGAACGCGACGGTGACGGTCAGCGGGCGGGCGTAGGTCAGGTCCTTCTCACGGCACTCCTCAATCGACGCGACCGGATCGTCGAAGTGAAACTCGCCGAAATCGACGGCCAGGTTCCCGGTGTAGTCCTCGATCGGCGAGATGTCGGAGATCGTCTCGCGCAGGCCACCCTTCTCTGGATCGGTCAGCCACGCGAACGAACGGCGCTGGATGTCGATGAGGTTCGGGACGTCATGAACTCGGTCCAGGCGCGCGAAGCTGCGGCGCGTACGGGAAGCGTCAACACGGGGCAAGGCGGCGACTCCTCAACGGGTCGGGGAGGGAAAACGGTGCGGGGCGGCGCGGCACCGCGGCCATCATCTGACTGACGCGGACTGCCGAGGATAGCACAGCAACAGGCGGCCCCCGTTAGGGGGCGGTCGACGCTCACGGACCCCGCCGGAAGTTCGCGCTATGTGGGCGCGAAACCCGTTCGATGGCGGCTGCGACTATCGGTCGACACGGGAAATGTAGCGCGTATCTTCGAAGTTGTGCAGTTCGACCATGTCGCCCATCACGTGCCGGACATCGACGCCGCGCTCGCGTGGTGGTGTGCGGCCGTCCCGGGAGCGACCGTCCTGTACGCCGACGACACGTGGGGCCTGATCGAGGCGGGCGGCGCGAAGCTCGCGTTCGTGACCGCCGATCAGCATCCCGACCATCTCGCCTTCAAGGTCTCCGGCCCCGAGCTTCAGCGCCTGGCGGCCGAGCAGGACACCGCGATCGACGAGCATCGAGACGGCAGCCGGTCGTTCTATCTGCGGGCCCCGGGCGGCCATCGCGTCGAGGTCATCGCCTATCCGGACGCGATGCTCGAGGACACCGAGTAGCGGCGCCTACAGGTCCGCGCGCCGGAAGATCGCGTTGGCGACCACCGCGACGACGACGAGGTAGGCGAGCACGTAGGGGTACAGGAGCGGGCCCGCGTCCTGCGCTCCGCCGAACGGGCCGAGCTGCACGATCACCCCGGTCGCGCCGCGGACGTTCTCCGTCAGCGCGTGCAGGCCGTCCTGGTAGAGGGCCTCGAAGGGCAGCGCCCACGAGGCGATCGACGAGATCCGCTCCAGCGACGACGAGTCCAGGGCCGAGCCGATCTGGCCGATCAGCCCCGCCGCGAGGCCGGCGCCGAAGATCATGAAGATCGCGATCCCGTTGGCCGTCGAGGACAGCAGGGTCGTGCCCAGCAGCGCGAGCGCGACGACGACGATCACCGCGGCCGACAGCGCGACGGCCCCGAAGGCGAGATTGTCCGGCCAGTAGCCGCCGGTCGCGCCGGTCAGCGCGACCGCCGCCGCGTAGACCGCGCACACGTAGGCAACGCACAGCGCGCCGGCCGCCAAAAAGCGCGCGAGCAGCAGCGTCGAGCGCCCGACGGGGCGCACGACGAGCGGCTGCAGCAGGCCGCGCTCGGCGTCGCCGCGCACCGCGTTGAGCGTGACGAAGACCGCGAGCACGGTACCGAGGAACAGCGTGACGAACATCGCCAGGCCCAGCAGCGTCGATCCCGTCAGGACCTCCTCCTGGATGTCGACGCCCGCGGGCGCAGCGCCGAAGCGCGACACCTCGTCGAAGGCCTGCGCGCTGCCGTAGGCGTACAGCGCGAGGAAGGCGAGCGTCAGGATGCCGACGACGACGAGCACCCTGCGGCGCACCGTCTCGCGCAGCGCGTAGCCGGCGATGATGCGCAGATCGCGCGCGCGGTCGGCGCGCCGCGCGCTCACGGCTTGGCACCGCGCACGAGGTCCAGGTAGGCGTCCTCCAGCGAGCCGGCGACCACGCGCGCGCCGTAGATGCGCTCGCCCTCCTCCACGAGCCCGGCGATCAGCTCGGGGATGTCCTCGCGGCCCGCCTGCGCGAAGCGCCTCGGGCCGCCCGCCGTCTCGATCTCCACGCCGCCCGCCGTGACGAGGTCGGCGGGAGCGCCCTCGGCGATCGTGCGCCCGCCGTCGACGATCACGACGCGGTCGCAGACCAGCTCGACCTCGCTGAGCAGGTGGCTGTTGAGCAGCACGGCGGTGCCCCGCTCGCGCAGGCCCTCCAGCAGCTGGCGGACGGTGCGCCGGCCGGCGGGATCCAGCGCGCTCGTCGGCTCGTCGAGCAGGACGAGCCCCGGGTCGCCGATCAGCGCCTGTGCGATGCCCAGGCGCTGCTGCATGCCCTTGGACATCGCCTCGACCCGGCGCTCGGCCGCGGTGGTCAGCTCGACGAGGCCGAGCAGGCGCGCGCGCTCCGCCGCGCCGCCGGACGAGCGCGCCAGGCGCTGATGCAGAAGCAGCACCTCGTCGGCGGTCGCCCAGCCGGGAAAGCGAAACAGCTCGGCCAGATAGCCGGTGCGCGCTCGCGCCGGCAGGCTGGCGCAGGGGTGTCCTAGCACCTCCACATGCCCCGAGGTCGGCCGGACAAGACCGCAGGCGATCTTCGTCAGCGTCGACTTGCCCGCCCCGTTGGGGCCCAGCAGGCCGACGAGCTCGCCGGCGCCCACGCGCAGGTCCACGCCGTCGAGGGCGACCGCCGCGCGGTAGGTCTTGCGGAGCGCGGTGGCGAGCAGGGCGTCAGGCACGGCGACGAGGATGACGCACGGGTGTGACGGCGGTGCGGCGATGCTGTGTGGATCGCGCGTCCCACCAAGGCGAAGGGCGCCGGTCGGCGCCCTTCGTTCCGGCGGATGCGGCGATCGGGCGGGCTACTTGATCTCGACGGTCGCGCCGGCCTCCTCGAGCTCCTGCTTGAGCTTGTCGGCCTCGTCCTTGTCGACGGCCTCGCGGACGGCCTTGGGGGCCTCGTCGACGAGCGCCTTGGCCTCCTTCAGACCGAGGCTCGTGGCCGCTCGCACGACCTTGATGACCTGGATCTTCTTGTCGCCGGCCGCCGTCAGCACCACGTCGAAGCTCGACTGCTCCTCCTCGGCCGGGGCGCCGCCGTCACCGCCGCCGCCGGCGGCGGGAGCCGCCGCGGCAGCCTGCGCCGAGACGCCGAACTCCTCCTCCAGCGCCTTGATGCGCTCGCTCAGCTCGAGCACCGAGATGCCCTTGAGCTCCTCGATCCACTCCTGGGTGGATGCAGCCATGATTACTCCTTCTCGTCGTCAGTATCAGATGTGGTCTCGGCCGCCGGCGCCGCCGCGACGCCCGCGGAGATCTCTGCGGACTCCTTCTGCTCGGCGACCTGCGACAGCTGGCGCGCGAGCCCCGAGATGAGGTTGGACAGGCTCGTCACCAAGCCGGTCAGCGGCGACGCGACGATGTTCACGAGCTGCGCGTTGAGGATGTCGCGCGACGGCAGCTTGGCGATCGCGCCGATCTGCTCGGCATCCAGCGCCAGGCCGTCCATCATGCCGCCCTTGAACGGCAGCAGCTCCGTCGCCTTGGAGAAGTCCGCGACCGCCTTCGCCGCGGTGGCCGCGTCGCCGCTGACGAACGTCAGCGCGGTCGGCCCCTCCAGCAGCGCCTTGAGCGCCTCGCCGCCGGACTTGTCGGCGGCGCGCAGGGTGAGCGTGTTCTTGACCACGCGCAGCGTCGCGTCAGCGTCGCGCAGCTTGCCGCGCAGCTCGGCGGCCTGTGCGACCGTGATGCCGCGGTAGTCCACGGCGAAGATCGCTGCGGAGCGGTCGATGTCTGCGGCGATCTCCTCGATCACCGCGGCTTTTTGCTCTCGGTTCATCTGCCTCCTCGCCGGGACTTCTCGCCTTCAGGCGAGCCCGGGGTCTGCGGTGGCCTCGACGGAGTGCTCAGGCGGCGTTCGCCGGTGCGCTCTCCTCGAGGATGTCGCGAGTACGGGATGGGTCGACCTTGACGCCGGGACCCATGGTCGATGCCAGCGTGATGGCTTGCAGGTAGCGGCCCTTCGCGCCGGCCGGCTTCGCGCGCATCAGCTCGTCGATGATCGCGGCGTAGTTCTCCAGCAGCTGGCGCTCGGTGAAGTCCTTCTTGCCGATCGCCAGATGGACGTTGGCCGTGCGATCGGTGCGGTACTCGACCTTGCCGGCCTTGGACTCCGCGATCGCCTTGCGCACATCCATCGTCACCGTGCCGACCTTCGGGTTGGGCATCTTGCCCTGCGGGCCGAGCACCCGGCCCAGGCGGCCGACGACGGGCATCAGATCCGGTGTCGCGATCGCGACGTCGAAGTCCGTGAAGCCCTCCTCGACACGCTTGGCGAGGTCCTCGGCTCCGACGATGTCGGCGCCGGCCTCCTCGGCCTCCCTGGCCTTGTCGCCCTGCGCGAAGACCGCGATGCGAACCTCCTTGCCCAGGCCGTTGGGCAGGGCGATCGTGCCGCGCAGCTGCTCGTCGGCGTGGCGCACATTCAGGCCCGTGCGGACATGCAGCTCGACCGTCTCGTTGAACTTCGGTCCGGGCAGCGACTTCAGCAGCTCGATCGCCTCGGCGGGCTCGTGCTCGCGCTCGCGGTCGACCTGCCCGCGGGCGGTCAAAAACGTCTTGCCATGCCTAGACAACGTCGACCCCCATGCTGCGCGCCGTGCCGGCGATGATCTTCGATGCCTGGTCGAGGTCGTTGGCGTTGAGGTCGGCGAACTTGCGCTCGGCGATCTCGCGGACCTGCGCCTCGGAGATCTTGCCGACCTTCACCCGGTGCGGCTCGCTGGAGCCGGAGTCCAGGCCGATTGCCTGCTTGATGAGCACGGCGGCGGGCGGCGTCTTGGTGACGAAGGTGAACGAGCGATCCTCGTAGACGGTGATGACGACCGGGATCGTCGTGCCGGCATCGGCCTGGGTCTGGGCGTTGAACGCCTTGCAGAACTCCATGATGTTGATGCCGTGCTGACCCAGCGCGGGACCGACCGGCGGTGCCGGGCTGGCCTGGCCGCCGAGGGCCTGAAGCTTGATTTTCGTGAGGACGTTTTTTGCCATTTAGATCTTCTTGACCTGATCGAATCCGACCTCGACCGGTGTCTCGCGGCCGAAGATTGACACAAGCACCTTCAAGCGAGCGGCGTCCTCGTTGATCTCGGAGATCTCGCCGGAGAAGTCCGACAGCGGACCGGACACGACCTTGACCGATTCGCCGATCGCGAAGCTCGCCTTCTTGATGCGGTCCTTGATGACGATATCGCGATGCAGCAGGCGGTCGACCTCGGCCTGCGTCAGCGGGACCGGCTCGTTGGACGCGCCGACGAAGCCGGTGACGCCGGGGGTGCCCTTGACCAGGCCCCAGGAGTCCTCGTTGAGCTCCATGTTGACGAGCACGTAGCCGGGCATCGTGCGCTTCTCGACCGTGATCTTCTGGTTGTCCTTCATCTCGGTCACGGACTCGGTCGGCACCACGACCTGGCGGACGTTGCGCTTCTGATTCAGCGAGACCACGCGGTGCTCGAGGTTCTGCTTGACCTTGTTCTCGTGGCCTGAATAGGTGTTTACGACGTACCAGCGAAACATGAATGCTCTCGAGAGATCGGGGGCTAGAGGATGAAGTCGACGATGCGCTGCGCGATCACGTCGGCCAGTCCGAGAAAGGCGCCGGCGGCCACGACGAAGCCCAGGACGACCGCGGTGGCCTGCCCGACCTGGCGGCGATCGGGCCACTGGACGCGCTTGAGTTCCGCTGCGCATGCCCGCAGAAACGGCACGATCCGCGCGACGCCCGCCCGCTTGACCGCCGGCGGCTCGGCGAGGTTGCCGGGGTCGTCGCCATCGGCGTCGCCGGAAGGCAGCGGCTCGCCGACCGGCTCGTCGTCGTCGGGCTCCTCGTCGAAGTCGACCGGCGGGGGCCGCGTGCCGAGGTCGTCTGGCGGCGCACCTTCGGCGAGCGAAGGATCGATGATCGGATCGTCGATCGAGCGGTCGTCGCCGAGCCGCCCGGCATCGCCGTCGGACTGCTTGCGGCGCTGTTTGCGATCTTTCGCGCGCTGGCGGTTTCGGGCCATGGGATGCGGTGCTCAGAAGCCTCTACCGGGTCTCCCGGTGACTCGTGTGGTGCTTGCACCACTTGCAGTACTTGCGCAGCCCGATCCGATCCGGGTTGTTGCGCTTGCTCTTGTTGGTCATGTAGTTGCGACGCTTGCAATCCTCACAGGCGAGGGTCACAGCGATACGCACGTCTCCGCGGGCCATTGCGCGCTCCGTGACGGCAGGAGGACAGAAAAACGACCTGCGCAAGGCAGGTCTGCCGCGCAGTCTAGCGCGTCACGCGCGGGCGCTGGCCTGCGGGTCCAGCCGGGTCATCTCGACGCTCGCGTCGAGCTTGGACGTCGCTCCCCCCTGGTAGACGCCGCGCACGGGCGGGACGTCGCCGTAGTGGCGGCCGTGGCCGATCTTCACATGCCGTTCGCCCGCCAGGCGGCGGTTGGTGGGGTCAGCACCGACCCACACCGGCTCGCCGCGCCCGTTCTCGCCCGGCAGCAGCGCCTCCAGCCACGCATGGGTCTCGACCTCGACGGAGTCGTCTCCCCCGTCGGCCGGCGCGGCCCACAGGTAGCCCGAGACGTAGCGCGCCGCGATGCCGTGGCGGCGCAGCAGGATCAGGGCCAGGTGCACGTAGTCCTGGCAGACGCCCGCCCCTGCCTCAAGGAACTCCTGCACCGTCGAGCCGACGTAGGTCGCGCCCTTGCGGTACTCGTAGCGATCTGCAATCAGGTCGCAGAGGCCCTGCAGGGTCGCCAGCGGCGTCTGCTGGCGCGAGACCGCGCACAGCTCGTCCAGGGACCCGCCCTCGGGCTCGTCGAGCGCCGGCAGCAGGAACTCCCCCGCCGCCTCGGCGTAGGCATCGGTTGCAAGCGCCGGCCACGGCACGTCCGGCGGGTCGGGCGGCTCGGATGTCACGACGCGCGCGCGCACGTCGATCGTGAGCTTCTCGTGCGGGCGCACGACCCCGAACTCCAGCACCTCGGTGCCGAAGTAGTCCGAGTGGCGGCCGATGCGCGACTCGGGATCGATGCGCACGGTGAACTCGTCGCAGCGCTGGCCGGAGGCGGTCGCCGGGCGCACGCGCAGCGCGTTGAGGTTGTCGGACACCGGGGCGTCATAGTGGTACTCGGTGAGGAAGCGGATCTGAAAGTGCATGTGCTCGCCGCCAGCCTATGCGGCTCGGGCGCCGCCGAAGTAGCGCTGCGCGATGTCCGCGTCGACGCGACCCAGCTCGCGCTGGACCTCGTGGCAGGTGACGCGCAGGTCGGCGTCGGTCTCCGCGCTGCGCCGGAACTCGAGGTCGGCGCTCAGGCGGCTGAGGCGCAGGATCGGCTCGGAGGCGCGGGGATGGGAGTCGGCGGTGCGCAGCGACTCGTTGACGGCGTCGACGGCCGCCGCGACGGAGTCCGGGTAGTTGCGCTCGAACAGCAAGAAGCGCGCGACGGGCTTGGCGTGCGCTGGCGCCGGGACGGCGCGGCGGTAGGCCTGAAAGCCGCCGACGGCCTGTAGCAGCGCGAGCGCCTGAGCGTCGGCCTGGTTGCCGTCAGGCAGGTCGGGGAGCGCGACGCGCAGCATGCGCAGGACCATGTCGCCGGCCTCGATGCGCCCGCCCGCGAGCAGGAAGGCGCTCGCCTCGTCGCGCAGCATCGTGCGTCCGGTCAAGCCCCAGAACAGCGCCGAGCGCTCGCGGACGTGCTGATAGATGTCGTAGTGGCCGGTGTGGTCGCGCGGCACGAAGTCGTCGCCGTGCAGGCGCAGGTGCGTCGTGTTGATCGCCTCCCACATCTCGGCTGAGATCACGTCGCGCACCGCCGACGCTCCCTCGCGCGCCCGCGTCACGCATGCGACGACCGAGGCCGGGTTGTCGGGATCGTGAGTCAGAGCGTCGAGCACGGCGTCGCGGCCGTCGGAGACCTCGCGGTCGCGGCGCCCGCCCATGATGTGCATGAGCGATTCCCACGACAGCGTCGTGGCCGACGCCTGCCCCTCCGGGCGCCCCTGCAGGTCGGCCTGGAAGACGCCCTCCAGCAGCCGCGCGGTGTGCTCGGCGCGCGCGAGGTTGCGCCCCAGCCAGAAGAGCTCTTGCGCTATGCGGGCGAGCATTGCTGCTGCTGCTGTTGCTGCTGGCCGGTCCAGGCGCCGTAGCGCAGGTCGGGAAGGGCGGGCGGGAGGCTCTCCGGGCGCGCGGGCGCGGTGTCGTCGCTGCGATCCTCGCCGTCCTCGAGCACCCAGGTGTCCTTCGATCCGCCGCCTCGCGAGGAGTTGACGATCATCGAGCCCTCGATCATCGCCACGCGGCTGAGACCGCCGGGAACGATGCTGATCGTCTCGCCGAAGACCGCGAAGGGGCGCAGGTCCACGTGGCGGGGCACGAGCCTGCCGCCGCCGTCGGCGGTGGGCATCGTCGACAGGCGCACGAGCTCCTGCGCGATCCACTTGTCCGGCGAGCGGCGGATGACGTCCCCCAGGCCCGCCAGCGTCGTGGGGTCCGTCGCCGGTCCGATGAACACGCCTTTGCCGCCGGACTCGCCGGTGGGCTTGAAGACGAGCTCGTCCATCCGCTTCAGCGCGGCCTGCATCAGGTCGGGATCGGACATCAGGTAGGTCTTGACGTTGTCCAGCAGAGGCTCCTCGTTGAGGTAGAAGCGGATCATCTGCGGCACGTAGTGGTAGATCGCCTTGTCGTCGGCGACCCCCGTGCCGACCGCGTTGGTCAGCGCGACCGTGCCCGCGCGGTAGGCGCGCATGAGCCCCGGCACGCCGAGCACGGAGTCCGGGCGGAACTCCAGCGGGTCGATGAAGTCGTCGTCCAGGCGGCGGTAGATCGCGTGCACGCGCTGCAGCCCGTCGGTCGTGCGCATGTAGACGACGTCGTCGCGCACGACGAGGTCGGAGGCCTCGACGAGCTCGACGCCCATCTGGCGGGCGAGGAAGGCATGCTCGAAGTAGGCCGAGTTCAGGACCCCCGGCGTCCACACGACGACGGTCGCCTCGCCCTCGGCGGCGGGCGCGACCGAGCGCAGCGCCGCCAGCAACAGCTGCGGATAGTGATCGACGGGACGCACGCGGTATTTGTTGAAGAGCCCGGGCAGCAGGCGCGTCATCGCGACGCGGTTCTCGAGCACGTAGGAGATCCCCGAAGGAGTGCGGACGTTGTCTTCGAGCACCTTCCAGGATCCGTCGACGTCACGCACGAGGTCGCAGCCCGCGACGTGGCAGTAGACGCCACCGGGAGGGCGGATGCCGTGCGCGGCGCGCGCGAAGTGGCTGCGGCTGACGACCAGGCGCCAGGGAATCACGCCCGCGCGCACGATCTCGCGCGAGTGGTAGACGTCGTCGACGAAGCGGTTCAGCGCGCGGATGCGCTGCGCCAGCCCGCGCTTGATGTGCGTCCACTCGGACGCCGGCAGGATGCGCGGCACGAGGTCCAGCGGAAACGGGCGCTCGACCGACGGGCCGTCCTCGCCGGTGGTGTCGAACGTGATCCCCTGCTGCACGAAGATCGTGTCGCGCCGGCGGCCCGCGTCAACCAGCTGCGAGGGGCCCAGCTCGTCGAGCGCCGCCGCGAGCGCCCGGGCATGCGGGCGCGGGCTGCCGTCGGCGGCGAACAGCTCGTCGAAGTACCCCTCGGCGGGGCGGTACGCCGATTCGGGGCGTGCGGTGTCCACCTCGCTCATCCTCGCAGTCTCGGTGCTGTGGGGACTGCGGGCCATTGGCCGTCGGGCCAGGACTCGGCACGCCCACTTCGACATGCGGCGGCCGGCGCGGGAGCGCAGCCGCCGACGATGTAGCGTGCAGCCGATGGCCGACTCGCTCTTTCGCCTCGTCTGCACGCCCCGGAACCTCGGCGCGGCGCCGGAGGGCTGGGTCGGCGCGATGCTCGAGGAGGGCGAGATCGCCCTGCTCGTCGACGACGGCGGCCTCGACGCGATCTCGGCGGTCGCGCACGCGCTGGACCTCGACACCGTCGCGCTGCTGCGCCCGGAGGGCTCCTCCGATGACCAGGAGGACACCGTCATGCGCCACGCCGCGGCCAAGCCGCTGGTGTGGGTCGCGCCGGCCTTCGGCGAGCGGGCGCAGCGCTGGGCGCGCGACCGCGGGCCGATGACGCTGCTCATCGAGACGGGGGAGGCGCTGTCGGAGGACGAGCGTCGCCGCGTCGAGCGCTTCGTCGTGATCCTCGGCCGCCAGGACGAGTAGCTCGTTTCCTGCCCGCTTGACGAACTTCAGGCGCGGTGCTCGGGGTTCTCGTAATCAAAGCGACAGCCCGCATCCCACAGCATGGGCTGATTGCCGTGCGCCGGGATCCCGCCCGCGTCGGTGAGCATGCGCGCGGCGTGCAGCAGGTTCCAGGTCAGAAACGTCGTGTTGCGGTTGGTGAAGTCGTTCTCGGGGCCGCCGGAGCCGGGGTCGAGGTAGCTCGGGCCCGGGCCGGCCTCGCCCAGCCAGGCGGAGTCCGCCTGCGGCGCGATCGTGTAGCCGAGGTGCTGCAGCGAATAGAGGATGTTCATCGCGCAGTGCTTCGCGCCGTCCTCGTTGCCGGTGATGATGCAGCCACCCACGCGCCCGTAGTAGGCGTACTGGCCCGCGGCGTTGAGGATCGAGCTGTTGGCGTACAGGCGCTCGATGACCCGCGTGCAGACGGAGGACTTCTCCCCCAGCCAGATCGGTGACAGCAGCACGAGGATGTCGGCCGCCATCACCTGCTCGGAGATCGCAGGCCAGTCGTCGCGCTCCCAGCCGTGCTCGGTCATGTCGGGGTAGACGCCCGTCGCGATCTCATGGTCGATCGCGCGGATGACGTCGACCGTGACGCCGTTTCGCCGCATGATCGCGATCGAGCCGTCGGCGAGCCCCTGCGTGTTGGAGACCGCGGGCGAGCGCTTCAGCGTGCAGTTGATGTACACCGCTCGCAGATCCGAGAAGTCCCAGCGCGACTGCTCGCAGAGGCGCTCGTCGACGTCGGACAGGTCGGTCATCGTGCTCTTCTCCTCATGACGTTGGTGTGAGCTGTGAGCGCGAGCATCCCAGCCGTCCCTTACGCGCGCATGTCGGCGCAACCGCCGGGCACCGGCCTCGACGATGCCGAGCTGATGACCCTGGGCTTCCGTGGCTGCGCGTCATCGCGCTCACCGACAGCCACAGGTCGCCGTCGCTGATCCAGTCGCGGTCGGCCGCAAAGGCGTCTGCGAGTCGCATGGCCGTTAGCCTGACGTCCACGATGCAGACACGATCCCTCGACCCGCGGGCGCTGCTGGACGCCCCGCCGCAGGACGCGTTCGCGCTGCTGGACTGCGGTTGGACTGGCCTGCGGAGCTCGAGATCCACCCCAAGCGCGCGCCTCGCGGTGGCGCGCGAGTTCCTGCGGAAGCGGCAGGAAGTACAAGCGCTGCCACGGCGCCTGACATGAACGGCGCTACCCCAACCGGTCAGATCGACGACTCGATCCTCGACGCGATCGGGCGCACGCCGCTCGTCGCGCTGTCGCGGCTGGCGGCCGGCCTCACGCCGCGGGTCGTCGCGAAGGTCGAGTACCTCAACCCGGGCGGCTCGATCAAGGATCGCGTCGCGGTCGCGATGATCGAGGCGGCAGAGCGCGACGGCGCGCTGCGGCCGGGCGGGACGATCGTCGAGCCGACGTCGGGCAACACGGGCACGGGCCTGGCGATCGCCGCGCGGCTGAAGGGCTACCGCGTGATCGCGGTCATGCCCGACAAGCAGTCCAGGGAGAAGATCGACCTGCTGCGCGCCTACGGCGCCGAGGTCGTCGTCGCGCCGACCGACGTGCCACCGGAATCCGAGGAGTCCTATTACCGGGTCGCCGAGCGCCTGGCGAGCGAGATCCCCGGCGCATTCCGGCCCAACCAGTACGCAAACGCCGCCAACCCCGACGCGCACTACCGCTCGACCGGCCCCGAGATCTGGGAGCAGTCCGGGGGCGCGATCACCCACCTGGTCGTGGGCCTCGGAACCGGCGGCACCGTGACCGGCGCCGGTCGCTACCTCAAGGAGCGCAACCCGCAGATCCAGGTCGTCGGCGCCGATCCGGCCGGCTCGATCTACACCGCCGGACCCGAGGGCCCCAAGCAGTACCTGCTCGAAGGCGTCGGCGAGGACTTCTGGCCCGACACCTTCGATCCCGCGGTGGTCGACCGCTACATCAAGGTCTCAGACCGCGAGGCGTTCCTCATGACGCGGCGCCTCGCGCAGAAGGAGGGGCTGCTGACGGGCGGATCGTGCGGCATGGCGTGCGTCGCCGCGCTGGAGGTCGCGCGCGAGATCGACGATCCGCAGGCGCTCGTCGTCGTGATCCTCCCCGACGGTGGCCGCTCGTACCTGTCGAAGATCTACAACGACGCCTGTATGACGCAGCACGGCTTCATCGAGCGGGCCTCGAACGTCACCGTCGCCGACGTCCTGACGCGCAAGCGCGCGGGCAGCGACATCCCCCATCTCGTCACCGTGGGCGCCCACGACGAGGTTCGCGATGCCGTCGCGCTGCTCAGCGAGCATCGCGTGTCGCAGCTGCCGGTCGTCTCGGCGCACGACGAGTCGGCCGTCGTGGGCTCGATCTCCGAGCGCGGCCTGCTGCGCCACGTCATCGAGGAACCCGCGCTGCTCGGGGCGAAGGTCGTCGACATGATGAGCGCGCCGTTTCCCGCCGTCGCGCCATCCGATCTCATCCAGGAGGCCGTCGCGCTGCTGGCAGGCGATCGCGAGGCGCTGCTGGTGACCCTCGACGGGCGCCCCTCGGGGATCCTGACGCGAGCCGATCTGCTGGAGGCGCTGGCGCGGTGAGCAAGCTCCCCGACGACGCCGCCATGGCCACCCGCGTCGTGCATGCGGGCCTTGATCCCGACCCGCACTACGGGTCGGTGATCCCCGCCATCCACCAGACCTCCACCTACGCTCAGCGCGCTCCGGGCGCCTTCGTCGAGGACTACGACTACTCGCGCTCGGCGAACCCGACGCGCTCGGCGCTGGCGACCGCGCTCGGCGCCCTCGAGGGCGGGCTGGCCAGCGCCTTCTCCAGCGGCATGGCCGCCACGCACGCGCTGATCACGGCCGTCGCGGGCGCGGGGGGGCACATCGTGATCCCGTCAGATCTCTACGGCGGCACCTACCGGCTGGTCGACAAGGTGCTCACCCGCTGGGGCCTGGCGTACACGATGGTCGACCAGACCGACCTCGACGCGCTGGCGGCCGCGGTGCGCGAGGACACCGCCCTGATCTGGGTCGAGACGCCGACCAACCCGCTGCTGAACGTCGTCGACATCGCCGGCGTGGTCGCGCGTCGCCTCAACGCCCGCGTCGCCGTCGACAACACGTTCGCCACACCGATCAACCAGCGGCCGCTGGATCTCGGCGCCGACGCCGTCGTGCACTCGACGACGAAGTACCTCGGCGGTCACAGCGACACGGTCGGCGGCACGGTCGTCGTAAGCGACCCTGAGCTGCACGATCAGGTGCGCTTCGTGCAGAACGCGATCGGCGCCGTGCCGGGACCGATGGACTGCTTCCTCGTGCATCGCGGGCTTCGCACGCTGCACGTGCGCATGCGCGCGCACACCGAGAACGGCGAGGCCGTGAGCGCCTTTTTGCGCGGCGCCGACGGGGCCCGTGACGTGCGCTGGCCGGGCTTCGGCGGGATGGTCTCCTTCCGTCACACGGGCGCGATCGCGATCGCGAGCTCGACGGAGATCTTCACCCTCGCGGAGTCGCTCGGCGGCGTGGAGTCGCTGATCGAGGTGCCACAGGCGATGACCCACCAGTCCGTCGAGGACTCCGACGCGGCGGTGCCCGCCGACCTCCTACGGCTGTCGTGCGGCATCGAGTCAGCGGTCGATCTCGTCGCGGACCTACGCCGCGCGATGCGCTGATCATCCCGTGGCGCGATCGCTTCCCGCTCGCCACCAGGCTCGGTCGGAGGCGACGAGCTCGTCGCCGATCATCAGAAAATCCAGGCGCAGCCGCCGAAAGGCGGCGAACGCATCCCCGGTGCTCGACACGATCGGCTCGCCCGGTCCGTTGAAGGAGGTGTTGATCAGCGCTCCGCCCGCGCGGTCGCCCCACTGCGCCAGCAGCGCCGCCAGCACGTCGTCGCCGTGGGGATCGACCTCCTGCGGACGCGTGGTGGCATCGACGTGGACGGCCGAGGGCAGGCGCTCGCGCCCATCCTCGGAGACCGGGCTGCCCGCCAGCATGTAGTCCGACAGGCGCGGCCGCGGCTCCCACAGCGCCGGCGCGCGCGACGTCAGCGCGACGGCCCCGAACGGCCGCCAGCGCTCGCGGCCCTTGATGTCGTTCAGGCGACGGTGCATGCGCGGATCGCTGGGGTCGGCGATGATCGACCGATGGCCGAGCGCGCGCGGGCCGATCTCGCCGCGTCCCTGCACGATCGCGCCGCAGCAACCGGCCGACAGCGCCTCGCAGACGCGCTCCAGCGACAGCACCTCGCGGTGCAGTCCGTCCGCGGCGCCGTCCGGCTCAGCGCCCGGGTGCGGACCGAGGAAGGCCGAGATCCGGCCAGCCGATGCGCCGCGCGGTGCGGCGACGTGCCAGGCGGCGCCGAGCGCGGTGCCCGCGTCGTGCGGGGCCGGTGGCGCGAACACCGGTCCGCGCAGCAGGCCGTTGGCCTTGCAGTTCAGCGCGACGCCGCCGGCGAGGCAGAGGTTCTGCGTGCCGGCCAGCTCGCGCGCCAGCTGCGCGAGCGACAGCATCGCACGCTCGACTGCCTCCTGGGCGCTGACGGCGACCTGCACGGCCAGCTCGTCGAGATGCAGCTCCGCGCGCGGGCGCTGTGGGCTCCGCCCACCGGCCAGCCGGTGCAGCTCGCCGGTCCATGCATGCACGTAGCGGTTGAAGCCGTCGCCCGTGTCGATCCGCCGCGGCGCGCGGGGCTCGGCGTCGCTCAGCAGATCCCACGGCGCCGTGGACGCCACGCGACCATACGCCGACAGGCCCATGAGCTTGCCCGCCTCCAGCGGCCCGAAGCCGACGTAGCGGCAGGCCGCGTCGTAGAGGTAGCCCAGCGAATGCGATCGCGGCCAGACGCGCTTTCGCACGAGGCCGCGCTCGCGGTCGGCGCGATAGATCGAGATGCTCTCGTCGTCGCCGTTGCCGTCGACGACGAGCACGGCCGCCTGCTCGAAGTCCGACGCCCGGAACGCGAGCGTCGCGTGCGCGAGGTGATGGCCGACGAAGCGCACCTCCGGCATGTCGGTGGCGCTGCAGCGCAATCCGACGTAGCGCTGCAGCCACGCGGGCGTGTCGCTCAGCGACCACTCGACGCCGTACAGGCGGCTGGCCAGCGGCACGTCCCACCCGGTGGTCACGAGGTCGACGTCGCCGAATTGGGCACCCGCCTGCTCGAGGCAGTACTGCACGGCGAGCAGAGGACCGCTGCGCTCGGCGTGCTTGTCGCGGCTGAGGCGCTCCTCCTCGCAGAATGCCAGCAGCGTGCCGTCGTGGTCGACGAGGCAGGCCGCGGCATCGTGCCAGCCGGTGGGGGGAGCATTGACGCCGAGGATCATCGCGCGACGAACGTACCCGCTCGGGCGGGGTCAGCGCGAGCCGCGTCCAGTGCGGCTAGCTGATGCGGATGTCGACCCCGATCAGGATCAGCGGCCAGCCGAGGATCGCGATGACCGCCGTGGCGACGCCCTCGATCGAGCCGACCCGGTCGAAGTAGTTGTTTGCCGCCGCGACGAACGCGCCGATGACGACGTACGCGATGGTGAGCAATCCGACGCCTTGCATGCCACGACGGTACCCCAGATCGCGGCGATCCAGCCCTGCCGGCTCCTAGACTCCCGTCCGTGGACGGCATCGACCCGGCCGATCTGAAGGCCTGCCTGCGCGTGCTGGCTGCGGCCGAGGCCCTGCCGGCGGAGCATCCGGACGCCGTGGCGGTCCGCGACGCGACATCCACGCTCTTCAAGCACGTCAAGCAGCGCCGCCGTGCGCAGCGACGCGCGGTCGCGCTCGCCGCGGATGCCGCGGTCACCGCCGCGACCGCGACCGGAGCGCCGGGACGTATCGACGACGAGACGGCGGGCCTGTCTCTGCGCCCGAGCGCCTCCGGGACGTCGGCGGGCACGCTCGTGGCGCCACGCGCCTGCTATGTCTGCAAGCGGCGCTACGTCGACATCGACGCCTTCTACCACCAGCTCTGTCCGCCCTGCGCGGCGCACAACCGCGACCGCCGCGACGCGCGCACCGACCTGCGCGGGCGCCGCGCCCTGCTCACCGGCGGGCGCGCGAAGATCGGCATGTACATCGCGCTGCGCCTGCTGCGCGACGGCGCGCAGACGACGATCACGACGCGCTTTCCGCGCGACGCCGCCCGGCGCTTCGCCGCGATGGCCGACAGCGAGGACTGGCTGGCGCGGCTGAGGATCGTCGGCATCGACCTGCGAAACCCCGGCCAGGTCGTCGCGCTCGCCGACGAGATCGTCGCCGCGGGGCCGCTGGACATCCTCATCAACAACGCCTGCCAGACGGTCCGCCGCTCGGCCGCCGGCTACGCGCTGCTGGCCGAGGCCGAGGCCGCCCCGCTTCAGCCGGGGCCACTGCCGCCGATCCGCACGTTCGGACCCGGCCACTCAAACGGCCTGCCGGCGCCGGGCGACGGCGCCGCCCGGCCGCACTGGACCCCGACCCCGGCGGCGCTCAGCGCGCTGGCGCTGCGGTCGGGCTCGGCGTCGGCGCAGCGCATCGCGGCGCGGCGCGCGATCGACGCCGGGGGCCTCGTGCCCGATCTCGATCCCGTCAACAGCTGGAGCCAGCACGTCGAGGAGGTCGACCCCGTCGAGCTGCTCGAGGTCCAGCTGTGCAACCAGACCGCCCCGTTCATCCTCGTCGGACGGCTGCGCGCCGCGCTCGCGGCGTCCGCCGCGCGGCGCACGTACATCGTCAACGTGTCGGCGGTCGAGGGGCAGTTCAACCGCGGCTACAAGGGTCCCGGGCACCCGCACACGAACATGTCCAAGGCCGCGCTGAACATGCTCACGCGCACGAGCGCGCACGAGCTGCTCGCAGACGGCATTCTCATGACAAGCGTCGACACGGGCTGGATCACCGACGAGCGCCCGCACCCGACGAAGATGCGCCTCGCAGAGGATGGCTTCCACGCGCCGCTGGATCTCGTCGACGGCGCCGCCCGCGTCTATGACCCGATCGTCCGCGGCGAGGCCGGCGAGGATCTCTACGGCTGCTTCTTGAAGGACTACGAGCCGGCGCCGTGGTGAGGCGTCAACGCGGCCACCGAGCACGCGTTGCACGTTTGCGCGCCGCCAGCGCGGGAAGCCCGTGGATATGGACGATTCCGATGAGCTTCGCAGCACCGCCGCAGCGCTGGTGGCCGAAGGCAAGGGCATCCTCGCCGCCGACGAGAGCAACGGCACGATGGACAAGCGCCTGAAGGCCGTCGGCGTCGAGCCGGGCGAGCAGCCGCGACGCGCCCTGCGCGAGCTGCTGTTCACGACCGACGGAGTCGCCGACGCCATCAGCGGCGTGATCCTCTATGACGAGACGTTTCGCCAGAGCACCGACGACGGCGTGGCGTTTCCGAGCCTGCTGGCAGACCAGGGGATCGTGCCGGGCATCAAGGTCGACACCGGCGCCAAGCCGCTGGCCGGCGCCGACGGCGAGAAGGTCACCGAGGGCCTCGACGGACTGCGCGAGCGCCTCGCCGAGTACCACGACGGGGGCGCGCGATTCGCGAAGTGGCGGGCGGTCATCGACTTCGACGGCGAGCGGCCCACCCCCTACGCGATCCATGTCAACGCCCACGCGCTCAGCCGCTACGCCGCGCTCTGCCAGGAGGCGGGCATCGTGCCGATCGTCGAGCCCGAGGTGCTGATGGACGGCGATCACACGATCCAGCGCGCCGAGGAGGTCACGTCGGCCGTCCTGGTGGCGGTGTTCGGCGAGCTGCAGCGCCAGCGCGTGCTGCTCGAGGGCATCCTGCTGAAGCCGAACATGGTGCTCGCCGGCTATGCGTGCTCCTCCCAGCCCGGCGACGAGGAGGTCGTAGAGCGCACGCTGCGCACCCTGCGCCGCCACGTGCCCGGCGCCGTACCCGGGATCGTCTTTTTGTCCGGCGGGCAGAGCGACGAGGACGCCACCAACCGCCTGAACCTCATGAACCAGATGGGCCCCCAGCCGTGGGAGGTCAGCTTCTCCTACGGCCGCGGCCTGCAGGCGGCTGCGCTTGAGACCTGGCGCGGTGAAGCCGAGCAGGTCACCGCCGCCCAGGACCAGTACCGCCACCGCGCGCGCTGCACCGGCGCCGCCCGGCGCGGCGAGTACTCGTCGCAGATGGAGAGCGAGCTGTCCGCGTCAGCCTGAGCGCTGGCGCCGAGTGGCCCCCGTGCGAGTCATCCCGAGCCGTCAGAAGCCCGGACGCGAGCCCAAGGCGCGGGCATCCTCGACCCTGACGATCTCCGTTCCCAGCGGCCAGAAGGACACCGGAACGAGCTTGAAGCACGCGAGGCCCAGCGGAATGCCGATGATCGTCACGCACAGGACGATCCCGGCGACGATGTGCGCGAGCGCCAGCCACCAGCCACCGAGCAGCAGCCACAGGACGTTGCCGATCGTCGACGCCGCGCCCGCATCGGGGTTGCGCACGACGGTCGCGCCGAATGGCCACAGCGTGTGCGCGGCGATCCGCAACGCGGCGATCCCGAACGGGATCGTGATGATGAAGACGAAGCAGATGATCGCCGCGACCACGTAGCCGATCGCCAGCCACAGACCGGCGACCAGCAGCCAGAGGATGTTCAGCACGATGCGCATGGCACCGTGATCGTGTCAGTCGAGCAGCTCGTAGGCGACGCCGGTCGCGGCCGCGTAGACGACGTGGTGCAAGACGTCGATCCCGACCTCCTTCGCGCCCCAGGTCCAGAACGGGGGCGCAATCTCAAGCGCCGGCAGCATCGCCGCCTCCTGGCCCCATACGGCGGCGAAGTGGCTGGCGGTCGCCTTCGCCGGCGCCATGCCCGTGAGGCCGATCAGGCCGCGGACGACGCCCCATCCCGTGCCGTAGCCCCAGTGCACGATCGTCCCGAAGCGCGCCTTCGCATCGTCGTCGGTGAATCCGTCGATGCCGAGGACCTTCGCGGTCGCGTCAGCCGGGGCCGAGCTGCCCTCGCGACCCCGCAGCTTCATCTCGATCGTGCTGGAGACGGTCATCGCGGCGGTCCCGGCAAAGCCTGCGACGAGGCCCTTGCCGATCGCCCCGGCGAGGCGCGAGAGGCCGGTCATGGTGCGGCGGTGAAGGGTGACATGTGCAGTCAACCTACCCCGCACGAGGTGCCGTTCGAACCGGGAATGCGCACGTTTCACCGAGCTGTAAGAGCTGGCGCGCGCGGCGTTTCCCGTCCGCGTCGGTACGGGGCCCCGATGAGTAACGATGAGACGATCACGGTCCTCGGGGCGGGCGGCACGATGGCCCTGCCGTGAGCCGCAATCTTGCCCGTGCCGTCGCCGGTTGTGCGCTTGACCTGCCCTACCTGCAGATGAAGGGCAAGGCGATGATCGCGCGCGACTTCGAGCCGTCCTTCAGCCTCGCGCTTGAGGCCGGCGCGGTGGAGCACGGGGACCGCGACCTGTCCGCAACGTTCCTGACGTCCGCGCGCGAGGCTCGATGAACGAACTTCCGACGCGCATCGCACGCCGGCAGGCCATCGCCTTTCGCGTGACCCGTCACCACCTGGCCGAGCGCGTACGCGCGGCCGAGGCGCGTCGCGCCGCCGTGGTGGGTCTGCAGGACACGCCGCCTGGGACCGCCGCACTGGCGCTCGCCGCACGCGCGGACGGCGGCCCCGACGCGCTCGGCGAGCTCGTGATCGTGCCCAGCATTCGCGGCGCCCCGCTGGCAGTCGCTCCCGAGGATCTCGCGGTCTTCACCGTCGGGCTTGAACCTCCCGACGAGCAGGCCGCCAGGGCCGTCATCGGCAATGCGTGGAAGACGCTCGACGACATCACCGCGATGGATGCGCTCGGTCGTGTCAGCGATGCCGTCGCCTCCAGCCTGCGCGACGGGCCGCTACCCAGAGACGACTTTCACCAGGCGCTGCGCAAGCGGCTGCCCATCGAGCTGCTGTGGTGGTGCAAGGGCTGTGACAGCCATCACGTACATCCCTCGCTATGGCGCGCCACCGCCATCCGCGGCGTGCTCGCGATCGTCGGCCGCGAGGGGCGCAGCGCCGTCTTCGGCCTGCCGCCGAGCCCTGAGGCGCTCGACGATCCAGGTGGCGAGCTCGCGCGCCGCTTCCTGAAGACATACGGCCCGGCGCGGCCGAAGCTGCTGGCCGACTGGGCCGGCCTATCAAAGGCCCACGCGACCGAGCTGTGGGAGCGCGCCGGCCCGCTCGCCGAGGTCGACATCGAGGGAGCCAGGGCATGGGTGCTCGACGAGGATCGGTCCACGCTCGCCGATGCCATCACACCTGATTCGGTACGGCTGCTGGCGAACCTCGACCCGCTCAACACCAGCCGCGACCGCGAGCTGCTCGTGCCCGACCCCGCCGTGCGCAAGCGCATCTGGAAGGTGCTCGGCGGTCCCGGGACGGTGCTCGACGACGGCGAGGTCGCCGGAATCTGGCGGCCGGCCAAGAAGGGCAGAAAGCTCCTGATCACCGTCGAGCCGTTCGGCGAGCTCACGTCGTCCACCAAGGACGAGCTCGTCGCCGAGGCCGAGCACATCGCCCCGTTTCGGGGCGCCCAGAGTGCGGAGTTGCGGTTCGCGACGCTGTGACCGCCGGCGGGCTACGCTCCGTCGCGCGTCGCGGTGACGACCTCGGCTACAGGGAGCAGCGCGGCTGCGGTGCGCTCGTAGTGTCCGAGGCCCCAGTCCGAGTCTAGAGCTGCGAACAGCGCGAGCCCGACAGGTGAGCGCTCGCAGATCGACGCCTGCCATGATCATGCCACGAGCCGAGCGCGGGTCTGCGGAACGTGAGCGCAACGAGTCGACACAACGTCAATGTCCATGGTCCGGCGGATGCTCGGCCGATGATGTTCGCGCACGGATTCGGGTGCGATCAGGACATGTGGCGCTACGTCTGGCCGGCGTTTCAGGATCGCCATCGCGTTGTCCTGTTCGACCACGTCGGCGCCGGCGGCGCGGATCCCCGGGCATTTGACCGCCAGCGTCATGCGTCACTGCGTGGCTATGCGGAGGACGTCGCCTCGATCGTGCGCGAGCTCGATCTGCGCGACGTCATCTTCGTGGGTCATTCGGTCAGCGCGATGATCGGCGTGCTCGCGGCTGCCGCCGAACCCGGGCGCTTCGGCTCCCTCGTGTTGATCGGACCGTCACCGCGCTACATCGATGACGGAAGCTACGTCGGCGGCTTCAGCGCGCAGGACATCGACGAGCTGCTGGATTCGATGGACAGCAACTACGTCGGGTGGTCCGGCACCCTGGCTCCCATGATCATGGGCAATGCCGACCGACCCGAGCTCGGCGAGGAGCTAACGAGGAGCTTCTGCCGCACGGACCCGGAGATGGCGCGCCACTTCGCACGGGTGACGTTCACCTCCGACAACCGCGCCGACCTGGCCGCGGTGCGGATCCCCAGCCTCGTCCTGCAGTGCTCCGAGGATCCGATCGCACCGGAGATCGTCGGCAGCTTCGTCGCCGAGCGGCTGCCTCGCGGCCGCTTCGTCCAGCTCCAGGCGACGGGTCATTGCCCCAACCTGAGCGCCCCCGAGGAGACGATCTCGGCGATCACGGCGTTCCTCGGGGAAACGTGATCGCACCCCGAGTCACGGTCGTCACGTGACTCCGCGCGATGACATGGCGCAGGAGAGCGCGGAGGATCTCTTCGAGCATGCCCCCTGCGGCTACCTCTCGTGCAGCATTGACGGCACGATCATCCGGGTCAATCGCACCTTCGAGACCTGGACGGGCTATGACCGCGGCGAGCTCGTGGGACGCGCCTTCCGCGAGCTGCTGACCCCGGCGGGCCGGATCTATCACGAGACGCACTGCCGACCGCTGTTGACCCTCCGGGGTTCGGTGCGGGAGGTGGCACTGGACATCGTGTGTGCCAGCGGTGCGAGGCTGCCCGCGCTGATCAACTCCACCCAGCGCCTCGACGAGGCCGGACGTCCGCAGACCGTGCGTACGACGATCACCGAAGCGACTGATCGTCGCTTCTACGAGCGGGAGCTGCTGCGCGCCGGGCGCCTTGAACGTGACATCGCCGTACAGCTTCAACGCAGCCTGCTGGCTGGTGAGCTGGCATCGTCAAAGTCACTCTGCGTCGACGCCCGCTACCACGCCGCGCAGCTGGGCATGGAGGTCGGAGGCGACTGGTACGACGTGTTCTGGCTGCAGGACGAGGAGACCGTCGGCTTGGTCGTCGGCGATGTCGTTGGGCACGACATCGCCGCCGCCGCGGCGATGGGGCAGCTGCGCAGCGCCACACGGGCGCTAGCGTTGACCGGCCTACCGCCCGGGCGTCTGCTGGACGCCCTGGACGCATATGCCGTGCGCCACGACGTGGGTCGGATGACGACCGCGATCTACGCCGAGCTGCATACGTGCACCGGCGATATGCGCTACGCCGCCGCGGGCCACCCTCCGCCGCTGCTGATCAATCCCGATAAGGATCCCGAATACCTCTGGGATGGCCGCTCGGCGCCGCTTCACGCAATCGGGAACGGCAGCTGCAGGTCGCAGGCCACGACGCGGATCGAAACGGGAGGCACCTTGCTGCTTTACACCGACGGGCTGATCGAGCGTCGCCGGCAGTCGCTGGATCTCGGCCTGGAGCACCTCGCGTCCGAAGCCGGCGAGCACCACGCCCTCGAGCTCGGCCCGCTGCTGACCCGACTCGTCGATCGCATGGGAGACAACTTCAGCGACGATCGATGCCTGCTCGGAGCGCGGCGACTGGATTGAGCTGAACCGCCCGTGGGGTTCGGTGCGTTGTGCCGTCGTGGCGCAGACACGCGGCTGATTCGGGTCTTGCACGGCCTACGCTTCCTGCCGTCGCGCGTAGCGCTGGCGCGCAGCCTCTCCGGAGGTACCGAGCAAGCGCCCGATGAACGCCCACGATACCCGTGCTCGCGCGCCTCATCGATTGCCGCCCTGACCTCGCGCTCGGCATCCGATCGCGACAGGACCGCGTCACGAAGCGCCGCGTAGATCCGCGGGTCACGCTCGTCTTCGGGGGCCGGCTCGTAGTCCTCGAAGCGCTGAGCAAGCTCACCGGCGTGATCGAGGATGTCCTGGACGGTACGTGGCATCGTCATCACCTCAGACATGTCGGATGTCCTCGGCGGTCACGCCGTGCTTGTAGGCGCTGGCCGCGATGACCGGTCCACGGCCATCAGTGCAAGTTACCTCGCCGCTCCGGAGCGCCGCAAGCTTTACGCTGCCAGGATGTCCCGTCCATCTCGGTCCGGCCGCGCGCTGCGACCGGCGCCGAACCCTCCCACTCGCCGCTCATCCCATTCGCGGAGAGCTTCCTGACCTGGCGTTCGAAGAGGCGTTGCACGAATGGCGCCTGACCTCGCCGAACTCGAGAAACGCCTCTGGGACGCCGCCGACGAACTGCGCGCCAACTCCGGGCTGAAGGCCTCCGAGTACGGCTCCCCGGTCCTCGGGCTGATCTTCCTGCGCTTCGCCGACGCGAAGTTCACCGCGGCGCGCGAGGCGATCGAGGCGAGGGCGTCGGCCCGCCGCAGGATCGGTCCGCCGGACTACCACGCCCAGCGCGTCATCTACCTCACCAACGAGGCCCGCTTCGCGCACCTTCTCAACCTCCCCGAAGGCACCGACCTCGGCAAGGCGGTGAACGCAGCGATGCGCACGGTCGAGGAGCACAATCCCGACCTCTCGGGCGTGCTGCCGAAGAACTACACGGCGCTGGACAGCGCCACGATCGCCTCGCTGCTGCGCCACATCAACAGCTACACGAAGGATCTCGACGGCGACGCGTTCGGCCTGGTCTACGAGTACTTCCTCGCGAACTTCGCGCTGACCGACGGCCAGGGCGCCGGCGAGTTCTTTACGCCCGCCGCGATCGTGCGGCTGATCGTCGAGATCATCGAGCCCTACCACGGCCGGATCTTCGACCCGGCGTGCGGATCGGGCGGCATGTTCGTGCACTCCGCGCACTTCGTCGAGCGTCACCAGCGATCGCCGGGCGACGAGCTGTCGATCTACGGTCAGGAGAAGACCGGCGAGACCGTCCGCCTCGCGCGCATGAACCTCGCCATCCACGGGCTGTCGGGTGAGATCCGCGAGGGCAACAGCTACTACGACGACCTGCACCAGAGCGTCGACCGCTTCGACTTCGTGATGGCCAATCCGCCGTTCAACGTCGATCGCATCGACAAGGCCAAGCTCGAGGACGACGCCCGCATCCCGGACCTCCCCAAGGCGGACAACGGCAACTACATCTGGATCCAGCTCTTCGCGACGGCGCTCAACGAACGTGGCCGCGCCGGGTTCGTCATGGCCAACTCGGCCTCCGATGCGCGCCACAGCGAGGCGGTGATCCGCCGCAAGCTCATTGAGTCGGGCGCCGTCGACGTCATGGTCGCCGTCGGCCCGAACTTCTTCTACACGGTGACGCTGCCGGTCACGCTGTGGTTCCTCGACCGTGGCAAGGCGGACACCGACCGCGCCGACACGGTGCTGTTCATCGACGCCCGCAGCATCTTTCGCCAGGTCGACCGCGCGCACCGCGAGTTCACCGACGAGCAGATCGAGCTGCTCGCGAACATCGTCCGCGTGTACCGCGGTCAGGACCCCGAGTTCGCGACGGGCGCCAATCAGCTGTTCAGCGATCGGTTCCCCGGCAGCGCCTATGCCGACATCAACGGCCTATGCCGGGTCGCGAGCATCGCGGAGATCGCCGAGCAGGGCTTCAGCCTCAACCCAGGCCGCTACGTCGGCACCGAGGTCGAAGACCTCGACGACGAGGTCTTCGAGGAGAAGCTCGCCGCTGCCCACGTCGAGCTGCGCGAGCTCGCCGCGCGCGCCAGCGAGCTCGAGGCGAGCGTCGATCGGGTCCTGTCGCAGCTACTCGAACGCTGACTCGAACACGCACGTTCCAGTCGCGCGACGTCTCTCACGTACCTTGCGTACGCGACACGGGCGCGCGGCCCGGTGGTACGCCGCGCTTCACCGAACGCGGTGGGTGGGAAGCGCGGCGCTGCGCTCATCGACGATCTCGTCCAACGGCTCGCGTCCGAGCCATTACCGAGCGCCGCGGCCAAAGCATCCGCGCGGCTACGCCGCCGGACGATCGGCATCGCGCAGAAGTTCGGCCACGACATCGTGCGGCGTCCTGCCACGCGCCTCGGCGATGCGCTCGAGCCGGCGCGCGTCCTCGCCTTCGACGCTGACGAGGATTCGTAGCGTCGCATTCGGATCGCCGTCGTGGCGCTCGACGTACGCAGCGTCGATCGTTGCGAGCACGGCGTCGAAGTCGCCGGGCTGCGGATCGTCGGCTGTCCAGGGATCGCTGCTCATGGCTACCTGGCGAGAAGGTTACGCTCGGCTGCCGTCGAGCTCCAACCGGTCACGATCAGCCAGGTCGTCGGATCGATCGTTCGCTCGATCACGAGCGTGAGGAATCGTCCGCCGTTCGTGGTCCCGATCATCAGCCGTCGAGCGGCGGCCTCGCCCCCGGCGTGCGCGTCTCGGACGGTCATGTACCGGTTGCGCGAGAGCTGACCGGCCTCTTCGGCCGAGATGTGCCGGGCGCCGAGCTTCTCGAGCGCGACCTCTGTCGCGAGCAGCTCGTGGACGGCGTCGGGCATCGGCGCCGGACGTTAGCCGGGCGGCGGACGGAGCCTGGATCCACGACGACGTGGCCGAGGAGAAGCTCGCCGCTGCGCAACGTCGAGCTGCGCGAGTTCGCCGCGCACGCCGGCGAGCTCGAGGCGAGCATCGATCGGGTCCTGTCGCAGCTGCTCGATCGCTGACTCGAACACGCACGTTCCAGTCGCGCCGCATCCCTAACGTACATTGCGTTTTTCGTTATGGTCGGTAGGTTGCGCCTCGTGGATGCCGCCGACTTCCCACGCACCGCGTTCGGTGAAGCGCGGCGGACCATCGGGGCGCACGCCTACGTCGCGTATTTCCCGGCTCCGCTGCCACGGTCCTTCGAGCTCCCTGCTCGGCTCGTGCCCCTGCTTGCGGACGCCGAAGCGGCTCTCGGCCGGCTTGCCGGTGTCCACCAGCTCTTGCCGAACCCGCACCTGTTGACCCGGCCGTACCTCCTGCGCGAGGCGGTGGCATCGACGATGATCGAGGGGACACAGGCCTCGCTCGCCGAGATCTTCGAATTGGGCGCCGCTGGTGACCAGCCGAACGCCGACGTCGAGGAGGTCCTCGCGTACGTCGACGCGATGCAGTGGGCGGTCAGCGAGGCGCCGCGGCTGCCGTTGAGCAACCGCATGTTGCTCGAGACGCACCGCCAGCTGCTGAGCGGCGTGCGCGGTGCCGGGCACCGCCCCGGGGAGTTCCGCACGACGCAGAACTGGATCGGTCCCCCGGGATCGACGCTCGAGACCGCCAACTTCGTGCCGCCTCCGTCTAACGAGCTCGCCCCAGCGCTGGCCGACTGGGAGCGGTTCGCCAACGAGGAGCCGCAGATGCCGCTGCTCGTCCAGGACGCGCTGCTGCACCTCCAGTTCGAGACCATCCACCCGTTCCTCGACGGCAACGGCCGGCTGGGAAGGCTCGTGCTCGTTCTGTTTCTCATCATCCGCGGCCGGCTGACCGCGCCGCTGCTGTATCTCAGCGCCGGCATCGAGCGCCAGCGCGAGCGCTACTACGCCGCGCTACGCGCGACCGGTACCGACGGCGACGCGCTGCCGTGGATCGAGCTCTTTCTCGAGGCCGTACGCTCACAATCCATCGACGCCGTGACGCGAGCCGAGAAGATCGTCAAGTTGCGTGAGCGCTATCGCGCGCGAGCGACCGAGCTCGGCAGCGTCAACGCGCTGCGACTCGTCGACCTGATGTGCGAGAACCCGATCGTGACGACCCGACTCGTGGAAGCCGGTCTCAGCGTAGCCCGACCGACCGCGCTGCGGCTTCTGCGCCAGCTCGCCGACGCCGGCCTGCTCGAGGAAGCCGCTCAAGGCGCCCGCGGTCAGCGGCGATACGTCGCGCGCGACCTGATGGATGTGGTGACTGCCGATGACTCGGGCGGGACGGGATGACCGAGTGGCGACGCGTCACCATCGGCGAACTGGTCGAGCACCACCAAGCCGATGTCCGTACTGGACCGTTCGGCACCCAGCTCCACGCCTCGGACTACACCCAGACGGGAGTTCCTGTGCTGAACGTGCGCAATCTGGGTTACGGCGGCATTCGGCGGGTCGACGTTGCCCTCGTGGACGCCGCCGTGCAGGAGCGCCTGTCGACGCACATCCTTCGCGAGAACGACATCGTGTTTGGCCGCAAGGGAGCCGTTGATCGCCACGCGCTCATCCGAAGCGCCGAGGCCGGGTGGATGCAGGGGTCCGACTGCATCCGGCTGAGGCTCGGCGAGGGCTCCGCGATCACCCCAGCGTTTCTGTCCATGGCTCTACTGACGCCGACGCACAAGGCGTGGATGGAAGCCCAGTGTTCGCACGGAGCCACCATGGCCTCGCTCAATCAGGAGATCATCAGCAGGATCCAGCTGTCCGTGCCAGACTTGGCGAGCCAGAATCGGATCGCGGCGGTCCTCGCCGTCTTCGACGAGCTCATCACGATCAACGAGCGGCGCATCGAGCTGCTCGAAGACCTCGCGCGCTCGCTGTACCGCGAGTGGTTCGTGCGGTTCCGGTTCCCAGGCACCGACCGAACTACTGCGACCAGTAAACCACCGTCAGGGTGGACTGCTGGCCGCCTCGGAGACGTCGCCGAGATCAACGGGTGTACGGCAAAGGGGAACGAGCTACCGGATCCCGTGAGATACGTGGACATCTCGTCAGTCAGCCTGCGGCGCATAGAGGAAGCACGCGCGATAAGCGCGGCCGAAGCGCCTGGCCGTGCGCGCCGTCGGCTTCGCGACGGCGACACCATTTGGGCAATGGTGCGACCGAACCGGCGATCGCACGCCCTCGTGCACGATCCGCCCGAGGACATGATCGCCTCGACAGGGTTCGCTGTCCTGAGCCCCACCGGTGTCCCTGCGGCCTTCCTTTTCGAGTACACCTCGCGGCCGGAGTTCGCGGACTATCTGGTGGGGCGCGCGACCGGCGCTGCCTACCCCGCGGTTCGCCCCGGCGACTTCGAGGAGGCTCCCCTCCTGATCCCGCCACCGGACCTGCTGGCTACCTTTGGCGAGCTTGTGGACCCCGCGCTTCGCCTGGTGAGCCAGCTCGCAGCGCAGAAAGCGGTGCTCGCCCGCACCCGCGACCTCCTGCTCCCCCGCCTCGTCACCGGCCGCCTCGACATCGCCGACATCGACCTCGGCGATCTCCTCCCCGCGGAGACCGCTGCGTGACCCCGGAGGCATTCTCGGAGCTGGGTCTCGTCGAGAAGCCGACGCTCGTGCTCCTGGAATCGCTCGGCTACGAGGCGATCGACGCCTACACGGAGACCTACGGCCCAGAGTCGCCGGCCGCCGGCAACCCGGGCCGTGACGACCGCTCGGAGGTGATCCTTCGTCATCGGCTGCGGCCGAAGCTCGCCCAGCTGAACCCCGATCTGCCACCGCAGGCGCTCGACCAGGCGGTCGAGCAGCTCGTGCTCGACCGCTCGGCGATGGATCGCGTCCGCGCGAGTCAGGCCGTGTGGAAGCTGCTGCGTGATGGCGCGAAGGTGACGTTCAGCGGCGACGACGGCGGGCGGGAGACCGAGACGGTCCGCTTCGTCGACTGGCGCGACCCCCAGGCAAACGACTTCCTCGCCGTCTCGCAGCTGTGGATCACCGGGCCGCTTCACACGCGCCGCACGGACATCGTCTGCTTCGTCAACGGCATCCCGCTCGTGCTGCTGGAGCTCAAGGCGTCGCACAAGTCCGCGAAGGAGGCCTACGACAAGAACCTCACCGACTACCGCGACACGATCGCGCAGCTGTTCACGCCCAACGGCCTCGTGATCCTCTCGACGGGCTCGGAGACGAAGGTCGGGGCGACGTTCGCGCCGTGGGAGCGCTTCGGTGACTGGAAGAAGGTCGCCGACGAGGAGGAGCCGGGCGTCGTCTCGCTGGAGACCGCTATCCGCGGCCTGTGCGAGCCGGCGCGGCTGCTCGACGCGGTCGAGAACTTCGTCGCCTACCTCGAGCGCCCGGGCGGGCTGATCAAGGTGCTCGCGCAGAACCACCAGGCGCTCGGAGTCAACGCGGCGATCCGCGCGCTCCGCGACGAGCGCACGCGCGAGGGCAGGCTCGGCGTCTTCTGGCACACGCAGGGCTCGGGCAAGAGCCTGTCGATGCTGTTCTTCACGCAGAAGGTTCTGCGCCGCGAGCCGGGCAACTGGACGTTCGTGATGGTCACCGACCGCGCCGAGCTCGATGACCAGCTCTACG